>Ga0193751_1000045_pt1 | contig 107103 bp, 104 predicted proteins | sample L1c2metaG_FD_143050 | JGI IMG/M metagenome (GOLD analysis project Ga0193751, IMG submission 143050) | Soil microbial communities from a riparian zone of the East river system, Colorado, United States - L1c2 | ecosystem: Environmental > Terrestrial > Soil > Riparian zone | place: USA: East... | reverse complement strand
GATCCTGTCGGATGCGTGGAACCACAACTCGATGATCGAGGGCGTGCGCCGCTCCGGCACCGAGAAGAAGATCTGGCGCCACAACGACGTCGACCACCTCGCGGAGCTGCTGGCGGCGGAGCCGGCGGAGCGGCCGAAGCTGATCGTGTTCGAGGGCCTCTATTCGATGGACGGCGATATGGCGCCGGTGGGCCGCATCTGCGACCTCGCCGAGCGCTACGGCGCCATGACCTATGTGGACGAGGTGCATGCGGTCGGCATGTACGGGCCGGCCGGCGCCGGCGTGGCGGCGCGCGACGGCGCGATGCACCGCGTGGACGTGGTCGAGGGCACGCTTGCCAAGGCGTTCGGCTGCCTCGGCGGCTACATCGCGGCGAGCGCCAACCTGGTCGACGCGGTGCGTTCCTATGCGCCGGGCTTCATCTTCACCACCGCGCTGCCGCCGGCGGTGTGCGCCGCCGCCACCGCGGCGATCCGCCATCTCAAGGCCTCGCAATGGGAGCGCGACCGCCAGCAGGACCGCGCCGCGCGGGTGAAGGCGGTGCTCAACGCCGCCGGTTTGCCGGTGATGCCGAACGACACCCACATCGTGCCGGTGATGGTCGGCGACCCGGAGAAGTGCAAGGCGGCAAGCGACCTGCTGCTGGCCGAGCACGGCATCTACATCCAGCCGATCAACTATCCGACCGTGCCGCGCGGCACCGAGCGGCTGCGCATCACGCCCACGCCCTATCACGAGGACGCGCTGATCGACGCCCTCGCCGAGGCCCTGGTCGACGTGTGGGAGCGGCTCGGCCTGCCGCTCAAGCGCCGCGCTTTGGCGGCGGAGTAGCCTCCGGCCGCGCCGCGCCGGCGTCCGGCTCGGATGCGGCGGCGGCTTTGCGCTTGGTGCGGCGGCGGATGGCGTGCACCACGAACGGCACCACCAGCGAGACGAAGATCAGCCGCGCGATGTGGTGCGTGCCCACGTACGCGGGATCGAGGTTGAGCGCGAAGGCGAGCGTGGTCATCGCCTCGAGCGCGCCCGGCGCAAACGCCATCACCACGTCGCCGACCGGTAGCGAGAGCAGCAGCGCCGCCGCCACCGCGAACACCGACGCGACCGCGGTGCCGACCGCGAGCGCGCCGAGGCCCACGACGGTGAGGCGGCGCAGCAGCCAGATATCGGTGCCGACGAACCGCGCGCCGATGATCGAGCCCATCACCACGAACGCCACGATGGCGGTCGGCAGCGGCAGGTTGACCTTGACGAGACCGGTGCCGTGCAGCACGCCGGACACCGCCATGGCGCCGACCAGGAGGCCGCCGGGCAGCCGCAACCGATAGGCCAGCATGGCGCCGAGCGCGGCCGCGACCACGAGGCCGGCGAGCTCTTCCATCGAGGCCGCGGTCGCGACCGCCGGGTTGAGGATCGGCCGCGAGCCGGTGATGCCGAAGGCGGCGAAGCAGAGCGGCAGCCCGGCGCTGAGCACCAGCACGCGCATCGACTGGACCATGGCGACCGCGCGCAGGTCGGCGCCGGTTTCCGCCGCCAGCGCCAGCGCCTGCGACAGCCCCCCCGGCGACGACGCGAACAGGGCGGAGAGCACGTCCCAGTCGTGCACCTTGTGCAGATAGAACACGACGAGAGCGCTTCCGCACGCCATGGCGAGCGCCAGGATCGCCAGGCTCGCGGGCCATGACGCCATGCGGGCGACGCTGTCCGGCGTCACCGAGGCGCCGAGCGAGATGCCGAGCGCGATATTGGCGGCTTGCCCCAGCAGATTGGGAACCCGCACCGGACGGCGGGCCAGCGCCGCGATCGCGACGGCGATGATGGCGCCCGACAGCCAGCCGGCGGGAAACCGCGCCAGCCCGAGAGTCGCCCCGCCGACGGCGCCGATGGCCAGCGTTTCCGTGAGACGAAAGAGGCTTTGGCGCAGCGACGCGGACGACGCCATCTCAAGCGCGTCCCGCGAGGCCGGACGCAAGCCGCTGCACGGCGGTTTCGAGCTGCTCGGCGTTGCGGGCAAAGCACAAGCGCAAAAAGCCGCGGCCGGACGCGCCGAAGGCGCTGCCCGGCGCCAGCCCGACCCGCGCCTCGTCGATCAGGCGCAACGCCAGCCGCCGCGTGTCGGTTTCTCCCTCGACCGCGAAGAACAAATAAAACGCGCCCTGCGGCAGCGCGAACCGGCATCGCCCGGTGGCGGCGAGCGCCGCGCACACGATGTCGCGGCCGCGCCGCGCCCGGGCGACCTGATGGATAACGAAGCTCTCGCCGCGATCGAGCGCCGCGACCGCCGCGCGCTGCATGAACTGGGCAACGCCGGAGGTCGCGTACTGGATCATGTTCTCGATCACCTGGCCGAGCGCCGGGTTGGCCATGATCCAGCCGATGCGCCAGCCCGTCATCGCCCAGTTCTTGGAGAAGGTGTTGACGAACAGCACGCGGTCGTCCGGCTCCATCACGTCGATGAACGACGCCGCCCGCTCGCCGGCGCCGTACCAGAAGCGGCCGTAGGTCTCGTCGGCGATGATCCACAGGCCGTGGCGGCGCGCGAGCGCCAGGAGCGCGACAAGCTCTTCGCGGGTCGCGGTCCAGCCGGTCGGGTTCGACGGCGACACCACGAACAGGGCGCGGGTGCGCGGACCGGCGGCGCCCGCCAGGCGATCGAGGTCGAGGGTCCAGCCGGCATTGCCGAGGACCATCGGGATCTCGACCGGCTTGGCGCCGACGATGCCGGCGGTGGCCGCCGCATTGGGCCAGGTCGGGGTCGGGATCAGGACCTCGTCGCCGACGCCCGCCGTCATGGCGAGCGCAATCTGGATCGCCTGCATGCCAGAGCCGGTGACGAAGAACTCCTCCGGCGAGAACGGCCGCCCGTAGTGGCGGGCGTGATAGCGCGCGAGCGCCTCGCGCAGCTCGGGAATGCCGCGCTGCCAAGTGTAGAAGGTTTCGCCGGCGGCGAGCGACCGTGTCGCCGCCTCGGTGATGAAGGCCGGGGTCGGCATGTCGCCCTCGCCGGCCCACAGCGGGATCACGCCCTCGCGCGCGCGGCCGTAGTTCATCGCCTCGACGATGCCGCTGTCGGGCGCGGCGCGCGCCTGCGCCCGCAGGGCGTCCCGGAGCAAGTCCAGGTTCGGCGCGACGGCCGGCGCGATCATGCGGGGGTCCGGAGCATACGCGGCTTCTATACCGGTCCAGGCGAATAGCGAATAGCGAGTAGCGTGTAGGATGGGTTGAGCCGCGCATCGCGCGGCGATACCCATCACCTCGCCGAGCCGTTGCGATGGGTATCGCTTCGCTCAACCCATCCTACATCTGTGCGGAGGGCTCCCGGGCCAGCAGGTCGCGGATTTCCCTGAGCAGCGCCTCCTGCGGCGGCGGGGCGGCGGGCTTTGCCTCCTCGCGCAACTGCAGCCGGTTCATGCCCTTGACGGCGATGAACAGCACCCAGGCGATGATCAGAAAATTGATCGCGATGGTGACGAAATTACCCCAGGCGAGCACCGATCCCTGCTTCCTGGCGTCCGCCAGGGCCGTGGCCGTGACCGATTTCGACAGCGGGACGAAGTAGTTGGAAAAATCGAGCCCGCCGATGGCGCCGATCACCGGCATGATCATGTCGCCGACCACCGACTCCACGATCTTGCCGAACGCCGCCCCGATGATCACGCCGATGGCAAGATCGACCACGTTGCCCTTGAGGGCAAACCGCTTGAATTCCTCCAACATGGCGTCCTCCTGAGAGCCGCGGCGTCGCCGGGCGCGCCCCTCGTGCGGTCCCACGACTTCGAATAATGTAGACCATAAAGCGGCCTGCGCCCGCGGTCATCCGTTCCGGACGGCCCGGGCCGGCGCAAAGCTGCATCGGGCGCCCATGCTGCAGGGCTGGTTCGTCGTCGTCGTCGCGCTCGGCTACATCGGGCTGTTGTTCGTCGTGGCGAGCTACGGCGACCGCCTGCGCGCGCGCGGCCGCGACGGCCGCATGCGGACGCTGATCTATCCGCTGTCGCTCGCCATCTACTGCACCTCGTGGACGTTCTTCGGATCGGTCGGGCTCGCCACCCGCACCGGCTTCGACTTTCTGACCATCTACATCGGCCCCATGCTGATGATCGGCTTGGGCTGGCCGCTGCTGCTGCGCGTTGTGCGGCTCGCCAAAGGACAGAACATCACGTCGATCGCCGATTTCATCGCCGCGCCACCGTGGCGCTGATCGCCATCGTCGGATCCATCCCCTACATCGCGCTGCAGCTCAAGGCGGTGTCCGGCTCGCTCGGCACCATCCTCGCCCATATCGAGGCCAGCACCGGCACCTACGAGCCGGCGCTCGGCGACCTCGCCCTGTTCGTCGCCCTGACCCTCGCCGGGTTCGCGATATTGTTCGGCACCCGCCATATCGACGCCACCGAGCATCAGGACGGGCTGATCCTGGCGGTCGCCGTCGAATCGATCGTCAAGCTGATCGCGTTTCTCGCGGTCGGCGCGTTCGTCACGTTCGTCATGTTCGGCGGACCGACCGAACTGTTCGCTCGCGCCATGAAACGCCCGGAGATCGCGGCGGTGCTCACCAGGGAGCCGCAGGCGGGAACCTTCCTGGCGATGACTTTGCTGTCATTCGCCGCCGTGCTGCTGCTGCCGCGGCAGTTTCACGTGGCGGTGGTCGAGAACAACAACGAGGCGGAGATCCGGCGCGCCGCCTGGCTGTTCCCGCTCTATCTCGTGCTCATCAACCTGTTCGTGCTGCCGATCGCGGTCGCCGGCATGCTGACCTTTGCGCCCGGCGCGGTCGACAGCGACATGTACGTGCTGGCGCTGCCGCTCGTCGGCGGCTCGCAAGCGCTGGCGTTCGCGGCCTTCCTCGGCGGGCTCTCGGCGGCGACCGCGATGGTGATCGTCGAATGCGTCGCGCTCGCCATCATGGTGTCGAACGACATCGTGGCGCCGCTGGTGCTGCGGCGGCGGGAAACCTTCCTCTCCGGGTCGGGCGACATCGGCTCGCTGCTGCTCACCGTGCGGCGGCTGGCGATCTTCTTCATCCTGTGCCTGGCCTATCTGTATTACCGCTCGTCCGGCGCGGCGCAGCTTGCCTCGATCGGGCTGTTGTCGTTCGCCGCCATCGCCCAGCTTGCGCCCGCCTTCTTCGGCGGCCTAGTGTGGCGGCACGGCACCGCGCGCGGCGCCATCGCCGGCATGACGATCGGCATCCTGGCATGGATCTACACGCTGCTGCTGCCGAGCTTCGCCGAAGCCGGCCTGATCGATCAGGCGATCGTCACCCAGGGGCCGTGGGGCCTCGCGGTGCTGCGGCCGCAGGCCCTGCTCGGGTTTCATCTCGACCCGCTGGTGCACGGCATCGCCTGGAGCCTCCTTCTCAACGTGACGGCCTACCTGGCGTTCTCGCTGCATCGCGTGCCGGCGTCGATCGAGCGCCTGCAGGCCAACCTGTTCTTCCCGCCGGAACTGGCGCCGATGGCGCCGAACTTCCTGCAGCGGCGCTCGTCGGTGACGGTCGGGGAAGTCACCGACACGATCGCGCGCTACCTCGGGGAAGAGCGCACCCGCCGCGCGCTCGAGAGCTTCGCGGCGGCCCGGCAGCTGCGCCTCGATCCGACGCACGAGGCCGATTTCCACCTGCTGCGCTACGCCGAGCACCTGCTGGCTTCGGCGATCGGCGCCGCGTCCTCGCGGCTGGTGCTCTCGCTCCTGCTGCGCAAGCGCACCATGTCGACCAAGGCGGCGCTCAAGCTGCTCGACGACGCCAACACGGCGATCCAGTACAACCGCGAGATCCTGCAGTCGGCCCTCGACCACGTGCGCCAGGGCATCGCCGTGTTCGACAAGGACCTGCGGCTGATCTGCTGGAACCGGCATTTCGGCGAAATCCTCAACCTGCCGCCCGAGCTGGTGCGTATCGGCATCGGGCTCGACGGCATCCTGCAATTCAATGCCGAGCAGGGCACGCTCGGACCGGGCCGGGCCGAGGATTTGGTGCGCGACCGCATCACCCGCTATCTGTCGGGCGCCGAGCCGATCCTCGAGCGCTTTCTCGATCGCGGCCTGGTGGTCGAGGTGCGCACCAACCGCATGCCGGACGGCGGCATCGTCGCGACCCTGACCGACATCACGCCGAGCGTGGCGGCGGCGGAAGCATTGGAGCGCGCCAACGAGACGCTCGAACGGCGCGTGCGCGAGCGCACCGAGGAACTGACCCGCCTCAACGCCGCGCTGGCGCGCGCCAAGGCCGACGCCGACGACGCCAATATCTCCAAGACCCGGTTTCTCGCCGCCGCCAGCCACGACATCCTGCAGCCGCTCAACGCCGCCCGGCTGTACGTGACGAGCCTGGTCGAGCGCCAGGGCGGCCGCGACGACGCGGCGCTCGTCGGCAACATCGACGCCTCGCTCGAGGCGGTCGAGGAAATCCTCGGAGCGCTGCTCGACATATCGCGGCTCGACGCCGGCGCCATGAAGCCGGAAATCGCGACGTTCCGCATCGACGACCTGCTGCGCCAGCTGGAGGTCGAGTTCGCGCCGCTCGCGCGCGAGAACGGCCTCGCGCTGACCTTCGTGCCGTGCGCGCTCACTGTGCGGTCCGACCGGCGCCTGCTGCGGCGGCTGTTGCAGAACCTGGTGTCGAACGCCGTCAAATACACGCCGAGCGGACGCGTGCTGGTCGGCTGCCGCCGGCGCGGCGGCAGGCTGCGCATCGACGTCTACGACACCGGGGTCGGCATCCCGCAGTCCAAGCGGCGCACCATCTTCCGCGAGTTTCAGCGGCTCGAGCACGGCGCCAAGATCGCGCGCGGGCTCGGGCTCGGGCTCTCGATCGTGGAGCGGATCGCGCGCGTGCTCGACCACAAGGTCGAGCTGCAATCGACGATCGGACGCGGATCGCGCTTCTCGGTGGAGGTGCCGCAGGCGCCGGCGCTGCCGAGCGGCATGCCGGTACGGCCGGCGTCCCGCGTCGATCCCGGCCAGCTCGCCGACATGACGGTGCTGTGCATCGACAACGAGCCGAAGATCCTCGACGGCATGCAGACCCTGCTGGGCGGATGGGGCTGCCGGGTGCTCACCGCCGCCGACCTGCGCGGCGCCCAGGCGGCGCTCGCGCGGGCCAAGGCGCGGCCGAACGGCCTCCTGGTCGACTATCATCTGGGCGACGGCAACGGCATCGACGCCATCGTGCAACTGCGCTGGCAGCTCGGCGGCGAGCTGCCGGCGATCCTGATCACCGCCGACCGCAGCCCGCGGGTGCGCGACGACGCGCGTGCGCGCGACATCCAGGTGCTCAACAAGCCGGTGAAGCCGGCGGCCCTGCGGGCGCTGCTCGCCCAGTGGCGCGTGCAACGCGTGGCGGCGGAATAAAGAAGGCGAATAGCGAATAGTGAGTAGCGAATAGTAAGTAGCCAGCAGGGACATCCGCTATTCGCTATTCGCTATTCGCTATTCGCTATTCGCTATTCGCTATTCGCTATTCGCTATTCGCTATTCGCTATTCGCTATTCGCCCCCACCTGCGGCCAGCTGTCGGGCTCGATCCTGGCGGCCGCGATCACCGCCTGGGTGCGGCTTTCGACCCCGAGCTTTTGCAGGATCGCGGACACGTGCGCCTTGACGGTCGCTTCCGACACGCCGAGGCCGTAGGCGATCTGCTTGTTGAGCATGCCCTCGGACAGCATCATCAGCACGCGCACCTGCTGCGGCGTCAGGGTGGCGAGCCGGCCGATCAGCTCGGCGGTGTCGGCGTCGGGCCGGCCCGAAAGGTCGACGTCCGGCGGCGTCCACACGCCGCCTTCGAGCACGCGCGCGATCGCCGCCCGCATCACGTCCACGCCGAGGGTCTTGGGAATAAAGCCGGACGCGCCGAAATCCATGCAGCGGCGGATGACCGCCGGATCGTCGTTGGCGGAGACGACCACCACCGGCACGCTCGGGAACTGGGCGCGCAGAAACATCAGCCCGGAAAACCCGCGCACCCCCGGCATGGCGAGGTCGAGCAGCACCAGGTCCACGTCGCCGCCGCGATCGAGCTGCGCCACCACGTCGTCGAACGCGCCCGCCTCGGCGATGTCGGCGTCGGCGAACTGCCCCGCCACCGCCTCGCGCAAGGCGCCGCGGAACAGCGGATGGTCGTCGGCGATCACCAGACGATAGGGCGTCGTTTCGCTCAATCCTTCCACCCTTCACCGTGCCGCGCGCGGCGCCTTAAAGGCAAGGCCGTAAGGTAGCGTTAACGCATTGTTAACAATGCGGGCGGACACTTCAACTGCAAGTGTTCGCAAGCAACCGCAGCGAGGAATGTGAGTATTTGGCGGCGGATCGGCTCGAAACGAAGGTGCGGGCGATGATCGATTCGAACGGATACCTCCACTGGCCGGCCATGCCGGAGCTCAAGGCGCAATTCCGCCGAACCGGCCTCAAGAACCTGCTGCTGGTCATGCTCGCCGGCTGGGTGTTCTACTTCCTGGCGGTCCACCTCTTCATTCTCAAGCTCAACAAGATCACCGTGCCGATCATCGGCCTGCCGCTCGGCGTCTACATGGCCGTGCAGGGATCGATCGTGCTGTTCGTGATCTTCCTGTTCTGGTTCGCGCGGAACGAGCGAATGGCGAATAGGAAGAAGCGAATGGCGAATGGCGAATAGAAGATTCCAGCTTCTTCTTCCTACTCGCTATTCGCTATTCGCTTTCTTGCTTCCAACGAATTGCAAGATCGCTTCGCGCGCGTGCGCCCGTGCCCGGTGCTCGACGAGATAGATCCCCTGCCAGGTGCCGAGCGCGAGCTTGCCGCCAATCACCGGCACGTGCAGCGAGATGCCCGTGAGCATCGCCTTGACGTGCGCTGGCATGTCGTCGGGGCCTTCGACCTCGTGCACCCAGCCGGCGTCCTCGGGCGCCAGCCGGCGCAGCGCCGCCGTCAGGTCGGTGCGCACGTCCGGATCGGCGTTTTCCTGGATGGTCAGCGACGCCGACGTGTGGCGCAAATAGGCGAGCAGCACGCCGTCCCCGGCCTCGACCTCGGCGAGGAAGCGCGCGACCTCGCGGGTGATCTCGGTGAGACCCTCGCCGGCGGTGTCGACCGCGAGCCGGGCGGTGGCGACGATCTGCGGCGCGGCGCTGTGCACGGCATCGAGACGGATCGCCATGGCGGCATGTCGCGACGTGAGGCCGCGTCAAATCCTGTTCTTGTGCAGGCCCGGGTGATCCTGGTCGAAGTCCCGCTGGGCCCGCTGCGCCATGTCGAGCAGGCGCCGCCACATCTTCTCCAGGAATGTCATCATGCGGTCGACGTCGCGGTCGCTCGGCAGGTTGAAATCGCGGTCGCTGTGCTTGGGTGCGGCTTGCGGGTTGGGGGTCACTTGCGGGTTCACGGGGGCGGCGACATTCGGCGGGGTTGGGGCGGCCGGCGCAGGTACCGCGCTGGGCGGCGGGTTCGCGCGCGCCGCCAGTTCCTTGCGCAGCGCCGCGTTCTCGTCGAGCAGGCGGCCGATCTCGCTCTCCAGCGCCGCACGGTCGTCGGCGAGCGTGCGGCACGCCCATTCGGAAACCCGGCTGCACAGGGAGACCTGGCCGGTGCGGCTGTCGAGACGTAGCAGGCCGTCCGGGACTTCCTTGAAGGCGAACCGGCCGTTGTCGCCTTCGGCCGCGCTCTGCGCCGTGGCGGGCGCGGTGCCGGCGGCAAGGCCGAGAAAAAGGACGGCGGCTATCATGCGCATGGGGGTTCTCCGAGCGCCGACTCTAGCGCCCTTCGTGGTGGCCGCAAGGCACGCGAAGCGCGGCGCGCGGACGCGGTGACGGAGCCTTGCGCGTGGGCGATTGTTCGTTTGATTCCAGTCCTTTAAGCCAATGTGCCCGATTCTTGACACTGCCCGACCCGGTCAGTATGGTCCGCCCGGTTTCGGGGTGGCGGGGAAAGCCCGTATTTCCTTGGGTTTTGCGGGTGTCGAGAGCATGGGCGACGACACGCGCGAGCACGGGGAACTTGGGTCGCGGCCGCCCGACGATGCCGCTCTCTCCGCGAGGCTCCAGCGTCTCGGCCAACGGCTCGATCATGTCGACGCGAGCCGCCCAACCCGAACGGACCCCGAGCCCCGATCGAGCGCCAGTTCCTCGGCGATGGCCCGCGGACTCCGGCTCTCGACCGAGCTTGTTGCCGGCGTGCTCGTCGGGGCGGTCCTCGGCTGGTTTCTCGACCGCGCGCTCGGGATCTCGCCGTGGGGGCTGATCGTGTTCGTGCTGCTCGGCTTCGCGGCCGGCGTGCTCAACGTGGCGCGTACGGCCGGCGTCGGGACGGGTTCCACGGACGGCCGTAGCGAAAGCTGATCTGTCATCCCCGGCCCGGTCCGGCGGACGAGGCGACGACGAAGGACCAACCGGCCATGGCCGCCGATCCGATCCACCAATTCGAGATCAACAAGATCTTCACGATCGGCAAGGTCGGGCTGCAGGAGATCGCGTTCACCAATTCGGCGATATTCATGCTGATCGCCGTCGCCGGGATCGCGCTGGTGATGATCGGCATGACGCGCAGCCGGGCGCTGGTGCCGGGCCGCCTGCAGTCGCTCGCGGAAATCTCCTATGAGTTCGTCGCCGATACGCTCAAGAACACCGCCGGACAGGAGGGGATGAAATTCTTCCCCTTCGTGTTCACGATCTTCATGTTCGTCCTGTTCGTGAACATCATCGGGCTGTTGCCCTATTCGTTCACGGTGACGAGCCACATCATCGTGACCGCGGCGCTGGCGCTGCTCGTGTTCTTCACCGTCATCGTCTACGGCTTCTATAAGAACGGCCTGCGGTTCTTCAAGCTGTTCGTGCCGAGCGGCGTGCCGATCTACATCCTGCCGCTGATCGTGCTGATCGAGGTGATGTCCTTCCTGTCGCGCCCGATCTCGCACAGCGTGCGGCTGTTCGCCAACATGCTGGCCGGCCACATCACGCTCAAGGTCTTCGCCGGGTTCGTGACCATGCTGGGCGCGGCGGGCCTGCTCGGCTGGCTCGGCGCGGCGCTGCCCCTCGTCATGATCGTGGCGCTGACGGCGCTCGAGCTGCTGGTGGCCTTCCTGCAGGCCTACGTGTTCGCCATCCTCACCTGCATCTACCTCAACGACGCGATTCATCCGGGCCACTGAACGGCCATCCCTTCACGCAACACAGCAAAAGAGGAGCTCTTCCCATGGATCCGATCGCTGCAAAATACATCGGTGCCGGCATCGCCTGCATCGGCATGGGCGGCGCCGGCGCCGGCGTCGGCATCATCTTCGGCAGTTACCTGGCCGCGGCGCTGCGCAACCCGTCCGCCGCCCAGGGCCAGTTCGGCAACCTGATCTTCGGCTTCGCGGTCACCGAGGCGCTCGGCATCTTCTCGCTGCTGATCGCGCTGCTGCTGCTGTTCGCGCTGTAAAGGGCATGAGCGCCGGCGCGGCGAAGCGCGCCGCGCTGGGAGCGGGCCATGGCCGAGACAAAAGCACATACCGAGGTGCCTTCGGGCGGCCACAAGGCCCCCTTTCCGCCGTTCCAGAAGGACACGTTCGCCTCGCAGCTGGTCTGGTTCGCGATCGCGTTCGTGACGCTCTACCTGCTGGTGGCGCGGCTGGCGCTGCCGCGCGTCGACGGGATTTTCGCCGCGCGCCGCACGCGGATCCAGGACGACCTGGAGGAGGCGCGGCGGCGGCGCGAGGAATCCGACGCGACGCTCGCGGCCTACGAGAAGGCTTTGGCCGACGCGCGCAGCCGCGCCCAGGCCATCGCGGCGGAGACCCATGCCCGGCTCGCGGCGCAAGCCGAGGAGCGCCGCAAGGCGCTCGAGAGCGAGCTCAACCGCAAGCTCGCCGAGGCCGAGAAGGCGATCACGGCGGCCAAGCAGGCCGCCATGGCGAACGTGCGCGGCATCGCCGCCGACGCGGCGGCGGCCATCGTCGAACGCCTGATCGGCACGGCGCCCGCCGAGCCCGCGGTTGCGGCCGCGGTCGACGACGCGCTCAAGCGTTGAAGAGGACGCGATGATCTGGGAAGCCGAATTTTGGGTCGCGGTCGGGTTCTTCCTGTTCATCGGCGTGCTCGTCTACTACGGCGTGCCGAAGATGATGCTCGACGCGCTCGACAAGCGTGCCGTGCGCATCAAAGCCGAGCTCGACGAGGCGCGCCGCTTGCGCGAGGAGGCCGAAGCGCTGCTCGCCGAATATCGCCGCAAGCGCCAGGCGGCCGACGCCGAGGCCGAGGAGATCATCGCCGGCGCGCGCGCCGAGGCCGAGCGGGTCGCCGCCGAAGCCAAGACCCGAATGGAGGAGTTCGTCGCGCGCCGCTCCCAGGTGGCGGAAGCCAAGATCGCCCAGGCGGAAACCCAGGCCCTCGCCGACGTGCGCGCCGCCGCCGCCGAAGCCGCCGTCGCCGCCGCCGAGAAGATCCTCAGCCAGACCGCCCAGGGCGAAGTCGCCGACCGGCTGGTGAGCCAGGGCATCCGCGACGTCAAGGCCAAGCTGAACTGAGCGGTCGAGCACGCCCCACGCCGGCCTGCATGCTAGCGCGCGTTCGCGGCGGACAGTACGATCCGCGGCGTTCGATCCGGAGGGCAACATGCGCGCAGGCCGTGCAGGCAAATTTCCCAACCGACGCAGCTTCATCCTCAACGGCATGACGCTGGCCGGCGGGGCGGCGCTGACGCCGGCGGCAAGCACGGCCGGGGCGGCGAGGTCCGGCCCGCCGGTCCGGCTGGCGCAGGCAAGCCCGGGTGCAAGCGCCGGGTCGCCCGCATCGACACTGGCGGTCAAGTCGGTCGACCGTCTGGCGGGAAGCGCAACCAGCTACGCCTACGCGATCAAGGCAGGGCCGTGGATTTTCCTCAACGGACACGAGGCCTTCGATTTCGAGCACGGGCTTGCGCCGGAGGTGGAAGGACTGCCCGGATATCGTCTCAGCGGCCGCCCGCCGCTGCGACGCGAAGCGGACTACATCCTCGCGCGCATGCGCGGCATCCTGAAGGAGCTCGGCACGGATTTGCCGAATGCCGTGCGGGTCGATCAGTATTACACCAAGGGCGCGGCGGTGTCGGCCTATCACCTGGCGCGCTTTGCCGAGTTCGGCTCCTACATCCCGCCGAGCACGTCCATCATCATGGAGCGCTGCTTCAGCGCGCGCACCAACATGCACACATCGATGATCGCCATCGTCCCGGGCCAGGACTGGACGATCGAGAAAGTCACCATTCCGGGCGAGGCCATCACGGCATCGGGCTACAATCCCGCGGTCGTCGCCAATGATTTCGTCTTCGTCGCCGGCAACATGGCGCTGCAACGGGACGGGACCCTGGATCCGAGCGTCTACGTCGCGCCGAACCGGAACTGGGGTGGGCAAAACGCGTTTCGCCGGCAGGTGCACTACGTGGTCAAACAAAGATTGGAGCCCTCGCTCAAGGCCGCGGGCTCGGGGCTCGAGCACATTCTGAAGGCGCAGGCCTATATCCGCGGCGTGGAGAACTTCCCCGACTTCCTCGACGCGTGGTCGCAGCATTTCCGCGACATTCCATGCGCGGTGACCCTGGTGCCGGCGAAGAGCTACGCCAATTCCGACAGCATGCTCGAAATCAACCTGATCGCGCTCAAGAACGGCGCGCGGCGGCGCAAGGAAGTCGTGGAGACCGGTATCCCGGCGGTCGCGACTTTCGGGCCCTGCATTCGCGCCGGCGAGCTCGTGTTTCCCTCCGGCGTGATGGCGGTCGGCCCCGACGGGCTGGTCCCCGGCGCGGAATCCGCGGAGGCGTTCGATGGCTTGAGCCTTGCCGGCCAGACACAGGGCTCGATGCTGCTGGCGTACACGGAAGCCGTCTGCAAGGCGGTCGGCGTACCGCCGTCCAACGTGGTGCGGGCGCAATATTTCCTCACCGACATGCGGGATTTTGCCGGCATTTCGGCGGCGTGGTCGGACCGCTACGGAAAGCGGCCGCATCCGTTCGCCTGCGTGCAGGTTCCGGCCCCATTCCCCGCGGCGGGCGCCTGCGCGATCGGCGATTTTTGGGTCTACGCCGGATGAGGCGGCGTCACTCCGCCGCCCGCGGCGGCGCCGGCTTATGCCAGCGCAGCACCGGCGAGCGGGCGGCGCGCGTCTCGTCGAGCCGGCGGCGCGGCGCACGACGGGGCGCCGCGAGGAAGCGCGCCTTGTCGCCGTTCGTCGCCGCCATGGCGAGGTCGCGCATGGTGGCCACGAACAGGTCGAGCGACGCCTTGCTCTCGGATTCGGTCGGCTCGACCAGCATGGCGCCGTGCACGACCAGCGGGAAGTAGACCGTCATCGGATGGTAGCCCTCGTCGATCATCGCCTTGGCGAAGTCGAGGGTGGAAATGCCGGTGCCGTCGAGCCAGCGGTCGTCGAACAGCACCTCGTGCATGCAGGCATGCTCGCCGAACGGCAGGCTCATGAGATCCTGCAGGCCGGCGCGCACGTAGTTGGCGTTGAGCACCGCGTCCTCGGACGCCTGCCGCATGCCATCGGCGCCGTGCGCGAGCATGTAGCTGAGAGCCCGCACGAAGGTGCCGAACTGGCCGTGGTAGGCGGACAGCCGCCCGAACGGCCTCGCGTGCGCTCCTACGCCAGCGGCGTGCTCAACGAGCCGCACGCCCTCCGCGTCGGCGATCACAAAGGGCACCGGCATGAACGGCGCCAGCGCCGCCGACAGCGCCACCGGCCCGGCGCCCGGGCCGCCGCCGCCGTGCGGGGTCGAGAAGGTCTTGTGCAGGTTGATGTGCATGGCGTCGACGCCGAGATCGCCCGGCCGCACCTTGCCGACGATGGCGTTGAAATTGGCGCCGTCCGCGTAGAACAGGGCGCCGACGCGATGCACCGCTTCGGCGATGGCGACGACGTCGCGCTCGAACAGCCCGCAGGTGTTCGGATTGGTGAGCATGAGGGCGGCGACATCGGCGGAAAGATGCTTCTCGACCTCGGCGGGATCGACGCTGCCGTCCGCCCGCGCCGGCACCGCCGCGACCCGGTAGCCGAGCAGCGCCGCGGTCGCCGGATTGGTGCCATGGGCGGATTCCGGCACCAGCACGACCGAGCGCCGCTCGCCGCGGGCCGCGAGCGCCGCCTTGATCGCCATCATGCCGGCGAGCTCGCCGTGCGCGCCGGCCTTCGGGGTCATGGCAATCGCCGGCATGCCGGTAAGCTCGCGCAGCCAGCGCGCCAGTTCGGCGATCAGCCTGAGCGCGCCGGCGACGGTCGAGAGCGGCTGCAGCGGATGGATGTCGGCGAAGCCCGGCAGCCGCGCCATCTTCTCGTTGAGGCGCGGGTTGTGCTTCATGGTGCACGAGCCGAGCGGAAACATGCCGGTGTCGATGCCGTAGTTCTTGTGCGACAGGCGCACGTAGTGGCGCACCGCCTCGGGCTCGCTCAGCCCGGGAAGCCCGATCGGCGCCTTGCGCTCGAGGCCGCCGAGCCGCGGCGCGAAAGCGGCGGGCTCGTCGAGATCGACGCCGGTGACCTCGGCGCGCCCGATCTCGAAGATCAGCGCCTCCTCGATGTCGAGCGCCCGGTTGCCGGTGAAGGTTTCGGCCGCAGCGGCAGTCGCGGGCTCGTTGGTCGTCGGACGGTTCATCGCGCCAGCACCCCGGCAAGCGCCTGCGCGTAGGCGGCGCGGTCTTCGTCGGTGTTGACTTCGGTCGACGCGACGATGACGAGATCGGCAAGCTCGGGCCTGCCCGGATCGAGCCGCGCGGCCGGCACGCCGCCGAGCACGCCCTTGCCGGCCAGCCGCTCGATTACGTCGGCGGCGTTGCCCGGCACCCGGATGGTGAACTCGTTGAAGAACGCGTCGTTGAGCACCGACACGCCGGGCACGTCCGCCAGCAGCGCGGCGAGCTTCACCGCGTTGGCGTGGTTGATGCGGGCAAGGCGCGTGAGGCCGGCCTCGCCCAGCAAGGTAAGATGGATCGTAAAGGCGAGCGCGCACAGGCCGGAATTGGTGCAAATGTTGGACGTCGCCTTTTCGCGGCGAATGTGCTGCTCGCGGGTCGAGAGGGTGAGCACGAAGCCGCGGCGTCCGTCGGCGTCGACGGTTTCTCCGGCGAGCCGGCCCGGCATCTGGCGCACGAATTTTTGCCGGCTGGCGAACAGGCCGACGTAGGGCCCGCCGAAGGCGAGCGCGTTGCCGAGCGACTGGCCTTCCGCCACCACGATGTCGGCGCCCATGTCGCCGGGCGGCGTCAGCAGGCCGAGCGACACGGCCTCGGTAACGACCGCGATGAGCAGCGCGCCCGCTGCGTGCGCCTTGGCGGCGATGGGCGCCAGGTCGTGCAGGTACCCGAACACGTCGGGCGTCTGCACCACGACGCAGCTGGTGCCGGCGTCGATCGCGGCCGCGACGTCGTCACCACCGGCCGGGCGCGGCGTCAGCGCCATCACCTCGTCGCCGGCCATCGCCGAGATGGTTTCGATGACGCCGCGATAATGCGGATGCAGGTTGCCGGCGACGACCGCCTTGCGGCGCCGGGTGATGCGATGCGCCATCAGCACCGCTTCGGCGGCGGCGGTCGAGCCGTCGTACATGGAGGCGTTCGCCACCTCCATGCCGGTGAGCATCGCCACCTGGGTCTGAAACTCGAACAGATAATGCAGGGTGCCCTGGGCGATCTCCGGCTGGTAGGGCGTGTAGGAGGTGAGGAACTCCGAGCGCTGGATCAGATGATCGACGCTCGCCGGCACGTGGTGCTTGTAGGCGCCGCAGCCGACGAAGAACGGCACGGCGCCGGCGGCGACGTTGCGGCTTGCCATGCGGCCGAGCAGGCGCTCGACCTCGAGCTCGCCCTTGCGGTGCGGCAGGGCGGGCGGCGCGGCGAGCAGCTTGTCGGCGGGCACGTCGGCGAACAGATCGTCGATCGCGCCGACCCCGATCTTCGCCAGCATCTCGGCGCGGTCTTCCTCGGTCAGCGGCAGGTAGCGCATGACGGCCCGGTTGTTCAGGACACGCTGTGGCACGCGGCGACCACGACTTCGGCACGTACCGAGTTGGCGATGTAACACTCCTCGTGGGCGCGGTGATGCATCGCGTCGACGTCCGCATCCGACGGCCGCTTCGTGCCGGTGAAGGCGACGGACGGGTTGAGCGTGATTTTCGAGACGAACAGCTTGCCGGCATCGTTTTTCGTCATGACGCCGACCGGGTCGTCCTCGTAACGTTCGACCGCGAATCCACCTTTGGCGGCGAACGACAGGAAGAACAGCATGTGGCAGCTGGCCACCGCCGCCACCAGCGCTTCCTCGGGATCGACCGCGTCGGCGCGCGACAGCGGCAGCGGCACCGATAGCGGGGAGGACGACCCCGGAACCTCGACCCCACCGTCGAACCGCCACAGGTGGCCGCGGCTGTAGCGATTATCGACGAACGGGGCGCCGTCGCGGGTCCAAACAATCTGGGCGCGGTATTCGTGCGGCATCGGCGTGTTCCTAAGATCACGAGAGGGTGGCGAGATAGTCCTTGTATTGCTGCTCGGTCATGAGACGGTCGAGCTCGGCCGGGTCGGCGAGCTTGAGCTTGAGAAACCAGCCCTTGCCCTCGGCATCCTCGTTGACGGTCGCGGGCGTGTCGGCGAGCGCGTCGTTGACGGCGATGACCTCGCCGCCGGCCGGCGCGTAGACCTCGCTCGCCGCCTTGACCGACTCCACAACCGCGGCTTCCGCGCCCGCCGCAAACGTCTTGCCGATCTCCGGCAATTCCACATAGACCACGTCGCCGAGCTGGGACTGGGCGTGATCGGTGATGCCGACGGTCGCGGCGTCGCCGTCGAGCCGGATCCATTCGTGCTCCTTGGTGTAGCGTGTCGTCATCCGTTCCTCGTGCGATGCATGGCGGGCGAGCCGGCGATCAGCTCGCCTCCGCGCGGTGATAGCGATGCGGGACGAACGGCAGCGCCGCCACCGTCGCCGCGATATCCTTGCCGCGCACGACCAGCACGACCGGGGTTCCCGCCGCCGCGAAGGACCGCTCGACGTAGCCCATGGCGATCGGGACATTGAGCGTCGGGCTGAAGCCACCGGATGTCACGGTGCCGATCGGCGTGCCGTCGGGCGCCCTGATCTCGGCGCCTTCGCGCGCCGGCACGCGCCCGACCGGCATCAAGCCGACGCGCAGGCGCGGCGCGCCGTCGCGCAGTTGCGCCAGCACGCGTTCGGACCCCGGGAAGCCGCCCTCCGCGCGCCGGCGCTTCTGAATCGACCAGCCGAGCGCGGCCTCGACCGGCGACGTGCCGGTGTCGATGTCGTGGCCGTGGAGGCAAAGCCCCGCTTCGAGACGCAGCGAGTCGCGGGCACCGAGGCCCACCGGCTTGACCTCGGCATGACCCAACAGCCGTTCGGCGATCGCCCGCACCCGGTTGGCCCGGACGGAAATCTCGTAGCCGTCCTCGCCGGTATAGCCGCAGCGGCTGACGTGGCAGTCGATGCCGTCGAAGCTCGCGCTGCGCGCGCTCATGAACGCCATGGTGTCGGCGCCGGCGCAGTGGCGCGCGAGCACGGCGGCGGCCTGCGGGCCTTGCAGCGCGATCAGCGCGCGATGGTCGGCGCGGATGAGCCGGACGCCGGCGGGCAACCCGGCTGCGATGTGGGCGTAATCCGCCTCCTTGCGGGCGGCGTTGACGACCAGCATCAAGACGCCGTGCTCGTCCGGCTCGGCGGAGCGCGTGATCATCAGGTCGTCGAGGATGCCGCCGTTGGCGTCGGTGAGCTGAGTGTAACGCTGGCGCCCGGGCGCGAGACCGGCGATGTCCGCCGGCACCAGCGCTTCGAGCGCGCCCGCCGCGGTCGCATGATCGGCCCCCACCACGAACGCCTGACCCATGTGCGAGACGTCGAACAGGCCGGCCGCACTGCGCGTATGGGTGTGCTCGGCGATGATCCCGTCGGCATATTGCACCGGCATGTCGTAGCCGGCGAACGGCACCATGCGGGCGCCGCGGGCGACATGGAGCGCGTGCAGCGGCGTCTGCGCGAGCGGGGCTGCCGGTTCGGTGGTTTCGCTCATCGTCGGTTCCGCATTGACAGGTGCCCTCCAGGCGAACCGCCCGGCCGAGCCCCCTCTGTCGCGGAACCTGAGAGATTTCGCCGGGCGCGCACGTGCCCGGCTTACTCCGTCGGTGAGCCGCGTCGCCAACGGCGGCGCGCGGCTGCTTTCCAGAGCGTCATCCCCCTGCGGTCCTTTTGCCTGAGCGTTTCCGGGGCGGTTTCGCCTTCGGCGCCGGCTTTGCCAGGCGGCGCGGCCGGTCTCTCCCGCGGGGTTCGTCTGACGATTGGCCGCACGCGCAAACCGGCGCGCCGGCCGGCAACGATCCTAAGGCACGATGCGGACGGGTTCAATCGACTCGTGCCGCACGCAAGTCACCTCATTTCGCCTTTTTGGCCGGCCGCTTCCGCTCCGGTGCCGCCGACAAGGCGTTGGAGTCGAAGCCGACATAGACCACATAGGCCTCCAGGTCCGCGGTCTTGGGAACCGGGAAGGTCATGTCCTCCTCGACCTGAACGAACGGCACGTTGGACTGGCCGGGCGGGACCATGACGGGCACCCGATAGAGCTTGGTCCAGACCGTGCGCGGCTCGATGCCCTCGCGCACCAGCGCCAGCCGCATCGGCACCTCGACCTGGCCCGGCGCGCCGGCGGGCCCGAGGATGACGCGCCCCTGAATGCCGACCTTGATGGTCATGGTGGCGCCGAGGACGGCGCATTCGCGCGCGGTCTGGGCGATCGAGGCCTGAAAGCGCAGATTGGTGGCGTTGGGTTCGGCGCCGGGCGCATTGACCGCCAGGGTCGATGCGCCGGAGCGCACGTCGACGTTCGGACAGTCGACGTCGGGGTTCGGACCGCCGGCGACCTTCTGACCGCCGGCGGGCTGAGACGACCCGGAGGAGAACCAGCCTTTCACCCGCTGGGTAAACGACGACCCGCTCGACGAATCTGCCGGCGACGACGACGAGCCGATGGCTCCCTCGAACGAGGAGCATCCGGAGGCCGCAAGGACGACCGCCAGCGCCGCGGCAAGCGCCGCGCCGCGCGGGCGTTTCGCCCGGCCAAGATGCCGCCTACGTCCCGTCTTCAACGCTCGTTCCCCTCATGACAGCGGGATGACTTCGTCATTCCCGCTCTACGTTATTGTGGGAGCATGATCTTTCCGAAAACCGGTACCCACTTTTCGGGATCATGCTCGCCGCCTTATAGCAGCCGAACCGTGGCGGACCCAAGGCATCGCCGAGGCCCCTACCGGCGTGCCGCATCCTTCAGCCGGGCATAGAGCAGATGGTCCTGCCACTGCCCATTGATGCACAGATATTCGCGGGCATAGCCCTCGCGCGCGAAGCCGGTCTTCTCGAGTAGCGAGATCGAGGCGGCGTTGGTCGGAATGCAGGCCGCTTCCACCCGGTGCAGCCGCAGCGTCGCGAAAGCGTAGGGATTGAGTGCGGTCACCGCAGCCGCCATGTAGCCGCGCCGGGCGTACGGGGCGCCGATCCAATAGCCGAGGCTGCCCGCCTGGGCGACGCCGCGGCGTATGTTGGCAAGCGTCAGGCCGCCGACGAGAACCTGGTCGCCGCTGCGGAAGAGAAAGAACGCATACGCCTGGTCGCTGCGCTGATCCTCCGCGTAGCGCCGCAGCCGCCGCCGGAAGGCGCTGCGCGTCAGGTCGTCGGCCCGCCAGGTCGGCTCCCACGGCGTGAGAAAGGCGCGGCTTGCTTCGCGCAGCGCCGCCCACTCGGCGTAGTCGCCGGACTGGGGCGCGCGCAGAAACACGCCGCCCCCCTCGATGAGTGGAGGCTGGTCGGCAAGATTGATGGTCCGAAACAACGCCATGGATAGCGTCCGCCCACCGACGATTTTCTGTGCCGCCCCGCCCCCGGCAGGCTCAGTGGCCGAGACTTTCAGCGATCGCAGCGACTCTTTCAAGGCCGCGTCCGGGCCCGAGCACCGCGAGCGCCGGCCGGCCGCGGCCGATGAGCGCGCGCCCGGCGGCGCGGGCGCTCTCCACCGTCACCGCGTCGACCTTGGCGACGACTTCCTCGACCGGAATCGGCCGCCCGTGGGTGATCAGCTGGCGCGCCAGTTGCTCGGCGCGCGCGCTCGAGCTTTCCAGCGCGATCAGGATTCCCGCCTTCATCTGCGCCTTGGCGCGGGCGACTTCCGCCTCGTTGAGCGTCTCGGCGGCGCTCGCGATCTCGTCGATCACCACCCGCATCAATTCCGGCGCATCGACCTGATCGGTGCCGGCATAGAGGCCGAACAATCCAGTGTCCGCATAGGGCGCGTGGAACGCGTAGATGGCGTAGCACAGCCCGCGCACCTCCCTGACTTCCTGGAACAGCCGCGACGACATCCCTCCGCCCACCACGTTGGTGAAGACGTGCAGGCTGTAGAGATCGCGATCGCGCGTCGGCAACCCCTCGAGCGCCATCGCCACGTGCACCTGCTCGAGGTCGCGCGCCTCGATGCGGCTGCCGCCACGGTAACGGGCCGGCGTCGGCGCCGGCGGGGCCGAGCCGTTGACCGTGGCGAAGCGCTGCTCGGCTTCGGCGAGCACGGTGGCGTGCTCGACGGCGCCGGCGGCGGCCACCACCATGCCGGACGCGCGGTAGGTGCGGGCCAGGTAGGCGCGCAGCCGCCGCCCGGTGAGCGAGCGCACCGTCGACGGCGTGCCGAGGATCGAACGGCCGACCGCCTGGTCGGGGAACGCGGTCGACTGCAGGTGATCGAACACGATGTCGTCGGGCGTGTCCTCGGCGGCGCCGATCTCCTGGACGATGACGTTCTGCTCGCGCGTCAATTCCTCCGGATCGAACGCCGGCTCGGTGAGAATATCGGACAGCACGTCGAGCGCGAGCGGCACGTCCGCCTTGAGCACGCGCGCGTAGTAGGCGGTGATTTCCTGGCCGGTCCCGGCATTGAGGTCGCCGCCCACCGCCTCGATTGTTTCCACGATCTCGCGCGCGGTGCGCCGCGCCGTGCCCTTGAACGCCATGTGCTCGAGCAGATGGGAAATCCCGTGCTCGTCGGGTTCCTCGAAGCGGCTGCCGGAGCCGACCCAGACGCCGAGCGCGGCGGTCTCCAGATGCGGCATGGCGTCGGTGACGACGACGAGGCCGGACGGCAGGCGCGTCAGCTCGACGCTCATGCGGCGGCTCCTTCCTGGGCGGCGCGGCTGGCGCCGAGAATGAATTTTTCGATCGCCGCCTGGTCGGCCGGCAACACGGTCACGCGCTCGCGCCGGTTCGGCAGATCGGCGAGCCAATCCGGGAGCGCCGGCCGGCGGCCGCAGGCGGCGGCGACCGCGTCCGGGAACTTGGCCGGGTGGGCGGTGGACAGCACGATCATCGGCACCGCGCGGTCGCGCGGCTGCTTCTCGGCGACGGCGACGGCGACGGCGCTGTGCGGATCGAGGAGATAATCCGCTTCCTTGCAGACGGTACGGATGGCGGCGGCGGTCTCGTCCTCGTCGGCGCGGCCGCCGGCAAAGCGCGCGCGGATCTCGGCGAGCGGACCGGGCGCGATGGAAAAGCGCCGCGACTGGGCGAGCGATCCCATCAGGGCGCGCACCGCGCCGGCGTCGCGCCCGTAGGCGTCGAACAGCAGCCGCTCGAAGTTCGAGGAGACCTGGATGTCCATGGACGGCGAGGCGGTCGCCACCACGTCGCGCGGCGCGTAGTCGCCGGTCGCCAGTGCGCGGGCGAGGATGTCGTTGACGTTGGTGGCGACCACGAGGCGATCGATCGGCAGGCCCATGCGCATCGCCACGTAGCCGGCGAACGCGTCGCCGAAATTGCCGGTCGGCACCGTGAAGGCGACCTTGCGGTGCGGCGCCCCCAGCGCCACCGCGGCGGTGAAGTAATAGACCGCCTGCGCGACGATGCGCGCCCAATTGATCGAGTTGACGGCGGACAGCCGCACGCGGTCGCGGAAGGCGTGATGATTGAACAGGGCTTTGACCAGGGCCTGGCAGTCGTCGAAGGTGCCCTCGATCGCCAGCGCATGCACGTTGTCGTCGGCCGGCGTCGTCATCATGCGGCGCTGCACGTCGGAGATGCGTCCGCGCGGAAAGAGCGCGATCACGTCGACCTGGCGGCGGCCGCGGAAAGCCTCCACGGCGGCGCCGCCGGTATCGCCGGAGGTGGCGCAGATGATGGTCGAGCGCTCGCCGCGCTGCGCCAGCGCGTGGTCCATGAGCCGGGCCAGCAGCTGCATGGCGAGGTCCTTGAAGGCGAGCGTCGGCCCATGGAACAACTCCAGCACGAAGGTTCCGGGCGCAAGCTGCACCAGGGGGGCCACGCCCGGGTGGCGAAACTCGCCATAGGCCTCGCGCGCCATGCGGGAGAGGTCGGGCGGATCGAGGGCGCCGGCGACGAACGGGCTCAGCACCTCGCAGACCACCTCCGGGTAGGGTCGCCCGGCCAGGGCGGCGATCCGGTCGGGGGCAAAAACAGGCCATGATTCAGGCACATAGAGCCCGCCGTCGCGGGCGAGGCCGGCGAGCGTCACGTCGATGAAGCCGAGCGGGGGGGCCTCCCCTCGGGTCGAGATGTACCGCACGGATCGAGTCCTTCCGGCCGGGCCGACCGGGCCCATCGGGGTGACGCAGGTTTGGGATACGGGAGACATAGGGCTTTGGCTAGTGCCAGCCAAGCCGGGATTTAAACGCCTGCGCCGGAGCGCCGTTCCCGCCAATGGGCCCGCGCGAAGGCGGCAAAGACGCCCGCCAGCACCAGCGCCAGGCCGAACCAGGTGATCGCGTATTGCAGGTGGTTGTTGGGCAGGTTGACGACGACCTTGCCGGGCTGCGGCAGGCCGCCGGGCGCGGGCGGCGCCTCCTGCTCCACGTAGAACGGCGCCACGCTTCGCCACCCCTTGGCGGCCGCGATGGCGAGGTGATCGCGGGCGAACCACAGGTTCCGCCCAGGCTCCCCCGCCGGCGTGAACCAGCCGGGCCGCTCGGGCCAGCGCAAGGCGCCGACGATATCGACCGGACTGGAGACGCGGCCGGCGGCGCGGCGCGTAGCGTCGCTCGCGGCCTCCGGCACGAACCCGCGGTTGACCACCACGCGGGCGCCGCCGCCAAGCCGGGCCGGCGTGAACACCCAATAGCCCGGCCCGGACACGTCGGGACGCAGCGCCGCGCCGCTGGCAAACACCAGCGCCTCCTGGTCGTTCTCGAGCTCCGCCCGGAAGGCGACGCGGGTGAACTCGGCGGCGGCCGGATTGAGGCTTGCCCAGCGCTCGGGCGGCGGCAGCGCGACCGGCGCCGCGGTCATGCGGCGCGTGATCGAATCGATCAGCGCCTCCTTCCACAGCTTGCGCTCGAGCTGCCAGACGCCGAGGCCGATCAGCAGCGCGATCCCAACCAGGGTGAAAAGCCCGGGAACGAGGAGGCCGCGCCGGCGCAGCGGCGGGGCCGCCGCACCGCTCACGGGCGATCTCCGCGGTCGAGCCGGCCTTCGGCCGCGTCGTGGTGATACTGCAGCGCGATCAGCAGGCCCTTGATGAGGCGCAGCGGCGCGAGCGTAACCAGCAGGATCAACGGAACCCACAGGATGGCATGGACCCACAGGGGCGGCGCGTATTTGATCTCGACCACCAGCGCCGTGCCGACGACGATGAAGCCGGCGATGAACATGACGAACACGGCGGGGCCGTCGCCGGCGTCGGCAAAGGAATAATCGAGCCCGCACGCCTCGCAGCGCTGGCGCACCGCCAGGAAGCCGTCGAACAGCTTGCCTTTGCCGCAGCGCGGGCAGCGGCCGGACAGGCCGGTGACGAACGGAGACGGAGACGCAGCAGGCTGGCGATCGGACATCCCGGCGATCCTACGGCTCGCCCGCCGGGATCGCCACTCCTATGCGCGCAAGCGACGCGTTGCCGCGGACACCTGCAGTCCTAGAGTCCGCGAAGCCTTACTTGATAACCGGCGGCGGCGGCGCCGACCCCGGACAACAGCGCTTGGTCCCCTCATTCCAGACATAGCCTGACTTGCACGCCGCGACGCATTTGCCCGGCGCAACCTCAATGCCTTTCAACCCGCACGACACGCAATAATCGATGCCGCCGATTTTCATGACCTTGCCGTCGAAACACGCCTGCGGTGGCGGCAGCTTGGACAACGGCGTCTTGGTGATCGGAATTGATTTCGGCGCGTAGCACTTGGCGGCGTCGACGGGTGCCGTCGTCACGACCACAAAAGCAGTTGCGCAGACGACCGCGGCGGAAAGCGCGAGTGACCGCATTGCAACCTCCCTGACTCCGGTTGAGGTTGCACATTTCAAATAGGAAATGTCGCGTGTCAAGCGCCCCGGCGGAAACGACATCCGATCGCCGGCCGCCCGGCTCCCAGTCACTACTCGGCCATATGCACGCCGCCGCCCCACACGTAGATGCAGGCGAACAGGAACAGCCACACCACGTCGACGAAGTGCCAGTACCAGGCGGCGAACTCGAAGCCGAGGTGCTGCGTAGGCGTGAAGTGGCCGGCGAACGCGCGCACCAGGCACACGATCAGGAAAATGCTGCCGATGATGACGTGCGCGCCGTGGAATCCGGTCGCCATGAAGAAGGTGGCGCCGTAGATGTGGCCCGCGAAGGCGAAATGGGCGTGATAATACTCCCAGGCCTGCACGCAGGTGAACGAGAGGCCGAGCGCGATGGTGCAGATCAGGCCCCATTTGAGGCCCTCGCGATTGTTCTCCAGCAGCGCGTGATGCGCCCAGGTGACCGTGGTGCCGGAGGTCAGAAGAATCAGCGTGTTGAGCAGCGGCAGGTGCCACGGATCGAACGTCTCGATCCCCTTGGGCGGCCACACGCCGCCGAGAAACTCCTCGCGCGCGATCTGGTGCAGGTCGCCGGGGAACAGCGCCGTGTTGAAATAGGCCCAGAACCAGGCGACGAAGAACATCACCTCCGAGGCGATGAACAGGATCATCCCGTAGCGATGGGAGAGCTGCACGACCCGGCTGTGATGCCCCTGGAACTGCGCTTCGCGCACCACGTCGGTCCACCACGCCGCCATGGTGTAGAGCGTTCCGAGCACGCCCGCCCCGAACACCACCGGCGCGGCCGCGTACATGTGGTGCATCCAGGAAATGGCGCCGACGGCCATGACGAAGGCCGACACCGCCCCCACCGCCGGCCACGGGCTCGGGTCGACCAGGTGGTAGTCGTGATGTCGCGAATGCGCCTCGGCCATTGCTTCGTCTCCGTCTAGATGCGTCCCGGTCCGGCCGGGCGAGTGTTCTCCACCACCGGCTTCGCCGGCTGCTGCACCGGATACATCGTGTAGGACAGCGTGATGGTGTTGAGACCGTCCTGCTCGGCATCGCCGACCAGCGCCGGATCGACGTAGAACACGACCGGCATGTCGCGGCGCTCATGCGGCTTGAGCCGCTGCTCGGTGAAGCAGAAACAGTTGATCTTGGCGAAATACCCGCCGACCGTCGAGGGCATGACGTTGTAGATCGCCTGACCGACGGTTTCGCGGCCGGAGTCGTTCTCGGCGCGATAGAGCACGGTGACGACTTCGCCGATGCGCACGTCGACCGAGACCTGCTCGGGCGCGAACTTCCACGGCAGCCCGCTCGCCACGTTGGCGTCGAACCGCACGGTCACCTTGCGGTCGAGCACCCTGACCGGGCCGCCATGGGCGATGACCGGCGTGCCGCCGAAGCCGGTGGTGCGGCAGAACCAGCTGTACAAAGGCACCGCCGCGTAGGCGGCACCCACCATCGCGGCCACGAACGCCCCGCAGGCGGCGGCGACGAGAACGTCGCGGCGGCGGGCCTGGCGCGGGTCGAGGGGCCTGGGGTTCATGCGCGCAGGCCCGGTTCACAGCGGACGCTGGAGCACGCCGGGCCCCAGCTTGACGATGGTGACGACATAGACCAGCAGCACCAGCGCCGCGAGGGTGAGGGCGATCGCGATCGAGCGCGCGCGCCGGCGGCGCTTCTGTTCTTCCGTGAGCACGATGCCGGGGTCGGACGGGCGCTCATTCATGCGGTCATCCGATTAACGCGCGGACGCCGACCGCCCGGTCGACCAGCAGCGCGGCGAACAGCACGAACAGATAGAGGATCGAGAAGGCGAACAGGCGGCGGCCCGCCAGTTCGGTCGGTCGGCCGTCGTCGGCCACCCACAGCCGCCATGCGAGCACCGCGATCAGCGCGCCCGCCGCCAGGGCCGCGATGCCGTAGACCGCGCCGGCAAAATTCAGCAGCCACGGCGCCAGGCTGACCGGCACGAGCACGCCGGTATAAAGCAGGATCTGCCGCTTGGTCTCGGCGCGGCCGGCCACGACCGGGAGCATCGGCACGCCGGCGCGCGCGTATTCGCCGGCGCGCAGCAGCGACAGCGCCCAGAAGTGCGGCGGCGTCCACAGGAACACGATCAGGAACAGCAGCACGGATTCGAGCCCGACGCCGCCGGTCGCCGCCGCCCAGCCGATCATCGGCGGGAACGCGCCCGCGGCGCCGCCGATCACGATGTTCTGCGGGGTCGAGCGCTTGAGCCACACGGTGTAGACGGCGACGTAGAAGAAGATGGTGAAGGCGAGAAGCCCGGCGGCGAACCAGTTGGCCATCAGGCCGAGCATGACGACGGAGCCGACCGCGAGCGTGAAGCCGAACCCGAGCGCCTCGCCGGGCAGCACGCGGCCGGCCGGGATCGGGCGGCGCGCGGTGCGCGTCATCACCGCGTCGATGTCGGCGTCGTACCACATGTTGAGCGCGCCGGCGGCGCCGGCGCCGACCGCGATGCACAGCAGCGCCGCAAAGCCGAGCACTGGATGCAGATGGCCGGGCGCCAGCAGCAGGCCGACGAGCGCGGTGAACACCACGAGCGACATCACCCGCGGCTTCATCAGGGCGATGAAGTCCGCGACCTCGGCGCCGCTTACCGCCGCGAGCGTCGTCTGCGCCCGCTCCTCGATCGCGGACATGTCGGTCATTCGCCCTCCATGCAGCGCAGCGGCCCTGCGGCCGCGCCGCGCGGCTTCACTTGATGCGCGGCAGCACGTCGAACTGGTGGAACGGCGGCGGCGACGGCAGCGTCCATTCGAGCGTGGTCGCGCCCGCGCCCCACGGATTGTCGCCCGCGCGCTCCTTGCGCAGGAACGCCTGCAGCACGCCGAAGAAGAAGATCAGCACGCCGAAGCCGGAGATGTACGAGCCGATCGACGACACCATGTTCCAGCCGGCGAACGCGTCGGGATAGTCGGAGATGCGGCGCGGCATGCCGGCGAGGCCGAGAAAGTGCTGCGGGAAGAACACCAGGTTCACGCCCACGAAGGTGAACCAGAAGTGCAGCTTGCCGATCGTGTCGGAGTACATGTAGCCGGTGATCTTCGGGAACCAGTAGTACCAGCCGGCGAAGATCGCGAACACGGCGCCGAGCGAGAGCACGTAGTGGAAGTGCGCCACCACGTAATAGGTGTCCTGCAGCACGCGGTCGACGCCCGCGTTGGCGAGCACGACGCCGGTCACGCCGCCGAGCGTGAACAGGAAGATGAAGCCGATCGCCCACAGCATCGGCGTCTTGAACTCGATCGAGCCGCCCCACATGGTGGCGATCCACGAGAAGATCTTCACGCCGGTCGGCACCGCGATCACCATGGTGGCGAGGATGAAGTAGGCCTGCGCCCCGGTCGACATGCCGACCGTGTACATGTGATGCGCCCACACCACGAAGCCGATGCCGCCGATCGCCACCATGGCGTAGGCCATGCCGAGATAACCGAACACCGGCTTGCGGCTGAAGGTGGCCACGACCTGGCTGACCATGCCGAAGCCCGGCAGGATCAGGATGTAGACCTCGGGATGGCCGAAGAACCAGAACAGGTGCTGGAACAGCACCGGATCGCCGCCCTTGTCGGCGGAGAAGAAAGCGGTGCCGAAATTGCGGTCGGTCAGCAGCATGGTGATCGCGCCGGCGAGCACCGGCATGGCGAGCAGCAGCAGGAACGTCGTCACCAGGATCGACCAGACGAACAGCGGCATCTTGTGCAGGGTCATGCCCGGCGCGCGCATGTTGAAGATGGTGGTGATGAAATTGATGGCGCCGGTGATCGAGGAGGCGCCGGCGAGATGCAGCGACAGGATGGCGAAGTCCATCGCCGGGCCGCTGTGGCCGGTGGACGAGAGCGGCGCGTAGATGGTCCAGCCGGCGCCGACGCCGTTGCCGGCGCCCTCGCCGGGCACGAACAGCGAGGTGACCAGCAGCGCGAACGAGGCGGGCAGCAGCCAGAACGAAACGTTGTTCATGCGCGGGAACGCCATGTCGGGCGCTCCGATCATCAGCGGCACGATCCAGTTGCCGAAGCCGCCGATCATGGCCGGCATGACCATGAAGAAGATCATGATCAGGCCGTGCGCGGTGACGAAGACGTTGAAGGTGTGCGGATCGCCGAACAGCTGCAGGCCGGGGCGCTCCAGCTCGTAGCGAATGGCGATCGACAGGCAGCCGCCGATCACGCCGGCGACGAGGGCGAACACCAGGTACATCGTGCCGATGTCCTTGTGGTTCGTCGAATAGACGAAGCGGCGCCATCCGCTCGGAAGATCGTGCGCGTCATGCGCCCCGTGAGGCCTCGCCGTCGCATCCATGATCCAAGTCCCTCGACGTTGTCGTTGTTGTTTGCCTGCGTTGCGATCGCGTCACTCGGCCGCCGGCGCCGGGACCGCCGCGACGGCGGTCGGCGCGACGGTGTCGTCACGCGCGAATTTCTTCTTGGCCTGCTCGACCCAGGCGGCGAAGTCGGCTTCGCTCACTACGCGCACCGCGATCGGCATGAAGGCGTGGTCCTTGCCGCACAGTTCCGAGCACTGGCCGTAATAGGTGCCCTCGCGGGTCACCTTGAACCAGGTCTCGTTGAGGCGGCCGGGAACCGCGTCGATCTTGATGCCGAACGCGGGCACCGCGAAGGAGTGGATCACGCCGGCCGCGTCCGCCGTGACCTGGACGCGCACTACCTTGTTGACCGGAACCACCACGTCGTTGTCGACCGCGAGCAGCCGCGGCTCGCTCGGCTTCTGCTTCGGACGGTCCTGCTCGTCGAGCATGCGCGACTCGAACTCGAACTTGCCGTTATCCGGATAGGCGTAGGTCCAGTACCACTGGTTGCCGGTCGCCTTCAGCGTGAGGTCGGCGGACGGGATGTTCTGCTCGTAGAACAGCAGCTTGAACGACGGGATCGCGATTCCGGTGAGGATGATGATCGGCACCACCGTCCAGATCACCTCGATCAGCGTGTTGTGGGTGGTGCGCGACGGCGTCGGATTGGCGCGCCGGTTGAAGCGCACCACGATGACGAGCAACAGGGCGAGCACGAACACCGTGATCGCAGTGATCACGTAGAGGAGGGCGTCGTGGAACGTGACGAGATCTTCCATCACCGGCGTTGCCGCGCCCTGCAGGCCCATTTGCCAGGGCGAAGGCTGTCCGGAGCCGGCAAGGGCGGCGCCGCCGCCCATGACCACGGCGAGCGCGACCGCGACGCCGATCAACCGCGAGAGCACCTGCATCGCCGTGTTCGCTCCTTCGACGAGTGTCGGCCGAGACCGGCCGCTTCGCACCGTCCGGAAATGCCGGTGCTCACTGAACGCCCGCTGCGCGCGGCCGAGGCTGCCGGCGGGCTCCGGGCGAGGGCGATACCGGCGGGGCGGAGCCGCGCTTCTCAAACCACAATTCGGCCCCAGTCGCAACGCGGTTTGTTGCGCCTGCGCTGCGACAAACCGTGAGGCTGCCGGAACGCGGGATTGGCACGGTTTGACGGGCATTTGCGGCAATGCCGGGGCGGCGAAGCTTGACTCCGCCGGGCCGGCATGCACGGGAGACGGCACGTCGGTATTGGTGCGGCGATTCGGCCAAAGCGGCGCGGCACCGAGGATCGAGGAACGCGACGATGGGCATTTTCCGCGCGCATGCATGCCGGCGCGAACACAGGACCAACCGGGCCGGGACCGCCCGGCCGCTGGCGCTGGCGTCCGCGGCGCTGCTCGCCCTTGTCGGCACGGCGGCGGCGCAGGGCGTGGTCAAGTCGGTGCACGGCGACTGGCAGATCCGCTGCGACACGCCGCCCGGCGCCCAGGGCGAGCAATGCGCGCTGATCCAGAGCGTCACCGCCGAGGACCGGCCGAACGTCGGCCTCACGGTGATCGTGCTCAAGACCGCCGACCAGAAATTCCGCCTGATGCGGGTGCTGGCGCCGCTCGGCGTGCTGCTGCCCAACAACCTCGGCCTGCGCATCGATTCGGCCGACGTCGGCAAGGTCTCGTTCGTGCGCTGCCTGCCGAACGGATGCGTCGCCGAAGTGGTCGTCAACGACGACCTGATGAAGCAGCTGCGCAACGGTCACATCGCGACCTTCATCATCTTCCAGACCCCGGAAGAAGGCATCGGCATCCCGGTCAGCCTGAAGGGCTTCGGCGAAGGCTTCGACAAGCTGCCGTAACAGCCGTAGCCCGCATGCGCGTTCGCGCAATGCGGGACGGGCGCTCCCGGTTTCGCGCTGTCGCGCTCATCCGGGCTACGGGCACCCCTCCCCGCCTCGCCACCGACACCTTATGTTGGCTGGACGATCATCAACCCGCCGGAACCAGGCCCATGACCGATCCGTCCGCCGACCTGCCCGATCCCTCCCCCGCCTCGCTGATCGACCGCGCCGGCCTCGACCGCACCAGCACGCGCCGCCACCTCGCGCGCGGCTTTGCCGGCGCCGACGACGGCGAGTTCTACCTCGAATACCGCCAGTCCGAGGCGCTGGTGTTCGACAACGGCCGGCTCAAGCAGGCGACGTTCGACACCACCCAGGGGTTCGGCCTGCGCGCCGTCAAGGGCGAGGCGGTCGGCTACGCGCATACCTCCGACCTGTCGGACGAGGCGCTCGGCCGCGCGGCCGACGCCGTGTCGGCGGTGCGCGGCGGCTATTCGGGCACCTATGCGGACGCGCCCGCGCGCACCAACGCACGGCTCTACGGCGACGAAAATCCGCTCGCCATGCCCGGCTTCGACGCCAAGGTCCGGCTGCTCGAGACGATCGACGCCTACGCGCGCGCCAAGGACGCGCGGGTGCGGCAGGTGTCGGTGAGCCTCGGCGCCACCTGGCAGGTGGTCGAGATCCTGCGCGCCGACGGCGAGACCTATCGCGACATCCGCCCGCTGGTGCGGATCAACGTGTCGGTGGTGGCGGGCGACGGCGACCGGCAGGAGAGCGGCAGCAACGGCTACGGCGGCCGCGAGGGCTATGCGCGCTTCATCGAGACCGGGACTTGGCAGAACGCGGCCGACGATGCGGTGCGCCAGGCGCTTAACAACCTCGACGCGGTCGCGGCACCGGCCGGCGAGATGGACGTGGTGCTCGGCCCCGGCTGGCCCGGCGTCATGCTGCACGAGGCGGTCGGGCACGGGCTCGAAGGCGACTTCAACCGCAAGCGCACCTCGGCGTTCGCCGGCCTGATGGGCGAGCGGGTCGCCGCCGCCGGCGTCACCGTGGTCGACGACGGCACCATGGCGGCGCGGCGCGGCTCGCTCACCATCGACGACGAAGGCACGCCGACCGGCCGCACCGTGCTTATTGAGGACGGCATCCTGGTCGGCTACATGCAGGACAGGCAGAACGCGCGGCTGATGAACATGCGGCCGACCGGCAACGGCCGCCGCCAGAGCTACGCCCACGTGCCGATGCCGCGCATGACCAACACCTACATGCTGGCCGGCGAGCGCGACCCGGGCGAGATCCTCGCCTCGGTGAAGAACGGCATCTACGCCGTGAGCTTCGGCGGCGGCCAGGTCGACATCACCTCGGGCAAGTTCGTGTTCCAGTGCACCGAGGCCTACCGGCTGGAGAACGGCAAGGTCGGCGCGCCGATCAAGGGCGCGATGCTGATCGGCAACGGCCCGGACGCGCTCACCCGCGTCAGCATGATCGGCAACGACCTCGCGCTGGACACCGGCATCGGCACCTGCGGCAAGAACGGCCAGGGCGTGCCGGTGGGCGTCGGCCAGCCGACGCTGCGGCTCGACCGCATCACCGTCGGCGGCACGGGGTAATCCCTCTCGGACGTAGGATGGGTTGAGCGCCAGCGAAACCCATCAACACTCATCGATGGGTATCGCCGCCATCAGGGCGTTCACGCCCATCTTCGACGGGCTATGGCGGCTCAACCCATCCTACGAAATCAAAAATACGCGATGCTGCGGCCGCAGGCGGCGACTGCGATCCAGATGGCGAGCGACAGCGCGGCGCCGATGCGCGCTGCGCGCGGCATGGGGGCGCCGGGCGGCAGCGCCGCGACCGATTTTCGCCAGGCGATCTCATAGACCAGCACGTTGACGAGGCCGGCCGCCACCAGCGCGGCCTTGAGGCGCAGCACCGGATTGAGCACGAGATGGCCGGCCTCGGCCGCGAACAGCATGAAGCCGGTGGCGGCGAGGCCGCAGAACGCCGCGATGGCGGCGTAGCGCGCGCGGGCGAGCACCCGGCCGGGGGCGGTCGCCGCGAAGGCGCCGAGCAGACGCAAGTCCATCACCGCGAGGGCGCCCGCGAACGCGACGAGCGCTACGATGTGCCCGACATTGGCGAACGGATAGAGCCAGCGCGACTGACGGATCGCCGCCGCGAAGCCGGACTGCTCCAGCGCGACGAAGATCGCCGGAGCGTCGTGCTCCATCAGAGCATGATCCCGAAAAAGCCTGCCCCGGACGCGATCGAGGACGCGATCCGGGGTGGGTACCGGTTTTCGGACAAGATCATGCTCCAAGAAGCTATCGCATCTCGTAGGTCTTGCCGTCGACGGTGATGCGCTCGGCCCGCATCTCGTCCTTTGCCACCTTCGAGGGGTAGCCGTAGGCCGAGACGTCCTTGCCGACCGCGACCACCGCCGCTAGCGCGCCGCGGCTTTCCATGCGCGAGGCCGGCGCCAAGGTCACGGTCCACACCTTGTCGCTGCCCTGCACCGTGACGGTGACGTGCGGGTTCTCGAATTTCGAGGAGAGGATCGGCCCGTTCACCGTGACCGGATGAGCGGCGTCGTAGCCGCCCCAGCCGTGATGGGCGAGGGCCGGCCCGGCCAGCAGCACCAGCGCGGCCGGCACGGCAAGATGAATGCGCATGGATCGCTCCCGATGATGGCGAAATCTCAGCGGCCCGATCCTACCTCAAGCAGGCCGACGGTGGATAATGCTCGCGCCACCGGCTCGAGCTCTTGCCGTCAAGGCGCTCTGCGCATAGACTTTGCGCATAAGCGGGAGGCCCGCCATGTTCAAGGACCGACCGGCGAGAAAGCGCGCCGTCAACCTGTTCGTCGACGTGGATCTGCTCGACGAGGCGCGCCGCCTGCGCATCAATATTTCCGACACCCTGGAGCGCCACCTGCGCATGATCGTCAAGGCGGAGCAGGAGCGCCGCTGGCTGGAGGAGAACCGCGACGCGATCACGTCGATTAACGCGTTCATCGATCGCCACGGCCTGATCGCAAGCCGGCTGCGCTACCGGCCGGAGCGCGAATGAGCCGCCAGTTCGATGTCGTCGCCAATCCGGACTCCGCGGAGGCCGCGCATCGACCTTATTTTGTCGTTCTGCAGTCCGACCTTGTCTCCGGTCTCGCGTCGACAGTGATTGCGCCCCTCGTCGCCCGCGCCGACATGACCGGAGCCGGTCGACTCAATCCTATCGTCGTCGTCGACGGCCGCGAGTTCTGGCTTGCAACCCACGAACTATTCGCGGCCGACCGGCGGGCATTGGGCAAGACGATTGCGTCGTTGTCCGAAAATCGCGACGCGATCATTGCAGCGATCGATTTCGTCTTTACCGGCTTTTGAATGGCGAACGCCACCATGGACAAATGCCCCGCCATACTCGATCCGAATGCCGAACCGGAATGCCGTTGGCTTCAGAAGAACAGGCCAGCGGATCGAGGCAATAGGCGCATCACGCCATCGCATCGTCGGTCCGGAGGAATCGTCCCGCCCATGACCGGCGTGACGACTCACGCCATCGCCAGCCCGTAGCGCCGGCGCAGATAGTCGGCGAGCAGCTTGCCGGTGGCGGAAATGAGAAACACGAAGACGATGTAGATCGCCGCGGTGGCGGTGAGGATCTCGATCGGCTCGTACCAGATGTTCACCAGCCGCTGCGATTGCGACATCAGGTCGGGCACGGTGATCACCGAGATCAGGGTCGAGGATTTCACGATCACGGTGAACTGGTTGACGATCGAGGGCGCCGAGGCGAGCGCCACCTGCGGCATGACGATGCGGGCGAACGTCTGCAGCGGCGACATGCCGGCCGAGAACGCGGCCTCGCGCTGGCCGCGCGGCACGCCTTCGATGCCGGCGCGGAAGGTCTCCGCCAGGTAGCCGCTCGACTGCAAGGCGAGCGCGATCCATCCGGCGGCGAAGAAGCTGCGGGGAAAGCCGAACAGCTCCGGCCACACGTAAGCCACCCACATCAGCTGCACGAAGATCGGCGTGTCGCGGAAGAACTCGATCAGCACCACGGCGACCGGGCGCAGCGGCGCGACGTAGAGGCGCACGAGGCACAGCACCAGGCCGCCGACGATCGCGGCCGCGAAGGCGATGACGCAGACTTCGACCGTGACGGTGAAGCCCGACAGCAGCGCGTCGCGCTGGTTCCAGACAAGGCGCTCCCAGTTTCCCATGTGTCGCTCTATGCCAGGATCTTGCGGCGCCAGCGTTCGCTGAACGCGCGCACGCCGCTGGCGAGGATGAAGATGACGAGGAAGTAGGCGAGCGCGGCGCCGGTATAGAGCGGCAGCGGCCGCATCTCCTGCTGCGTCACCATGGAGACGTCGTACATCAGGTCGGGCACGGCGATCAGCGAGACGATGGTGGTCGCCTTGAACAGGGAGATGAACTGGTTGAGCGCCTCGGGCAGCATGCGGCGCACGACCTGCGGCAGGGTGATGCGCCACAGGATCAGGCGTTCGGACATGCCGAAGGCGCGCCCGGCGTCGAGATTGCCGCGCGGGATCGCCTGGATGCCGGCGCGGAACGTCTCGGCGAAATAGCCGCTGTAGACCAGGCCGAGCGCGAGCACCGCCGACGCGAACGGATGGAACTCGACCCGCCGCCGGATGGCGAGGCCGATGATGAGCGGCAGGACGAAGTGCACCCACACCAGCATCACGTAGTCGGGCGCGTTGCGGAACACTTCGACGTGCAGCGTGCCGAGCCAGCGCAGGGGAAACCAGGCGTTCACCCGCAGCAGCGCGGCGCCGAGCCCGGCCGACAGCGCGAGGACGGCGGCACACAGGAACACCAGCACGTTGACGGCGAAGCCGTGCAGCAGGATGACGCGATAGTCCCAGAACAGGGAGAGATCGAACGCCTGGCGCAGGCCCTCCGACACAGCGCGTCCTACTTGCGGTACTTGGAGAGGAATCGGCCCAACCGCTCGGACTTGGGACGCACGAACAATTCGGCCGGCGCCCCCTCCTCCTCGATCTGGCCGTCGTGCAGGAAGATGACGCGGTCGGAGACCTCGCGGGCGAAATCCATCTCGTGGGTCGCGACGATCATGGTGGTGCCGTCGGCGGCCAGCTCGCGCATGACGCCGAGCACCTCGTCGGTCAGCTCGGGATCGAGCGAGGAGGTCGGCTCGTCGAACAGCATGGCCTTGGGGCGCATGGCCAAGGCGCGGGCGATGGCGGCGCGCTGCTGCTGGCCGCCGGACAGGCGCGCGGGATATTCGCCCGCCTTGTCGGTCAGCTGCACGCGGCGCAGGCATTCCTCGGCGAGCGCGGTCGCCTCCGCGCGCGGCAGCCGGCGCACGCGGATCGGCGCCTCGACCACGTTGCCGAGCACCGTCATGTGCGGCCACAGGTTATATTGCTGGAACACGACGCCGAGCTCGCGGCGCATCTTGTTGATGTCGGCGAGCGGGCGCGGCCGGCGCCGGCCGCCGGCGTCGAGGCGGGACCCGAGCGGCTCGCCTTCGATATAGACCTCGCCGCTGTTGGGCTTTTCCAGGTAATTGATGCAGCGGAGCAAGGTGCTCTTGCCCGAGCCGCTGGCGCCGATCACGCTCACCACGTTGCCGGCATGCACGTCGAACGAGACGCCGCGCAATACTTCGAGCGTGCCGAAGCGCTTGTGAACGTCGACCACGCGAATGCGGGGAATTGCGCTCATCTGAGACTTATTGTTGGAGCATGAGCTTTTTCCGAAAACCGGTACCCACCCCGGATCGCGTCCTCGATCGCGTCCGGGGCAGGCTTTTTCGGGATCATGCTCTGAGCGCCATGAACGGGTCGGCCGTGGACAATGCGAGCCGGCTTTGCCTATGGTAGCCGCGAACGCCCACCAGGCAAATACATGAACCTGCCGCCCGTCGAGATTGGTGCTGCCGTCGCCGACATCGAGACGCCGGCGCTGGTGATCGATCTCGACGCGCTCGACCGCAACATCGCCAAGATGGCGGAGCTCGCCCGCGCCGCCGGCGTGCGGGTGCGTCCGCACGCGAAGACCCACAAGTCGGCGGCGATTGCGTTGCGGCAGATCGCGGCGGGCGCGGTCGGCCAGTGCGTGCAGAAGGTCGGCGAAGCGGAAGCGCTGGCGCGCGGCGGCGTCAAGGACATCCTGGTGAGCAACCAGGTGGTGGGCGAGCGCAAGTTGCGGCGTCTCGCCGCGCTCGCCCGGGATGCGACCATCGCGCTGTGCTTCGACGCGCCCGAGCAGGTCGACGCGGCATCGCGCGTGGCCGGGGATTTCGGCGTCGAGCTGGGCGGCCTGGTCGAGATCGAAGTCGGCATGGAGCGCTGCGGCGTGACGCCGGGCCGCGCCGCGGCGGCGCTCGCGCGCCGCATCGCCGACGCGCCGAACCTGAAATTCCGCGGCCTGCAGGCCTACCACGGCCGCGCCCAGCACCTGGCGACCTATCAGGAGCGCGCCCAGGCGATCGCCTTTGCCATCGACGCGGTGCACGAGACCCTGCGCGCGCTTGCCGACGAGAAGCTCGCCTGCGAGATCGTCGCCGGCGCCGGCACCGGCACCTTCGCGATCGAGGCGGCGAGCGGCGTCTATAACGAGCTGCAGGTCGGCTCCTACGCGTTCATGGACACCGAATACGCGCGCATCGGCAACAAGACCGGCGGACGCTACACGGAGTTCGAGCACAGCCTGTTCGTGCTCGCGTCGGTGATCAGCGTGCCGGCGGCCGACCGTGCGATCGTCGACGCGGGGCTGAAATCCTACAGCACCGAGAAGGGGCCGCCCTGGGTACACGGCCGCGACGACGTCGAGGTCACCGGCGTGTCCGACGAGCACGGCAAGCTCAAGCTCGCGCCCGGCGCGCGGCTGCGCGTCGGCGAACGGGTCTGGCTCATCCCCGGCCACTGCGACCCGACCGTCAACCTGCACGACTGGTACGTCGGCGTGCGCAACGGCCGGGTCGAGGCGCTGTGGCCGGTCGACGCGCGCGGCGCCAGCATCTGAACTCCGTCCAAAGCCCGCCAAAAAAGGAACCTTCCATGAGCGACCACGTGAACGACGGCAAGCGCGGCTTCCTCAAGACCGCGATGCTCGGCGCGGGCGCCGGCGCGTTCGGCGCCGCCGCGGCACCCGGCGTCACCCTGGCGCAGATGCTCGAGACCAACATCCGCGAGGATTCGGTGCTGGCGAAGATCCGCAAGGAGGGCGTGATCAACGTCGGCTACGCGCAGACCGGCCCGTGGTTCTACAAGGACGCCAAGACCGGCGAGCTCGGCGGCATCTACAAGGACGTGGTCGACATGCTGGCCAAGGAAATCCAGATCAAGGTCGAGTGGAAGGAGGTCACCTTCGCCAACTCCACCGTGGCGCTGCGGCGCGGCGACTACGACCTGTTCGGCTCGTCGCTGGTCTACCTGGTGCAGCGCGCGCTGGTGGTGAACTACGTCGGCCCGCTCTACGCCAAGGGCGTGCTGTTCCTCATCCACAAGGACAATGCCGGACGCTTCAAGACCGCCGCCGACCTCAACGACCCCGAGGTCACCATCTCGGTGACGACGGGCGCCAGCGAGGAGCCGCGCATTCCGCTGCTGCTGCCCAAGGGCCCGAAGGTGATCACCACCACCGGGCAGATCACGCTCGGGGCCGAGCCGGTGCGCGCCAAGCGCGCCGACGCCTGGATCAGCGGCGACAGCGACGTGATCCTGTTCGCCAAGCGCAACGAGAGCTGGGCGGTGACGCTCGACCCGACGCATCCGCTCGACCGCCGGCCCAACACCTGGGTGATCCGCTACGGCGACGCGGAGTGGAAGCAGTTCCTCGATTTCTGGTGCACCTACCTGGTGGTCAACGGCGAGATCGAACGGCTGTTCAAATATCACATGGAGAAGCTCGGCGCCGCGTGAGCGTGCCGCGGCGGCGGTCTTCGTGCTAGCATTTGGCCCGGATCGAACCGTCGTCGGGGAGACAGGGTGAACGTGCGCGAGCCGCCGGATCGGAGCGCCGAAACCAGGACGGCGACAACGCGACGGCGGTTCCGCGTCGTGCTGGTCAAGCCGTCCCACTACGACGACGACGGCTATGTCATCCGCTGGTATCGCTCGCCGATGCCGGCAAACTCGCTCGCCAGCGTCCACGCGCTGGTCGCCGACTGCGCCGCGCGAAAGGTGCTCGGCTCCGACGTCGATATCGCCGTGACGGCGATCGACGAGACCAACACCCGGCTGCGGATCGACCGGATCATCGCCGACTTCCGCCGCGCCGGAAGCTTCGGCTTCGTCGGCCTCGTCGGCGTGCAGTCCAACCAGTATCCGCGCGCCCTCGACATCGCCCGGCCACTGCGGGGCGCCGGCATTGCGGTGGTGGTCGGCGGGTTCCACGTCTCCGGCACGCTCGCCATGTTTCCGAACGTGACAGCGGACCTGCAGGATGCCCTCGACATGGGCATCACGCTGTTTGCCGGGGAAGCCGAAGGCCGCATGGACCGGCTCCTGCGCGACGCCGCGCACAATCGCTTGCCGCCGATCTATAATTCCGTCGAGGCGCTGCCGGCGCTCGAGGGCGCGATCGTGCCGTTCCTGCCCGGCGACAAGGTGCGCCGAACCATCCAAAGCGTGACCACCTTCGACGCCGGGCGCGGCTGCCCGTTCCAATGCTCGTTCTGCACCATCATCAACGTGCAGGGGCGCAAATCCCGCCGGCGCAGCCCCGACGACGTCGAACGCATCCTGCGCGCCAACTGGGCGCAGGGGATCGACCGTTTTTTCATCACCGACGACAATTTCGCCCGCAACAAGGATTGGGAGCCGATCCTCGATCGCATTATCCGATGGCGCATGACTCACCGCGCACCCGTCGGCTTCCTGATCCAGGTGGACACCCTGTGCCACAAGATTCCCAACTTCATCGCCAAGGCGCGGCGCGCGGGCGTGACGCGCGTCTTCATCGGGCTCGAGAACATCAATCCCGACAACCTGTCGGCGGCGAAGAAGCGGCAGAACAAGATCACCGAATACCGCAAGACGATGCTCGCCTGGAAGGCGGCCGGCATCGGCACCTACGCCGGCTACATTCTCGGCTTTCCCAACGACACGCCGGAACGAGTCCGCCAGGACATCGAGATCATCAAGCGGGAGCTTCCGGTCGACGTGCTCGAGTTCTTTTTCCTCACGCCCCTGCCCGGCTCGGAGGACCACAAGGTGCTGTGGAGCAAGGGCGTGGCGATGGACCCCGACCTCAACAAATACGACCTCGAGCACGCGGTCGTCGCGCACCCGAACATGACCAAGGCGGCGTGGGAGCAGCTCTACCGCGACGCCTGGCGCCTGTACTACGCGCCCGGGCACGTCCGGACCATCCTGCGCCGCGCCAGGGCGAGCGGTATCGACATCTTTCACCTGATGCAGACCATCCTGTGGTTCGCCCAGTCGCCGGCGATCGAGCGGGTGCACCCGCTGCAGGGCGGGCTGCTGCGCCTGAAGCGCCGTCGCGAGCGGCGGCCGAGCCTTCCGGTCGAGCCGGCCTGGCGGTTCTATCCCCATCTCGTTTGGGAATTCGCCGTCAAGCAGGCGCGCTTCGCCTACGAGTGGTGGCGGCTTTACCGCATCTACCGGTCCGTGGCGGCCGAGCCGCCCGGCTACACCGACCAGGCGATGGCGCCGGTCGTCGACGAGGAAGAGGACAGACTCGAGCTGTTCACCCACAACAAGGCGGCGCGCGACGCCGTCGACCACGCCCGCAAGGTCAAGGCGCTGACCGCGAGCCCGGCTTAGACGCCCGTCTCCTCACGAGCAACAAACAACACCGGCATCCTGAGGTGTGAGCCCGCAGGGCGAGCCTCGAACGATGGCAACACGCACGGTGCTTGCTTCCATCCTTCGAGGCCCTCGCTTCGCTCGGGCACCTCAGGATGACGTCGAAGAGGAGGCATCACGAGCAACAAATAACACCGTCATCCTGAGGTGCGAGCCGCGTCAGCGGCGAGCCTCGAAGGATGGAAGCAAGCTCGGTGCTTGCTTCCATCCTTCGAGACGCCGCGGCTCGCGCGGCTCCTCAGGATGACGGTGTCATTTGTTGCTGCGCGCCGCCTGGATGGCGCGCCACACGCGTTCCGGGGTCGCCGGCATTTCGATGTGCGACACGCCAAGCTCGGCGAGCGCATCGACGATGGCGTTGATGACCACGGCGAGCGCCGGGGTGGTGGCGCCCTCGCCGCCGGAACGCACGCCCAGGCGGTTGGTGGGCGACGGCACCTCGCTGAGCGCCGTTGCGAAGGCGGGGAAATCGTCGGCGCGCGGCATCGCGTAGTCCATGAAGCTCGCGGTCAGCAGCTGGCCGCTCGCCGGGTCGTAATGGGCGTCCTCGAGCAGCGCCTGGCCCACGCCCTGGGCGATGCCGCCGTGGGTCTGTCCGTGCAGAATCAGCGGATTGATCGCGCGTCCGACGTCGTCGACGGCGGTGAAGCGCACGATCGCGACGGCGCCGGTCTCGCCGTCGACCTCGACCTCGCAGACCTGCGTGCCGTACGGAAAGCTCGCGACCAGCACGGTCTCGTCGGAGGTGCCGGCAAGCGGCCCTTGCAGGTCCGCCGGCAAGTCCGCGCGCGCGGCCGCGGCCGCGACCTCGAACAGGCCGACCTCGCGGTCGGTGCCGATGACCCGGTAGCGGCCGCGCGCGAACTCGAGGTCGGCTTCCCCGGTCTCGAGCAGGACGCCGGCGATCTTGCGGCCCTTGTCGATGATGGCGTCGGTCGCGTTGCCGACGACGGTTGCGGCGAGCTTCATCGAGCGGCCCGAGTGGGAGCCGCCGCCGGCGTGCACGCGGGCGGTGTCATGGGCGACGTAGACGATGCTCGCGAACGGCACGCCCAGCCATTCGGTGACGAGCTGGGCGAAGCTCGTCTCGTGCCCCTGGCCCGACGCCATCGTCCCCATCACCAGCTCGACGCTGCGGTCGGGGCGCACGGTGATCTCGGCGCGCTCGCGCGGCGCCCCGCTGGTGACCTCGATGTAGTTGGCGACGCCGATGCCGCGCCAGCGGCCGCGCCGCCGCGCTTCGGCGCGCCGGGCCGGGAACCCCTGCCAGTCGGCGAGCGCGAGCGCGTGCTCCATCGCCTCGCCGTAGCGGCCGCTGTCGTAGGTGAGGCCGAGCGGATTGGCGTAGGGCTGCGCCGCCGGCGCGATCAGGTTGCGCCGGCGCAGCGCGGCCGGGTCGACGCCCAACCGGTCGGCCGCGAGATCGATCAGCCGCTCGATCACGAAGATGACCTCGGGCCGCCCGGCGCTGCGGTAGGGCGTCGTCGGCACGGTGTTGGTGACGGCGCCGCGGCCGCGCACGTAGGCAGCCGGGATATGATAGACCCCCGACAACAGCCCCATCCCCTTCTGCAACGACACGAAGGCGGCCGCGTAGGCCCCGAGATTGCTCAGGTTGGCGGCACGCACCGCCAGGAAATTCCCCTCCGCGTCGAGCGCCAGCTCGGCCTCGACCGTGAGGTCGCGGCCCTGATAGTCGCTCAGGAAGGATTCGCTGCGCTCGCACGTCCACTTGACCGGCCGTCCGATCCGGCGCGCCGCCCAGGCGAGCAAGGCCCATTCGGGATAGAAGAAATTGCGCGTGCCGAAATTGCCGCCCATTTCCTCGCACCGCACGCGCACCTGCTCGATCGGCACGCCGAGCGCGCGGGCGAGATCGCGCCGCGCCTTCACCACGCCGCGCCCGCACCCGCTGTGCAGCGTGTATTCGCCGTTCGTTTGGTCGTATTCGGCGACGGTCGTGCGCGGCTCCATGGGCACGCCGGTGACGCGCTGCACCCAGGTGTCCAGGCGCACCACATGGGTGGCGCGCGCGAAGGCGGCGGCGGTGGCGGCGGCGGCGCCGGCCTCGATGTCGATGCACAAATTGTCGGGCGCCGCGTCCCACAGCGGCGGCGCGCCCGGCTGCGTGGCGTCGCCGGCGCGGGCGACCGCCGGCAGTGGCGCGTAATCGACCTGCACCCGCTCGGCCATGTCCTTGGCGGCGTCGATCGATTCGGCGACGACCATGGCGACGGCCTCGCCGACGAAGCGCGCCGTCTCGAGCGGAAGCGGCCAGTGCGGGGTGTCGATCGGCCCGCCGCGCAGGCGCACGGCCAGATCGGGCGGCCCCATCAGCCCGGCGTCGTGCGGAATGGGCTTGAGGCCGGCGGCGGCATAGTCGGCGCCGGTGAAGACGGCGAGCGCGCCGGGAGCCGCGAGCGCCGCGCCCGTGTCGATCGCGCCGATGCGCGCATGCGCATGCGGCGAGCGCACGAAGACCGCATGCGCCATTTGCGGCAGCACTAAATCGTCGCCGTAACGCCCCGCGCCGGTCACCAGGCGAAGGTCCTCCTTGCGCCGCACCGGCTGGCCGATGCCGTTCGCCGCGTCGCCCGATGGGTCCATGCGCCTCTCCTACGGGGGTGTCATGGCCGGGCTTGTCCCGGCCATCCACGTCTTTGTTTGCTGAAACATTCAAGACGTGGATGCCCGGCACAAGGCCGGGCATGACAGCTGAGAATCAACACCCTATTACTAAGCTCTGAACCGCGGGAGCAGGCGTTCGGCGTTGCCGCGGTAGATGGCGGCGAGGTCGCCGGGCGCGAGGCCGTATTCCTCGAGGCCGCGAACGCCGTCGGCCGACGTGCCGAACGGATAATCGCTGCCGAGCAGGACCTGCGACATCGGCACGTAGGCAAACAGCGCCGCGAGCGCCGGCCGGTTCGCCTGCAGGGCGACGTCGTAATGCAGCTTGCGCAGCTCGTGATCGATGCCGTTCGGCATTTTCTCGGCAAACTGGCGGCCCAGACCCATCACGGCCGCGCGCCCGGCGAGGAGCGGAACAGCGGCGCCGGAATGGCAGAAGATGAAGCGGATGTCCGGGAAACGCGCGAGCGTTCCGGTGAACAGGAGGCTGAAGACGCAGCGGTTGGTGTCCTGGGTGAACTCGAACAGCGAGGACGCAATCCAGCGCAGCGACGGCGCACAGCACACCGGCGCGAGCGGATGGATGAAGACCAGGGCGTTGCGCCGGTTCAGCTCCTGCATGACGGGCGCGAAATCGGGATCGCCGGGATAGCGCTCGCCGTAGCTCGTCATCAATTGAATGCCGTCCGCCCCGAGGGTATCGAGGGCGTAGGCGATTTCGGCCAGCGTGCCGTCCACGTCCGGCATCGGCACCGACGCGAAGTGCCCGTAGCGCGCCGGATGGGTCGAGCGCACTTTTGCGGCGTGGTCGTTGACCGCGCGCGCGAGCCGCCGCGTCTCCTCCGTGCCGACGTGATGCAGGCCCGGCGGCGACAGGGAGAGGACCGCGGTGGCGACGCCGTTCTGGTCCATCTCATCGAGGCTGCGGGCGATCGTCCAATCGCGCACGATCGGCCGGTTCCCCATCTCGCCCATCACCGCGAGATATTCGGGCGCATAGAAATGATGATGCACGTCGATCCGGCTTGGCTTCGCGTCGGCCATCGTTCGTTCTCGCGGTTGCAGGAAGACAGTCGGCGATGCTTTCAGAACGTTACGTCGGGTCCGCCGCCGGTGTCCATCAGGGGGCGCGCGAAGCAGTTACGCCAGCGTCATTGCCGCGGCTTGTGCTTCCGGGACCACGTCATGGTCGTAGAGCCTCCTGCGGAACGCGGCATGGGCGGCAATCTCCGCATCCCGCACCCCGAGGTCGGCGTAGGAGGAGTCGTAGCGCAGCCCGTTCTCGCGCGCGCCGCGCTGGACCAGCGCCACCCGCTCCCGGCGCAGGCGCTCATAAGCCAGGAGGGCGGCCGGCACCGTCTCCCGCTCCGCGCGCGCCAGGATCGTCGCCAACGCCATGCCATCCTCGATCGCCTGTTGGCGCCCTGCCCGAGATGGGGAAGCATCGGGTGCGCGGCGTCGCCCAGCAGGGTCAGCCGTCCCCGCGTCCAGGTGGGCAGCGGTTCGCGGTCATACAGAGCCCAGCGGAACGTCGTTTCGACATGCCGCAACAGGGAGCCGATGCGCGGGTCCCAGCCGGCGAACGCGCGCCGCAGCACGTCGGGATCGCCGGGGGCCGACCACGATTCCTTCATCTCCGCGTCCGCCGGCACGAACCCCACGTAGTTGATCAGTTCCCCGGCGCGCACCGGAAAGGCGAGGAAGTGGCTGCCCTTGCCGAGCCACATCAGCCACGCGCCGGTCGGCCACGACGCAATGCGTTCATGCGGCACCAGGCCCCGGTAGGCGACGGACCCGGAGAACACCGGACGCGAGGGAGGAGCCACGTGCTGCCGCAGCTCGGAGTGGATGCCGTCCGCGGCGATGACGATGTCGCCTTCGGCGACGGCTCCATGGGCGAATGTCACCCGCGCCACATCGCCGTCCTGCGCGCAGGCGGTCGCCCGGTGCCCGGCGTGCACCACGTGGCCGGGCAGGGCGTCCGCCAGGATCTCGACCAGGTCGGCCCGGTGCATCCCGAACGTCGCGTTCCAGCCCGCGGAGTCCGTCACCTGCACAGGGGCGATCGGCGCCCCGTCGTGGCGGAAGTAGCGAGACCCGGGGCCGACCCGGGCGCCTCGCTTCTCGACCGCCGGTCCCAGCCCGACCCGTTGCAGTTGGCGTACGCTGTTCGGCGTCAGGAACACCCCGGCCCCGATCTCGCCGATGGCGGGGGCCTGCTCATAGACCGACACCCGCAGCCCGTGGGCGATCAGCGCGTTCGCCGCGAACAGGCCGCCGATTCCGCCGCCAACGATCACGGTGTCGAATCCGGCCTTCATCGTCACGCTCTTGGGGTTTGCAGGCGGCATTTCCGTGGCGGTAGCCGTCGTTCCGCGCCCGCCTCCTCTTCGGCGTCATCCTGAGGCGGCCCTGGAAGGATGGAGGCACGCTCGGAGTTTGCTGCCATCCTTCGAGGCGCGGATGACGTTGTGTTTGTTGCTCGTGCCATTTTCTCTCACGATGCGCGGCGTGAATGCGGCCGCGCTTGGCGGCGAGGGACGGCCCTGTCTATGTGTCACGCTCCCACACCAGTCTGCGGAAATCCGTCTTGCCCGGAGAAGTAATGCTCTGCGCCGGCGCGGACTCGATGAAGAGCCTGTCGCCGTCGATCCTGAAGTGGCGCCGCTGCTCGCTGCCGTTCCAGGCCTCGTTCCATGACGCATCGACCGTGGTGATGAAATCGCTGCCCTCGATTCGATATCTCCCGGTGTACGCGAGCATCGACTTGTGCAAGGCCGCGTGGGCAGCATCGCTCGTTCCCGCCTTGCGGCCGGCGGCGGTCGTCAGCGCAATGCTGCGTCCTTCGCGCGTGAGGACCAGATAGCCTTTCGGCCTTGCGCCGAACGCGTCGTGCGCGGTGCCGTCTTCGGCAATCACCTGCCACGACACGAGCTTCCAGATGCCGATGAGCGCAGCGGGGTCATGGGGTCCTGCGATCGGCATGACGAAGTGACCTGATTGACCCGGCATCCTACGCGCGGATCCAGGTTTCCGAGAACGCCAGCATCGCGGTCGAGATGTGGTGCCCGGCCATGTCGCGCGGGATCGGCTTGCCGGGAAGCTTGCGGCCGTTGACCGTGACCGTCGCGTCCTTGCAGCCGACGAACAGGCTCGGCATGTGGTGCCGGCCGGTCGCCGACTTGTCGGGCGGCAGCGCGAAGCAGAACGGCTTGCCGAGCCCGTTCCAGTCGAGCCGCACCGTCATGTCGCCCGACCGCACGGTCTCGCTGTAGCTCGACGCCGGATCGCCGCCGGCCTCGACGCCATCGAGCTTGCGATAGGCGAGGCCGGCAAGGCCGGGCACGCCCTTCCAGGCGCCGAAATTGGCGACGAAGTCGGTGACGAGGTAGCGCGCCATCGCCTCGTTGTCGGTGAGGCAGACGTTGGCGCGGTCGGCCGGCGGGCTCTTGTCCTGGGGCGACTGCAGCAGCACCAGCGCGTGGCCGCGGCCGTGCGGCGACAGCACCACGCGGAAGAAGCTCGCGAGGGTGACGAACGGGCCGTCGGGTGCTTCTTTCAGCGAGATGCCCGGGTTCTCGCCCGACCATTCCACGTTGCCGGCAAAGACGATCGGATCCGCCATGGTGTCCTCCCTTTGATGGTGCAGGCATAATAGCAAAAATCGACAGCTCAGTTTGTCGTCATTCCGGCGGAGCGCGAAGCGCGAGAGCCGGAATCCAGTATCCACGGACCGTGATTACTGGATTCCGGGCTCGCCGCTGCGCGGCGCCCCGGAATGACGAGATGGGGAGCCGCGGTTGAAGCCGCCGGGTTTTGTGAGTACAGGTGCGCGATGATCGTCGACTGCCACGCCCACGTGTTCGAGAATTGGCATGGCGCCTGCGGGCATCCCTCCGTCGATATTCACCTCAAATACATCCAGAAGAACGTGACGCGACCCGCCGCCAGGACGTTCCGCCTGCGCGACGGCGCGCCCGCGCCGCCGGCGCTGCTGTTCCGCCCGGACGACAACACCTGGGCCGGGCTCGCCGACGTGGACTTTCGCGTCGGCCGCTTCGGCCGGCTCGAATTCTCCCACGCGGGCGAGGACTACGCCATCCAGTACATGCCGGTCGGCATGCAGGCGATCGAGTCGCCGCCCGAGTTCATGCTGGCGCAGATGACCTACGCGGGCGTCGATCACTGCATCCTGCAGGCGGGCGGCGGCTACGGCGCCATGAACGACTGCAACGCCGCGGCGCAAAAGAAGTACCCGGCAAAATTCACCGGCCTGCTGCACGTCGACGAGGCGATCGCCGATCGCGCCGAGGTGCTGGCCGAAGTCGACCGCGCGCACACCGTGCTCGGCCTCAAGGGCGTGTACTATTCGCACGACTTTTCCCGCCACGGCTACGCCCGCAACCTCGACCACGCGGCGTTCGCGCCGTTCTGGGACAAGGTCGCGGGCTATCGCCTGCCGGTGTTCGTCGAGCTGTCGGCGACGCCGCGCTACGACCGGGCGAGCTACCTCGAGAACCTCATGGCGCTCGACCGGGTGATGCAGCGCCACCGCGCGCTGCGGTTCGTGCTGGTGATGGGCCCGCCGGTGGCGCATTTCGCCCGCGACGGGCGCTGGGAGTTCCCGCCCGAGGCGCTCGCCGCCTACCGCCGCGACAATCTCCTGATCGAGATCATGTTCCCGATCACCTGGGGCGGCACCTGGGACTATCCCTATCCCGAGGCGCAGGCGCTGATCCGCCACATGCGCGACCTGTTCGGCGCGGCGCGGCTGGTGTGGGGCTCCGACATGCCCAACGTCGAGCGCTTCTGCACCTATCGCCAGAGCCTGGACTACGTGCGCCGCCATTGCGCATTCTTCTCCGCCGCCGAGAAGGACGCGGTGCTGGGCGGGACCGTCGCCGCGCTGTTCGGGCTTAATGGCCGATGAAGGAGCCGCTGTGAGCGAAGCATTCGATCCGATCGGCTTCGAGCTGTTCAAGAACGCGATCTTCTCGATCGCCGACGAGATGGCGCTGACCATCTTCCGCACCACCTACTCGGGCGTGCTCAAGGACAACATGGACTATTCGACCGGCCTGGCCGACGCGGACGGCAAGCTGGTGGCGCAGGGGCTCACCTTGCCGGGCCACCTCGGCTCGGTGCCGACCGCGATGGCGTCGATCATGCGGCATTTCGGCGACGCCATGGCGCCGGGCGACGTCTTCATCATGAACGACCCGTTCGACGGCGGCATGCACCTGCCGGACATCTTCATCTTCAAGCCGCTCTATCACGCGGGCGAGCGGCTGGCGTTCGCCTGCACGGTCTGCCACCACGCCGACGTGGGCGGGCGCGTCGCCGGCTCCAACGCCTCCGACTCCACCGAGATCTACGCGGAAGGGCTGCGCATCGCGCCCATGAAGCTCTACGTGGCCGGCAAGCTCAACCAGACCATCATGACGTTCATCGAGCGGAACGTGCGCGTGCCGGTGCAGGTGTTCGGCGACCTGCGCGCCCAGCTCGCCGCCTGCCACATTGCCGAGAAGCAGTTCGCCGAGGTGGTCGCCAAGCACGGCGCGACCCGCACCAAGGCGCTGCTCGCCGAAGTGCTCGACTATGCGGAACGGCTGACCCGCGCGGCGCTGGCGGAGCTGCCGGACGGCGAATGGAGCTTCGAGGATTTCATCGACGACGACGGCGTCGACTACGGCAAGCCGATCCGGCTGTTCGTCACCGTCAAGAAGCGCGGCAACGGCATGACGGTCGACTGGACCGGCACCAACCCGCAGGTGAAGGGCGCGATCAACAACACGCTGTCGTTCACCAAGGCGGCGTCGTACTGCGCGGTGCGCTCGGTGCTGCCGCCGGGCATTCCCAACAACGAAGGCGTGTTCCGCGCCATCGCGGTGATCTGTCCGCCCGGCACGGTCGGCAACGGCGTGCTGCCGGCGGCGTGCGCGGCACGCGGGCTGACCGGCTTCCGCATGACCGACTGCATGTTCGGCGCGCTCGCCATGATGCTGCCCGACAAGGTGAAGGCGGCGGGGGACGGCGGCAACACCGGGGTGTCGATCGGCGGCTACGACGCGCAGCGCAAGCCGTTCATCTACGTGGACTTCACCTGCGGCGCCTGGGGCGCGCGGCCGTGGGCGGACGGCCTCGACGGCAACTCGCACATGATGGCCAACATGGCGTCGCAATCGATCGAGGTGACCGAGGCGGAGCTGCCGATCCAGCTGCTCGCCTACGAGTTCGTCACCGACCGGGCGGGCGCGGGCAAATTTCGCGGCGGCGTGCCGTTCCGCCGCGACTATCGCTTCCGCGAGCACGAGGGCGTGCTGCAGGTGCGCTCCGACCGGCGCGACCACCGGCCGTTCGGCCTCTACGGCGGCAGCCCGGGGGCGCCGTCGGAGAACTATCTCAACCCCGACGGCGGCGGCGGCCTGCTGCCCTCCAAGCTGACCATGACCATCAAAGAGGGCGACGTGTTCCGCCACGTGCTCGCCGGCGCCGGCGGCTGGGGCGATCCCCTCGAGCGCGACCCCGCCGCGGTGCTGCGCGACGTGCGCAACGAGTTCCTGTCCGCCGCGAAGGCGGAAGCCGACTACGGCGTCGTGATCGACACCGCGGCCTGGACCGTCGACGCGGCCGCCACGCGCACACGCCGCGCCGCCATCGCCGCCGCCCGCGGCTGGCGCGAGGTGCCGAAGGTGCAGCGGGAGGATCCGGTGCTGGCAGACCCACGATCTCTCAGTTCCCCTCCCCCCGCGCGAAGCGCGGCGGGGAGGGGTTAGCGTGGGGGGCGCTTTCAAATTCCGCACAAGATTAAAGTCCCCCCACCCGGCCGCGCGCTACGCGCGCGTCCACCCTCCCCGCCAACGGGCGGGAGGGTAGGAGCAAGCTTCGCCTTCCGGCTTTCCAACAAAAACCCATCGAAGGTTAGAAGAATCTGATGCCCACCACCTATCGCGTCGGCGTCGACATCGGCGGCACGTTCACCGACATCGTCGTGCTCGGCTCCGACGGGGCGATCCACACCAAGAAGGTGTCGTCGAGCGTCGAAGACTACGCGCGCGCGCTGGTCGACGGCCTTGGCGAGGTGCTGCAGGAGACCGGGCTCACCGGCGGCGCCATCGAGGAAATCCGCCATGGCACGACGGTGGCGTCGAACGCGATCCTCGAGCACAAGGGCGCCAAGGTCGGCCTCATCACCACCAAGGGCTTCCGCGACGTGCTGGAAATCCGCACCCTGCGCATGCCGCGGCTTTACGACCTCGCCTGGACCAAGCCGCCGCCGCTGGTCGAGCGCTATCTGCGCAAGGTGGTGGACGAGCGCATCGACCACGCCGGCGCGGTCGAGCGCCCGCTCGATCCCGCCGACGCGGAGCGCGCGGTCGAGGCGCTGCTGGCCGAGGGCGTGGAGGCGATCGCGGTCTGCCTCATCAACTCGTTCGTCAATCCGGCGCACGAGCTGGCGATCAAGAACATCGTCGCCCGCAAGGCCCCGCGCCTGCCGCTCAGCGTGTCGTGCGAGGTGCTGCCCGAGATCAAGGAATACGAGCGCACCTCGACGACCACCATCGACGCCTACGTGAAGCCGATCGTCGCCACCTATCTGCACGCGCTGCGCGCCGGGCTCGACGCCGCCGGCATCCCGGCCCGCCTGCTGCTGATGCAATCGAACGGCGGCCTGACCACCGACAAGGCCGCGGCCGAGCGGCCGATGAACATCATCGAGTCCGGCCCGGCCGGCGGCGTGGTCGGCGCCCAGGCGCTGGCGCGCGCCAAGCAGCTCGACCGCATCATCACCTTCGACATGGGCGGCACCACCGCCAAGGCCTCGATGGTCGAGAACGGCGAGGTGGTGCGCGCGCAGGAATACGCGGTCGGCGCCGGCATCATGGTGGGCTCGCGCCTGCTCACCGGCGCCGGCTACACGCTGAAGGTCCCGGCGATCGACCTCGCCGAGGTCGGCGCCGGCGGCGGCTCGCACGTGTGGATCGACGCGGGCGGCGCGCTGCAGGTCGGCCCGGCGAGCGCCGGCGCCTCGCCCGGCCCGGTGTGCTACGACCAGGGCGGCGAGACGCCGACCGTCACCGACGCCAGCGTGCTGCTCGGCTACATCAACCCAAACCATCTGGTCGGCGGCGCGCTCAAGCTCAACGCCGACAAGGCGCGCGCCGCATTCGCCGAGCGGATCGCGCGGCCGCTCGGCCTGTCACTCGAACGGGCGGCCTACGGCGCGCACCAGATCGCGGCGTCGAACATGATCCGCGCCATCAAGGCAGTGTCGACCGAGCGCGGGCGCGACCCGCGCGAATTCGCCCTGTTCGCCTTCGGCGGCAACGGCCCGCTGTTCGCCGCCGGCATGGCGGCGGCGCTCGGCGTCACCCGCATCGTGGTGCCGCCCGCGGCCGGGCTGTTCTCATCGTTCGGGCTGCTCTACGCCAACGTCGAGCATCATTATGCGCGCACGTTCCGCCGGCTGCTGCGGCAGTCCGATCCCGCCGACATCGACCGCGCGTGGCGCGCGCTGGCGGGGCAGGCGGTCGACCAGCTTGCCGCCGAAGGTTTTGCGGGCGCGCGCGCGCGGCTCAAGCGCGCGGCGGCGCTGCACTACAAGGGGCAGACCTACGAGCTGGTGGTGCCGGTGCCGGACGGGCCGGTCGACGCAAAGCTGCTGGCGGATCTGGAGGAAGCCTTCGGGGCCGAGCACGAGCGCACCTACGGGCACCGCGCCGGGCCGGACGAGCCGGTCGAGCTGGTGGCGATCCAGGTGGTCGGCACCGGCGTGCGCGAAGGCAGCAATGTGCCGCAGCGCGTCGCTCTCAGCCGGGGCGAGCCCGCCGCGCCGCCGCCGCGCCGCGCCTATTTCGGGCCGGAGCACGGCTGGCTCGACACGCCGGTGCTGCGGCGCTCGGACCTCGCGACCGCCCGCAGCGGCCCGCTCATCGTCGAGGAATACGACGCCACCTGCCTGGTCCCCCCGGGCGCGCGCTGCGAGCGCGACGCCGGCGGCAACATCGCGATCGAGATGGGGTGACTACCTTCCTTGCAAGATTACAGCATCCAACGAACCAGATGCACTATACGGTCGCGCAAACGGCGCTAATAGATCCAGGACGTCCCATATGAGCAATAGTACTTATGCCCTGTTTTTCTTCGGGTTATAATTTGCCGCTAGCGGAAGGGGTTTCTCGGTGGAACCAGGCGGGCCAACGACCCAAACCGGAATCTGGTATCAGAATTCGGTTGCAGCGCTCTACCTGGGCGACCTTCTAGATTTGAAACCTCGTCCTCTACGCGAACGTGTCGTGGACGTCCGACTCGAAGCGCCAGCTGATGTTGATGACATTGTTGTACGTTATGCTGATGGCCACCGAAAATGGGTATCGTGCAAGAGTATCTAGCCGCGCATCATCTCATTCACCACCGTCTGTCAGAGGTGCCCCAACGCGTCCGACGCGCGGCGCAACGCCCCTGGGCGCAGGTTGTCCAGTTTGCCCTTGAACTCCATCCGCATCCAACACCCATTGTGGAGGCCGTTTTGGAGCAACCGGACGACGCATTTGCTACGGCGCTGCGTCTTATAGCCCGGTGCGCCGTGAACGGCATGACAATTCGCGAAGAACTGCGGTCCGAAATTGGACGTCGGCTCGCCGCCGGCTGGACGTCGCCAAATTGGAGTCTACGACGCCGCATCGGACAGTTACTCTATGATGGGTGGTCAGCCCCGTTGTTACCGGAGGTGCGACAGCAACTTGCTAACAGATGGCTCCTCGACAACGGGGGGGGGCGAAATTGTCTGCGCGCAAAATGACCCAACCCTTACACGCTCTTTGCTGACCGTGTACGTCGAAGAATATCTCGCCTATTTTTCCCATCCACATTCGATCAGGTCAGCAATTGATGCGATCTCGGATGATGCCTTCACCTTGTATACGGCCACGGCCCGCCGATTGGACCTAACGGATGAAGAGATTTCAAGCGTAGCAAACCTTATTCAATTTCTTGATTATAGTAAACTATCGTCCGGCTTGGCAGAAACAGTTGCGCTTGATCAGACAATTCATGAACGCATTAGGTTGGCAGCCTTTAGCCGCAGCCGCGGCCCACTCGATCCGCGCGCCAAACCATTAATTGACAGGGCGCTACGTTCTGGCAACTGGAGGGATCGGCTCCACGTGGACGCTGCGCTTTCGCGTTCCAAAGATCCCATATCAACGATGTCGAAAGTGATCAATGACCATAGCATCAGCGCCAAGCGAAGGCGGGAACTAGTTAATGAGTTGAATTGGATTTTTCCTGACATGACTATTCGCCGGCAGTTCATCAGAAAGTCCATTGCAAAACGATCCATTATTCCCGAGTTCCGCGACATCATGCTAGTCTATGCTTCGAGCGAGAAAAATGAGCACGCAATGAACGAATTGGTGAGTAGGATCACGAATGTGAGCATCGACGTTGCTTGCAGCGCCATCTCCCTGCTCGGGTGGTATCCTACAGGCGATTACGCACAGCGAGTTCTGAAAGGATTCAAGAAGCGACGGTTGACCGCGAGCGATGCGGTTGCATTCGCGGGCGCGGCGCTAACCGGGATGACATCATTGTTCGTGATGAATGGATACGACTTCGGACCTTTGGAGCCAGCACCTCCCCATCCCCTTATGAGCGAATTTGCAGCAATGGCCGAGGAGTTGTGTGGGAGGTATAGATTCAGCCTCAAAGATCGCCTTAGGATCAATCTTTCTTCCGCAGGCCTTGGTTCGCGCCGCGCATTGGACCAGTTGTACTCGATTCTGATGGACATTGTGCGGCGAAAGCATAATATAGATGAATACGATTTGAATTTGGCTGTGAGCGATGCCCTCAGTGAGCTGCAAGATCGGGGGAGACTAATTGCTCTTGAAGATTTGTGGACACTCTCGCAGCAATCCACATCGAACGCGTTATTGAGGTGTGTTTCGATGATTGCTGCTCATGGAACAGTTGAAGCGCTCGAAATGCTTTTGGATCTTTATAATCGTGGGATCGAGCGCGGTTTGGCACACGCAGAGGCTGAGCGCCTATCAAGTCGGCTGGCTGTAAAAATATTCGAAAGAAATGGACGCCTTACTCTGCCAACGCCGGACGATACTTCTTCGTGACATGTCATAATGACAATTGTCATAGCGCTAATAACGGCGGCCTGACAACGCCGAGTGATTAGATACCGAATCAATCAGGCGGATTTAGTATGACACGGAATCAACCTTCGTGGGTCGGCGGCTGATATGGCAACGCCACAAACCGCCGGTAGTGCCCTAATTTGATTCAGGCGGTCTTCGGCTGGTAGCGGTATTCCCTAAGCCGCCGCTTTGCCCGTTCAATTTCCTCCGGCGTAAAGAGGCTGTGCCAACGCGCATTTTCAACCACAAGCGCCTCAACCGTCAGGTCTAACCGATTTCGGAGGTAGAGTGCCGTATACCCGTCTGATGGTTTCGGGGAGTTGATCAACGTCTTCGCGGTGGCTCGACCGCCATTGTCCGTGACCATCCGAAGAAAGATGTTTGCGGGGTAGTTCGCTTCAGACTTCGCTCGCCGGTAGATATCAAACATCGCCTCAGTAAATTGAGCTTCGAGGTCAGCCATTGCGGTGCTCCATGCTGCTGCCAGCGTTGGCCCTGATCCGGGCACCGGGCCCCTACGCCGTCGGGCGGCTTAATGAACGCCGCCTACCGCGGGATGACTTTTGTTCGAAATCGTCATTCCCCGCTATTCGTCGCGCCGCCAGATCTCGTAGCCGATTTCCCTGGCGATCATGCCGTCGCGAATATGGAAGTTGTGCAGCAGCCGCATCTTCACCTTGGTGCCGATGGGATACGGGCAATTCTCGAAGCCATCGCCCGAGAGGCGAAACGTGGTCCACATGTCGTCGAACACGCGGTCCGGAGTTGCAAACCTCTCGATCGGATCAAAGGCAATCCCCTCGGCGGAATTGAACAGGCGCAGATACATCTTCTTGATCGTCTCGCGCCCCTTGTAGCTGACGCCGCGCGCCGGCGTTTCCCAGACCGCGTCTTCGGTATAGAGCTTGATGCACTCGTCGATCCGATCGGGATTCTCCTCATGCAGATGCATGTCGACCAGGTCGAGCGCGTATTGGCACTTTTCCGCGTAGGTCTTCGGCACATGACGGCGCGCCAGAAGCTGCTCGACCGTCTCGCGGGATGTCTCGATGAGATTCATTGGTCCGTCTCCGGTTTGGCGCGGCGCCCGCCGAACAGCCTAACGCCGCCGCGCCGCGGCAGCAATGCGGCTGCCGCCCGCATGCCTCTGGACCGTGCGCCGCGATGTGGCAGACTGCGCGGCATCAGCGATAAAGGGGGACGGCGATGCGCTTCAAGGATCGGGTCGCGCTGGTCACGGCGGCGGCGAGCGGGATCGGGCGCGCCACGGCGGAGATCATGGCCGGCGAAGGCGCCGTCGTGGTCGCGGTCGACAACAACGGGGAGCGGCTCGACGACATGGTAGCAGCGCTGCGCGCGACCCAGGGCCGGGTGCATGGGCGCAAAGTCGACGCGCTCGACGCGAGCCAGGTCGACGCGCTGGTGCCGGCGGTCGCGCAGGAGTTCGGCGCCATCGACATCCTGGTCAATGCCGTCGGCGGCAGCACCATCATCGCCAAGTCCAACGCCGCCGTCGACGAGTTGAGCTTCGCCGACTGGCAGAGCCTGATCGCGTTCAATCTCGAGGGCACGTTCCTGTTCTGCCACGCGGTGACGCCGATCATGAAGCGCCAGGGCCGCGGCAAGATCGTCAACCTGGCGTCGATTGCCGGCCGCGGGCTGAGCAGCGCCAGCAGCAGCGCCTATGCGGCGGCCAAGGGCGGCATCATCGCCTTCACCCGCAAGCTGTCGTTCGAGCTCGGGCCGTTCGGCATCAACGTCAACGCCATCGCGCCGAGCCTCACGTTGACCGAGCGCATCCGGCCGCGCTGGGAGCAGCGCAGCCGCGACGAGCAGGCGGCCGAGATCGGGCGCACGCCGCTGCGTCGCGTCGCCGAGGCGGCCGATCAGGCGCGGGTCATCGCCTTCCTGGCCTCGGGCGACGCCGACTTCGTCACCGGCGTCACGATCGACGTCACCGGCGGATCGTGAGCGCCGTGCGGCCGCGCGCGGCCTGCGAGCTTTGAAATCGGGACCCTACGCGGCGCGCGCCTTGACCCGCGCCGAAGCGGTCAGCGTGCTGTCGATTTCGGCGATCGTGCGGCCGCGGGTCTCGAAGCCGATGAACCAGATCGCGAACGCGCCGAGGACGTACCAGAAGGCGAAGTAGTTCATCCCCGGGATCAGGGCGTCGAGCGTCGCCTGCGGGCTGACGAAGTTGGACGAGCCGGCAATCAGCGCGAGCCCCGCCGGGCCGATGAACTTGCCGAGATTGCCGACCCCATAGCCGATGCCCATGCCGCTCGCGCGCAGCTTCGACGGCCACACCTCGGCCATGTACGGCCCGACGATCGCGTAGTTGCCGCCGCCGAAGAAGCCGCTCACCAGGACCATGACGTAGAACACCGACACGGCGCCGATATGGACGCCGCTCAAGTACCCGGCGAGCGACGTTGCCAGCGCGGCCATCAGGCAGACCAACGCGATCGAGGGGCGGCGCCCCAGCGCGTCCGACAGCCACGCGCAGAAAAAGCGTCCGGCGATGCCGGCAAGGCCGAACCAGATCACCAGAAACGACGCGTCGGCCGGGCTGATCTTGAGCACCAGCACGAACAGCGTCGTGATCCACAAGGTCAGCCCGACATTGCCGGTCTGAGTGAGGCCGGTGAGACAGCTGACCGCCAGGCTGCGCGGGTACCTGAACAGCTCGCGCCACGCGACCCGCTCGACCGTCGGCGCGACGGACGGCAGCTCGATCCGCTGCGGGTCGATCTGCAGCGCCCAGGCAAGCGACCGGCGCGCCTCGTCGAGCCGCCCCTTGCCGATCAGCCAATGCGGCGACTCCGGGACCCAGGCGCGGATCAGCAGGGTCAGGGCGGCCGGCAACAGCCCCACCGCGAACAGGCCGCGCCACCCGATATAGTGTTCGAGGTAGGCCCCGGTCAGCGCGCCCAGCAGCGTGCCCGCCGGCAGCAGCGCGGTGGTCAACCCGGTGACCCAGCCACGCTTCGCGGCCGGCACGAATTCCTGCACGATCGCGATATCGACGGTGTAAAGCCCGGTCACCCCCAGCCCGACGAAGAACCGGCACACCGCCAGGAAGACCCATCCCTGGTCGGGCGTCAGCGCCATCAGCCCGGTCGGGATCGAGAAGTTGAGCACGGTGAGGATCATCACCTTGCGCCGGCCGATCCTGTCGGCCATCCACCCCCAAAAGAGCGAACCGAAGGGCGCGGCGATGCCCGAGGCCAGCAGGACCAGCCCCGATTGCCCGTAGGTGAGATTCCAGCCCTTGACGACAAAGGCGAGGATGAAACCGATCAGATAGAAGTCAAAGAAATCCAGCATGTCGCCGATCGTCGCCGCGGCGAAGATCTTCCATTGGTTCGTCGTCAGCGACTTTTGTTGCTCCAGATGCTCCAGCATGGCGCACCTCTCGCTGCCAGACCGACGGTCAACCACCCGAGCTAGTCGAAGCCCCAATTACTCCCTTAACCCGAACAGGCCAGCCGCATTGCCGCCCAGGATAGCAACCTTGTCGTCGTCGCTCAGGGTGGCCGTGGCGAACACGTGGTCCACGGGGTGCTCCTCCCACGGATACGGCGTGTCGGTTGCCAACATGATGCGGCCGGCGCCGACCTGCGCCACGAGATGGCGCAACGCCTCGGGAGTGAACACGAGCGAATCGAAGTAGAGCTGGCTCAGATACTCACTGGGTTGCTTCTTGAGCTTGATGTCCTTGTCGCAGAAGCCCTGGCCGACGAAGCAGGCGTGATCGGAACGCGCGGCGTAGGAGGCGAGGTACCCGCCGCCATGAGCGGCTATGATCTTCAGGACAGGGAAGCGGTCCAGGGTGCCCTCGAAGATCAGGTGCTGCAGGGCGATCGTCGTCTCCAGCGGGTTGCCGACGAGGTTATCGAGCCAGCCGTTGCCCTTGAGGCGCGGGGCAAGCTCCGGCACGCCCTGCGGATGGATGAACAGCACGGCCCCGAGCTCCTCCGCCTTCGCCCAGACCGGATGGAACTTGGGGTCGGAAAACTCGGTGCCCGCGACGACCCCGCCGATCGCGGCGCCGCGCAAGCCCTGCTTCTTCATGGCGGTCTCGAGCTGCTGCGCGGCGAGCTGCGGGTCCTGCAGGGTCAGCGAGGCGAAAGCGGCGAACCGATCCGCATGGGCGGCGACCAGCTCCGCCAGCTTCTCGTTTTGAATGGCGACGATCTTGGCCGCAAGGTCGCGGTCTTTGCCGTACCAGAAGGGATTGATCGAGAGCACCTCCATGTCGATCGCCTGGGCGTCCATGTGCCGGATGCGCTCGTCGACGACGATGTAGGCCTCCTGGGTGCCGCGCACCGCCGGCCGCGTCAGGTTGCGCGCCTCCTCGCCGATGAGCGCCGTCGCCTCGCGGAAGTGGCAGTGTGAATGCACGTCGATCGTCTTCACGCGCCTGCCGTTGACGGTGACGGGCTGGCGCGGCGCACTCGCCTGCTGGGCGTGCGCGGCGAACGGCAAGCCGCATCCGCAAAAGACGATCCCGGCCGCTGCACCGGTCGCGGCCTTGAGAAAGTGCCTGCGCGTATTGTTCGCCGCTGGCGACTTTTGTCGCTCCGGATGCTCCGGCATGGCGCACCTCCCGCTATGCGGACGATGCGGCGGATGGACGAATTTTTTGCCGGGGGATTGCGCTTCCCCGCATGAAGCATTGCGGCGCGCTGCCGTGGGGCAGCCGCGGTCCAATCAGCCGAGCGTTCCCGCATTTTCTTCCCGGAATGACCGGGTTTTTTGCAATGCTGCACCAATTCAGCGGCACGGACAAGCGAGTTTGCGTCGGCGGGCGGCGGCCGCTCGCCGCCCATGCGTCGGGACGGCGCATCAGGCGCCGGCTCCGTGGGATATGCGCTAAACCGCCTCGGGGCGGGCGGCGGCGAGCTGGTCCTGCCCCACCACGCAGTTGCGGCCGCGCCGCTTGGCGGCGTAGAGGCAATTGTCGGCGCGCTCGACCAGATCCTGGGCGCTCTCGCTGCGGCGGAATTCCGCCACCCCGAGGGAAATCGTCACGCGGCCCAGGCTTTCGCCGGTCTTGCGCCGGCGCAGCTCCTTGGACATCGTCGTCTGCCGGATGCGTTCGGCGACGCCCACCGCCGGCACCAGCCCGGTGCCCGGCAGGATGACGGCGAATTCCTCCCCGCCGTAGCGCGCGACGACGTCCTGGCCCTTGACCGCCTGCTTCATTTCGCCGGCGATCAGGCGCAGGACGTGATCCCCCATCTGGTGCCCGTGGGTGTCGTTGAACGACTTGAAGTGATCGACGTCGGCGAGGATGAGACAGAACACATCGTCCCCGCCCCGGCATTGCGCGATGATCCGCTCCAGCGATTGATCGAAATGCTTGCGATTGGCTAGCGCGGTCAACGGATCGCTCAGGCTCTCGGCGCGGATCGAAACGAGGTCTTCCTGCAGGTTCTCGATCTGCTTCTTCGACAGGCCGAGGCTGATGCTCAGGGTGCTGTTTTCCTGCTCCACCTCCTTGGTCGAATAGACCAGGCTTTCGACGATGACGCGCAGGGTCTCGCGGTCGATCGGCAGCGCCAGCCTGCGGCTGCTGTCCTCGAGCTTGTTCTGGTACTGCCCCGCCGTGCCGATCGCGACCTCGATCATCGCCACGATCTGGTCGACCTCGTCCTTGATCTTGGCACCGACGATTTCCACCCGCTCGGCCACCCGCGCGGTCGGGAAGAACTGGCGGTGAATCCGCTCCTGCTCGTCCGCCGGCAGCGTCTTGCGCTGCGCCAGGATGGCGTTGACGTGCTCGTTGAGCTTGGGGTGGGTGCCGGCGACGTAGGCGTACCAAAGCTCGAAGCTTTGCGGATCGCCGGACAGTTGCAGCGCCTTGATCTGGCCGAGCGCGCGTTCCGCCAGCCCTCTGGTGCGTTTCGAATCGGCTTGGCTCATCAGCGCTCCCCGCGGCGCTGATATCAATTTTTGCCCGTGGTTGAAAGTGTGCCGGTCAATAATGCGCGGCCATAAGCGTCCGACATGATCTATTTGATTGGATAAACCTCAGGCTGCGATGACGGCCGCTCGCCAAGGCCGGCGTCGCGAGCCGGCGCCGGCACCGATCGCCGCGCATCGGCCGGGCAGGAACTGGGACGCGCAGGAACCGGGCCGGGCAGGAACCGGGCCGGCCGGGAACCGGCCCGGCCAGGGAGGGACGCGCGGAGGGAGGGGAAGCCGGCCCCGGCCACACGCATGGCGTGCGCCCCTCCTGCGACTTGAAAGGCGGGCGCAAGACGGTAAGGTGAGGGCGCCCGGATTGGCTCGCGAACCGCCGTCGACAAGGCGGGTGGGCCGCCCCGGTCCTGGGAGGGCGACCATTGAGACATTCACTCCTTCATAAGCGCGACTTCTATGCCGGCGGCCTGATGGTGCTGTTCGGCCTGTTCGCCGCGGTCAACGCGCCGCGGTACAACCTCGGCACCCTGATGCACATGGGGCCGGGGTTCATGCCCACGGCGCTGGGCGTCATCCTCATATGCCTCGGCCTCGTCACCGCCGGGACCGCGGTGGCGACCGAGGGCGAGGAAGGCATCCTGCCCGAGCATCCGCAATGGCTGGGCTGGGGGTGCATCCTCGCCGGACCCCTCGCCTTCATCCTGTTCGGCAAGATAGGCGGGATGATCCCCGGCACGTTCGCCTGCGTGTTCGTGTCGGCGCTCGGCGACCGCGACGCCACCTGGCGGAGCGCGCTGATCCTGGCGGCGGTCGTCACCACGTTCGGCGTGCTGCTGTTCCATTGGGTGCTCGGCATTCCCATGCCGATCCTGCGGTGGATGTAACGACAATGGACGTCATCCAAACCTCCCTCTCGGGCCTGTGGTACGGCTTCGAGGTCGCATTCGGACTCCACCAGGTCACCATCTGGGGCTACACCATACTGTTTCCGATGAACCTGCTGTGGTGCTTCATCGGCGTGCTCGTCGGCAACATGGTCGGCGTGCTCCCCGGCATGGGGCCGCTCGCCACCATCTCGATCCTGCTGCCGCTGACCTTCGGCATGAAGCCGGTCGGCGCCATCCTGATGCTGGCGGGGGTGATGTACGGCGCCCAGTACGGCGGGGCGATCTGCTCGATCCTGCTCAACCTGCCATGCCATCCGCCGCACGCGGTGACCTGCCTCGACGGCTATCCGATGACCAAGCAAGGGCGCGGGGGGGTCGCCCTCGGCGTCACGGTGTTCGCCTCGTTCATCGGGGCCTCGTGGGGCATCACCGAGATGATCTTCCTCTCGCCCATCCTGGTGAAGGTGGCGCTGCAATTCGGGCCGGCGGAGATCTGCAGCCTCATGCTGCTCGGATTGCTGGCCGGCTCGACGCTCGCGCGCGGCTCGCCGGTGAAGGGCGTGTGCATGACGGTGCTCGGCCTGCTGCTGGGCAGCGTCGGATCCGATCTCGAAACCGGCCAGCAGCGCTTCACCCTCGGCCTGGCGGAACTCGACGACGGGGTCGAGCTTATCGCGCTCGCGCTCGGCCTGTTCGGCATCGCCGAGTTCATGAACAGCGTCAATCAGACCGGCGCCATCAACACGCAGTATTCCAACGTGCGCCTGCGCGACATGCGGCCGACCCGGGAGGACATGCGAAGGTCGGTCGCCCCGATGATCCGCGGCACCCTGATCGGGAGCCTGTGCTCGCTCATCCCGGGCACCGGGCCGACCATCGCCTCGTTCGTGGCCTATGCCACCGAGAAGAAGGTGTCGAAGACGCCGGAAAAATTCGGCACCGGCATGATCGAAGGCGTCGTGTGCCCGGAGACCTCGACCCACTCCTCGGTGCAGGGCGACTTCATTCCGACCATGAGCCTGGGGATTCCCGGCGACGCGGTCATGGCCCTGCTGCTCGGCGCCCTGATCATCCAGGGCATCGTGCCGGGGCCGCAGCTCATCACCCAGCACCCGGACATCTTCTGGGGACTGGTGGCGAGCTTCTGGATCGGCAACATCCTGCTGGTGCTGCTCAACGTGCCGCTGATCGGCATCTGGGTGAAGATGCTGGCGATCCCGTACAAGTTTCTCTATCCGAGCGCGCTGTTCTTCGTGTGCATCGGCGTGTACGCCGCCAACAACGACTTCTTCCAGGTCGGCGAGGTCGTGGTGATCGGCATCCTCGGCTACGTGCTGCTGCGGCTCGGCTTCCATCCGGCGCCGATCCTGCTCGGCTTCGTGCTCGGCCCGCGGTTCGAGGAGAACTTCCGCCGCGCCATGCTGATCTCGCGCGGCGACCTCGCGGTGTTCGTCGAGCGGCCGATCAGCGCCGTGTTCGTCGGGATGTGCGTCCTTCTCATCGGCGTGCAGATCTACGTCCGGCTGCGCGGCGCGAAGGTCGATCTCCCGGAGCCGAGCATGACGCCGCTGGCGGAGAAGCCGGCGGGGCCGGCGCCGGAGAAGGCCGGGGGGCGGCTGTCGGCGGTCGACGCGGCGGAGTAACCAGGATCGGCGGGATTCGGCGCCCGCGGCGAAGGTTTCACCGCAGTCGGTAGGGTGCGACCGGCTTCACCGCAGCGGGATCGCCGGATGCCGGGCGAGCCGGGTCTGCGCCGCGAGGCGGATCGGCGCATTGGCGGCGCCGAAGCCCGCGTAGGCGCGCCGCTGCACGATCTCGAAGAAGAACCCGCCGTCGAAGGTCTTGGTGTAGACCTGGAAATACTCGGCCGCACCCTGACGGTCGTACAGCACGTTGTTCGCGCGCAGGCGCTCGAGCAAGTCCGCCGGCAGGTCGATGCGGGCCTCGAGATCGTCGTAATAGTTCTCCGGGATCGGCAGCAGGTCGACGCCGCCCGCGCGCAGCCGCTCGACGGTGGCGAATATGTCGTCGGTCGCGAACGCGATGTGCTGGACGCCGGAGCCGAACAGGTCGCTGAGGAAGCGCGACGAGAGCGTGTGCTGGCTCTGCGAGGCGTTGAGCACCAGCCGCAGCGCGCCGTCATCGGTCTCGACCACCTGGCTGTGCACGATGCCGCCCGGGTCGAGCACGTCCTGCACCGGCGTCTTTCGCGCATCGATGAGCGACGTATAGAACAGCAGCCAGGTGAGCATCTCCTCGTAGTGCATCGACTGCGACACGTGGTCGACGGTGGTGAGCCCGGCGCCGGTGCCATCGCCGCCCTGCGGCGGAACGTCGAAATCGACCTCCCAGTGGCGGCCGAGGTCGGTCTTGTCGTCGATGAAATACAGCAGGCTGCCGCCGAGACCGCGCACCGCCGGGATGTAGATCTCCCCGGCCCTGACCACCTGGCGGAACGGCTGGTCGAGCAGCCGGGCCGCGCGCGCGAGCGCCGCCGCCGCGTCGTCGACGTTCAGGGCGAGGGCGCACACCGAAGAGCCGTGGGTGATGTTGAAGGAATGGGCGAAGCCTTCCTTCTCGCAGTTCACCACCAGGTTGATGCCGCCCTGGCACCAGCGCGTCACCGCCTTCGACTTGTGCACGCCGGCCTTGGCGAAGCCGAGCGCGGCGAGCGCCGCCTCGAACTTCGCCCCGGCGGTCTCGTCCATGGCGAACTCGATGAAATCGACGCCGCGGCAGTGCGCCCGCGGCGGCAGCGCCGGGAGGCCTACGACCGCCACCCCGGTGCGGCGTTGCAGCGCGTCCAGCATGAGCAGGAGCGAGCGCTGGCCGTCGATGGCGACCGAGCGCGCCGAGCCGGCGCGGAAGCTGTCGTTGAAGATTTCGAGCGAGAGCAGCCCGTCGAAGCCGGTCGCCTGCAGGGCGTCCATGAACGCGCCGATCGGCAGCTCGCCCTGGCCGGGGAAGCAGCGGTAATGGCGGCTCCAGGACAGGTAGTCCATGTCGAGCTTGGGGGCGTCGGCCATCTGCACCAGAAAGATGCGTTCCTTAGGGATGGCGCGCAGCGGCGCGAGATCCGTGCCGCGCGCCAATACGTGGAAGCTGTCGAGCACGAGGCCGACCGCCGGATGGTCGGCGCGCCGCACCACCTCCCAGGCGTCGCGATAGTCATGCACGTGACGTCCCCAGGCGAGCGCCTCGAAGGCGACGCGCAGGCCGCGCTTGGCGGCACGCTCGCCGAGCGCGTGAAAATCCGCGGCCGCGCGGTCGATGCCGCCGAGCGAGTCCGGGGACACGTTGCTGCAGATCATCAGGAGATCGCAGCCGAGCTGCTCCATCAGGTCGAACTTGCGCTCGGCGCGGGAGAACGCCTTGGCGCGCTGCGGCTCCGGCATGCCCTCGAAGTCGCGGAACGGCTGGAACGTGACCGCCTCGAGGCCGAGGTCCTTGATCCGCCGGCCGACCTGCGCGGGCGTGCCGTCGAACGACAACAGGTCGTTCTCGAAAATCTCCACCCCCTTGAAGCGGGCGGCCGCCATGGCTTCGAGCTTCTCGTTGAGGGTGCCGGCCAGACAAACGGTCGCGATGGCGGTCTGCACGGCTTGCTCCTCACATGCTCTCGAAGTGGCGGATCATGCGCGCGGGGTCGGGCGCGATCCCGGTAAAGAGGCGGAACGCGTCTGCAGCCTGGAACACCGCCATGCCGCCGCCCGAGAGCGTGCGGCAGCCGAGCGCGCGGGCGCGGCGCAGCAGCTCGGTCTCGAGCGGCAGGTAGACGATGTCGGCGACCCACAGGTCGGGCCGCAGCAGCTCGCGGGCGACCGACATGCCGGGGTATTTGGTCATGCCGACCGGCGTCGCGTTGACGATGCCGTCGGCGGCGCGCACCGCGCGGGCCGGATCGTCCACCGCGACCGCGCAGCCGGGGCCGAAACGACCGCACAGGTCCTGGGCCAGCCGTTCGGCGCGGGCGCGGTCGGTGTCGACGATGGAGAGCCCGCCGACCTCGAGCGTCAGCAACGCATGGGCGACCGCGGCCCCGGCGCCGCCGGCGCCGAACTGCACGACATAATTGCGCCGCGCATCGCCGAGCCCGCGCCGGAAGCTCTCGGCAAAGCCCGACCAGTCGGTGTTGTGCCCGACCGCCCGGCCGTCCGCCGCGAACACCACCGTGTTCACGGCGCCGAGCGCACGCGCGTCGGGAGAGAGGTCGTCGAGCAGGGGGATCACCGACTGCTTGCACGGATGGGTGACGTTGAGCCCGGCAAAGCCGAAGCGGCGGGCCGCCGCGATCAGGTCCGGCAGCGCCGCGGGCGTGAGGCTGAGCGTATCGAGATCGATGATCTTGTAGATGTAGCGCAGGTTCTGCGCCGCCCCTTCCCGCTCGTGCAGCGCCGGCGAGCGCGAGGCCTGGATGCCGGTGCCGATCAGCCCGACCAGGACCGAGCGCGGCAGCTTGCCGGCGGCGGACGCGGCGCCGCCGGCAAGTACGGGTGTGACCGATATGTCGACAGCCTTCATGGCGCGCCCCGGCACCGTTGCGAACGACATCTCATGGATCGATCAAGCCGCACTCTGCGTCCGCATGCGGTCGTAGTCTCCCTTGCTTATGGGAAGCGCGGCGGGATTGCCAAGGTCGTTGAGGTGGGTCCGATAGGTCTCCCGCGCGCTCAGCGCCGCCAGCGCGGCGATCACCGTCACGCCGAACGCGAGCGCACCGATGGTCAGCGGGATGCCGGTCGAGCCGGGCGGGGCCACCGCCGCGAACAGCGCCGGCAACAGGGCCGTGATCGTCGTCCCGATATTCTGCGCGATCGCCATCGCGGTGACCCGCGTGCGGGTCGGGAACAGCTCGGGATAGAAGCTCGGGAACACGGCGTTGTAGCCCTGGTAGACGATGCCCCACATGAGCAGCGACATGGCGATCGCCAGCGGCACGTTCTTGATGCTGATGGCGTAGAGATAGCCGAACGCCAGCAGCCCGGACCCGAGCGCGCCGATGATGATCGGGGGCCGCCGGCCGATCCGGTCCGAGAGGCCGCCGACCAGGGGAATGACCAGCACGGCGAGGATGTTGCCGACGACCGGAATCCACAGATAGACCTCCTTGGCGAAGCCGATCCCGTACGCCGGCTGGACCGCATAGGCGGCGCCGAAGATCGTGGCGACCACCGGGATCACGTTCATCAGGGCCATGCAGACGACCCGCAGCATGTCCTTCCAGCTTTCCCTGAACGCCTCGATGATCGGCGCCTTGGGCAGCGCGCCATGGGCGTTCCCTTCGGTGAACGCCGGGGTCTCGTCCACCCGGCGGCGAATGATAAAGCCGGCGATAATGACGACGACGCTGGCGAGGAATGGAATGCGCCAGCCCCAGGCGTTGAAGGCCTCCGCCGGCATGTAGGCCGCGAGCGGCAGGAACACCGCCGCCGCCAGGATCTGGCCCGCCTGCACGCCCTGGAGGGTGAAGCTGGCGAAGAAGCCGCGCCGGCCGAACGGCGCGTGCTCGAGGATCATCGAGCTGGCGCCGGAAATTTCCCCCGCCACGGCGAAGCCCTGGATCAGCCGCAGGACGACGAGCAGCACGGGCGCCAGCAGCCCGACCTGCTGATAGGTCGGCAGCAGGCCGACCGCCATGGTCGAGAACCCCATGAGGAACATGCACACGAGCAGCACGGTGCGGCGGCCGTGGGTGTCGCCCCAATGCCCGAGGAAGAAGGCGCCGATCGGCCGCGCCACATAGCCGACGCCGTAGGTCGCCAGCGACGCCACGATGGCGACCGTGGGATTTTCCGACGGGAAGAATAATTGCGGGAAGAGCAGCGACGCGGCCGTGGCGTAGATGAAGAAGTCGTAGTACTCGAGCGCCGAGCCGATCCAGCCGCTCGCCGTCGCTTTCGTCGTCTGGTGCCTGCCGTGCGGCTCATCGTCCGTAGCGCTTGCCATCCTGGTCTCCTCCCTGATTGTTCAACCGGCGCAATATTCGAGCGATCTCACGCGGCGAGCCGCAGGATCGCGCGCGCCTCGGCGACGGTCGCCGGCCGCCGGCCGTACGCGGCCGCCATGGCGGCGACGCGCTCGACGAGCGCGGCGTTGGACGGGGCGAGCGTGGCGCGGTCGAGGCGCACGTTGTCTTCCAGGCCGGTGCGGCAATGGCCGCCAAGCTCGAGCGACCAGCGATTGAGCGTGATCTGGTCGCGGCCGATGCCGGCACCGGTCCAGGTGGCGTCCGGGGCGAGACGCTTGAGCGTCGTCACGTAGAACTCGAAAGTTTCGCGATCGACCGGCATGGCGTTCTTCACGCCCATGACGAATTGAACGTGCAGGGGGCCGTCGATCTTGCCCGCCTTCTGCATCTCGACCGCCTTGAAGATCATCGACAGGTCGAACGCCTCGATTTCCGGCTTGACGCGATGCGCCTGCATCTCGGCCGCGAACCAGTCCACCAAGTCGGGGCTGTTCTCGTAGACCCGGGTGGGGAAATTGCACGACCCGGTCGAGAGCGAGCACATGTCGGGCTTGAGCGGAATCATGCCGCCGCGCTCGCGTCCGGCGCCGGAACGGCCGCCGGTCGACAGCTGGATGATCATGCCGGGGCAGTGCTTGCGCACGCCCGCGACCAGCGCGGCGAAGCGCTCGGGATCGGAGGTGGGCGCGCCGTCGTCCTTGCGCACATGGGCGTGAACCAGGGTCGCGCCCGCCTCGAACGCCGCGTGGGTCGATGCGACCTGCTCGGCGACCGTGATCGGGACGGCCGGGTTGTCCGCCTTCTGCGGCACCGAGCCGGTGATCGCGACGGTGATGATGCACGGCGTAATCATGGCCTGCTCCGTGGTTGGAGCGAGCCGAGCGGGCGCCCACGCGTATTCTCATGGGCGACGGTGGTTGACCCACCTTTGTCGCGCGCCGTCCTGGCTCGTTTCCTCGCGATATTTATGTACTAATTAGTTAGTTAGTGCAAGAGGAAAACGAAATCCGCCACAAAGTAATTCGTAAGTATCTGGTGCATAACGTTAAAATATTTCGCCTGCTATGGACTAACTAGTTCAAAGCGGGTATGAAGCGATGATTCCGCCGCGAAGGACAGGACCCCGATGCGCCCGAGGACCGCCGCCATCCCCCGCCCCACGGCCGCCGGCGAGCGCGCCGCCCGGCCGCACGATCCGGAACGGCGGGACCCGGAAGCAACCCGCCGCAACATCATCGAGATCGCCACCGACGAGTTCGCCGAAAAGGGCTTCAACGGGGCGCGGGTCGACGACATCGCCGCGCGCACCAACACCAGCAAGCGGATGCTCTACTACTACTTCGGCGACAAGGAGGGCCTGTTCGTCGCCGTGATCGAGCACGCCTACGGCCGCATCCGCGCCATCGAGGCGACGCTCAAGCTCGACCACCTCGAGCCGGAATCGGCGCTGCGCACGCTGGTCGGCTTCACCTTCGACTACCAGAACGCCAACGAGGGCTTCATCCGCCTGGTGATGGTCGAGAACATCCACAAGGGCGTCCACCTCGCCAGCGCGGGCGCGCTCGCGGAGCTCAACCGTCCGGTGATCGCGGCCGTGCGCGACATCTACCAGCGCGGGCGCGCGGCGGGCGTGTTCCGCGACGGCATCGACGAGATCGACCTGCACATGTCGATCAGCGCGCTGTGCTTCTTCAACGTCGCCAACCGCGCCACCTTCTCGCGCATCTTCCAGCGCGAGATGGCAAGCCCGGACGCGCTGGCGCGCCGGCGCGAGATCGTGATTGACACCATTTTGCGCTACGTGAAGAAGGCGTAGCGGTGCCGCGTAATCCCTTCCAGGTCGTCGTCATCCGCGAAAGCGGATGACCCAGTAACCCGCGGCGCCAGAGATAAATTGGAGCATTGACGTTTACTGGGTGCCCCGCCTACGCGGGGCACGACGAGTCGAACTGTTGCGGTTGGTATATGCTGACCGCAGCCACGTCACGGAAGGCGTCATGAACTCTCATCCGACGGATTTCGGCTACCTGTCATTCGCACTGGTGCTGCTCGGCGCCTGCGTGATCAGCGTGCCGATCGCGCGCCGCCTGCGGCTCTCGGCGATTGTCGCCTATCTCGCCGCCGGGGTGATCATCGGCCCGTGGGGCATCGGCGTCTTCCGCGCGCCGTCGACCATTCTGGCGGTGGCGGAGCTGGGCGTCGTGCTGCTGATGTTCGTGATCGGGCTCGAGCTGGAGCTCTCCCGCCTGATGGCGATGCGGCGCGACATCTTCGGGCTGGGCGCCGCCCAGCTCGCGCTGACCGCGGCGGTGATCGGGGCGCTGGCGGTCATGACCGGGCTCGCGACCTGGCGCGAAGCGGTGATCGCCGGACTCGCGCTCGCGCTCTCCGCCACCGCGATCGCGCTCGAGATCCTGGAGGAGCGCGGCGACCTGCACCTCGCCTACGGCCAGCGCGCCTTCGCGATCCTGCTGTTCCAGGACATGGCGGTGGTGCCGCTGATCGCGCTGCTGCCGCTGATCGCGCCGGGCAGCCGCGAGCACGGGGATGTTGCGACCGCCGCCGCCTCGGTGGCGCTGGTCGCCGCCGCCATCGCGGCCCTGGTGCTGGCCGGACGCTACCTGCTCAATCCGCTGTTCCGCCTGCTGGCGGAGACCGGCGCGCGCGAGGTGATGACGGCGGCGGCGCTGCTGATCGTGCTCGGCGCCGCGCTGCTGATGCAGGCGGTCGGCATGTCGATGGCGCTCGGCGCCTTCATCGCCGGCGTGCTGCTCGCCGAATCGAGCTACCGGCACGAGCTCGCAGCGGACATCGAGCCGTTCCGCGGCCTGCTGCTCGCGTTGTTCTTCATGGGCGTCGGCATGACCATCGACCTCGACGTCGTGCGCGCGCATCCGTGGCTGATCATCGCGGCGGCGCTGACGATCACCGTGCTCAAGGCGGCGATCGTGTGGGCGCTGTTCCGCGTCACCTGCGTGCATCGCGGCGACGCGCTGCGCGCCGGCTCGGTGCTCACCGGCGCCGGCGAGTTCGCCTTCGTGCTGTTCCCGCTGGGCGTCGGCCTCGGCGTGCTCACGCGCGACCAGCAGAGCCTGCTCACCGCGATCGCGGCCGTGACCATGCTGCTCGGGCCGCTGGTCGCCGCGCTCTCGGAACCGGCGATCCGCCGCTTCGTGCGCGGGACCGCGCCCGAGCCCGACGACTTCGACGGCGTCACCGGCTCGGTGCTGGTGATCGGCTTCGGCCGGTTCGGCCAGATCGTGTCGCAATGCCTGCTGGCCGAAGGCGTCGACGTGACCGCGATCGACACCAATCCGGGCATGATCCAGAACGCCAGCCGGTTCGGCTTCAAGGTCTATTACGGCGACGGCACCCGGCTCGACGTGCTGCGCGCCGCCGGCGCCGGCGAGGCGCGGCTGATCGCCGTGTGCATCGACGACCGCCGCGCCGCCACCCGCATCGTCGAGATGGCGCGGGTCGAGTTTGCCGGGGTCAAGTTGTTCGCGCGCTCGTACGACCGGGTGCACAGCCTGGAGCTGATCGACAAGGGCGTCGACTACGAATTGCGCGAGACCTACGAGTCGGCGCTCAGGTTCGGTCGCCACGCGCTCGAAGGGCTCGGCCTCGATTCCGAGCGGGCGCAGGCGGTCGAAGCGGAGGTGCGCCGGCGCGACCTCGAGCGGCTCGCCCTGCAGCAGGCGGGCGGCGTTTACGCCGGCGCCGAGCTGATGCCCTACCACACGCTGCCGCACGAGCCGCTGAGCGCGCCCAAGCGCCGGGCCGTCCCGCTCAATGCGGAAGCCGGCGATATCATCAAGCAGGAGACGGAGGTGGGGTGAGGAGGTCATGATTTGCGCAGGCGTCGGCGAGGGTTCTGAAGACACTCAAGCAAATCAGCGCGGATGGGGCCTTTGTGAGGTCGCCATCCCGCTAGGTTATTGTTCGAGCATGATGTTTTTCGAAAATCGGGCCCCGCTTCGACATAATGGCCCAATCTGGCTAAAGTGATACTTCATTTGTTTTCTTGGCATGGTAGTATCGTTCCCGCGCCGCACCGACGGATGCGCGGCTGCCAAGACGAAACGCGGCAAAAGGGGGAGCGAAGACATGGCCTTCACACGGAAAAACGTCTGGGCTAACGGCGGCGACTTCAACGACCCGACGATCCTCTGGTACGCGCGCGGCGTAGCCGCGATGCAGGGGCGCGCCCTCAACGACCAGAGCGGATGGCGGTTCTTTGGCGCGATCCACGGATTCAACCAAACCAAGTGGCAGCGGGTCGGCGCCTGGAGCCCGAACGACCCCATGCCGAGCTCGTCCGACCGGGCGACCTTCTGGGCCCAATGCCAGCACGGCAGCTGGTACTTCCTGCCCTGGCACCGCGGGTACCTTATCGCCTTGGAGGCGATGATTCGAGACGCGATCGCCAACATGCCCGGGGCACCGACCGATTGGGCGCTTCCCTACTGGAATTATTTCAACCCGAACCAGAACGCGCTGCCCCCCGCCTTCGCGTCGCCGAACTGGCCGGACGGGCAAGGCAACAATCCGCTGTTTGTGACGCGGCGCTACGGCCCGGACGGCAACGGCAACGTCTTCGTGCCGATGGACCAGGTCAACGAGGACGCGCTTGGCGATCCCCCTTTCGTCGGTCCGGGGCAGGGCGCGAGCCCGGGCTTCGGCGGCATCACCACGGGCTTCAATCACAGCGGCCGCACTCATGGCGGCATCGAGATGCAGCCGCACGACATGGTGCATGTCCTGGTCGGCTGGGTCGACCAAGCGAACCAGAAGGGCCTGATGACAGATCCGGATACGGCGGGGCTCGATCCGATTTTCTACCTGCATCACGGCAACATCGACCGGCTATGGGAGGTGTGGAAAGGAACGCCGACCGCGCAAGGCGATCCGGTTAGCGACCCGAACTGGACCAACGGTCCCCCCAACACCGGCGGGCAAGCGTTCGTCATGCCGATGCCGGGCGGAACGAGCATGACCTATACGCCCGGCCAGATGAGCAGTCTTTCCACGCTCAACTATACTTACGACAATATGTCGCCGCCGGCCGCAGCGCCGCAGGCGGTCGCCCGGCTGCAGCGGCTCGGCGTCCCCGCACCGGCGGCAGTGGCGCTTGCCAGGAGTACCGCGATGGCTGGACCTGCCAACGTCGAACTACTCGGCGCCAATACCCAAAGCATCCGCCTGTCCGGCACCGAGGCCAGAACCTCGCTCGCGCTCGATGCCGCGGTGAAAAACAAAGTAGCCGCCAGCCTGCAGGCAACCCGGGCCGCGGCCGCGGCGCCGCCGACCGCACCCGATCGGGTTTTCCTGAACCTGGAAAATGTGCGCGGGCTCAGCGACGCGGTCGCGTTCAGCGTCTACATCAACCTGCCGGAAGGCGAAGATCCGGCCCGGCACCCCGAGCTCAAGGCTGGAAGCATCGGGCTGTTCGGCGTAAGCACGGCGTCGGAGCGCGACGGCCAGCACGCCGGCGACGGCATCACCTACGTGCTGGAGATCACCCCCATCGTCGACGCCCTGCACCTCTCCGGCGCCCTGGATCCCGGCCAGCTTCACGTGCGGCTGGTACCGCTCAAGCCGCCGGTACCGGATTCGGCGCAAATCAGCATCGGCCGCATCAGCGTCTACCGGCAAGGCAGCTGAGGCGCGCGATGCGAACCGAGCGCCGGGTTGACGCATGGCTCGTTCTGCTGGGAGCGGCGAGCCTCGCCGCCTGGTCGGCGCTGGCCTTCGGCGGGGGCGAGTTGACGCTGCCCGCCGTCTGTTCCGCCAGCCCGACGGGGGCGGTTTCGTTCGAGCTTGCGCTCGTGCTCGAGTCTCCCATGAAGCTCGCCGGCGATTGGTCGCTGATGCTCGCCGCCATGATGTTGCCGGTGGTCGTTGCGCCACTGGCGCACGTGCGCCAACGCAGCTTCGCCAAGCGGCGCCCCAGGGCGATGCTGCTCTTTCTCGCCGGCTATGCCGCGGCCTGGATGACGGCGGGCTTCGGGCTGCAGGCGCTCGCGCTCGCCTTGCGATGGGCGATGCCCGCGCCGCTGGTTTGCCTCGGCACCGCGGCCGCCGTGGCGACGGCGTGGCAGGTCTCGCCCTGCAAGCAATGGTGTCTCAACCGCTGCCATCGTCGGCCCCCCCTCGCCGCGTTCGGCATGACGGCGGACCGCGACGCGTTCGATTTCGGGCTGACGAACGGCACGGCCTGCGTCGGGGCATGCTGGGCGTTGATGTTGTTGCCGCTGTTTGCCGGGGATAATCACCTGCCGGCGATGATTGCCTTCACACTGTTCGTTTTTGCTGAACGGCTCGAAGGCCCCGCCGCGCTCGCATGGCGTTGGCGAGGTCCCGGCAGGGCGCTACGCATCATAGTGGCGCACGCGCGAATGCCACTGGCGGCGCGAAACTAGCCCGGGCGATCTCCCGAGCCCCGCGGTGACGCCGCCGATCCGAGGTGGTGATCGGCTCCGACCGGTTCGGCCAGATCGTGGTGCGCTTCAGCTGCGCGGAAAGTCCGGCATGCGATACATCGCTGCGATGTCGTCGAGCGCGAACGCCTGGCCCTCGCATTTGATGGTGACCAACTTGCAGCGCCCGATGTCGAGCTGGCCCATCGCGAACTGCACCGCTTCCCGCAGGGTGAAATCCCCGAAGTGCTCTTCCAGCGGGGCGCCGCGCGGGTCGTCCCAGAATGGCCGGTTCAGCCAACTGATCGTTGCCGGCCGGTCGTAGTCGATCCTGGCCATGTGCATTCCCCGAAAATATACGCGTTTATGCGGACAAAGATCGTTCACCTCCGTTGCAAGGACGCTAAGGCAATCGCTAAAACCCGAGCGGTCGCTGCGATGGTCCGGGTCGGTTTGGCTAGCCGGTGGCATCGGCACGGGGCCGCGAGCACTGCCGCACCGCCGCGTCGCGCGACCTGCCTGTACTTCCTCACGGCTCCGCGCTCTGCTAATGGTCCGGGCCGGTCCAAGTCCAGTGGGGGAGCGTCGGATGAGCGTTGCGGACACGCCGAATATCGTCAGCGCCGAAGACGTCAGGGTGGACTCGGGAATGATACGGGCGATGGTTCGCCTGCTCGTGATCGTCGGTTTCGCCGCCTTCATCATCCTCTTCGTGATCCTCCCGCTGGGGCTGCGGTTCAGCGCCCTCAACCTGGCGCTGCCGGATCCCAGCTTGGCGGCGCGGCTCGGAACCGCCGGGCTGTGGCCGGCCTTTCTGCTCGAGAGCGCGCTGCGCGCGGGCGCCGCGATGGTCGCCGCCCTGGCGCTGTTCTACGGGCTGCGGAAGCTGGAGCCGACCCTGGATGCCAATGCGCTCGCGCAGACGCAGTATCTCGACACCCTGGACCTGCGCCATGTCGACCTGGCGATCGCGGGCGCGGCGGCGCTGAGCCTGTTTCTCGAGCTGGCGCTGATCCGCTGGCAGTCGTCGGTCCTGGAATTCCTCGCGTTCTACAAGAACTTCAGCCTGCTGGCGTGCTTCGCCGGCCTCGGCCTCGGCTATGCGCTCGCCGCGCGCAACCGCATCCCGCTGCTGATGGTCATTCCGCTTCTCGCCGCGCAGTTCTGCTTCATCATGCTCGTCCGCCTGGTTCCCAACAGCTTCGGCGTGAGCCCGTTCAGCGAGCAGCTCACCATGGGGCTGCAGCAGGGCGATTGGGCCGAGTCGATCAACCTGTTCCTGCTGCTCTCCGTCATCTTCCTGATCACGGCCCTGACCTTCGTGCCGGTCGGCCAGCTGTGCGGCCGCCTGATGGAGCGCCGCACGAGCCTGCGGGCGTACGGGCTCAACCTGCTGGGCAGCCTGTTCGGCGTCATCATGATGCTGGTCGCGAGCTTCCTGTGGACCCCGCCGCTGGTCTGGTTCGCGCTGTGCTTCCTGGGGCTCGTGCTGTTTCATCTGCGGCGGCCTTCGTCGCTGATCGCCGGCATCGCGTTCACCCTGGTGTGCACGATCGCGCTCGCGTGGTGGCCGATCGCGCCGCTGTGGAACCGCGTCTACTCTCCCTATCAGTTGCTGGAGATCGGCACCGATGCGACCACGGGGCTGCCGCTCATTCGCGCCGCCGGGCACTATTATCAGCACATCAAGGATTTTTCCGGCCAGGACTCGACGCCGGCGGCGCGCAGCGGCCGCGCGTATTACGACTTTCCCTACAAGGCCCACCCGGCCCCGGCCGATGTCGCGGTGGTCGGAGCCGGAAGCGGCAACGACGTCGCGGCGGCCGTGCGCGCCGGAGCCGGGCGGGTCGACGCCATCGAGATAGATCCGGCCATTCTCATGGTCGGGCAACAGAGCCATCCCGAGAAACCCTACGGGGATGCCCGCGTCCACGCCATCAACAACGACGCCCGCACATTTCTGCGCACCACGTCGAGCAAATACGATCTGATCGTCTACGGATTCCTCGATTCCCACACGCTGCTGTCGCACGGCTCGAGCGTGCGGCTGGATTCCTTCGTCTATACGATCGAGGGCCTGCGCGAAGCGCGAAGTCGGCTCAAGCCCGACGGCATGATATCGCTGTCGTTCACCCTGTTGTCGGAAGGGCTGGGACGCAAGATCTACCTGATGCTGCAGCAGGTCTTCGACGGGCGCCCTCCCCTGTGCGTCGAGGTCGGGTATGACGGCACGACCTTCCTGATATCGAACGATCCGAACTGGTCGCCTCCGGCCGGCCTGATCAACGCCGAGGTCAAGAACACGACGGCCAAATATGCCGATCTGTCGATACCGGCCGACGTGTCGACGGACGATTGGCCGTTCTTCTACATGCCGCAGCGGGTCTATCCCGTGTCGTACCTGATCATGATCTTTCAGATTCTGGTTCTTTCCTTGTTTCTGGTGGGGAACTTCGTGGCCGAAGCGCCGAGGTTCAGCCACCTGTCGTTCTTCTTCCTGGGCGCCGGGTTCATGCTGGTCGAGACCAAGGGAATAACCGAGATGGGGCTCACCTTCGGGAACACCTGGCAGGTCATCGGCATCGTGTTCGCCGGCATATTGACCATGGCGTTTCTCGGCAATTGCCTGGTCCAGTGGCTCAACATCCGGCGCGCGGCCATCTCCTATGTTTTTCTTCTGGCGGCGCTGGCCGCCGGCTGGCTGGCGGCGCGGTCCGGCGGCTTTCCGTCCACCCCGCTCGGCCGGCTGGAGACCGCCGCGCTGCTCAGCCTGCCGCTGCTGTTCTCGGGAATCGTCTTCTCGACCTTGCTGGCTTCCGGGGGCCGCATCGCCGGGATCATGGCGATGAACCTGCTGGGGGCCATCGTCGGCGGCCTGCTGGAATACAATTCGATGTACCTCGGCTTCCAGGCGCTCTACCTGATGGCGATGGCCTGTTACGCTCTCGCCTTCGTGTCGGATCTGGTCTTCCGCAACAAGGACGCCGGGCGGGCGAGTGCCGCCGCCCCGACCTAAAGTCCTGCGCCGGCCGACTCGCAGCCTGGCCGCGCCGACGGAGCCGACAAGCCCGACATCGCAACCCAAGGAGCGCACACCGTGGCCGCGACCAACTATCTGCCCGACGTGCTTGAAACCACCGAGGCCGAACGCCTCGCCACCGGCTTCACCTTCACCGAAGGCCCGCTGTGGCATCCCGACGGCTACTGGTATTTCGTCGATATCCGCCAGAACAAGCTCTTTCGCATGACGCCCGGGAAGCCGCCGGAACTCGTCAGCACCACCAACGGCGGCAACGGCACGACCTTCGACCTGCAAGGCCGCTTGATCCTGTGCGACGGCGACGGCCGGCGCGTCGCCCGCCTGGGCGCGGACGGCACGCTGGAATCGCTGGTGGAGAATTACAAAGGCGGGCGCTTCAACCGCCCCAACGACGTGATCTGCCACTCGAACGGCTGCCTTTACTTCACCGATCCGGACAAGCGGCGCGCCTATCGCGAGCGCGAGATTCCCGGCCCCGCCGGCGACGACAACCTGTGGGACGGCGCCTGCGTGTATCGGCTCGCTCCCGACGGGAGCTTAAGCGTGCTGGCGCACTGCGAATATCCGAACGGGCTCGCGCTGTCGGTGGACGAGCGCACGATGTACGTGGCGAACACGCGGTCGTCGAAATACATCCACGCCATCAAGCTCGATGCCGCGGGCACCATGGTGGGGCGGAGCATCTTCGCCGACATGAACGAAGGCACGGAGCCCGGCATACCGGACGGCGTGAAGGTCGACAGCGCCGGCCGGGTGTATTGCACCGGGCCGGGCGGCATCTGGGTGATGGCGCCGGACGGTAAGCGCGTCGGCATCATCCGGTGGCCGGAACAGGCGGTGAATTTCGCCTTCGGTGGGCCCGACCTGCGCACCTTGCTGTGCTGCGCCTACACCTCGGTCTACACATTGCGCGTGAAGGTGCCGGGCAATCCGCATCCGTGGTACAAGCTGCACGGGCGGTGAACGGCGCGTGACGGCCGGCGCCCATCACGCGTCCGGGTTCGCCTTGCCATCGCAAGCGTGAAGGACTTACGATTTGCGGCCGAAACTCCGGGCGCTGGTGATCCGGGCACAGGCAGGAGGAAGTCATGCTGACACGACGAGGGTTCGCAGGTTTCGCGTCCTGCGCGATCTGCGGCATTACCGAGTTTATCGCCGCCGAAGCATCGGCCCAGGGCACGCCGCCCGCGGCGACCGGCGGCGTCACGCGAAAAATCTTGTCGCAGACGGACGGTCCGGCGGCCGGCTATGTGACGCTGCTTGTGGAGGCGACAATCGAGGCAGGAGTCACGGTCGGGCGGCACACGCATCCGGGAATCGAATCCGCTTATGTGTTGGAAGGCGGCTTCGAGCTTCCCGTCCAGGGGCAGCCGACCCGCATGATCAAAGCCGGAGACGGGTTCCAAATACCGCCGGAAACGCCCCACGCGGGCGGCAAGCCCGGCAGCGCAAAGTCCGTCATTCTCATCACCTACGTGGTGGAGAAGGGAAAGCCGCTCGCCTCGCCGGCTTGAGCCCGCATGAACCTTCGCCGGCGACATTTTCTGCAGCTGGCGGCGGCCGCGGCCGCCCTGCCGGCCGCGACCTTGGCGCGGGCGCAAACCTATCCGGCGCGGCCGGTGCGCATCGTCGTCGGCTATGCGCCCGGCGGCGTGACCGACATCGCCGCCCGCCTGATCGGTGAGTGGCTGTCGACCCACCTGGGCCAGTCGTTCGTCATCGAGAACCGGCCCGGCGCCAGCAGCAACATCGCGACCGGCGCCGTCGCCCGGGCGTCCCCGGACGGCTACACCCTGCTGCTCGCCTCGACCAGCAACGCCTTCAACGCGGCGCTCTACGACAAGCTCGAATTCAACTTCATCCGCGACACCGCGCCGGTCGCGGGCATCGCCCACGACGCCTTCGTTCTGGTCGCCAATCCGTCGTTCGGCGCCACGACCGTGCCCGAGCTGATCGCTTACGGCAAAGCCAATCCGGGCAAGGTCAACATGGCGTCGTCCGGGCCGGGCAGCGCCTCGGCCCTTTACGGCGAGTTGTTCAAGGTGATGGCGGGCGCCGACCTGTTGACGGTGCACTATCGCAGCGTCGGGCCGGCGTTGCCCGATCTCATGAGCGGCCGGGTCGACGTCATGTTCACGCCGGTTGCCTCGATCGTCGGTTACGCCCAATCCGGCAAGCTGCGGCCGCTGGGCGTGACGACCGCCCAGCGCGTGGACGCGTTGCCCGACGTGCCGGCCATCGGTGAATTCGTCCCGGGCTACGAGGGCACCGGCTGGGTCGGCCTCGTCGCCCCCGCCAAAACTCCGCCGGAGATCATCGCCATCCTCAACAAAGAGGTGAATACCGCCCTCGCCGACCCGACGTTCAAGAGACGGCTGGCGGAATTGGGCGCACAGCCGTCTCCCGGCTCGCCCGCCGCGTTCGGCGCGTTCATCGCCGAGTTCACCGAAAGATGGGGCAAGGTGATCCGGACGGCCGGCATCAAAGGGGAATAGGCCGGAACCGACCGATGGCCGTTATTTGGTTTCGTTGAGCACATCCACCGCGGCGCGGTGCGCCTCGTTGGCGAGCGGGATGCCGCAATAGAGCGCCAGCAACAGCAGCACCTCCTGGATCTGCTCGGCGCTGCAGCCGTTCTGCAACGCGCCCTTGAGATGAACGCGCAGCTCGGCGGCGCGGCCGGCGGCCGCCATCATCCCGACCATGACCAGCGATTTCATCGCCGGCGGCAGCGCGCCGCGGCTCCAGACATCGCCATAAGCATAGGCGTTGATGATGTGCTGCAGCGGCTTGCCGAAATCGCCCAACGCGTTCATGCGCTTCTCGACCGCCTCGCGGCCGAACATGTCGATGCGCAGCTTCAGGCCGCGGTCGTGCAAGTCCTGCGTATCCATCCCGAGTCTCCCTACTGCTGGGGAATGCCGGCGGCTTCGCGCACCGCGTTCCAGCGCTTGAACTCGCTCGCCATGAACGCGCCGAACGCTTCCGGCGTCGAGTCCTGCACCACGACGCCGACGGTTTTCAGGCGCGCGCGCACGCTCTCGTCGGCGAGGACTTCGGCGAGGGTCTTGTTGAGCCTGGCGACGACGGCGGGCGGCAGGCCGCGCGGTCCGAACACGCCGTACCAGGTGGTGACGTCGTAGCCGGGAAGCATCCCCGATTCGAGCGCGGTCGGCACGTCGGGCACCGCCGGGAAGCGGTCCTTGCCGGTCACCGCCAGCACCTTGAGCTGGCCGGACTGCACCTGGCCGATCAGCGCCGACACCGTGTCGAACAACACGTCGACCTGCCGGCCGGCCACCGCCGCAATCGCCTCGGGCGAGGAGCGGAACGGCACATGCAGCATCTTGATGCCGGCGATCTGCATGAACAGCTCGGCGGAAAGATGCTGGGTGGCGCCGAAGCCGGCGCTGGCGAAGACGATCTTGTCGGGATTGGCCTTCGCCGCCGCGATCAGCCCCTTGACGTCGGCGGCGGGAAAATCCGGGCGCGCGACGATCAGCAGGCTCGCGGTGGCGACGAGCGAGACGGGCTCGAACGCGGTGAGCGTGTCGTAGCGCAGGCCTTTGTTGATGGTGGCGGCGATGATCTGCCCCGCGGTCATGATGCCGAGGGTGTAACCGTCCTTGTCGGCGCGGGCGACCAGCTCGTTGCCGAGCGAGCCGGCGGAGCCGGGCTTGTTCTCGATGATGACCGGCTGGCCGAGCTTCTCCTGCATCGCCTGGCCGACGATGCGGCCGACGATGTCGGCGCCGCCGCCGGGACCGAAGCCGACGATGATGCGGATCGGCCGCTGCGGCCAGTCCTGCCCGCGGGCGGGCGCGCCAAGCCCGGCGACCGCAACGCAGGCAGCGGTGACGGCGATCAGCACTGTCTTCATGGGGTACTCCGGTGAGAGTAGCCTGCGGCCGGCGGGTTTTCGGCGCGGCGAGGCACTCTGCCGGAAGCCGGCGCACGGGCGCAATTGAAAATCGGGCGCGCCGGCGCGGGGGCGCCGCCGGCCGCTTGCGGCTTAATGCTTAGAAAACCATTCTTCGCTACACCAAAGCCTTCTGGTTAACGGATGGTTGCCGCTGCCATGGGGAACCTGCCTGCGGTCGCCGGCGAGCTCGCCGCGCGGCTCGCCAACTACACCATCGACGACCGGGCGCGCCTGCTCCTGCGCGACATGCGTCCGTTCCTCGAGCCGCTGATCGCGCCGGCGATGGACGACGTGATGGCGTGCGCCGCCAAGCTGCCGCATGTGGCGGCGCTGTGGGCCAAACACGGCCATGACATCAAGCGGATCGAGGCGGCCCAATTCCGCGCCGTGCTGGCGGGGAACTTCGACGCCGGCTATCTCGCCCATTGCCGGCAGACCGTCGAGCAGGAAACCGCCCTGGGCTTCGAAAGCCGCGCGCGCATCAATTGCGCCTCGGCGCTGCAGCGCGCGGCGGCCGGCGTCATTGCCCGCAAGTACCCGCTCGCGGCGGCGGCGGTCAGGCGCACGACGGTACTGTCGAACGCGATGCTGTTCGATCTCGCCACCACCTCGACGTTCGCACTGCAAACGGTCGAGGCAGCCGCCCTGGCGCGGCGCACCGCGATCGACGAGGCCATCGGCGAGTTCGACACGGCGATCGACGAGGTCATCCAGGCGATCAAGGAAGCGTCGGCCTCGCTGACCGCCACATCGGCGACCATGCAGGAGGTCTCGCAGGATACGATACGGCGCATGGCGTCGGCCTCGGCGGCTTCCGCCGAAACGACGCAGAGCGTCGACCTCACCGCCGCCGCCACCACGGAATTGTCGAGCTCGATCGAGGAAATCGGCCGGCAGACCGCACGCGGGCTGACCATGGCGCGCGCGGCGGTTGCCGACGCCGACCGCACCCAGACGACCATCCGGTCGCTCAACGAAGCGGCGGAGCGCATCGGCTCGGTGATCGGGCTGATCTCGCGGATCGCGGCGCAAACCAATCTGCTGGCGCTCAACGCCACCATCGAGGCCGCCCGCGCGGGCGAAGCCGGCCGCGGCTTCGCGGTCGTCGCCGCCGAGGTGAAGACCTTGGCCAACCAGACCTCGCGCGCCACGGAGGAGATTTCCCAGCAGGTCGCCGCGATCCAGCAGGCCACCAAAGGCGCCGTCGACGAGGTCACGTCGATCGCGCACAGCATCCATCAGATGACCGAGGTGTCGACCTCGGTCGCGTCCGCCGTCGATCAACAGGCGCACACCACGCGCACCATCGCCGACAGCATCCAGAAGGCCGCCGGCAACACCGCGCGCGCCTCGGACGAGATCCAGTCGGTCGAGCAGGCGGCGCGGCAGGGCGCGAGCGCGGTCGGCGAGATCGGCGGCTGGACCGCCCGGCTGTCGACGCGCGCCTCCGACCTGGAACAGCGGGTGGCGCGGCTGTTCAGCCGCCTGCGGGTCGCCTGACGCAGGCAATGGCCGCGGCGAGGACGAGCGCCGCCGCCGCGGCCAAGGACGCGCCGCGGAGACTGCCGGAATACTCCGACAGCACTCCGGCCAAGGTCGGGCCGACCATCTGACCCGCGCCGAAGCTTGCGGTCGCCAGCGCGATCGCCCGGTGCGGCCGGTCGCCCGATGCCGCGCGCGCGCGCATCAACCCGAGGGCCGTGAGACCCATGAAGGTGCCGCCGAGCAGGACGGCGGACAGGCACGCGCCAGCAATGGTCGCCCATTCGACGCTGGCGGCAACGCCGATGGCCTCGACGAGGCAGGCCAGCGCGTAGGCTCGGGCGAGCCCGATGCGTCGACCGAGCCCGTGCCAGATGGGGACCGACGGAACCGCGGCAAAGCCGAAAAGCATCCATATCCAGGGCTCGAGCGGGCGGATTTCCGCGGTCTCGCGCACGATCGCGACCAGGAAGGTCGCCGTGATCACGTATCCGAAGCCGAACAGGCCGTAGGCCACGATGATGCCGGCGAGTCTCGGCTTGGCGCCGGTGCGTTGCGCGGGCCGTTCGACGGGTTGAGATTTCATCGCGGCGGGAATCAGCGCGGCAACGAGCGGCGCCGCGACCAAGGCCAGCAAACCGGTTACGGCCCATAGCGATCGCCATCCGCCCCCGAGCGCGATCAGCGTCGCGACGGCGGCGGCTGACACCATGACGCCGACCCCCACGCCGGCGAAGTGAACCGCCGCGAGATGGCCATGACCTGCCGCCGCGAGCCGTTCGAGCACGAGGGTCGAAGCGGACACTATCACGAACGCGCTGGCCATTCCGCCAAGGAGACGCAGAGCGATGAACGCATGCATCTGCGACGGCGCCGCCATCGCGGCCGTCGTCACGGCGCTGACCAGCAGCGCCGCGAGCAGCCATCGGCGCGGGTTCGCCGAGAAGATTTTCCCTGCGGCGAGGAGCGCGCCGATCAAATAGCCGAGGAAGTTCGCCGATGCGATGAGCCCGGCATCAACCTTGGTCCAGCCAAGGGCGTCGAGCATGACGGGGAGAATCGGCGTGTAGACGAACCGCCCGATGCCCAAGGCGGCGGCCATCGCCAGCAACCCGCCGAGCACAAGCCGCCACGATTCTTTTTTGCTCATTGCCTCGCCGCGCGCTCGCTCCCAGGACGAACGCTACCGCGGCAGAAATCGGCCGGCCAACGGTTTGATCAGATGGCCGCTATCGCCGGCACAGATACCGGGCCGGCCTATTCGGCAGCCACGAGTTTTGCGAGCTCTGACCGCGTAAGATCGAGGAACGCGCGCAACGCGCTCGGGGCGTAGGCCTCGCGATGCCGAACGAAGACGGTCTCGACGCGGCCTTCGCCGCGCGGCAACGGGTGGATCGCCACGCGCCCCTGCTGCCACACCGGGCCGATCAATGCTTTCGGCAGCAGCGTGATGCCGAGGCCGGCGCCGACGCAGCTGATGATGGCCTCGAGCGTGCCGAACTCGAGCGACCGCAGGCCGACAATTCCACGCCGCGCCAGGTACGCCTCGAGGGCCAGACGATAGGAGCAACCGATCTTGAGCACGACGATCTTGAAATCGCGGGTTGCCGCGAGCGCGTTGAAATCGGTAACTCCCGGAGCGGTCATGATGACCAGTTCCTCCACGAAGGCCTGCTCGACCCGCAAGTCGACGTGCTTGACCGGGCCGCAAACGAACGCGCCGTCGAGCCGCCGGTCGAGCACCTGCTCGATCAGCTCGCAGGAGGTTCCAGTCTTCAACGACAGATCGACTGCCGGATGGTCGAGGACAAACTGCGCGAGAAACGGCGCCAGTCGCAGGGCCGCGGTCGTTTCCAACGAGCCGATCGCCAACGCGCCCGTCGGCGTCCCCTCGTCGGCAACGGCCCGGCGCGCATCGTCGAGCAAGGATGCGACGCGGCGCGCATAGGGCAGAAGCCGCAGTCCGGCGGCCGTCAGCGATACGCCCCGACTGGTCCGATCGAACAGGGACCTGCCCAGGAGATCTTCCAATGCCCTGATGCGCGCAGTGACGTTCGACTGCACCGTATTGAGCTCGAGCGCCGCCTTGTTCATGCCGCGGGTGCGGGCAACGGCTTCGAATATTCGCAAATCGGCAGCATCCATGACCGCCTCCATGGACTGACGCTATCACGATAACGAGCCGAACGCGTCCGGGCCATCATCCGACCTGGCCGGGCGCCGCGCAGGCGGTCGCGGTGAGCGAGCGCGGCGGCGGGCGCGGGAACGAAGTTGAGCACGGGCTGGGCCGCCGTGCCGGCAAACCGGCACGCGCGCCCCTTTACACCCTCGACATATTCGCACGAATATAACGCCTTCCGCCGGCTGCAACAGCGCCGGCGCGCGGCGCGCGCGGCGAAAGACGAACATGCCCCTTGACGATGCGGCGGCCATCGGCGTGAGCTTCCCCGGGCATCGCCCGGGGAGCCAATCCTATGGCCGGCACGCGGCTTTCCATCCGGATCGATCTGGCGAGCGGCGACCGCATCGGGCCGGGCAAGATCGCGCTCTTGGAGGCGATCCGGACGACCGGGTCGATCTCCGCGGCGGCGCGCCGGCTCGACATGTCGTACCGGCGCGCGTGGCTGCTGGTCGAGCAGATCAATGAGGCCTTGCAGGAACCGGCGGTCACGGCCGCGCCCGGCGGCCGCCGCGGCGGCGGCGCCGCGCTCACGCCGGTGGGTGCCCGGGTGGTCGAGCTCTATCGTTCCATCGAAGCCGTCGCGCAGCTCTCGGCCAGGAACGAGTTCACCGCCGTGGGCAGGCTGGTGCGCAAGGGGCGCGCGGCGCGCGCCTGAAGCGTTGCGGCTTGGCGGCGCGCTGCGGCTGCTGTGCATTGCCCTGGCGACGACGTGGTCGTTCGCGGCGGCGGCCGGGCGGCTGGTGACGGATTCGGCCGGGCGCCAGGTGGAAATTCCGGACCGGATCGAGCGCGTCATCGCGGCCGGCCCGCCAGCCTCGGTCCTGGTCACCGTGCTGGCGCCGGAAAAGCTGATCGGCTGGAACCGGCAACCGTCGCCGGACGAGCTGCCCTATCTGCCGCCCGTGGTGCGCAAGCTGCCGGAGATCGGCCGCCTCACCGGACGCGGCGGCACCATGAACCTCGAGGTCGTGGTGGCGGCGAAGCCCGATCTGATCGTCGACCTCGGATCGGTCTCCGACACTTATGTCTCGCTCGCCGACCGGGTGCAGAGCCAGACCGCGATCCCGTATCTTTTGATCGACGGCCATTTCCCCAACACCAAGGCGGCGGTGCGGCTCGTGGGCGGCATCCTCGGGGTCGGTTCGCGCGCCGACGCCCTTGCCGGCCGCATGGACGACATCCTGCGCGACATCGATCGCGTCGCCGCCGCGATCGCGCCGGGCGATCGCCCGCGCGTCTATCTCGCGCGCGGCCCCAATGGGCTGGAGACCGGCAACCGCGGCTCGATCAACACGGAGATCATCGAGCGGGTCGGCGCCACCAACGTGGTCGACAGCGGTACACGCGGCGGGCTCGTCACAGTGTCGCTGGAACAGGTGGTGGCGTGGAACCCGGACACCATCGTGACCGTGGAGCCGGCCGTGGCGGCGCACATCCGCGCGGATCCCGCTTGGGCACTGATCGACGCCGTGCGCCGCGACCGCATATTCCTCAGCCCGAAGCTCCCCTACGGCTGGGTCGACGCGCCGCCATCGCTCAATCGATGGATGGGGCTGCAATGGCTGGCGCGGCTCTTGTACCCGGGCCGGTTTCCCGGCGACATCCGCGACGTGGCCCGCGACTTCTACCGGCAATTCTATCAGGTCGACCTGAGCGCGCCCGCGCTCGACACGCTGCTCGCGGGGCAGCAGAGCAAAAATTAGCCGCAGCAGCGGCGTAAGCCGGCCTCGGCCTTGCGCTGCAAGGTTGCTGCACCCTGCTCGCGGGCGATCGCGATGGCGATGCGCCGCAAGCCTTCATCCCGACGAATATCGCGCGCTGTTCGCGGCCCATGGCTTCAAGGTCGTTGACCATGTTGTGGAGGATCGGCGCACCGGCGGGCGCACGGTTTGGCTGGCGCGGCACATGCTGCGGCAAGTTGGGCACGCTTGGTGATGGCCGGGGCTGGAGCACATCGGCAGGGCTGCCTATCTCAATAGGGAGCGGATGGAAAACGAGGCGCGATTTGGAGTGAAACCGAAAGGACTCGCAATGGCAAAGAACACGATTTGCCTCTGGTACGATAAGGACGCCGAAGCTGCTGCCCTCTTTTACGCCGAGACCTTTCCCGACAGCGTTGTGGGGGCCGTCTACCGTGCACCCGCGGACTACCCATCTGGCAAGGCGGGTGATGTGCTCACGGTCGAATTCACGGTTGCCGGCGTCCCTTGTATCGGCCTCAACGGCGGTCCCGCGTTCAAGCATAACGAAGCCTTCTCGTTCCAGATCGCCACCGATGACCAGGACGAGACCGACCGCTACTGGAACGCCATCGTCGGCAATGGCGGCCAGGAAAGCGCGTGCGGCTGGTGCAAAGACAAGTGGGGCGTTTCCTGGCAAATCACGCCGCGCGTGCTGACCGACGCGTTAGCGGCGGGCGGCGATGAAGCAAAGCGCGCATTTGCTGCGATGATGGGTATGAAGAAGATAGACGTCGCCGCGATCAAGAAGGCGCGCCGCGGTTGACGTCGATGATGCCTTGCAGTGAAACTCGGGAAATCTCCCGTCCAACAACATAAGCCTGCTTTTGGTCGCTAAAGCGGGATGACTTTTCTTCGAATCGCCATCCCGCTTTAGCTTATTGCTGGAGCATAATCTTTTCCGAAAACCGGTACCCACCCCGGATCACGTCCGGGGCAGGCATTTTCGGGATCATGCTCTAGAACGGCGCATCGCCCGCGATGGTGATGCGATGCATGCGCCGGCGCTTGCCGGGGTAATCGTTGAGCGCGCGGTGCTGGGTGCAGCGGTTGTCCCAGATCGCCAGGGAATCGACCTCCCAGCGAAAGCGGCAGGTGAACTCCGGCTGCACCGCGTGCGCCATGAGAAAGTCGACGATCGGCCGCGCCTCGGCGCGCTGGAACCCGTCGAGCGTCTGGGTGTGGTTGCCGATGTAGAGCGCCTTGCGGCCGGTCTCCGGGTGGGTGCGCACCAGCGGATGGGCGGACTGCGTCTGCACGTCGCCGGGGTCGCGCACCTTGGCGGCCATGTTCTCGTTGCCGACGTAACGGCCGGCGCGCGGCGCCGAGGCCAGCGGGCCGTTCTGTGCGAGCGTCTTGCGGTCGCCGACGTTCCAGGTCTTGACGCCCGCGATCATGGTTTTCATCGGATCGGACAGGTTCTCGTAGGCGAGATACATGTTGGCGAACATCGTGTCGCCGCCCGCGGCGGGCGTCTCCTTGGCGTACAGGATGGTCGCCTTCGCGGGCTTCGGGTTGAACATCTGGTCGGTATGCCAGACCTCCCCGAACGCTTTGGTGTCGCCCTCCTCCTTGAGGATTTCGAGAATTTCCGGGTGCTCGTTCATGCCTTTCATGAATGGGTGATAGTGGATGTCGCCGAAGCGCCTGGCAAAGGCGATCTGCTGCTCGGGCGTGAGCGTCTGGCCGCGGAAGAAGACCACCAGATGCTCGAGCCAGGCGGCCTCTATTTCCGCGAACGTCTCGTCGTCGAGCTTGCCGAGGTCGGCGCCGACGATTTCGGCGCCGAGCGCTCCGGCGATGGGCTTGACCTCGATCCGTTTATTGGAAGCCACGGTTTCCCTCCCGATCAGTTATCAGTCATCGGTAATCAGGGTATTCTCCGGCTTTCTGATGACTGGTCACTGATTACTGGTCACTGATTACTGGTCACTGATTACTGGTCACTGATTACTGGTCACCGGTTCGTCGTCCCAGACCTTGTCGGGCATCGGCAGGCCCGCAAAGGTCTCGTTGCCCGGCGGCCGGTCCGGTTCGATGCCCAGCATGCCGAGCACCATCACGAGCTGGCGCACGTGCTGCGCCGAATGCCAGGTGGTCCGCTCCAGGTAGTCGTGCAAGCTCACGTCGCCGTAGTAGACGTGGGCCGGCCGCGAAAAGTCGGTCGTCCGGGCAGGGCCGTCCCGCCACGCCTCGAACCGCCGCAGCACGTCCTGCCCGTAGGCCAGGATCTTGCCCTTGTTGTCCATCTCCGGCGGCGGCACGCGGCTGTAGGCCCCCTCCTTGAGCGGCAGGCCCTGGACCTCGTGCTCCAGGAAGGCGTCGGCGATGTTGAAGATGTGATAGGCGAGCTGGGCGTAGCTGCGCGGCCGGCGCGGCAGCATGCGGCCGAGCGCGGCGTCCGGGATTTGCGCGAACAGTCGCTGCGCCGTCGTCTGGATTTCGACCAGGCGGGTGGACAGCTCGGGCGCCGGCAGCATCTGCGCCCCACCCCAGGCGATGCCGGCGACGCGCGCCACGTCGCGCAGGACCTGGCCGTTGGCCCAATCCCCGCCGCGCCGCACGATCGGCACGGTGCGGATGCCGAGGCTCGCCAGCTCGGCGAAGCCGTCCGCGTCCTCGAGCACGTTGACCGAGACGAATGGCACGCCGTGCCGGGTGAGGAACTCCTTCATCCGCAGGCAACTGGTGCAGCCGGGCTGCCAGTACGCCTTGACGACGGTGGGCTCGAGGGAAGGTTGCGCCATGGCCGATGCTCCTCGCGGTTCGGCACAGGATACTCCGGCCTCCCGGGCATGCAAGGACAGGCGTGCAGTCGTGCGAGCCCCCGCGCTGCCGGCGCCGGCAGGCGGAACGTGGGTGAGCGGCGTTGATGCCGACGGGCCACGGCGGTCCGACGCACCCGTCTTGTGTTAATTTCGCGCGTGGGTCGCAGGCGACTGACGCCGCGACTCTGCTGCGCGGCAAACGAGCCGCGGCAATCACTTTCCCGACTCAGGAATTTCCCTGGTCAGCCGGTCGAGCCGCTTCAGGCGCAGCAACAGACTTTCCGGAAGTTCCTCCGCCAGCAATGCTGCATACATGTCGCGCAGCTCCTTGGCGATCGCGAACTGGATTTCGCGACCGAAAGGAACCACGTTGCTCGGGTTGATGTCGCCGGCCGTCATCGCGGATTTTCGACCCTCCCCCGATACGCAGGCCAACGCTCGTGGTGTAGGCTTGTTCCGTTGCCGAGCTGTTGCAGAGCAGCCGTACTTTCGAACGGCTCCGAACGCCCGTTAATCGGGCGTTCCCCCCGTGGCCGACAACGGCCTAGCGCTCGCGCAGCTTGGGGTCGAGGGCGTCGCGCAATGCGTCGCCGAACAGGCTGAAGCCGAACACGGTGAGGGCGATGGCAACGCCGGGAAAGATCGCGATCCACGGCGCCGTCGAGGCGTATTCCTCGGCGCCGCCCTGCAGCATCAGGCCCCAGGCCGCGGTCGGCTCCTGCACGCCGAGGCCGAGGTAGGACAGCGAGGCCTCCGCCAGGATCGCCTGGCCGACGAAGGCGGTCAGCATGATCAGGAATGGGGCCAGCACGTTCGGCACCATGTGGCGCAGGATGATGCGGCTGTGGCCGAAGCCGCAGGCGCGCGCGGCATCGATATAGGGCACCTCGCGGATCGCCAGCGCGCTCGAGCGCACGACCCGCGCGCAGCGCGGGATGAGCGGAATGGTGATCGCCAGGATCACGTTGTGGACGCCGCCGCCGAACACGGCGATGACGGCGAGCGCCATGATGATCAGCGGGAAGGCCATGACCACGTCGAGGACGCGCTGCAGGACGAGGTCGATGTAGCCGCCGAAGTAGGCGCTCGCCACGCCGAGCACGAGGCCAGTCGCCCCGCCGACGATCGCGCAGGAGAAGCCGACGATGAACGCGGTGCGCGCGCCGAACACGATGCGGGAGAACAGGTCGCGGCCGAACTGGTCGGTGCCCATGATGTGCGCCCAGCTCGGCGGTTCCGTCATGGCGGCGAAATCGTTCGAGGTCGGACTGTAGGGCGCGATCCAGTCGGCGCCGAGGCCGGCGACCGCCATCACCAGCACCAGCACGAGGCCGACGGTGCCGAGCGGCTGGCGGCGGCAGAAGTCGACGATGCTCCCGCGCAAACGCCGGCTTTCGGCGGCTGTGTCGATCGCGGGAACGAAACCGGGCGCAAGGTCGAGCATTGCGGTGGCCTATTGTTTGAGCATGATCTTTTCCGACCTGCCTTCGCCCGCCGAAGCGGGCTTCGCGCAGGCGGGAAACCGGTACCCGCTTTTCGGGATCATGCTCTAGCCGAAGCGGATGCGCGGATCGAGCCAGGCGTAGAGCAGATCGACCGCGAGATTGACGAACACGAAGGTCACGACCGTGAGCATGACCAGAGCCTGGGTCAGGGTGTAGTCCTGGTTCTGCACGGCCAGCACGAACAAGCGGCCGACGCCGTTGATGTTGAACACCTGCTCGGTGACCACCAGCCCGCTGATCAGGAAGGCAAACTCAATGCCGATCAGGGTGACGACCGGCAACAGCGCGTTCTTGAGCGCGTGGCGGTTGATGATGATCTGCTCGACCAGGCCCTTGGCGCGGGCGGTGCGGATATAGTCCTCGCGCAGGACCTCGAGCATGGTCGAGCGCGTCATGCGCATGCTCACGGCGGCGTAGCGGTAGCCGACGGTGAGCGCCGGCAGGATCACGATCGACAGGTTGCGCAGCGGGTCCTGCCAGAACGGCACGTAGTCGATCGGCGGCATCCACGGCTCGCCGAACAGCGCATGCGAGATGCTCAGCACCGCGAGGATCGAGACGATGCCGAGCCAGAACGACGGCATCGAGATGCCGGCGATGGCGGCGGTGCGCACCACGTGATCGATCCAGCTGTTCTGCTTGAGCGCCGAGATGGTGCCGAGCGGGATGGCTATCAGGATGGCGATCACGGTCGCCATCATGGCGATCTCAAGCGAGACCGGCAGGCGCGCGGCGATCTCCTCCTCGACCGGCTTGCCCGACCACATGGAAATTCCGAAGTCGAGGCGAAAGAACCCCCAGGCAAAGTCGAGGAACTGGACGAGCATCGAACGATCGAGGCCAAGTTCGGCGTGACAGACCGCGATGGCGCGGGGATCGGCCATGGCGCCGCCGGAACCCAGGCGGATGGCGCAGATGTCTCCGGGGATGAGCCGCATCAGCAGGAACACGAGCGCCGCCGCCCCGACCAAGGTCGGGATCACCAGCAGCACCCGGTTGACGATGTACCTGTGCATGCGTTGCGTCCGCTTATGCTGGTCGTAGGATGGGTTGAGCCCTTGCGAAACCCATCATGCTCGTTTGAGAAACAACGATGGGTTTCGCTGCGCTCAACCCATCCTACAAAGTTCGCAAACCCCTACTTGTCCAGCCACACGTTGGCCAAGTCCTGGTTGACGTAGTGGCTCGGGCTGATCTTCCAGCCCTTCACGTACGAGCGCATGGGAATGATGCGGTTCCACCACGGCGTCATCAGCATGTGCGCCTGGGTGTCGAGCACGTATTTCTCGAACTCGCGGATCAACGCCCGCTGCTTGGCCTCGTCGGTCTCGTGCAGAAGCTGCTGGTAGAGGTCGATCTCCTTCTGATCGTCGTAGCCGCCGTAGTTCTCGGCGTACACCGAATGCGGCAGGTACTTGCCGATGTCCATGAGTGGGTTCACCACGCCCTGGCAGTTGAAGTCCACGGTCACGTCGAAGGTGCCGTGCCGCAGCGCGTCGAAGAACGGGCCCGTCGGCAGCACCCGCTGGGTGACCTGCAGCCCGACCTTGCTCCATTCGTCGATCACCCAGGTGGCGACGTACTTGTAGGGCTGATCGACATTGCGGTTCATCAGCTCGAACTTGAGGCCCTCCGCGCCCGCCTCCTTGAGCAGGCGCCTGGCCTCCTCGCGCGACTTGCCGATGTCCGGCCAGAACCCGGCCACGGTCTGCAGCTCGTCCTTGGTCGCCGCCAGCGGCGATCCGGGGAAGACGATGCCGCCCACGGTATGGACGGTCGCGATCTTGGCCAGCGCCGGCGCGCCGTGCCAGGCGTCGATCGCGAGCGCCAGCGCGCGGCGCACGCGCACGTCGTCGAACGGCTTGCGCTTGTGGTTGGGCGTGACGAGGTTGCCGCAGTTCCAGTCGCTCGTCTGCACGGCGATCTTGTCGCCGAGCTCGCGCACCAGCTCGTCGCGCGCCGAGGGCGGCATGCCGCGGAACTCGATCGCGGCGCGATCGCCGCGGATCGCATCGACCCGCACCGCCTGCTTGGCCGCGAAGATGCCGACGAAGCCGTCGAGGTAGGGCTGGCCCGGATGATAATAGTCGGGATTGCGCACGCCCTTGATCGACTGGCCGATCTCGTAGCCGGCGAACTTGAACGGGCCGGAGCCCATGACGTTCTTCTCGAACCAGCGCGGATCCTTGTCGAAGATGTCCTTCTTGTAGATCCAGGCGAAGGGGTCGGCGAGCCCGGGCAGGAACGCGTTGGTCGCGTACTTGAGGCGGAACACCACGGTGGTCGCGTCCGGCGCCTCCACCGTATCGACCATGATGAAGTAGCTCTCGCGCGCGCTCGCCACGCCGTCGCGCGGGCGGACGATCTCCTGCCAGCTCGCCGCGACGTCCGCGGCGGTGAGCGGCGAGCCGTCGTGGAACTTCACGCCCTCCCGGATCTTGAACGTGTAGGTCTTGCCGCCATCGGTCGGCTTCGGCATTTCGGTGCACAGATCGCAGACGAAATCGGTGGTCGACGACGGATTGGCCGGATTGGCCCTGATCAGCACGCTGTAGAACGGCGCCGCCGCGTGCGCGGTCGCGTACGTGGTTTCGCGGTGCCCGTCGAGCGTGGGCGGCGCGTCGGCCGGGATCATGAAGGTGAGGATGCCGCCGCGCTTGGGCGTCTCGTCCGCGGCCGCGGGCGCGATGCACAGCGCGGCGCCGAGCGCGGCCGCCAGTCCCGCTCTTCTAGTCATTCCTTCCTCTCCGATTGTCGCGCCGTTGCGGCGGGATTTGTCGTCATTGCGAGGAGCCATAAGGGCGGTTACGCCCGTCTTCGACGGGCTATGGCGACGAAGCAATCCAGGGGCCGGGTGCGCCGCCTGGATTGCTTCGTCGCCGCTGCGCGGCTCCTCGCAATGACGATACGCCGCCCACGGCATGGGCGCCGCTCATTTATCGAGCCACACGTTGGCGAGATCCTGGTTGATGTAATGGCTCGGGCTGATCTTCCAGCCCTTCACGTACGAGCGCAGCGGGACGATGCGGTGCCAGTAGGTTATCACCATCTGGTGCGCCTCGGTGTCGAGCACGCGCTTCTCGAAATCGCGCATGAGGACGCGCTGCTGGGCAGCGTCGGTCTCGTGCAGCATCTTGTCGTAAAGATCGACCGCCTCCTTGTCGTCGAACTGCCCGTAATTCTCGGGGAACACCTCGTGCGGCAGGTACTTCTGCACGTCGAGCAGCGGATTGACGATGGTGTTGCAGTTCGCCTCGAGGACGACGTCGAAATTGCCGGTGCGCATCGATTCGAACCACGGGCCGGTCGGAACGACGCGTTGGATCGCCTGCACCCCGACCTTGCTCCACTCGTCGATCAGCCAGGTGGCGACGAACTTGTAGGGCTGATCGACGTTGCGGTTGAGCAGCTCGAACTTGAGGTTCTCCGCGCCCGCCTCCTTGAGCAGGCGCCGCGCCTCGGCGCGCGACTTCTCGATGTCGGGCCAGTATCCGGCCAGCGTTTCCAGTTCCGATTTGGTGGCGGCGAGCGGCGAGCCGGGGAATACGATGCCGCCGACCGTGCGCACGTTGGCGATCTTGGCGAGCGACGGCGCGCCGTGCCACTGGTCGATCGCCAGCGTGAGCGCGCGGCGCACGCGCGCATCGTCGAACGGCTTGCGCTTGTGATTGGGCGTGATCACGTTGCCGCAGTTCCAGTCGCTTTCCTGCATCACGACCTTGTCGCCCAGCTCGCGCACCAGCTCGTCGCGCGCCGAGGGCGGCAGGCCGCGGAACTCGCCCGCCGCGCGATCGGCCCGGATGGCATCGATGCGGACCGCCTGCTTGGGCGCATAGATGGCGGTGAAACCGTCGAGATAGGGTTGCCCCGGGTGATAATAGTCCGGGTTACGCACGCCCTTGATCGACTGGCCGGTCTCGTAGCCTGCGAACTTGAACGGGCCGGAGCCCATGACGTTCTTTTCGTACCAGCGCGGATTCTTGTCGAGGATGTCCTTCTTGTAGATCCAGTTGAACGGATCGGCGAGCGCCGGCAGGAAGGCGTTGGTGGCGAACTTGAGACGGAACACCACGGTGGCCGGATCGGGGGCCTCCACCTTGTCGACCATGATGTAGTGGCTCTCGCGCGCGCTGACGATGCCTTCAGGCGGATGAACCAGCTCCTCCCAGGTCGCGGCGACGTCGGCGGCGGTGAGCGGCGAGCCGTCATGGAACTTCACCCCCTGGCGGATCTTGAACGTGTAGGTCTTGCCGCCGTCGGTCGGCGTCGCCATCTCGGTGCACAGGTCGCACAAGAAGTCGGTGGTCGACGACGGGTTGTCGGGATTGACGCGAACCAGCACGCTGTAGAACGGCGCCGCGCCATGCACCGTGGCGAACGTGGTCTCGCGGTGGCCGTCGAGGCTCGGCGGCGCGTCCGCCGGGATCATGTAGGTGAGCGTCCCGCCGCGCTTGGGGGTTTCGGCGGCCGGCGCGGCCGTGGCTGCGACGCAAAGCGCGGCGCCAAGGCCGGCTGCGGCCAATGCGGATGTCCTGATCATTTACTCCCTCCTGGTGTTGTTGGGATGGACGTTGGCGCCATCCTTTCTGTTACTTCTAATGCACTTCGCTGCACGCGACCCAATGGCCGGGGCGCACCTCGCGCAACTCCGGCCGCATCCGGCTGCAGGTGTCGACCGCGATCGGGCAGCGCGGATGAAACACGCAGCCCGGCGGCGGATTGATCGGGCTCGGCACCTCGCCCTTGACCGGCCGGAAGCTGCGGCCGGCCTCGATCGTCGGATCGGGCACCGGCACGGCGTCGAGCAGCGCCCGCGTATAGGGATGCAGCGGGTTGTCGAACAGCTCGTCGCAATCCGCCAACTCGACGATGCGGCCGAGGTACATCACGGCGACACGCTGGCACAGGTGCCGCACCACCGAGAGATCGTGGGCGATGAACAGGTAGGTCAGGCCGAAGCGCTCGCGCAGATGCTCCAGCAGGTTGACGATCTGCGCCTGGATCGACACGTCGAGGGCGGACACCGCCTCGTCGCAGATGATGAATTCCGGATCGAGCGCGAGCGCGCGCGCGATCCCGACCCGCTGGCGCTGGCCGCCCGACATCTCGTGCGGATAGCGATCGGCGAAGTTCGGATCGAGCCCGCAGGTCGCGAGCAGCTCGCGCACGCGCGCGCCGCGTCGCGCCGCGTCGCGCTCGATGGCGTGCACCTTGATCGGCTCGGCGATGATGTCGCCGACCTTCATGCGCGGATTGAGCGAGCTGTACGGGTCCTGGAAGATCACCTGGATGCGGCGCCGCATCGCCAGCAGCTCTTTGTGCTTGAGCGTGGCGAGGTCGACGCCGTCGTAGACGATTTCGCCGGCGGTCGGCCGTTCGAGCAGCAGGATGCAGCGCCCGGTCGTCGTCTTGCCGCAGCCGCTCTCGCCGACCAGCCCGAGGGTCTCGCCGCGGCGCAGGGTGAAGTCGATGCCGTCGACCGCCTTCACCTCGCCGACCGTGCGACGCGCCAAGATCCCCTCTGTGACCGGGAAGTGCTTGCGCAGTCCCTTCACCTCGAGGAGCGCCGGAGCGACGCTTGCCGGCGCCCTCATGCCACCGCTCCGGACGCGGCGGCGATCTCGTGGCTGCGCAGGCAGGCGGAGAGATGGCCCACCGTCCCGCTGACCGGCGCGAGCGGCGGCCGCGTCTGCGCGCAGGCATCGACCGCGAAGCGGCAGCGCGCGCGGAACGCGCAGCCCTGATCGAGGCGCGTGAGGTCGGGCGGCTGGCCGTCCACCGGGTCGAGCCGCGCCCGGCGCGGACGATCGAGCCGCGGCACCGAGCGCAGCAGGGCGATGGTGTAGGGATGGCGCGGGTCGTGATAGATCGCGCCGGCCGGGCCGCTCTCGACGATGCGCCCCGCGTACATCACGTTGACCCGCTTGGCGTAGCGCGCCACCACGCCGAGATTGTGCGTGATGATGACGAGCGCCACGTTGAGCCGGCGCGTCAGCCCGTTCATCAGCTCGAGGATCTGCGCCTGGATGGTCACGTCGAGCGCGGTCGTCGGCTCGTCGGCGATGATGAGCTTGGGATCGCAGGCGAGCGCAATGGCGATCATCACGCGCTGACGCATGCCGCCCGAGAGCTGGTGCGGATATTGCTTGAGGCGGCGGAGCGGATCGGCGATGCCGACGAGCCCAAGCAGCTCGACGGCGCGCCGGTGCGCCGCGGCGCGATCGGCGCGGCGATGCTGCTCCAGCGTCTCGGTGATCTGCCGGCCGATGGTGAGAACGGGATTGAGCGACGTCATCGGCTCCTGGAACACCATGCCGATGTCGCCGCCGCGAACTTCGCGCATTTGCTCGTCGGAAAGCTGCATCAGGTCGCGGCCGAGGAAGCGCACCGCGCCGCGCGTGATCCGCCCGGGCGGATCGGGGATCAGGCGCAGGATCGACAGCGCGCCGACCGATTTGCCCGACCCGCTCTCGCCGACGATCGCGACGGTCTCGCCCTGCTCGACGGCGTACGAAATCCCGTCGACGGCGCGGACGATGCCCGCGCCGGTCCGGAATTCGGTATGCAAGTCCTCGACAGTTAGGAGCGGTGGCAAGACCCCTCCCGACGTTCCCTCTGGAAGCCGATTTTCTTGTCAGTTTGGTTACCGCATGGGTATAGGCGGCGGAAAGGGGTGTCAACGGCGCACGCGCCGCAGTGAACGGCTCTCGCAGCAAATACGGACGGTCGCGGCTCAGCCGAATCCGGGGCGCGGGACGTGGCTCATCAGGGTGTGGGCGAACCCGCCGTCGACCACAACCTCCTGGCCGGTCACGTAGCGGGCCCGCTCGCTGGCGAGAAAGACCACCACATCGGCGATGTCGGCCGGCGTTCCCACGCGCTTCAGCGGAACCACCGCTGCGCGCCGCTCGAGCACGCCCGGCGCCTGGTAGAAGGCTTCGCTCATGGGCGTGCGCACGAGACCGGGGCTCACCACGTTGCTGCGCACGCCGCGCGGGCCCCACTCGAAGGCGATCTGGCGCGACAGCATCACGACGCCGGCCTTGCTGACGCTGTAGGCGCCGCTGAACGCCTGCGCCTGGCTGGCGGCGATCGATGCGGTATGCACCAGGGCGCCGGCGCCGCGCGCGAGCATGTCGCGGCCGAAAGCCTGGGCGCAGGTCAGATAGCCGGTGAGGTTCACCTGCATGAGCGCATTCCAATCGGCGAGCGACACGCTGGCGATGTCGCCCGGCCGCAGGATACCGGCGTTGTTGACGAGCACGTCGCACCTGCCGAACGCCTCGAGGGTCGCGGCGGCCGCCGCCGCGACCTTGTCCGGATCGGTTACGTCGCAGGGAAGCGCCACGGCGGACGCGCCCGCGCGCTCGACCTCGCCGGCGGTCTGCGCGCAGCCGTCCGGATCGCGATCCAGGGCGACGAGTTTCGCGCCGGCCGCCGCGAAGGCGAGCGCGATGCCGCGGCCGATGCCGCTCGCCGCGCCGGTGACGACGCACACCTTGTCGCGCAAACCCAGCCAGTCGCTCATCGCGTGATCCTCTTCATCCATCCGCGCGGGCTGACGGACGGCCGCGCGCACGCTACGCTGGGCGTGGCTCTGCATCCAGAGGACGGACCGATGGCAAAGATCAGCCGCATCAATCCCGACGGCGTCGCCAAGCCGTTCGCCAATTATTCGCACGTGGTGACGGCCGAGGGCGCGCAGAAACTGGTGTTCTGCGCCGGCCAGGTGGCGGCGGACGCGGACGGCACGGTGCTGCCGCCCGACGATTTCGACGCCCAGGCCAAGATGGTGATGGCGAACCTCACCCGGGCGCTGGCAGCCGGCGGGGCGAAAATCGCCGACGTGACCAAGATCACGATCTACATCTGCAACCCGCACGACGTGCCGAAGGCGCGCGGTCTCCTGCAGACCTATTTCGCCGGGAACCCGCCCGGCAGCACGCTGTGCATCCTGCGCGGCCTCGCCAACCCGAATTTTCTGCTGGAGATCGAAGCGATCGCGGCGGTATGACCAGCCGGGAGCGCCGATCCCGCATTGCGCCATAGCCCGTCGAAGACGGGCGTAACCGCCCTTATGGCGCATGCGGGCTATGCCCTGAACACGAGCCAAAACACGAGCCAACACAGCGAGGGAGATCAAGATGCCGGCCGAACCTTTTGCCCAAGGCCACTGCCTGTGCGGCGCGGTGAGCTACACCATCAACGCGAAGCCGGTCCGCATGGCGCAATGTCACTGCAAGGACTGCCAGCGCGCCTCGGGAACCGGGCACATGTCGCTCGCCTTCTTCAAGAAGGACGACGTTGCCATTCGCGGCACGACGAAGAGCTACCCCTCCACCGCCGACAGCGGCAACATCAACACGCGGCATTTCTGCCCGACCTGCGGCAGCCGGGTGTACGGCGAAAACTCGGCGCGGCCCGGGGTGGTCGGCATATCGGTCGGCTGCATCGACGACAACGACTGGTTTGCCACCCAGGCCGTCGTCTACACCAAGGGCCGGCCCGCCTGGGACAAGACTGCGGAAGACGTCCCGAACTTCGAGCGGATGCCGCCCCCGCCGAAGTAACCACGTACCCGCTTGGCGCCGACTCCCGCATGTCCCGTTCCTTCGGAATCGGGACATGCGCTTAGCGAATATTGACTGGCGCATGTTCTTATCGGCGCGCCGGTATCGACTTCGCCGGAACATGGAACCGACTGACCGCAACGGCGTTAGTCAAGGTTTCAGAGGGTCGCGTGATGGTCGGGACGGAGTTGCTGGAAGCGTTGCCGGTGGCGGTCTACACGACCGACGCCGAGGGGCGCATCACCTTCTACAATGAAGCCGCCGCGGAGCTGTGGGGCCACCGCCCCGAGGTCGGCAGCCAATGGTGCGGATCCTGGCGGCTTTTCTGGCCCGACGGGCGCCCATTGCCGCACGACGAGTGCCCGATGGCGGTGACCCTCAAGGAGGGGCGGCCCGTCCGCGGCGTCGAGGCGATCGCGGAACGCCCCGACGGCAGCAGGGTCCGGTTTCTTCCCTACCCGACCGCACTGCGCCACGCCTCCGGCCGCGTAATCGCGGGCATCAACCTGCTCATGGACATCACCGATCGGCACGCGAGCGAGATGCAGGCGGCGCACTTCGGTGCCATCGTCGCCTCGTCCGACGACGCGATCGTCAGCAAGACCCTCGACGGCCGGGTCACGTCGTGGAACGCGGCGGCGACGCGCCTGTTCGGCTACCAGCCCGCGGAAATGATCGGCCAGCTGATCACCCGCATCATCCCGCCCGAGCTGCACAAGGAAGAAGAGCGGATTCTCGCGCAACTGCGCGAGGGCCGGCACATCGATCACTATGAAACCGTCCGCGTCGCCAAGGACGGCCGGCGCATCGACGTGTCCCTGTGCGTGTCGCCGCTGCGCGACAAATCCGGGCGGGTCGTCGGCGCCTCGAAGATCGCGCGCGACATCACCGAGCGCCGGCAGGCGGAAATGCTGCAGCGCCTGCTGGTGCAGGAACTCAATCATCGCGTCAAGAACACGCTGGCGACCATCCAGGCGATCGCCAACCAGTCGATGCGCCATGCCAGGAACCCGTCCGACTTCGTGTCCGGATTCAGCGGGCGGGTGCAGGCGCTCGCGCGCGCGCACGACCTGCTGTCGCAGACCCGGCTGCAGGGCGCGGAGATCATGGATATCGTGCGCGACCATGTGCTGCTCGGCGGAACCAGCGACAAGCGGGTCGAGTGCGCCGGCCCGACGCTCATGCTCGACGCCCAGGCGGCGATGAACCTGGCGCTGGTGCTGCACGAGCTCGCCACCAACGCGCGCAAGTACGGCGCCCTGTCGAGCGCGGCCGGACGCCTGTCGGTGACATGGGAAATACGCTCGAACGGCGAACGCCACCTCGTCCTCGAATGGCGGGAAAACGCCGGTCGCAATATCGCCGTCCCCACCGAGCGCGGGTTCGGCAGCACCCTGATCGACCAGACGCTCAAGGCGCAGGGCGGCAAGGCTTCCATCAGCTACGGCGCCGACGGCATCGTCGGCACGTTCGTCCTGCCGCTGCCGGACCTGGTCAGGCCGAACATCGGGCTGGAGGCGCGCGCGCCGAGCCCGGACGCCGCGTCGTTGCTCCGGCAGGGCGGCGACGAGCAAAGCCTCAACGGCAAGCGGGTCGTCATCATCGAGGACGAGCCGCTCGTGGCCATGGATCTGGAATCGAGCCTGACGGCCGCCGGCTGCGAGGTCGTGGGGACGGCCGGAACGCTGCGCGAGGCGCGAGCGCTGTGTGCCGATGCGCAATGCGACGCCGCGCTCGTCGACGTCAACCTCGCCGGCCAGCCGGTCGACGAGCTTGCGACCACGCTGACGAAAAGAAACATCCCCTTCGCCTTCGTCACCGGATACGGCCGGGAAGCGCTGCCGCAGGGCTTCCGCGACGCGGTGGTGCTGACAAAGCCGTTCGAGCAGACCGGGCTGGTCGCAACCGTCGAGCTGCTGGTCTACCAGGCCGCCGGCATCATTCCGCTGCGGCGAAAGCAGATCTAGAAAAATTATCCGCTCATGATGTGGACGGACGCGCGGCGGTAGCCGCGGTCAGCCGCCGTTCGCGACCCGTGCGGCCTTTGCGGCACCCGCGGTCGATTTTGCCAAATGGGCCAGCGCGCCGGCGACCAGGCGGTCGTGGCTTCGCTCGCCCCGCTTGGCCGTCTCGATAATACCTTTCGCGAGAATTTCGCGGGCCAGGGCGGCGCGTGGCTCGTCGGCGGCCAAGCGGTCCGATACCTTCGTTTTTTTCCACGCGGATTCGAACGCCGCGCCCAGCAGGCGGGTCGTCTCGCTATCGAAAGCGGCATCTCCGCCGAACGGCAAAATGGGCATGATCGAATCCTTGCTCGCGGTCATGTCGCCCGCCGCCGCAGCGGCACCACTTCCGTCTGCAGGCCGTCGCACTGCGCGCAGACGTAAGTATGCAGATCGGCCAGCGCGATGGTCGGATGCGATTCGATCCCGAACAACTGCGTGTCGGTGCCGCATCGGTAGCACTGCGGGCCGGCGGGGCGTTCGAGCGGTTTTGGTGCGAGTGTCAACATAGCCTTACCGTATCCTTTACAGGACGAGAGTCAATATATACTTTGAGATACAATAAATTGCGGAATTAACTGCAATATATACTTTGCTTTATTTGCATGAATATTAGCCATCGGTGCCGGGTGCGCCGGCCCCCTCCCCTGCTAGGCCTCCGCCAAGAGAGCATTCACAGCTATTGACTAACATGCCCATGGAGGCTAACTTTACTCAATCGGGGTAAAAGCATGACGTGAGGGCATCGCCATGACCGATCCAGCGCGCGCAGAGCGCTTGCAGATCATGCTGTCGCCGGAAGAGGTGACAGTGCTCGACGATTTCCGCTTCAAGAACCGCATGCCGAGCCGCGCGGCGGCGGTGCGCGAGCTGCTCAAACGCGGGCTCGCGGCCGAAGGGTTTCCGACGGCGGCCTATGGGGCGAAATCAAGCGAGTACGGCGTGGTCGACAAGGCGTCGGCGGACGGGCGCTGAAGAGCGCGACGGCCGGCGTTCGGTAACGACACTCGGCCCGGCGAGGCGGCTTATTTGCCGGCCCGCCGCTGGACCTCTTCGACGAACGCCTTCGCCTCCCGCAAGCCCACGCCCGAGAACTGCCGATATAGCTTGATGGCTTTGATCTTGCGGCCCTGCTCGACGGCGTCGCGCACCTCGGCCGGCACGTTGGCATAGGGCTCGAACGCGATGCCGGCGTGCTTCAACAGCAGGTCGAGCTTCGCCTCGATCCGGCCCAGCGCGGCAACCCGAGCCTGCAGGTCGGCGAGCGAGACCTTGGCCGAGACGGCGCCGAGAAAAGTCAGCAGCACGAATATGAAAATCATACCGACGTCCATTGCGCCCCCCTGGTTGCCGCAGGGCTATCGCATGTGGAAATTCTGGAGTCCCAACCACGACTTGGGCCCATGTGGCGCATGGGGGTTCACCCGAAGCCAAGGAATCGGATCGGGAACAGACCAGAATCGGAACGAGAACGGTGGTTCCGCGCCTTCGGCGGCTCCACCTCCACGCAGCGTTCTGTGCACGAGCTTTTCCACATGCGATTCCCCTGCTGGTTGCCGATCGGTTCTTGGGACGCGGAAATACGCGCGGGCGTCGGCGGCGGGCCGCTATGACGCGTCGTCATCCGCGCAAGCGGATGACCCGGTGCCCATCAGACAAACGGATAAAGCCGCAGCGGCGGCGTTGCTGGGTGCCCCGCCTGCGCAAGGGCGCGACGAATTGAGGCTTCAGAAATTCGAGACCAGCTTGTCGAGCCCGGCGACGCGGGTGATGGACTGCAGTTCGCGCATCTGATCGTCGTTGAAGCTCATGATCAGCGGGAACGCGGCCGATTTCAGGTTCTGCACGTCGGGGCTGGCAGGGTCGATCGCGGCGACCGCCTGGGCGGCGTCGCGTGGGCCGCCCTTGTGCGGATGGCCGTTCTTCGCATAGGCGAGGCCGCGCAGCGCGGCCTCGACCGACGGCCACATGCGCTCCTGGTCCGGCGTCAGGTTGAGCCGCTGCTTGATGCTGGCGATCTGCGCATCGTTGAGGACGGCGCCGGGCCGATCGGCGCTGTGATTGCGTGGCGGGGCGGCAGCCGGCTTGGAGGCGACGCTCGCAAGATGCATGGCCGCCGGCCGGGGCGCCGCGGCGATTGCGGGGGCCCTCGCGGGCTGCGCCTGCGCCTGGACGGCCGGCTGCGGATAGGTCGGACGCGGAATGAACAGCGCGCGCTCGGAGGCGTCGATTTCGGCGGCCACGCGCAGCTTCGCGGCGGCGTCGTTGCGTTCGGCCGGCGTGCGAACGATCACGGTCTCGGCCGGCGCCGCGAACGTCACGCGCTCCAGGGCGCGCTGCTGCGCCGCCGGACGTGACGCAATCCCATAGGCGAGCGCCGCAGCGCTCACGACCAGAAGAGAGCAGACCAGATTGAAGGTGGCGCTCGACCGCAGCCGCATCATATCCCCCTGGGGTCCCGCCCCCCGGCGGTGTCCTATCTTGAGACTTTTAAAGATTGACTAATTTATGGCTAACGCCCCGGCGCGGCGGCGCCAGGGCCGGCAGGCAGCCGGCCGGAATCGCACCAATCCATTGAACCGATTGCAGGAAATCGGCGACAAAGTGGTGTTCGTGCCGGTCCTGGGGATACCCAGGCCAGCCCCGCGGTATGCATGCGCACCCCGGACCGCCGCCCGCTTGCGGTGCCCGGCGGCGCTTGCGTCCCATCCGTTCCAAGGAGCACCGATGCGTACCGAATGGATCCTGGCCGCCGTGCTGGCGGCGCTCTTGATCGGCGCGATCGCGCTCTTCAACCGGCTGGTGCGCCAGCGCAACCTGGTGCGCGAGGGCTGGAGCGGGATCGACGTGCAGCTCAAGCGGCGCAGCGACCTCATCCCCAACCTGGTCGAGACGGTCAAGGCCTATGCGGCGCACGAGCGCGGCGTGCTCGAGGAGGTGACGGCGCGGCGCGCCGCCAGCGCCGGCGTCTCCGCGGTCCCCGACAAGGCGCAAGCCGAGCGCGCGCTGCAGGGCGCGGTCGGCAAGCTGATGGCGGTGGCCGAAGCCTATCCGGCCCTCAAGGCCGACCAGAATTTCCGCGCGCTGCAGGACCAGCTCGCCGAAATCGAGGATGAGCTGCAGATGGCGCGGCGCTACTACAACGGCACCGTGCGCGACCTCAACGCCCTGGCCCAATCGTTCCCGAGCAACCTTCTTGCCGGCGCGTTCGGGTTTCACCCCGAGCATTTCTTCGAGCTCGACGACAAGGCCGCGGCCGCGGCACCCACCATCGCCTTCGGAGGCTAAGAGCATGACGGCGCTGCGACCGATCGGCGTTGCGTTGCTTCTGCTCGTCGCCGCGCTGGCGCCGGCCGGCGCGGCGGAGCGCATCGTGCAGTTCCTGAGCGACGTGCAGGTCGAGCGCAACGGCGACCTGCAGGTCACCGAATCGCTGCTGGTGCAGGCGGAGGACATCCAGATCCGCCACGGCATCCTGCGCGACTTCCCGACCGTCTATCATCGCCGGGACGGAACGCGCATCGAGGTCGGGTTCGACGTCGCGGCGGTGACGCTCGACGGCGCGGCGGAGCCCTATGCGACCGAGAAGCTGAGCAACGGCGTGCGCGTGCGCATCGGCGGCGCCGGCAAATACGTCAACCCCGGCCTGCACGCCTACGCCATCACCTATCGCACCACGCGGCAGATCGGCTTCCGGCCGGAGTTCGACGAACTGTACTGGAACGTCACCGGCTCGGGCTGGACGTTCCCGATCACCCAGGCGGAAGCGCACATCACGCTGCCGCAGGCGGTGCCGTTCGTCCAGCGCGCGTTTTACACCGGCCCCGCCGGCGGGAACGGACAGGACGCGACGGTGGTGGAGGAAAAACCCGGCCGCATCGTGTTCCGCACCACCAAGCCGCTGCCGGCGCACAATGCGCTCACGGTCGCGGCCGCGTGGGAGAAGGGCTTGGTCGCTCCGCCCACCGGCACGCAGCAGCTCGCCTGGATGTTCCAGGACGACCCGGCATTGACCTACGCCGCCCTTGGGATCGCGGTCATGCTCTATTACTTCGGCGCGTGGCTGCTGGTGGGCCGCGATCCGCGGCGTGGCACCATCATCCCGCTGTTCGCGCCGCCCGCCGGCATGTCGGCCGCTGCGGTGCGCTTCGTCGAAAACGAAGGCATGGACAACCGGGTGTTCACCGCCGGCATCATCGGCCTCGGCGTGAACGGCCGCCTCAAGCTCAGCGGCAAGGGCGCCGCCGGCCAGATCACCCGTCGCGACGGCGGCAAGCCGATCGACGCGGCGGAGGCGGCGCTGGAGAAGTCCTTGTTCGCCGGCAAGACCGCGGTGCGGCTCGACCGCTCCGACCACGACCGGCTGGCGGGTGCCAAGCTGAGCCTATGGCGCACGCTCGACAAGCAATATCGCGGCACCCTGTTCCGCAACAACGCGGCGTGGTCGTTCCTCGGCTTCTTCGCCTCGGCCGCGATTGCCGCCGCCATCGGCCACGCGCTGCTGTCGACCTACGGAAACGCCAACGGCCCCATCATCGTGCTGGCGATGGCGTTCCCGACCATCGTGCTGATGGTGGCCGCGGTGCTGATCCGCAACGGCTGGCAGCGCGTACGGCACGGATGGGCGCTCATGCTGGCAGGCCTCGTGCTCACAGCCGTTGCGCTCGGGATCGGCCTGTGGGTGCTGACCGCGCAGCTCGGCACCGGGATCGCGCTCGTTCCGGCGGTCGTCCCCTACCTGATGGCGCCGTTCGCGGCGCTCGGCTTCCGCTGGCTCAAGGCGCGCAGCAAGGCCGGGCGCAACATCGCCGACCAGATCGAGGGTTTCCGCCAATATCTCGGCGTCGCCGAGGAATCGCGGCTCGAAGCCCTGAACCCACCGCAGAAGACGCCGGAATTGTTCGAGCGGTTTTTGCCCTACGCGATCGCCCTCGACGTGCAGAACACCTGGGCCAAGCGTTTTGCCGGCGTGCTCGCGACCGCCGCCACCGGCGCGGCCGTCGCCTCCTGGTATTCGGGCGACCGCAACATCGTCTCGGATTCGGTGTCTTTCACCGACCACCTCGACAGCTTCTCCGACACGATCGCCGCCGCGTCCACCGCCCCGGGGTCGACCGATTCCGGCTCGAGCAGCGACAGCGGCTCCTCGGGCGGCGGCTCGTCGGACGGCGGCGGGGGCGGCGGAGGCGGTTCCGGGTGGTAGAGGTCGCGAAAGCCGCACGTGGCAGTGGATGGAGGAACAATAAGACCGGGCGGATCGTTGACAGCGCGGGAAGCCTCGGGCCACCATCATTCCATTACCGGCGAGGGGTGCATGCATATCGATCTGAACGAGGCCATCAGGATCCACGCCAAGGTCGGCCGCAAGCGATTCGGCCGCAGCGCCAAGAAGCGGGCGCTGAAAACCGCCCAGACCCTGCGCCGGACCGGCGACCAGGCCGGCGCAGTGGTGTGGGAGCGGCTGGCGGCGGAAATCGACCGCGGCGACGGCAAGGATATGCGCGCCTCGCACGCGCCGTCGTAACGCCCCCGCGTCGGTCTTGATTTCGTCCGGGATTGCCGGCGCGCAACACTAGCCTGGATATCTCACACTATCTTTGCACGATCGAGCCGTTTGGGGCGCCGGATTGCTAAGTTTTTCAGGGACGTGCGTGTTGGTGGCGTCGGGAAGA
>Ga0193751_1000044_pt1 | contig 107108 bp, 91 predicted proteins | sample L1c2metaG_FD_143050 | JGI IMG/M metagenome (GOLD analysis project Ga0193751, IMG submission 143050) | Soil microbial communities from a riparian zone of the East river system, Colorado, United States - L1c2 | ecosystem: Environmental > Terrestrial > Soil > Riparian zone | place: USA: East... | reverse complement strand
TTTCATGCTTATCCGGTTGACACATGCATACGCTTGTGCTAGTACCATGGGGCTTTCCGGGCAATCCCGCCCGGCTCCTGTGGAGGGTTAGACCATGAGCGTAACGCCACATTTTGAGACCGCATCGGCCCGCGCCTGCATACGCGCGCTCCGAGGGTTGGAACAAACCGCCATCATGCTCGAAAAGTGGGGACCGGAAGCGTTCCCTGCGAATGAGCAAGGCCAAGTCCATTTTGGTCGCGCAATCACCGATAGCGCGGCTGAGGCGATCAGGGATGCCTTCAAAACGGCAATCCAGGAAATTGAGCATTTCCCGGACGATGAGGCGGGATGGGTGGCAGAGCGCGGCGAACTGCGTCACGCGATCCTTGAGGCAGTTTGCGACCTGAGCCAGACGGTTCTCGAAAGCCCTTCCGATCCGCATGGACTTGCTGCCGGCGTCAAGCGTGCGGTCGAGACGTTGCGCGCTGGCCTCAAGACCAAGCTGTGAGGCTGAGCCATGGTCAGCCGAACCGCAATCGCATCCGTTCGCCAGACGATCAATGCCGGAAAGGAACGGGAAATCGGCCTGGAACGCCTGCCGACCATTCCGCCGCGTTGCGAGGCGATTACCCCGGAACGCCTCTACAAAGATGAAGGAAACTGTCCTTATGAGGCTTGCTTCCGAACATCGGACGGAAAGCTGCTTTGTCAAATTCACGCGGAACTGTGGGCTACCGCACTGCAAACCATGCCGGAACCGCGAGACAACCGTCTCAGCCCGCCGCGAGGGAGGTAGCCCATGCCCCCGCACGCCGACGTGCTCCAATGGGAACATCTCCCCTTCCCGCGCTCGCTGCCGCAGTTTCAGAAGCTTTTCCCAGACGACGCGGCCTGCGCTCGTTATCTCGAAAGCGCCAAGTGGCCCAAGGGCTTCGTTTGCCCACACTGCGGCGAGAAGGGCGAGCCTATCCGGCTCGCGACGCGGCCGGGCGTGCTGGCGTGCCGCCCATGTCGCAAGCAAACGTCCCTGACGGTCGGAACCGTCATGTCCCGGACGCATACGCCGTTGACCGTGTGGTTTTGGGGCGCATACCTCGTATCGAGCATGACGCCCGGCATGTCGGCGGTGCAGTTCCAGCGCCAGCTTGGGCTTGGCCGATACGAAACTGCGTTCCAGATTTTGCACAAGCTTCGGGCGGGCATGGTGCGGCCAGATCGCGACCGGATCGGCGGCAATCTCAGCCGGCGCGACCATGTCGAAATCGACGAAACGTACATCGGCGGCGTGACGCGCGGCGAAGGCAAGGGCGTTCACGCGGACGACAAGACGCTTGTGGTCGCCGCCGTCGAGGTCCGCACGCGCCCGCCCAAGAAAGGCGACAAGCCAGAGCGGCGCGGCGGGCGCTATGCCGGCCGGCTGCGGCTGGAAATCGCGGCAAACCGTGGCGCCAAGGCGCTGTGCGAATTTGTCGAGGCGGCCGTCGAGCCGGGCGCCATGGTCATCACGGACGCTTGGGGCGGGTACAACTCGCTTGGCGAACGCGGCTACCAGCACCTTCCCGTCGTGGAGTCCAGCAATCCGGACGTGGCAGAGGAATTTCTGCCGATCGTGCACTTGGTCTTTTCGAACCTGAAGGCATGGCTCCAGGGCACGCACCACGGGCGCGTTAGCCCCAAGCATCTGCAAACCTACCTCAATGAGTTCGTTTTCAGGTTCAACAGACGCTTCTACCCCTTCAATGCGTTTCGCTCTTTGCTCGGCATCGGCACGAACGGCGAAGGCCCGACCTATGACGGGCTCTATTCCGGCGATTGGCAACATCACACGTTGGCAAGCCGTCATGGCTAATCAACCCCTAGAGGCCGCATGTTCAAACCGGATAAGCATGGTTCATTTAAACTCCAGGGTGATCGTAAGGCGTGTGAAACAAGCTCGACGTCATCCTGAGGTGCGAGCGCAGCGAGCCTCGAAGGATGGAAGCACGTGCCGAGCTTGCTGCCATCCTTCGAGGCCCGCCGCCGGCGGGCACCTCGGGATGACGGCGGCGTGCGTGGTCGTTCAGTGAATCTACGCCGCGCCGCGCAGCTTGGCGACTTCCGCCTGCTTCAGCACGAAGTCGTAGCGCACGACGTGGAACGGGGTGGCGACGGTCTCGCCGGTCGGCGCGCGGCCGGGCGCCTGGCGCTCGAAGTCGACGATCAGCTCCTTCTTCACGCCGTACACCACGTCGGTCTCGATGTAGGGATCGCCGTTCTTGAACAGATGGGTGACGAGGCTGTCGTGGCCGGGCGCGGTGACCTCGAAGTGCACGTGGGCGGGGCGCATGTGCGAAATCTTGGTGCGCTTCATCAGCTCGCCGATCGTCCCGTCCATCGGGATGGTGTAGCCGATCGGCGCCACCGTGCGGATGGCGTAGGTGCCGTCCGCGCCGGTGTGATAGAGCGCGCGCAGCCACGGCCCGCTCACGTCGCGCTGGGCCTCGTAGAAACCCTCGCCGTCGGTCTGCCACACGTCGAGCGCCGCGCCCGCGATCGGCTTGCCGTCGAGGCCGCGCACGGTGCCGGTGATGAACAGCGGCTCGCCCGGCGCGCCGTCGGCCATGTTGGCGCCGCCGGCGAGCTCGGGCGAATCCTTCACATGGAACGGACCCTCGACCGTGGTCGGCGTCGCCCCGGTGGGCAGGCGGTGGTTGATCGCATCGACCAGCATGCTCACCCCGAGCACGTCGGACGCGAGGATGAACTCCTGCCGCTTGTCGGTGCACATTTTCGCGGTGCGGGTGAGCCAGTCGATGACCGTGAACCATTCCGCCCCGGTCGGCTCGACCTCGCGCACAAAGCCGTGCAGGTGCTTGATCGCCGCCTGCATCACCTGGCGCAGGCGCGGGTCGGGGATTTGCTGCCAGCGCTCCAGCACGATGTCGGTCAGGTTCTGTTCGGTCACATAGGGCATGGGCGTTCTCCGAAGGGGACCCGTGCCGTCGCTCCGGCACGGTGAAATACCGCGTATTCGCAGCCACTTTAGCCGAGCCGGCCGGTCTGCCGTCAATAGCAATTGCCGCGGCATCGTGCGCTCGTGCCGGAAACCCAATATGGGTGTTGCCGCCCGTCATCGCCACGCACCACGGAGGTCGAGCATGCCCGCCTATTGGGTCGCACGGTCGAAGATCACCGACCCGGTCGAGTACAAGAAATACACCGATCGCCTGCCGGCGATCTTTGCCCGCTACGGTGCCAAGATCCTCGCCCGCGGCGGCCGCTTCCAGCGGATGGAAGGGCCGGACAAGTTCCACCGCTTCGTCGTGATCGAGTTCCCGACTTTCGATCAGGCCGTGGCCTGCTTCACCTCGCCCGAATACGACGAAGCCGCGGCGTTCCGGCGCAATGGGGCCGGCGAGGTCGAGACCGTCATCGTCGAAGGCGGCGATGCGACGAAGTGACTAGCCGGGGACGATAACCATGGTCCGAATGACCCTTGGCGCAGGCCCGGCCTTGCGGCATAAGATGGCAAAAAAGCGCCACCACACGGGAGGAAGTCTCATGCTTCGACAGCTGACCCATCGGGCATTGGCCTTGCTTGCGGCGGTTTTGCTCGCCGCCGGGGCCTTCGTCCTGTCCCAGGCGGCGGCCCGCGCCCAATCGGGCGAGCCGATCCGCATCGGGTTCGGCATGGCGCTGACCGGGCCGCTTGCCCCCAACGGCAAGTCGGCGCTGCTCGCCATCAAGATCTGGGAGGACGACGTCAACGCCAAGGGCGGGCTGCTCGGCCGGCCGGTCAAGCTTGTCTTCTACGACGACCAGAGCAATCCCTCGACGGTGCCTGGGCTCTACACCAAGCTGCTCGACGTCGACAAGGTCGACCTGGTCACGGGCGGCTACGCCACCAATGTGCTGGCGCCGGCGATGCCGGTCGTGATGCAGAAGAAGAAGCTGTTCATCGGCCTGCTCGGCCTCGCGGTCAACAGCGAGTTCAACTACCCGAATTACTTCTCCATGGTTCCGACCGGAGGCCTCGATTCCAAATCGTCCATCACCAAGGGCTTCTTCGACGTGGCGGCGGTGCAGAACCCGAAGCCGCAGACGCTGTCGATCGCGGCGGCCGACGCGGAGTTCGCGCGCAACTGCGCCGACGGCGCGCGCGCCAACGCCAAGGCGGCCGGCTTCAAGATCGTCTACGACCGCAACTACCCGCCCGCCACGACCGACTTCGCACCGATCGTGCGCGCCATCCAGGCCACCAATCCCGACCTCGTGCTGATCTGCTCCTATCCGCTCGACTCGGTCGGCATGGTGCGCGCGGTCAACGAGATCGGGCTGCGGCCGAAGATGATCGGCGGCGGCATGGTCGGCCTGCAGGCGACCGTGTTCAAGACCCAGCTCGGCCCGCTGCTCAACGGCATCGTCAACTACGATTTCTGGCTGCCGGTGCCGAAGATGGACTTCCCCGGCGTCGCCGAGCTGATGAAGAAGTATCAGGCGCGCGCCGGCGCCGAGGGCGTCGACCCGCTCGGCTATTACATGGCGCCGTGGGCCTACGCCCAGTACCAGGTGCTGGGCCAGGCGATCGAAGCGACCAAGAGCCTCGACGACCAGAAGCTCGCCGACTACATCCGCAAGACCACGTTCAAGACCGTGGGCGGCGACATCGCGTTCGGCCCCAATGGCGAATGGGCGCAGGCGCGCGTGCTGCAGGTGCAGTTCCAGGGCATCAAGGGCAACGACGTGGGCCAGTTCAAGGACACCTCGACCCAGGTCGTGGTCTCGCCCGACGCCTACAAGTCCGGGAACCTGATCTACCCGTACGAGAAGGCGAAATAAAATCGGATGACGGATGTCGGATGACGGAGGTCAGACGATCTTTCTGATTCCTGACATCCGGCATCCGACATCCGACATCTGATTCACAGCCCCAGATAAAACTTCCTGATCAGGTCGTTGTTGTTGAGCTCGGCGGCGGAGCGCCCTTCGAAGGCGATGCGGCCGTGCACGATGACGTAGCCGCGGTCGGCGATGCGGATCGCCTGGGTGAAGTTCTGCTCGGCCATCAGCACGGTCAAGCTGTAACTGGCTTTCAGCTCCTTGATCTTGTCGATGGTGCGGCTCACCAGGATCGGCGCCAGCCCGACCGACGGCTCGTCGATCAGCAGGATGCGCGGCGCCAGCATCAGGGCGCGGGCGAGCGCCAGCATCTGCTGCTCGCCGCCGCTCAGGCTCCCGGCCAGCTGCTGCCGCCGCTCCAGCAGCCGCGGGAACGCCTCGAAGCAGAACTCGAGATTTTGCTTGATCTGCGCGCGCGCGACGCTGCGGAAGGCGCCGAGCAGCAGGTTCTCCTCGACGGTGAGCTTGGGGAACAGCCGCCGCCCCTCGGGGACGAGCGCGATGCCGAGGTCGACGATCTCCTCGGTCGAGCGCCCGACCAGATCGTGGCGGACGCCGTCTATCTCCACCGTCACCGAGCCGGCGCTCGGCCGCACCATGCCCATGATGCATTTCATCAGCGTGCTCTTGCCGTTGCCGTTGGTGCCGAGCAGCACCACGGTCTCGCCGGAGTTCACGGTGAGCGACACGCCCTCGAGCACGCGCACGGCGCCGTACGACGCATCGACCCCTGCAAGCGCGATGCTACTGGCCAAGATACGCCCTCTCGACTTCCGGATCGCGAATGACGTCCTGCGGATCCCCGTCGGCGATCTTCTTGCCGGAGACCAGCACGACGAGCCGCTGCGAGAAGCTCATCACCGCGCGCATGATATGCTCGATCAGGATGATGGTGATGCCGCGGTCGCTGAGCTGCGCCAGCAGCTTGAGAATATCCTCGATTTCCGAATGCGACAGGCCGGCCATCGCCTCGTCGGCGATCAGCAGCTTGGGATCGGCCGCCATGGCGCGCGCCAGCTCGAGCTTGCGCATCTCCACCTGGGTGAGGTCGCGCGGCAGGCGTCGCGCCTTGGCGTCGAGGCCGACGAGGCCCAGCAATTCGGCGCAGCGCTCGTTGGCCTCGCTCAGCGACAGATGCGCGCCGCGCCGCACGTTGGCCGCATAGAGCAGCGGAATGCGCAGGTTGTCGGTCAGCGACAGGCTGCCGAACGGCCGCGGCAATTGGAAGCTGCGCGCGAGGCCGAGCCGGGTGCGCTGGTGCGCCGCAAGCCCGCCGATGTCGACCCCGTCGAACCACACGGTGCCGGTCTCGTTGTGCAGGGTGCCGCACAGGCAATTGACCAGCGTGCTCTTGCCCGAGCCGTTCGGCCCGATGAGGCCGAGCCGCTCGCCGGTCTCAACCGCGAGATTGACGCCGTCGAGCGCGACGAAGCCGCCGAACCGCTTGCTCAGATCGTCGACCTGCAGGAGCGGCTGGGCCATGGCGGTCACCGGTCGCCGCGCCTGAACAGCGGCCGCACCAGGCCGACGATGCCGTTCGGCGCAATGATCACGAAGGCGACGAGCAGCAGGCCGACGATCAGCAGGTTCACGGCCGAGGAAATCGTCACCGTCACCCATTGCTGCAAGGTGCCGAGCAGGACTGCGCCGATCAGCGGGCCGATCCAGGTGGTGGTGCCGCCGATCACCGGCATGGCGATGCTGTTGACCGCGTAGGCGAGGTTGAATCCGGAGGCCGGGTCGAGGTAGCCGACGTAATAGGGCAGGGGCGCTCCGGCCATGCCCATCAGCGCCCCCGACAGGGTGGTGGCGATGAGCTTGAGCCGCAGCGTCGGCACGCCCGACGCCTCGGCGGCGATCTCGTCGTCGCGGATGGTGGCGAAGCCGTAGCCCAGGCGCGAGCGCTCGATCAGGCGCGCCACCGCGACCGCGAGCACCGCCAGCACCAGCATGACCAGGAACAGATACTGGATGTAGCTGCCGACCAGCGGAGCTTCGGCCGGGCGGATGACGTAGGCGCCGCGCGAGCCGCCGACGTAGTCCCAGTTGGTGATGATGGTCTGGATGACCACGGCGAGCGCCAGGGTGGCGATCGAGAAGAAGGCGCCGCGCAGGCGCAAGGTGAGATAGCCCATGCCGAACCCGACGACCGACGACACGGCGCCGCCGATGAGGATCAGCGCCGGGATCGGCAGCGGGTAGAACTTGTGGATGGCGACCGAGCTGTAGGCGCCGAGCGCGAAGAACGCGGCGGTCCCGAAGTTCACGTAGCCGCAATAGCCGCCGAGGATGTTCCAGGCGGTCGCCAGCACGATGTATTGCAGCACCACGTAGCCGGCGAAGAAGAAATAGTCGTTCTGCACCAGGCGGGAGAGGGCGAACACCGCCGCCCCGACGGCGACGGCGACCAGGAAGAATGCCCACGGACGCACGGTCAGCGCCCCAAAATGCCGGCCGGCCGGAACGCCAGCGTCAGCAGCAGGAAGCCGAACGATACCGCCGGCGCCCACGAGGGCCCGTAGAAGGTCGCGGTGAAGCTCTCGACGATGCCGAGCAGGACGGCGGCGATGACGGTGCCGGGCAGGCTTCCCATGCCGCCCATCACGCAGATCGCGAAGATGCGGCCGATATATTCCCGCCCGACCGACGGCTCGACCGGCTGGATGACGATGAGGAACGCGCCGGCGAGCGACGCGGTGGCGATCGAGATGCCGAACGCGACGCGCTTGATGCGGATCGGATCGACCGCCATCAGCCGCAACGCCTCCTGGTCCTGCGCCACCGCCATGATGGCGCGGCCGACGAAGGTGCGGGTGAGGTAGATCTGCAGGACGAGGATCAGCAGCAGCGAGACCAGGCACGGGATCAGCATGCGCAGCGGCAGGTCGACGAACCCGAAGTGCAGGGTCGGCCCGATGTAGACGGCGTCGACGTAGCGGTAGTCGACGCCGAACACCAGGATCAGCACCACCTCGGTGATGAACAGCAGGCCGAAGAAGAAGGCGAGGCCGCGCAGCGCCTCCTGGCCGCGCCGCTCGAACGACACGTAGTAGACCTGATAGACCGCCGCTCCGAGCGCGTAGAACGCCGGCAGCATGACGACGCTCACCAGGATCGGATCGAAGCCGAGATTGATGTTGACGATGTAGGCGATGTAGGAGCCGAGGATGATGAACGCCGGGTGGGCGATGTTGACGATGTCGAGGATGCCGAACGCGATCGTGATGCCCGAGGTGACGGCGGCGTAGAAGCCGCCCAGCAGCAGCCCGGCGACGATGGCGTTGACGAGAAGGTCGAGCGGAAAGCTCATGCACGCCCCGGCCCGGCATCGCGCGCCCGCGGCTTGAGCCGCGTGGTCGCATTCGCGCCCGCTGCGAGCCGTCCCCCCATGCGTTCCCCCCTTTTGGTTGGGCCTGTTGTAGCATGGCCGGCCGGCGGCGCCAGCCTGCAAGCTCGGAGCCTCATCATTCTCCGTCGTCATTCCGGGGCATAGGCGGCCTTCGGCCGCCGTTCTTATCGTCCAAGAACGCCGACGCGAAGCGTCGGCTAAGCGAGGGAGCCCGGAATCTATATCCACCGACTGTGAGTATGGATTCCGGGCTCGCGCCTGCGGCGCGCCCCGGAATGACGAGCCGAAAATGATCGCCCGCCGTGGTATTTTGACTCCCCGGCGGGTGCTGGCTAGCGTGGCCGCAAACGCGAACAACGATGCGCCGCGCAGCGGCGCGCCAGGGAGGATGTCGATGCCGTTCGATCGTCGCCGATTGGGTTTCGCGCTCGCCGCCGGGCTCGCCGCCGCCTGGGTCGGCGCGCTTGTCCCCGTGCCGGCGCGCGCCGCCGATCCCATCAAGATCGGCTTCTCCATGTCGCTCACCGGCGGCCTGTCGGGCGGCGGCAAGAGCGTCATCCTGGCGTTCGAGCTGTGGAAGGAAGACGTCAACGCCAAGGGCGGGCTGCTCGGCCGGCCGGTCGAGCTCGTCTACTACGACGACCAGAGCAACCCGGCGCAGGTCCCCGGCATCTACTCCAAGCTTCTCGACGTCGACAAGGTCGATCTCGTGGTGTCCGCCTACGCGACCAATCAGATCGCCCCGGCGATGCCGATCGTCATGCAGAAAAACAAGGTGTTCATGGCGCTGTTCGGCACCGGCGTGAACGACACCTTCAAGTACGACAAATATTTCCAGATCCTGCCCAACGGCAAGGAGACGCGGCTGGCGCCCTCGCTCGGCTTTCTCGAGACGGCGATGACCATGGACCCGAAGCCGCAGACGATCGCGCTGGTCGGCGCCGACGCCGAATATGCCCAGACCGTGATCGCCGGCGCGCGCGAGACGGTGCAGCGGCTCGGCCTCAAGGTCGTGTACGACCGCAGCTATCCGCCCTCGACCGTCGACTACACGCCGATCGTGCGGGCGATCCAGGCGGCCAATCCGGACATCGTGTTCGTCGCGTCCTACCCGCCGGACTCGGTCGGCATGGTGCGCGCCGCCAACGAAATCGGGCTCAAGCCGAAGATGTTCGGCGGCGGCATGATCGGGCTTGCCTTCACGCCGATCAAGCTGCAGCTCGGCCCGCTGCTCAACGGCATCGTCGCCTACGACGTGTACGAGCCCGAGCCGACCATGAAGTTCCCGGGCATCGATGAGTTCCTCAAGCGCTACCAGGAGCGCGCGGCGGCCGCCGGCGTCGACCCGCTCGGCTACTACCTGCCGCCCTATTCCTACGCGGAGATGCAGATCCTGGCGCAGGCGGTCAACGCGGTCGGCAGCCTCGACCACGGCAAGATCGCCGCCTACATCCACGCCACCAAGTTCGCCACCATCGTAGGCGACGTGAAATTCGCCGACAACGGCGAGTGGGAGAAATCGCGCGTGCTGTTCGTGCAGTATCAGAACATCGCGCCCAACGACATCAACCAGTTCCGCCAGGGCGGCAAGGTGGTGATCCTCTACCCGCCCGAGTTCAGGTCGGGCAAGTTCATGTACCCGTATTCCGATATCAAGCGGTAATGGGTTGCGCTGCGCTCTCCACGCTTCCCCTCCCCCTTGTGGGGAGGGGGAAGGGGTGGGGGTCCGGAAGGTATGGGAATTTGTTTGCATCACCCCCACCCCGGCCGCTTCGCGGCCGACCCTCCCCACAAGGGGGAGGGTAAAGCATGCCCGACCTCGCGCGCCTCTCCGTCAACCAGATCTGCGTGCTGCCGCAGTGGACATTGCCGCAGGCGATCGACGGGCTTGCGCGCCACGGCGTCGCCGCCATCAGCGTGTGGCGCGAGAAGCTCGCCGAGATCGGCGTCGCCGAGGCGCGCGCGCGCCTCGACGGCGCCGGCCTCAAGGTGTCCGGCCTGTGCTTTGCCGGGCTTATTTCCGCGGCCGATCGCGCCGAAGCGGCGGCGGCGCGCGACGACGTGCGGCGCGCCATCGACGAGGCCGCCGCGATCGGCGCCCCGTGCCTCGTGTTTCTCTCCGGCGGCGTCGACCCGCGCGACAAGGACCTCGCCGCCACCCGCGCCCGCGTGCTCGACGGCCTGGCGCAGCTTGCCCCGCACGCACGCGGCGCCGGCGTCGTGGTCGCGCTCGAGCCGCTGCACCCGATGGCGTGCGCGACGCGCTCGGTGCTCACCACCCTCAAGCTCGCCAACGACTGGTGCGACGCGCTTGGCGCCGAGGACGTATTCGGCATCGCGGTCGACACCTACGTGACCTGGTGGGATCCGGATCTGGCGGGAGAGATCGCCCGCGCCGGCAAGCGCATCCGCGCCTTCCACGTGAGCGATTGGCTGCTCGACACGAGGGACCTGCGCGTCGACCGCGGCATGCCGGGCGACGGCGTCATCGACCTGCCGGCGATCCGCCGCATGGTCGAGGCCGCCGGCTACACCGGCCACGTCGAGGTCGAGATCCTGTCCGCGCGCGACTGGTGGACGCGCGACCCCGACGAGGTGGTGCGCACCATCAAGCAGCGCTACGCGACCGCGGTGTGATGAACCGAAGCAAACAACAGCATGTAGGGTGGGCAAAGCGCCGAAGGCGCGTGCCCACGCGCAACAGCGGTTGGCAACCACGCGTGGGCACGCCGCGTTCCGCGGCTTTGCCCACCCTACGGACGAGATCATGAATGAACCTCGCGCTGTGGCTTGAGCGGGCGGGGCGGAGCTACGGCGAGCGGCCGGCGGTCGGGCACGGCACGCGCGTGGTCGCGACCTACGGCGCGCTCGCCGAACGGGCGGCGCGGCTCGCCGGCGCGCTGCGCGAACGCTGCGGGCTCGCGCCGGGCGACCGCGTCGCCATCGCGGCGACGAACGCGCCCGAGTATCTCGAGATGCTCTACGGCGTGTGGCACGCCGGGCTCGCCGCGGTGCCGGCCAACGCCAAGCTGCACGGGCGCGAGCTCGGCTACATCCTCGCGCATTCCGGCGCACGCGTGTGCTTCGCCTCGGACGGCCTCGACGCGGAGATCGCGCCGCACGCGCCGGCGAACCTCGAGCGCCTGGTGCGCGTCGGCAGCGCGGACTACGCGGCGCTGTTCGCAAGCGATCCGATCGCCGCGGTGCCGTGCGCCGGCGACGACCTCGCCTGGCTGTTCTACACCTCGGGCACCACCGGCCGGCCCAAGGGCGCCATGCTCACCCACCGGGTGCTCAGCGTGGCGAGCCACGCCTATCTCGCCGAGGTCGATCCGACCGCGCCGGGCGATCCGATCCTGCACGCCGCGCCCATGAGCCACGGCTCCGGCCTCTACATCATGGGCAACGTGGCGCGGCTTGCCGTCAACGTGGTGCCGGAATCCGGCGGCTTCGAGCCGGAGGAGATCTTTCGTTTGTTTGATGCGTGGCCGCAGGCTTCGATGTTCGCGGCGCCCACCATGGTCAAGCGCCTGACCGAGTGCCCGGCCGAGTGCAACGCCCAAAACATCCGCACCATCGTGTGGGGCGGCGCGCCCATGTACGTGGAGGATGCGCTGCGCGCGCTCGACCGGTTCGGCCCGCGCTTCGTGCAGATCTACGGGCAGGGCGAAAGCCCGATGACCATCACGCTGCTGCCCACGGCGGACATCGCGCAGCGCGATCATCCGCGCTGGCACGACCGCCTCGCCTCGGCCGGCCGGCCCTATGCGTGCGTCGACGTGATGGTCGCCGACGATGACGATCGGCCGCTGCCGCCGGGCGCGACCGGCGAAATCCTGTGCCGCGGCGACAGCGTGATGGCGGGCTACTGGCGCGATCCGGACGCGAGCGCCAAGGCCCTGCGCGGCGGCTGGCTGCACACCGGCGACGTCGGCGCGTTCGACCGCGACGGCTATCTCACCCTCAAGGACCGCTCCAAGGACGTGGTGATCTCCGGCGGCTCCAACATCTATCCGCGCGAGATCGAGGAGGTGCTGCTCAAGCATCCGGCGGTGCGCGAGGTGTCGGTGATCGGCCGGCCCGACCGCGAGTGGGGCGAGGTGGTGGTCGCCTACGTGGTGGGCGAGGCGGACGCGTCCGCGCTCGACGCGCTGTGCCTCGCATCGGTCGCGCGCTTCAAGCGCCCCAAGGACTACGTGTTCGTGCCGGCGCTGCCGAAGAATAATTATGGCAAGATCCTCAAGACCGAATTGCGCGCGCTGGATGCGAAGCGCAGTAATCAGTGATCAGTAATCAGTGATCAGTAATCAGGGCTGGCACCGGTTTCTGATCACTGATCACTGATCACTGATCACTGATTACTGATCACTGATCACTGATCACTGATCACTGATTACTGATTACTGATTACTGATGCGGAGCATCATCATGCCCGACCGTTTGAAGGACAAGGTCGCGCTCGTCGCCGGGGCCGGGTCGATCGGCGCGGGCTGGGGCAACGGCAAGGCGACCGCGGTCACCTTCGCGCGCGAAGGCGCCAAGGTGTTCTGCGTCGACCAGAACCTCGCCGCCGCGCAGGAGACCGCCGGCATCATCACGAGCGAGGGCGGCAGCGCGCAGGCCTTCCGCGCCGACGTCACCAGCGCGGCCGACGTCGCCGCGATGACGGCGGCCTGCCGCGACGCCTACGGCCGCATCGACGTGCTCGACAACAACGTCGGCATCGCCCACCTCGGCGGCGTGGTCGAGCTGGCCGAGGCCGACTGGGACCGCGTGCTCGCCGTCAACCTCAAGGGCGCGTTCCTCACGATGAAACACGTCATCCCGGTAATGGAGGCGCAGGGCGGCGGCGCCATCATCAACATCTCCTCGGTCGCGGCCATCCGCTACACCGGGCTGCCCTATTCCAGCTACTACGCCAGCAAGGCCGCGCTCAGCCATCTCACCCGCACCACCGCGGTCGAGTACGCGGCCAAACGCATCCGCGTGAACGCGATCCTGCCCGGCCTGATGCAGACCCCGATGGTCGCTAACGCCGCCGGCTTCGCCCAAGCCTACGCGGCCGGCGGGATCGACGAGATGTGGGCGGCCCGCGCCCGCCAGGTCCCCATGGGGATCGGCGGCGACGGCTTCGACGTCGCCTGGGCCGCCGTCTATCTGGCGAGCGAGGAGAGCCGCTACGTCACCGGCCTCGAGCTCGTCGTCGACGGCGGCATCAGCCTGAAGTTCGCGTGAGGCTGCGGCCGGGGTGGGGGCCCGCGCTGCGTCCGGACTCGCGTAGTCAGCAGGCCTCAGCAGGCGTTTACAATGCCGCTCCTGACCTTCGGCCTCGCTCGGCACTTCCGGCGTTGGCGCTTGTTCGCGCTTGTTCGGTCGCTTCGTCGGCCCACCCTTGCTGCAGTGCATCTTTTTCTCTCGCGAAGTTTTATCAATGATGACAATGAGTTTGAGTCCTGCGAGCCGAAACCTGCTGCACTGCCGTTGGCCGCCGTGCTTGTATTTCGCCTGATACTTACAAGTGCGGGGCCCATTCCTATTGCGCTGCAGCGTCGCTCGACCATGGCAAAACCCGTTCGCTCGCGCCCGAGCGGTGGGTGCGCGCCAGGCGAGGGGCGCTTAACACCGGCAAGAATGCAGGTCATACCTTTGTTCTTCAACCGGGTGTGGCCGCATGCCGCAGGCGTGGCTGCAGGGCGGATCAGCTTCAGCTAATGTCATCCGGCATCTTCCAATCCGGCCACGCCGCCCCAACATGCCGCGCATGGACCAGCCGACCGATCCTCGCCCCGTCAAGCGCTGCCCGACCTGCGGCAAGCCCGAGGCCGAGCGGTTCCGCCCGTTCTGCTCCAAGCGCTGCGCCGACGTCGATCTCCACCGCTGGTTCAAGGGCACCTATGCGGTCCCGGTCGCCGAGGAGGACGGCGGCGGGGCGGGCGATCCGGAGGACGGGGCGCGGTAGCGGGCGCACCGGCGTCGTAGCCCGCATGAGCGCAGCGAGATGCGGGGTCCCCGGATGTCGCTGCGCTCATCCGGGCTGCAAGCCGCGCGCTGGACAGTCCCGGGCCTTGCCCGTATAACCCCGCGGCTTCCAGGCCCTGTCGTACCAGGGCCCGGCGCCCAGGTAGCTCAGTTGGTAGAGCACGTGACTGAAAATCACGGTGTCGGTGGTTCAATTCCGCCCCTGGGCACCACGAAATCAACGACTTAGACAGACACCTTTGGCTCCGCTAGACAGCTTTTTTGGCCACGCTAGACACTTTTGTTCATTTTCTGTTTCGCGGGTCTTGTCGATGTCCAATGGCGTGGCACTCGACGTGCATCGTAGTCGACGAGGCGATAGGCGACACCCGCGAGATGTGCAGGCAGGTCCGAGTCGTGCCAAAAGCGGCCATAGCGTCCTGGAGATGTTACGGCTTCGCCTCGTGTGTGGCCTGTGCGTATTTGCGTCGGAATTGCTCGCCTGTCAGATGACGCTGTTCGAGCCGTTCGAGTTCAGCGATGCCGACGAGGTCGTTCAGCTCCTCGAAGGAAACCAGAAGGTCATCTACCGCGTGCGGGCATTGCTTGAAACGGAAGCAGCGCGCCTCGGCACAGCGAAGATCACTGACCAAGCAATTGGAAAGATCACGGAACTTCTGCACCGCATGGGCGATGCCGCACGCGCTGGCGATATTCCAACCGCCGCCCGCGCCGAGCAAGAAGTTCGTCACATGCTTTATGCGGTTGGTGGCAATTCCATTCTCGTCGATCTCATTGACCAGGCTTGGAATTTATTTCCGGGAAGTATTCTTTGGAATATTCCAGGCCGTATTAAGCAGTCGCTCAAGGAGCATCGCAATATTCTGGATGCGGTAAGCCGCCGTGATCCGACCGCCGCAGCCCACGCTATTGAAAATCATCTTCTGAGTGCGTTGGGCGCGCTTGAAGCCTATGCGTCTTCATTCACCAAACGTACACCTTCAAGTCCGCGATCTCAATTCTGAAGGAGAAATCCATGGCCAGCACTCCTAGGGCTAATTCGTCACGAGAAGCGGACCTCATTGCCAGCGCGGCGCGGTTTTCCTTCCGCGCTCGCATGGACAAGAAAACGAATGAAGGGCCGATTTTCGAGCGCGGCTCAGGATCGGTCGTTTGGGATGTATCCGGAAAGGAATATCTCGATTTTAACTCGGGTCAGATGTGCGCTGCGCTTGGACACAACCATCCTACCATTACGGCTGCAATCAAGGACGCGTGCGACACAATGCTTCACGCTCATTCGAGCCACTTCAACGTGAAGGAAATAGAGCTGGCGTCGCGTCTCGGAGCGATTATGCCGCGACCGTTGCAAAAAACCCTGTTCGGAGAATCCGGTGCCGACGCGAACGAAATGGCGATGATGATTGCCCGGAAATATACCGGTGGTTTCGAAATCGCCAGCCCGCATATCAGTTTCCACGGCCTTTCGGACGCCACACGGGCTGTGACATTTTCGGGATGGCATGCCGGGCATGGGCACCTTCCCGGAGGCACATACGCCATAGTCGCTCCTTATTGCTACAGGTGCCCGCTTAATCAGACCTTCCCGAGTTGCAAACTCGCTTGTTTGAAAACGAGCTTTGAGCTTCTCGACGCCCAAACGACAGGCCGTCCGGCTGCCGTCATCACAGAACCGCTGTTCAGCGCAGGCGGTGTGATCGAACCGCCGCCAGGCTGGCTCAAGTCGCTGCAGGAGATGTGCCACCAGCGCAATATGTTACTGATCGTCGATGAAGAGCAAACGGGCCTCGGCAAACTCGGCCAGATGTTCGGATTTCAAGCCGAAGGCATCGTCCCCGACATCGTCACAATTGCCAAGCACTTCGGCGGAGGCGTCGGCATCAGTGCAGTCACAACCTCGGCCGCAATCGAAGACAAGGTCGTTGGTGAAGGTTATGCGGCCACTCACTCGCATGCCAACGACCCCCTGATCTGCGCCGCTGGCACGGCAAGTCTCGACGTCGTCGAGAAGGAAAACGTTCCCGAAAAGGCCCGCAAAATCGGCGCCCACATGCGTTTGCGTTTAGAGGCGTTCCAACAACGTTACGAGATGATCGGCGATGTTCGCGGACGAGGTCAGCTTGCCGGCATCGAGTTGGTGCGCGACCGACAGACGAAGGAACCTGCAACCGACGAAGGCAAGGCCATCGGAAAGTTTTGTTTTCAGCAGGGCCTGATTTTCTCGGTTAGGCGCGATGGTTCTGTCCTTCGCTTTGTTCCTCCCTCCACCACGACAGACGACCAGATCGACGCGGCAATGGATCTGGTTGGCAATGCGCTTGAAACCGTCTCTCCCAAACGAAACATGGCGAGAGGGTCGGCCCTGAAGCAGTAAGCGTCCGTCGGTCCTTATGCGCCAGCAGCAATGCAATTGATGCTCGCAAGCGGCCAAAGATCGGCGTACGGCTTTGCAATCTGGAGACGTGGATGTGCTTGTCGGTAACGCCCCCTGGACGCTGTCACGAAATGCACAGCTCGGCGTCAATTTCATTGGCATGAATTTCTATGATGGGCAGACCTTCATGGTGGAACGAGAGAGGACGATCGAGATGTGGTCAAATCCGCGCATTCCCCATGAGCTCTCCTGCGATCGGCGGCGGCTGGAGCCGCTTGGCGGCAAACCGATCATGGTCAATGTGGTTATGAATATCGAGCATTGGCCGTTCGACCGGCCGATGCCGCGTGGCATCCTGCCGCCGCCGCACGGTGCAGTAGTGAGCCCGCCCGATCTGCCGAATTTCTCCTGGGTCGAATACGGGATGCGCTGCGGCATGCCGCGCATGCTCGACATGCTGGGGCAACGCGGAATCAAGGCATCGGCGTTCATCAACGCACAGGTCGTCGATGTATATCCGACGGCTGCGAAGGCCGTCGTGGCGGCCGGCTGGGAGCTTGTCGGCCACGGTTGGGTTCAGCAATCGCTCAAGCAGGTTGACGACGAGGAGGCCGTCATTCGACAAAGCCTGGCGCGTCTCGAGCAGCTGTCGGGAACAAAGGTGAGGGGCTGGTTCGGCCCGGGTGGTGCCGAGACGATGCGCACGCCGGAGATTTTCAAGACATGCGGCATAGAGTTCTTTCACGACTGGCTCGTGGATGACCTTCCCTGTTGGATGCGGACGGAGCACGGCCCACTCCTGGCCCTTCCCTACACCTGGGAATTGAACGATGTGCCCATCTGGGCGCTCCAGGGGCAATCGAGCGACGAGTTGCTCAAGCGCCTTCGGGCGACGCTTGCCGTGCTGGAGCGTGAAGCCCAGACCCAGCCCCGCGTGCTGACCTTCGGGCTTCATCCCCATATCATCGGCGTGCCGCACCGCGCGTATTACATGGAGCAGGCTTTGGATCTTCTCGCAGCGCGGGGTGACACGGTGTTCGTGACATCGAGCGAGATCGCCGACTGGTTTATCAAGGCGGACGCAACGAATGGCCGCGAACTCGAGGCGCTCGGCAAGCCGCCCGCTCAATGATGAGCCGCGTCGCTCAGCGTCCGAGAGCCCCAATTGCAGCACAGGAGACAACCTCGGGACGACAGCAGCTTTAGGACAACTGCCGTCAGGGCGCTGGGCGATGCCGAAATTATCGGCGTCGGGCCCACGTAATCCTCTTGGCGCGATGCCGCCGTCAACTAAGATGGCATTCGATGCCCGATGCTGCGGCTGTCGCTGCCGGCCAGGGCATGATTCCGGGCGCGCAGACTGGGAGAGAGGTCCATGAACACCGATGCCAAAGCAAATGTGATACGCGCCCGCACCGGGATGACCCGCCGCCGTTTTGCCGCGCTTGCCGCCGGCGGCGCCACGCTGGCGCTCGCGCCGCGGCGCTTCGCCCGCGCGCAGTCGGGCGGCGTGCTCAAGATCGGGCACATTCAGCCGTTCACCGGCCCGTCGGCCGCCTACGGCATCCGGGCACGCGACGGCGCCATCATGGCGGTGGACGAGATCAACGCGGCCGGCGGCTGGACGGATGCCAAAGGCAACAAGTACCAGCTTGAGATGCCGGTCGGCGACATGGCCAACGACCCCAAGCAGGCCATTACGCTGTTTCGGCAATTCGCCGCCGACCCGCAGGTGATCGTCTCGCTCGGGCCGACAAACTCGGTCGGCTTCGTGCCGCTCGTGCCGGTCGCCGCCCAGATCAAGCTGCCGATCATCTGCAACGGCTCGGGTGCCCCCGTGAAGGAGTGGAACACCTACGTCTACCGGGTCAATCCGGTGTCCTCGGTGGCGGTCCCGCTCATGCTGCAAAAGGTCATCGCCAAGGAGAAGATCAAGAAGCTCGCCGTGATCTACGATCAGACCCAGGACGCCCAGGCCGGCGATGCCGAGGTGTGCAAGCAGCAGGCCGGCAAGCTCGGCTACGAGCTGGTGGCGTTCGAGGCGTTCCGCGCCGGCGACCAGGATTTCTCGCCGCAGATCACCAAGATTCGCAGCCTCAAGCCCGACGCCATCTATGTGGCGGGCGCGACCGGCGACGGCATCAAGGTGACGTCGCAGATCCGCGAGGCGGGTCTCGACCAGCGGCTGATCACCGGTTTCGGCTCGTTCCAGGATCCGGTCTACTGGGACGGCACCAAGGGCGTCGTCAAGGGCGACTACACTTGGCTCGCCCAGGACCTCAATGGCCCGACCGCACCGGTCAAGGGGTTCCTCGACAAGTACAATGCGCGGTTTCCCCAGCAGCAGGCGACCTCGTTCTCGACGTATGGCTACGACAGCGTGATGACGCTGATGGCGGGGCTCAAGAAGGCCGGCGAGCCCGATCGCGACAAGCTCGCCGCCGCGCTCGCCGACCTCGACCACACGACCTCGCTCGGCACCCGCGTCACCTTCAAGAATCCGCCCGACGGCAACAACATCAACCCGTCGGTCGTCGTCATCCAGATCACCGGACGCGGCACCTACGTGACGACCTGACGCGACATGCTGCGCGTCGAGGGGCTGACCAAACGGTTCGGCGGGCTGGTTGCGGTCAACGACGTCAGCTTTGCGGTGCCGGGCGGCCGGGTGATGTCGATCGTCGGGCCGAATGGCGCCGGCAAGACGACGCTGTTCAACCTGATCACTGGCGTCCTGCCGCTCGACCGCGGCGAGGTATTTCTCGGCGATTGCCGCATCACCGGTTGGCCGCCGCACCGCCTCGCCGCCTACGGCATCGGCCGCACGTTTCAGAACATCCGTCTGTTCCAGCACCTCAACACGTTGGAGAACGTGATGGTCGGCCGCACCGCGCGCACGCGCTCGGGTGTACTGGCGGCGCTCGCGCTGCTACCGGAGGAGCGCGCCGAGCGGCGCGCCACCATCGAGCATGCCGAGGCGCTGCTGGACTGGGTCGGCGTTGGCGCCAACCGCTTCCGCATGCCGGGCGAATTGCCCTACGGCGACCAGCGCCGCGTCGAGATCGCCCGCGCGCTGGCGCTGGAGCCGCGGCTGCTCATCCTCGATGAACCGACGGCCGGCATGGTCGCCCAGGAGGCGCACGAAGTCATCGAGCTGATCGACCGCCTGCGCGAGACCGGCGTCACCCTGCTGCTCATCGAGCACAACATGAACGTGGTGATGGCCGCTTCGGACCGCGTCGTGGTGATCAATTTCGGCGAGAAGATCGCCGAGGGCACGCCGGCCGAGATCAGGGCCGACCCCAAGGTCATCGAAGCCTATCTGGGGTCCGACGAATGACGGCGCTGCTCGAGGTCAGCAACCTTGCTGTCTCCTACGGTTCGGTGCCCGCCGTCGATGGGGTCTCGCTCGAGGTCCCGCCGGGCGAGCTGCGCGTCATCCTTGGCGCCAACGGCGCCGGCAAGACCACCATCATAAAGACGCTGCTCGGCCTCCTGCGTCCGCGCGCCGGCGCGATGCGTTTCGGCGGCGACGTCGATCTCGGCCGGCTCAAGTCGCACCAGATCCACATGCTCGGCATTGCCTGGGTGCCTGAAGGCCGGCAGCTGTGGAGCACGCTGTCCGTCCTCGACAACCTGCGGCTCGGCGGCTTTGCGGTCGCCGACAAGGCGCTGGTCGACCGCCGCATCGGCGAGATGTTCGAGCGCTTCCCGCGACTGAGCGAGCGCCGCAGCCAAGTCGCCGGCTCGCTCAGCGGCGGCGAGCAGCAGATGGTGGCGATCGCCCGGGCGCTCATCTCCTCGCCAAAGCTTCTGCTGATGGACGAGCCCTCGCTCGGTCTTGCGCCGCTGATGGTGCGCGAAGTGTTCGCGCTGGTGCGCGAGATCAACCGGATGGGCATCGCGATCCTGATGGTCGAGCAAAACGCCCGCCAGGCGCTGAAAGTGGCAAACTGGGCCTATCTGCTGGAGACCGGGCGAATCGTCGAGAGCGGCCCTGCCGCTGAGGTTGGCAGCAAGCAAAGCGTCCAGGACGTGTTCCTGGGCGGTCACGCGTAGCGTGTGGCAAGGGCAAGGCAAAGGATCATGCGTAAGATGAGGAACGGGCCATAGACCTCCTGCTGCAACAATTGGCTAACGGGCTCGTCATCGGCAGCACCTATGCGGTGGTGGCGATCGGGTTCGCGCTCGCCTTCACGGTGCTGCGGGTGATCAACTTTGCGCATCCCGACATATTCATGGTCGGCATGTTTGCCGGACTGCTGCCGGCCGCGCAGTGGCCGGCGCTCGGCCTCGGCGTCGCCGTGCTGGCTGGCGCCGCCGGCTCCTGCCTGGTCGGCTTCGCGCTCGAGCGTACCGTGATCGCCCCGCTGCGCGGACGCGACGTGCTGATGACTCTGATCGGCACGCTCGGCGTCGCCATCGCGCTGCAGAACGGCATGGCCCTGATCGTCGGCCCCGACCCGGTGGCGTACCCCGCGCTGCTGCCGCGCCGGTTCGTCGATTTCGGCCCGGTGACGCTGACGGTGCGGCAAATCGGCAATTTCGTCATCTGCCTGCTGCTGCTCCTGCTGGTAAGCCTCTATGTGCGCCGCACCTCCTGGGGCCGTGCGACGCGCGCCATCGCCGAGCGGCCCGACGTTGCGGCGGCGTTCGGCGTCAATGTCGGCCGCATTTGCCAGTTCACCATCCTGATGGCCTCGTCGATGGCGGGGATTGCCGCCGTCTCGGTCGGCACGCTCTACGGCTCGGCCTCGGCATTCGTCGGCCTGCTCTACGGCCTCAAGGCGTTCGTCTGCATGTTGGTCGCGGGCAATCGCTACTTCGAGGGCGTGATGGTGGTGGCGCTCGGCATCGGCATCGTCGAATCGTTGGTCACCGGCTATCTCTCGTCGAGCCTGCGCGACGCGGCGGCGTTCTTCGTGCTCATTGGGGTGCTCTACTTCCGGCCGAACGGTCTGTTCGGCTCCTACGCGACCTGAGGTCCGACGCATGAACCTGGCCAGCATGACGCCGGTCGCGATCTTCACGTTGCTCAACGTCGCCATGGCGCTCGGCCTCTACGTGACGGCGCTGTCCGGGCAGCTCTCGATGGCGACCGCCGCGATCGCCGGGGTCGGCGGCTATCTGGCGGCGGTGCTGACGGTGAATTTCGGTTGGGCGTTCGTGCCGGCGATCCTTATGGGCGCTGTCGGGGGCGCGCTGGTGGGCGCCTTGCTGGCGCTGGTCACCCTGAAGATGCGCGACTTCATCCTCAAGCTGACCACGCTCGCCTTCGGCGAGGCGCTGAGCGTGCTCGCCTTCAACTGGGATTATATCGGCGGCGCCAACAGCTTCGCCGGCATCGGGCTGAAGACCAGCATCTGGACCGCCCTGGCCGCGGCATTGATTGCCCTCTACGTCGCTTGGCGGTTCGACGGCTCGCGGCTCGGCTTCGCCTGCCGGGCGGTGCGCGACGATCCGCTGGCGGCGAGCGCAATGGGGGTCTCGATCGCGCACGTGCGCACCGTGAGCTTCGCGCTCGGCGCCGCGCTGGTCGGCATGGCGGGGGCCATCCAGGCGCACTACGTGCTGGTCATCAGCCCGCACGATCTCGGCTTCTTCGTCTCGCTCAACTTCATCATCTTCCTTCTGTTCGGCGGATTGCAGACCCTGTGGGGCCCGGTGCTGGGCGCCGTGCTGCTGACCGTGCTGCCCGAGTTCCTGCGATTCACCAACGAGTTCCGGCTGATTCTCTATGGCCTCATCATCGTCGTGGTGGTGCTGCGCCGGCCCGAGGGACTGCTCACGCGCGTGCCGACCGGCCGCGCGATCGGCTTGTTCGGCCATGTGCTGGTACCCGCACGCACCGTTGCCGAGACGCCGGCCAGCCAGCGCTCGCGCCTGCTGCCGGTCTCGCTCCGGCGCGATCTTGATGACGTGTTGCTGGGAGCGGCCGAGACTCGGACCAGCCTCTCCTTCATGGCTCACCCCGGAGAGGGGAGGCCGACCACGACGCAAGCGCCGAACGAGTCGAGAGAATAATCAGGAGTTTGATCAAGCGGCGCGCGCTTCGAGCTTCTGGCGCATCATGTCGCCGGCACGCACCGGTGCGTAGCGCGGCGGATTGCCAGGGTCCTGGCAGGTCGACAGGCAAGCGATCTCGGCATCGTAGTTGGGATGCAGGAAATAGCCGAAAGACATGCGCCGGCTGCCTGAGCGCGCCGGCGGATTAACGACGCGGTGCACATTCGACAGCCAGCGGTCGTTGGTCCATCGCTGCATCATGTCGCCGATGTTGACGATGAACTCGTCGGCCTCCGCCGTCACGTCCAGCCATGCGCCGTCATGCAACTTGACCTGCAGGCCGCCGGCGCGTTGGCTGACCGCCAGGATCGTGAGGCTGCCGAAGTCCGTGTGCTCGCCGGCACGAGTCTGATTGGGCAGCGGCTCGCCGTCGGGCTCCGGATAATGATTGACCGGCAGGGTCGCGAAATGGCGGTCGATTTTGTCGTCGAAGAAGCGCTCGTCGACGCCGAGGGCAACCGCAAACATGCGCATCAAGGTTCCGCCGAGGCCCTCGAGCGCCCGATAGGTGGCGGAAAACACCTCGCGGTAATCTGCGGGCGTGTCGGGCCACAGGTTCTCGGCGTAGAGCTCGGCGGCGCCCGGGATGTGGGCGAACTCCGCGGCGCGGCTGACCAGCGGCCCTATGTAGAACTGCTCGCGCAGATCGGGCGGATTGTCGTAGCCCAGCGTCTTGGCGAGGTTCTTGGTGCGGAGCGCATGATAGCCGCGTGCCGACGCGCTCGTCGGTGGGCGAAAGCGGTCCTTGACCTCCTGCGGATTGGCAAAGAACGCGCCCGCCGTCGCGAACGCCCGTTCGACCAGCGCTTGCGGCACCCCATGCCTGCGAACCTTGAAAAAGCCGATCTCCTCGCAGGCGCGCGCAATCTCGCGGGCGACCGCGCGCTTGCCGTCTGCGTCGCCGGCGATGAAAAGATCAAGATCGATGCTCGGCACGGCGTTGGTCATCCCGTATCCTCCTCGGCTCGACGTGATCTGACTGCCGCGCGCCAGCGGTCGATCAGGCGACGAATATCCGAAATCTCCTCGATGCGCGCCAGGTCGCGCCAGGCGCCGGCCGCGCCGCCGCCCCAGGTCTGGTCGACCAGCGTAGCGAATTTGGCCTCGAGCGCACCGTCCGGCAGGGGATGGTCGCTCTCTCCGAGGATGCGCGCCGCGCTCAGCATTTGTCGTGTGCCGTCGCGAAACGTCACCGTCAAGCGCGTCGGTTGGCAATCCGGGTAAGCGGCCGTGGCTGCCTTGTCCTCGACCACGAAAATGCGGCGCGCCAAGTCCTCGACCTGCGGATTGCCGAAGGCCAGGGAACCGTCATCGATCAACCCCGATGGCCCGAGGACGATGCGTTGCGCGATCGCCATCGGCAGGGAGAAGCGCAGGCCGAACGGCGTGCGAACTGTCTGGCCCGCGAGCGTCGCCGCCCAAAAGAAGGTCTCCACGTCGATGCGCTCGATGTCCGAAGCTGACAGACGCGCGCCCACTCCCTCGGCGAGGTCCTCGACGAGATCGAGCGCCCCGTGTCCATAGCGGCCGGATGCGAAACGCTTGAAGTAGTTGCGACGGATCCACCACGTCTGGCCAAGTCCGGCGGTCGCGCTGTCGGCATCGAAGGCGCTGCCGTAGATGTTGCCCATGATCGAGGCGACTGCGTCCGCCTCGCCAGTGAAGCCGGCATCGCGCAGCGCCAGTGCTTCGAAGCCCGCGCGGGCGCTGTGGCCGGTATAGACGTTGCGCACCGTGGCGCCGTCGTCGAGCGACTTTCGGCTCGCCGCGATTCCGAGCGTCGCCCCGATGTTTGCCGCCCGCGCCATCGCGGCAGCATCGTCGCCGCGAAGCTTGCAGAGCGCGAAGGCCGCGGCCAACGGGCCGTAAGTGCCGTGTGGATGCACGGCATGACGCGCCGTGGTTGCGCGCCACAGCCGCGCGCTTGCCTCGTAGGCGAGGATCAGCGCCGCGAGAAGTTGCTGGCCGGACAGCACGCGAGCCTCGGCCTCGGCGAGCGCTGCCGGCACGATCTGGATCGCCGCGTGGGTGCGGGTGCTGAGATTCCCCTCATCGAGATCGTGCCAAGTGCCCGCGGTGCCGTTGACAAAGGCAGCCGCATCGACGGCAAGGCGCTGCCCGGTGCCGAGCACGGTCGCGAGCGGCTCGCCGCGGTCGGGCTGCAGCGCGGCCAACCTCTGGACCTCCGGCACAGCGGCGCCGGCGATCATGCACCCCACGCAATCGGCGAGGATCAATCGGCCGCGCGCCATCACGTCTGCCGGGATGTTGGCAAACTGTGTCGCGGCGACAAATTCGGCAAGCGACTCGGTGGCGGTGGCAACCATGGCCGGGCTGCGTCACTCGCCCAGGATCGCGACAGCGCGGATCGGACTTGCCGTGCCGCCGCGGATCTTCAGCGGGAAGCCGATGAAGCGGAAGCGGCCCTTGCCAACGAGCTTGTCGAGGTTCCACAGGCACTCCATGTGGGTGATGCCGCGCGTCGCGCAGGCCATGTGCGCCTTGAAATTGGGTTCGCCCTCCGGCGCCGGACTGACCGCCTCGACGCCGAACATCAGGATCTGCCGGTCGGCAAGCCAATGCACCGCGTCGACATGCAGCCCGGGAAAATCGTGCAGATAGGCGGGAGTGCCCCACAGCCGCTTGTTGACGCCCATCTCGATCAGCACGGTGTCGCGCGGCTTGATCTGCTGTCCCGACCGCGCCAGCGCCTGCTCCATCTCGACGACCGTGATCTCATGCTTGAGCGGCACATGGGACAGGTCCAGGCAGATCGCCTCGGTGTAGAAGTTCTCCAGCGGCACCTCATCGATCGACTTCGCCTGCGGATCCGGATTGAAGTGGCAGGGCGCATCGACATGGGTGCCGGCATGATCGCTGAGCGACAACGCGTACGCCTTGGAGGTGAAACGCGTAGTGCCGGCCCGCTTGATCTCGCGGTGATCGTTCCATACTCCCATCACGACCGGCGGGTGCGACGGATGGGTGGGAGTCCTGTGGTGAAGCTCGCGACTGAGATCAATGAACTGCATATGTTCTCCTTGCGATCCGTCGCGCAGCAACGGCCAGCGCGAGTAAATCGAACTCGGTTGCGAGCGGCAAGCGCCATCACGCCATCGCCGTATGAGAAGCAGGCAGGCAGCGAAGTTGACGGCAACGCAGGCGCAATGTGAACGTGCGGCAAACAAGACCTCATCAGGATTGAAGGACGATTGTAAATGCGCGACCTCGACAGCCTGCGCGAGAACCTGCTGCTGGCGCTCGAACGCGTGGCGGGCGATGCGGCAATCGCCGGTGACGCCGAGGCGGCGCTGTGGTGCGTGACGCGCACGTTGCCGTCGCTGCTCGGCGATGCCGCTGCCGCAGCGCGGCCGGGCGGACTGCGGGACGGCGCAGTGCCGGCGAGCGCCGCCACGACCTTCATGGTCACGCCCGATCGAAAGCACCATCTCATCACGGCGCCGGTGAACTTCCGGCCCGAGCAGCATCACGAGCTCGTCGCGATCACGCTCGGGCATCCGGGCGTTGTTGCCGTCACCAGGCGCGGGATCATGTTGGCCGATACCGGCCACCACGAGAGCTTCGTCAAAATCCTGCAGACGTTCCGCGCCGGCTCCGCCATGCAGGTGCCGATGCTGTGGAAGGGCGAGTATCTCGGCGTGCTCATTTGCGCCAACGCGGCGCGCGGCGCCTTCGCCGAGGTCGATTTTCGCGCCATGCACGCCTTCGCGAATCTTACCGCCGCGCTGTGGATGGCGCACGGCGGACCGGACTGGCTGCGCTCGCTCGACTACGCCACGCTGCCGGTGCGCACCGAGGGCACCTGAGCGGCGGTGCGGCGGATCAGACGGTCGCCAGCGTCGGCCAGGGACGACGACGCTCGATCGCTTCGGCGACGTCGAGCAGCAATTCCTCGGAACCGATCGCGCCGAGAAGCTGCAGACCGATCGGGTGTCCGGCGGCGGATTGCCCGGCCGGCACGCTGATGCCGGCAAGCCCGGCGATGTTTCCCCAGGTCGTGTAGATGGAGGAAGCGCGCGGCGGCGCTGGACGTCCGGCGATCTCCTTGGAGTAGGGCTCGGCTTTGGGCCACAGCAGGCCGGCGGCGGTCGGCGTGGCGATGAGGTCGTAGCCGGCGAACAGCCCGGCCGCTTCCTCGCGGATCTGCGCGACGCGGTCGAGTATCTTGAGATACGCGACGGCCGATGTGCGCAGCCCCTCTTCGCCGAGCGCCGCGATCTGCGGTGTCGCCCGCATCTGCCAGTCCGGCAGGTGGCAGATGAACCGGGCCACCCCGACCGCGCCGAGCTTGAGCAGGATCGCGCCGCATTCGTCGGGATCGTAGGGCGCGGCGATCTCCTCGACGGCGTGGCCGAGGCCCGACAGCTGCCGCAGGCTCTCGCGCCAGCACGCCTCGATCTCCGGCTCGACCGGCGCGGCACCGATCCGGCAGAACGCCGCGATCCTGCGCGGCCCCCGCGCGGGGGCTCGCGTAGCTGGCGCCAGCGCGACGCAGCCGAACATCGCCCGCACGTCGGCGACCGTGCGGCCCATCTGACCGATTGCCTGGAGGTCGGCGGTGAGCAACGGAAATCCGCGTCCGCGCGGCATGCGGCCGAGCGAAGGCTTGAGCCCGACCGCGCCCACGTGAGCGGCGGGGCGCCGGGTCGAGCCGCCCGCATCGGTCACCAGCGCCAGGGGGCCGATGCCTGCCATGACGGCAGCCGCCGCGCCGCCGCTCGACCCGCCCGGGCTGAGCTCCGGTGCCCACGGATTGCCGGTCGCGCCGAACAGCCGGTTGTCCGTGTAGCCGGCCAGCGACAGCTCGGGCGTGTTGGTCTTGCCGAGAATAACCGCTCCAGCCTCGCGCAGCCGCGCGACCGGACGCTCGTCCATCGGCGCGATGTGCTCGGCGCACAACAGGCTGCCCCAGGTCGCGCGCAGGCCGGCGACGAACAGATTGTCCTTCACGGTGATCGGGATGCCGTCGAGGGGGCCGTGCAACGCGCCGCGTCGCCAGCGCTCGGCCGATGCCGTGGCCGCCTGCATGGCGCCCGCGCGGTCGACCGTGACGACAGCGTTGAGCCGCGGATTGACCGCGTCGAGCCGCGCCAGGCACGCCTGCGTTGCTATCACGGGCGTAGCCGAGCCGGCCCGATAGGCGGCCGCGAGCGCGGCCGCCGTCAACCGCCAGAGCTCGGTCGCTGGCACTGGTGTCTGCGATAGCTCAACCATCCAGCCACGCCACTGCGCGGATCGGGCTGCCGGTGCCGCCCTCGATCTTCAGCGGAAATCCGATGAAGCGGAACCGGCCCTTGCCGACGAGCTTGTCGAGATTGACGAGGCCTTCCATGTGGGTGAAGCCGAGGTCGCGGCAGACGTGATGGACCTCGAAGTTGTTGCGGCCCGGCCGGCCTGGGCTCACCCCCTCGACGCCGAACATCGTGATGCCCTTGCGGCCGAGCCAAGTGGCCGACTCGCGGGTCAGCCCGGGAAAGTCGGTGAGATAGCCGTCGGTTCCGTGGCAGCGGCGATAAAAGTCCATATGCAGCAGCACGGTGTCTTTCGGCTTGATGTCGACCCTGGCGGCGGCGACTGCGGCTTCGAGATCGGCGATCGAGATGTCGGACTTGAGCGGCTTGTGCGAGAGATCCAGGCAGATCGCCTCGGTGAAGAAATTTTCCAGCGGCATCTCGTCGATCGATTTGGCGCCGGGCCGCGCATCGAAATGGCGTGGTGCATCGACATGGGTGCCGGCGTGATCGCCCATCGCGAGCGACAGCGTCGCGGCGGAGAACCGGTACCCGTCCGCCTCGCGGATCTCCTCATGCGTTGAATAGGACGTGACGACGATGGAAGGATGATTGAGCAGCCGCGGCATCTTGTGATGGATGGCACGGCTCAAGTCGATCAGCGTCATGGCGCGGTCCCCGGGTTGCGCGACGTCAAGCGCATGGTGCTGGCGGCGAATGTATCCTACATCTTTCGCCGATCATGAAAGGCTCCGGAGGCCATGCGCGTACCAGCCATGCGCCGTGGGCGCATGCAACCCGTGGGACGTTGCCTACCGGCGCCTGCTTTGACAGTCTCGACGGCGGGTGTCGGGCTCGGCGGGGCGTGCGCATGACGGGTGGATTTCGCGTCGGGTGCGATATCGGGGGCACGTTCACGGATTTTGTTCTGATCGAAACGGCGACCGGCGACATCCGCACCGCCAAGCGACTGACCACACCCGACGATCCGTCGCTGGCCATGCTCGCCGGCCTGACCGAGCTGGCGGGTGCAACGCGCGGATCGGCCGGCGCCGTGGAGCGCCTTGCCCATGCGACGACGCTGGTCGCCAACGCGGTTCTCGGGGCAAGAACGGCGCTGCTGTGCACGGCCGGCTTTCGCGACGTGCTCGAGCTGCGGCGCTACGTCCGGGTCACCACCTATGAAATGTTCGCCGATCCCCCAACGCCGCTGGTGCCGCGCCGTCTGCGGCTCCCAGTCGACGAGCGAACGCGCGCCGACGGCTCGGTGCTGCGGCCGGTCGATCCCGACGAGATACGTCGGATCGCCGACACGCTCCGGGCGGAGAACGTCGAGTCGGTTGCGATCTGCTTCCTGCACGCCTTCACGAACCCGGCCAATGAGCGCGCCGCGGGCGAGCTGCTGGCGGGATTGGTGCCCGGCCTGGCGATCTCGCTGTCCTCCGAGGTGCTGCCGCAGATCAAGGAGTATGAGCGCAGCTCGACCACGGTGATCAATGCCTACGTGAAGCCGCTGACCGTCAGCTATCTGGGCCGGCTCGAGAAGGGACTGGCCCGCGAAGGCTTTGCCGCGCCGCTCCAGATCATGTTGTCGAACGGCGGCATCGGGTCGGCGCAGACCGCCGCGGAGTTTCCGGTGCGCCTCGTCGAGTCCGGCCCTGTGGCCGGTGCGGTCGTTGCGCAGCGCTTCGCCCGCATGCTTGGGCTGCCCGAGGTGCTGGCCTATGACATGGGGGGCACCACCGCCAAGGCGTGCCTCATCCGGGACGGCGTGTTGCCGCTCACCGACGAGGTCGAGGTGGCGCGTTCGCGGCGCTTCACCAAATCGAGCGGGTTTCCGGTCGCCGTGCCGGCGGTGAGCATGATCGAGATCGGCGCCGGCGGCGGCAGCATCGCGCGCGTCAATGCACTCGGTATCGTGCAAGTCGGGCCGGACAGCGCCGGCGCGGCACCGGGGCCCGCCTGCTACGGACTCGGCGGCATCGAGCCGACCGTGTCGGACGCCGATCTGGTGCTCGGCTATCTCAACCCCGATCGCTTTGCCGGCGGAACCATGCGGCTGGACCGCGCGGCCGCCGAGCGGGCGATCGACACGCAGATCGTCAAGCCGGTCAGGCTGGCGACGGCGGAGGCCGCCTGGACCATCCACGACGTCGTCAACGAGTCCATGGCGGCGGCGGTACGCATCCACGTGAGCGAGCGCGGCGGCGATCCGTCCCGACCGGCGCTGGTGGCGTTCGGCGGAGCCGGGCCGGTTCACGTCTGCAATCTCGCCGCCAAGCTGCGCATCGGACGGATTCTGGTACCGCTGCGCGCTGGCGTGCTGTCGGCGCTCGGCCTCCTTCTGGCGCCGGCCGCCTACGACGTCGCCCGCACCTGGAAGGTGCCGCTCAAGGGAGCTGATTTTCCGGCGCTCGCCGAGGAGGTCGCGGCCATCCGCAGGGAGATCGCGGCGCGGCTTGCCGAGGTCGAGGTCGGCGCGCCGGACTTCGAGGTCACGCTTGGGCTGGGCTATGCGGGGCAGAGCTATCACGTGCCGGTGAGCGTCGATGCGGCGCGGCTCGCCACGCTGACGACCGACGAATTGCTTGGCGATTTTGCTGCCGCGTACCGCGACAGGTACGGGCACTACTACGACGATGTCCCGGTGGAACTGGTCAACGTGCATGTCACCGGGGTAGCGGGCGCCGACAGCCATGCGCTGCACGCGATCCCGGCTAATGGCGGGGACGCGGCCGCGGCGCTGTTGGGAGCACGCCAAGCCTACTCGGCCCTGCGACGGGACTTCGCGACGTTCGCCGTCTACGGGCGCGATTTGCTGCGGCCCGGCATGACGTTCGACGGCCCCAGCTTGATCGAGGAGGACTCCGCCACCACAGTGGTCGACGTCGGCGCCCGGGTGACGGTCGACGGCTACGGCTCTCTCGACATTCTCCGTCCTACGGAGTGAACGATGACCCGCCGCAACCTCGATACGATCTGGCCGCGGCTGATCGCGGCAGCCGACGAGATGGCAACGACGCTGTTCCGCACGGCCTTCTCGCACGACGTGGTCGAGGTGCACGACATGTCGACCGGGCTGTACGACGACCGTGGCAACCTGATCGGCCAGACCTGGCTCGGCGCGACCGGCCATGTCGGCGTGATGCCGGTTGTCGGCAAGGAGCTGGTGAGGAAATTTCCGCCGCACACCATCCGCCCCGGCGACATCTTCGTCTCCAACGATCCGTGGGTGTGCAACGGGCAGACCGCCGACATCTTCATCTTCACGCCGGCCTTCCACCGCGGACGCGTGATCGGCTTCTCGGTGAACAGCGTGCATCACGTCGACATCGGCGGCCGCAAGGGCTCCGGCCTCAGCGAGGAAGTGTTCGAGGAAGGGTTGGTGATTCCGCTGATGCACCTGCATCGCGCCGGCGTGCCCAACGAGGATTTGCTTGCGATCCTCACGCGCAATGTCCGTTTCAGCGAGAAGATGATGGGCGACATCCGCGCCCAGGTGGCAGCCGGCTGGGTCGGCACCGAGGCGCTGGGGCGCATCGCGCGCGACTATGGCCTCGACGATCTGCGCGGCGTCGCCGACGACATCATCGCCCGCTCCGAGCAGTCGATGCGCGCCGGCATCGCGGCGCTGCCCAAGGGGACCTTCGGCAAGTCGATGCCGGTCGAGATCGGCGGGCTCGACGAGCCGGCCCGCATCGCGCTGACCCTGACGATAGGCGAAGACTCGATCGTCGCGGATTTCGCCGGCACCAGCCCGCAGGTACGCCGTCCGGTCAACTCGCCGATGAACTATACGCGCGCCTACGTGGCGGTGCCGCTGAAGATGATCTGCGATCCGGAACTGCCCAACAACGAGGGAACCTATCGGCCGCTGGAGATCCGTGCGCCGGCCGGAACGCTGATCAACCCGAGCTATCCGGCGGCCTGCTTCTGGCGCTTGGCATCGGGCCAGCTCGTCTCCGAGTTGGTGTTCCGCATCCTCGCCGATGTGGTGCCCGACCGGGTGCCGGGCGATTCCGGCTCGATGCCGACCTGGCAGTTCTACGTCAACGGGCTGTGGCGCAACGGCGAGGCCTGGGCGCTGCACCAGCATGCCTTCGGCGGCATGGGCGGGCGTCCCGGTGCCGACGGCCTCGCCGCCGTGAGCTTTCCCTACAACGTGCGCAACGTCTCGATCGAATGGTCGGAGACCGAAACCCCCGTGCTGTTCGTGCGCCGCGAGCTGATCGCCGACTCGGGTGGCGCCGGGCGCTGGCGCGGCGGCCTCGGCGAGGAGCTTGCCTTGATGGTCGAGCCGACCGCGGACGTGGCGCCCGGCGTTCCGTTGGTGCTCTCCGGCTCCGCTGGACGCACCCGTTATCCGGCGCAAGGCGTCGCCGGCGGACGGCCCGGCAGCCTCGGCTGGATCGCCGTCAACGACAAGCCGATCGCGCCGACAAGCGCGCCCGACTTGCGCTTCATGTCGGGCGATCTCGTGCGCCTGAAGACGCCGGGCGGCGCCGGCCATGGCGACCCCATGCTACGAACCGAAGCCGAGGTGACGGCCGATCTCGCGGACGGCTACGTCACCGCCGGGCGCGTGTAACCGTGTCCGACCGTGACGATGCCGTGCATCTTGCCATCGACATTGGCGGCACCTTCACGGATGTCGTCGCGGCCTCGCGCTCCGGCATCGCCGCCGTCAAGGTGCCCTCGCAGCACGGCGATCCGGTCGCGGCGGTCCGCCACGGTGTCGCGGCGCTCGCCGATGTGTGCCGCGTCGATCCTGGCGCGGTGACGCGGTTCGTGCACGGCACCACCGTTGCGACCAATGCGGTGCTCACCCGGCGAGGCGCGCGCATCGGGCTCCTCGCCACCGCAGGTTTCGAGGACGTGATCGAGATCGGGCGGCAGAAGCGCTCGCGCATGTACGACCTGTTTCAGCCGCCCGAGACGCCGGTCTTTCTCGCGCCCAGGCGCCGTCGCGTCGGCATCGCCGAGCGCATTCGCGCGGACGGCAGCGTTGAGACGCCCCTCGACGAGGCCGGCGTGCGCCGCGCAATCGCGTTCCTCGTCGAGGAGCATCGGATCGAAGCGCTGGCGGTCTGTTATCTGTTTTCGTTCCGCAATTCGCGCCACGAGATGCGCACGCGCGAGATCGCCGCCGTCGTGGCGCCGGGGCTGCCGGTGTCGCTGTCGTGCGAGGTGGACCCGGTCTTTCGCGAATATGAGCGCACCTGCGTGACCGCGTTCGACGCCTATGTGCGGCCGGTGATGAGCGGCTACGTGGCGCGGCTCGCGGCCGGCCTCGCCGCCGCCGGCATCCGGGCGCCGGTCGAGGTGATGCAGTCGCGCGGTGCTGTCGCGGGGGCCGACCGCATCCTGGAACGGCCGGTCGTTTCGCTGCTGTCCGGCCCGGCTGCGGGTGCGCTCGGCGGGGCGCTCATCGGCCGGCAGGCGGGACGTCCCGACTGCGTTACGCTCGACATGGGCGGGACCAGCACCGACATCGCGGTGATCCACGGTGGGCGCCTGCTGGCGAGCCGTGAGGGCCGCATCGGTGGCTTTCCGCTGCGCGTGCAGATGGTCGACGTGCACACGATCGGGGCCGGCGGCGGCAGCATCGCGCGGCTCGACGATGGCGGCGCGCTGAAGGTCGGGCCGGAGAGCGCGGAAGCGGATCCCGGTCCCGCCTGCTACGATCGCGGCGGGGTGCTTCCGACCGTCACCGATGCGAGCCTGGTGCTCGGTCTCATGCATCCGTCGAGCTTCGCCGGCGGCATCCACCTCGACCCGGCGCGCGCCGAGGCTTCGATGCAGTCGATCGCCGCGCGCCTCGGCAGCGCGCCGCGCGCCGCCCATGGCATCCTGACGGTGTGCAACGAGGCGATGGCGGAGGCGATCCGTGCCGTCACCGTCCGCCGCGGCATCGATCCGCGCGGATTTGCGCTCGTCGCCTTCGGCGGCGCCGGGCCGGTTCACGCCGGGCGCGTCGCCGAGGCACTGGGCATGCGCACCGTCGTGGTGCCGCCGCGCCCCGGCGTGCTCGCCGCCGAGGGGCTGCTGCAGGCGCCGATCGAGGAAGAGCGCAATGCCACGTTCTTCCGCGCCGCCACCAGCGGCGAATCCCCGGCAATTCGTCGGACGCTCGATCGCATCGCCGATGAAGCGGGTCGGCGCCTCGGGGGGACCGCGGCCAAAGACGGATCCTGCACGCGCTACGCGGCGGATATGCGTTATGCCGGCCAGGCCTACGAGATCGAGGTGGCGATCGACCCGGCAGACGCCGATCTGGTCGCGCCGACCGTGGCCCGCTTTCAGGATGCCTATCGTGTCGCTTACGGGCACGTGCGACCCGGGGAGCCGGTCGAGTTCGTCAATCTGCGTGCGGTCGTCGGCCGCAAACCACCGGCGCTGCCGAGCAGCGTGTCCCACCCGTTGTCGCGACCGCCGGCCGCATCGTCGGCCGCGCGGGCGGTCTGGTTCTCGCCCGACGCCGGGCCTGCCGAAACTCCGGTCTTTTCGCGCGCCAGCCTGGTGGTCGGGACGAAAATCATCGGGCCAGCCGTCATCGAGCAAAGCGACACGACGACCGTCGTCTATCCGGGCCACGCCTGCGAAGCCCACGCCTGCGGCGCGCTGATTCTAACTACGGGAGCACGGTCATGATCGAGACATTCGATCCGATCACGCTCGAGGTGCTGCGCAACCGGTTCGACGCCATCGCGGCGGAGATCCAGCTCACGCTGCTGCGCAGCGCCTTCTCGGTCATCCTCAAGGAAGGCGAGGACTGCTCGGCGGCGATCTTCAACGCGCGCGGCGAGATCGTCGCCCAGTCGACTGCGTTGCCGCAGCATATGGGCGCCTTCATCCCCGCCCTGGCGCGCATCATGCGCGAGTTCCCGCTCGGGACGATGCGCGCCGGCGATATCTACACGATGAACGACCCGCACGACGGCGGAACCCATCTGCCCGACCTGATCATTGCGGCGCCGGCGATCGTCGACGGCCGGGTCGTCGGCTTCAGCGTGTGCCTTGCCCATCAGGAGGATTTCGGCGGCAAGGTGCCGGGCAGCATGCCGACCGACTCGACCGATATCTATCAGGAAGGCCTGATCGTGCCGCCGCTCAAGCTGCATGACGCCGGGCGGCCCGACGCCACGCTGTTCAAGATGATCGAGCGCAACGTGCGGCTGCCACGCGAGGTGCTGGGCGACATCGGTGCACAGATATCGGCGGTGACCATCGGCTGCAACCGCATCGCCGATCTATGCCGGTCGCGCGGCGTTGAGACTGTGCTCGCCTACATGGATCATCTGCTCGACTATGCGGAGCAGCGCACGCGCGCCCGCATCGCCGAGATGCCGGACGGCGTCTACCGCTTCACCGACTACATGGACAACGACGGCATCGACCTCGACCGGCGCGTCCCGATTTCGATTGCCATCCGGATCGACGGGAGCGAGGCCGTGGTCGACTACTCCGGCACGAGCCCGCAGGTGCGCGGACCGATCAACGCGCCGCTGTCGGGCGCGCTCGCCTCGGTCTACTTCGCGTTTCGCTGCGTGACCGATCCGACCATTCCCAATAATCACGGCTGCTATCGCCCCCTCGGGGTCCTCGTACCAAAGGGCTGCCTGCTCAACCCGCATGCGGGCGCCCCGGTGGCGATCCGGGCGCACACGCTCAAGCGCGCCGCCGACACGGTGCTGGGAGCTCTCGTGCAGGCGGTTCCCGACCGCGTGCCCGCGGCGCCGGCGGGCAGCATCAGCTGCGTCTCGTTCGGCGGTGCGCGGCCCGACGGCAGCCGCTTCGGCCTGTCCGATCTGATCGCCGGGGGCGCCGGCGCGCGGCCGATGCTCGACGGCATCGAGGCGCTCGACACCGACGTGTCCAACTGCATGAACGTGCCCGCGGAGGCGATCGAGCTCAGCTATCCGATGCGTGTCCTGCATTACCGGCTGCGCTGTGACGGCGGCGGCGCCGGCCGCATGCGCGGCGGCACCGGCATCGACCGCGCCCTCCAGGTGACCTCCGGCGAGCTCGTCGCCTCGTATCGCTCCGAGCGCCATTTCACGTCGCCCTGGGGCCTGTTCGGAGGACGCGCGGCGCCGCGCTGGGAGACCTCGGTGCTCCGCTCCGATGGAACGGCCGAGGCGGTTCCGTCCAAGGGGCGCCTCACGTTGGGCCAGGGGGACGTCCTGCGCGTTCTGAGTGGTGGGGGCGGCGGCTACGGCAATCCCGCCGAGCGCCCGGTGCAAGCCGTGCTCGCCGACGTGCTCGACCGCAAGGTCTCGGTCGAGGCCGCGCGCGCCAAGTATGGCGTGGCGATCGAGAACGGCCGAATCGATGAGGAAGCCACGCGCCGCCTGCGTGAGGCACTCCTCACGAGGCGTGACAACGTTGTCTACGATCGTGGCGAGGAGGATTCCGATTAGGGTCGCGGATAGGCCGACTTTGACTCGTCCAGAATGCGGATGACTGTTACCTCGCGGGCGGGGACTCCTAACAGTCAAGACGCTAGCCGTTCGTGCGGTTCCCTCAGCTCCCACCAACGTTCCACCAATGAAATGCCGGAACCAAATGGGAACAATCCTCGCTGAACGGATAGCGAAGTATCAGTTTTGTCAGGATTTTTCGATGACCCAGACTCGCTCATAACGGTCTGCTCGAACGTTGGGAGTCGGGATCAGGCAAGGGGCTGTTCGATTGGGAAGACGTGTGCGCGACGGCGCTACTCTGCGTTAGACAAAACGGTTGCTAAGCCATTGATTTGCGTTCGCTGTTAGACACCTGTCCGCGCGCGATCATCGGATTGATGATCCTGCCGGCGTCATGCACGAACACGATGCGAATGAGCTTCACCGCCGCCGTCCCGAGGTCGACTTCGACTGCTGCGGCCGTCTATTGACCAGAGTATCCATTGGGGCAACGAACCGCTGCGGAATTTCGTCGCTTTCCGCCATGCCGGATGGGCGTCAGTCGCCGACGCAACTTTCGGTGTCCCGCGCGCATCACTTGAATAGCAACGATTTGATGATAACGATCACCACATTGGTCATCTCAATGACGCTCCCGATATCGACATAGTCGAATCGCTTGAGCTGGACCCCGTCGATGGCGATCACGTTGGCGCCTGGCGCCGTCTCGTAATGGATGATGCGGCCGAGACTCATGCCGACGTCGCCATCGATCAACAGCACCAGCGGCAGCCCGGCCGTAAGCGTCTTCGGCATCGCGGCGCAGATGCCCTCGGCGAGCGCGGCGAGGCGGGCGTGCAGCGGATCGCCAGCCCACGGGAACGCCAGCGCAACGGCACCCGCGCCGTCGACGACGTCCGATTGGTCGAGAGCGTCGCGCACGCAGGCCGCGACCGCGCCGGGCTCGATCTCGCCAGAGAGGTCGAACGCACAGGACAGCACCGGCAGGTTGTGCAGCGGCAGTGCCTTGCGATCGGTGATCAGGATGGTGTTGCCGCTGGTTTGCACCGAGAATTGCGCGGCGCCGATCACGGTGGCGCGGATGCCCTGGCCCGAGTCCCAAATAGCGGCGCCGATGCGATGGTGCGCGAGCGCGTGGCGCAACTCATGCGCGACACGCCGCCGGAGAACGTGACCGCGTCGATGGGGACGTCGGCAATCGCCGCCGGCCACGGCCCGGTGACGAGCAGGCGCGCCGCGAGCGCATCCGGTTGCTCGCGGTTCATCATGGCGACGATGAGTTTCACCATGCGCGCGACGAGCCGCGCGCGATTGCGCGGCGCGAGTCGCTCGCCTTGCGCCAGATCGATGCCGAGGCTGCGCGCAATCTCGATCGCCGGCTCCTCGATCCGCACCAGGCCGTCGGCGCCCTGCTCGACGATCAGCCGTCCGCCGACCGCGATCGCGCAGGTCGCCAACAGCTCGCCGTTGCGGATCAGCGCGAGCTTGGTGGTGCCGCCGCCGATGTCGACGTTGAGCAGGGTGTGGCCGCGGTCCGCCGACAGCTTCACCGCGCCCGAACCATGCGCCGCCAGCTGGCATTCCATGTGGTGGCCGGCGGAGGCGCAGACGAACTTGCCCGATTCCTCCGAGAACAGGTCGGCGATGGCGCGCGCGTTCCGCCGTTTGAGCGCCGCGCCGGTCAGGATCACGGCGCCGCTGTCGACCGAGGCGCGCTGGAAACCGGCGTCGGCGTAGCAGCGCCCGATGAAAGCGGCAAGCGCCTCGGTGTCGATCGTCAGGTCCGGCAAATAAGGCGTGAGCAGGATCGGCGACTGCCAGATGATCTTGCGCTCGACCACGACGAAGCGGCTCGACAGCCCGGTCGAGAGCCGGGAGAGGTGCACGCGCGCAAACATCAGGTGCGAGGTCGACGAACCGATGTCGATGCCGACCGTCGTCAGCTCGACGTTGTCGGTCGCCCAGATGGCGTCGTTGACCTCGCGGTTTTCCGCGGCGTTGACGTGGACGTGCTCGAACTCGAGGTCGTGCATGCTACCGCATCACGCCGCTTCGTCGATGAACTTGGCCATGCCGGAGCGCACGCCGTGCTTGGCGAGCTCCTGCAGAAACATTTTGTGGATGCGCGGGTCTTGGTGCTCGTACTCGATCTGGCAACCGCCGTCCTTGACGCTCACGTCCATGCCCATGAACACCCGGCGTTTGTCGGTGGTGAACGGATAGCGCAGGCTGCCCATGGCGATGGCGAGATAGCGTGCCGGATGCGCCGCGGTATTGAAGTGCTGGTGGAACATCTGGTCGGGTGGCGCGAACACCACCCCGTGCTGCCAGTCGACGCGCACGAACTCCTGATCGCCCTCGTACCACAACAGCGAGAACCCGTGGCCGGTGACGGCAAAGACGTGGAAGTCCGCGCCATGGCGGTGCGCCTTCTTGTAGGTGCCGACCGGCATCTGCGAGGAGTGGGCGTGCATCGTGCCTTCGGCCAAAATGAACATCATATTCGAGCCGCCGGCGCCGCGCTGATCCCATTGCTTGAGCTCGAACGCGGACAGGTCGGAGATGAAATTCGTCTCCCACATGTTGCGGCCGGGCCGCACCGGAACGAAATTGCCTTCGCCGGCGAAAAACCCCGGCGCACCCTGCCGATCGGCGAACTCGAACGCGTTGGCGAACACGAACGCCTCGTTGTGGAACAGGTTGAGCATCGTCGGCAGGCTGTTGGTGCTCGACAGCCGCGCGCGCTCGCGGCCGCTCGCGTTGAAGTGCTGGTAGCGGCAGTTGAGCGGCAGGGCGAACAGGCTCTTCGGGCCCCATTCGAAGCTGTGCCTGCGGCCGTCGCCGATCTCCACCGTGGTGCTGCCGTGGCCGGACAGCACGTACACGACTTCCTCGAACAGGTGCTTTTGCGGCTCGGTCTCCGCCCCCGGCGGCAGGTCGAGCACGAAGATGGAGAGAAAGTCGCCCCGCCCCTTCATGTGGACGATGCCGCCCTCGACCCCCATGCGCGGCCATGGCGCCGTCGGCACCTTCAAGAGATCGATGCCGAAATCCTCGGTGATCGGCACGCCTTCGCCCTCCGCCCAGGACCCATAGGGGTCGAGCAGCAGCTTTGGTTCGTTCGCAGTCTTCGTTGCAGTCTTCATCGCATCGTTCATCGTGGCACCTTGACAAGTCCGACCGCTCGGGCGGTCATCATCCGCGCATCAGGATCAGTCCTGCATGAGTTGACGCAGCCTCGCGGCAAGTTGCTCGTCGCGGGACACGTTGATGGCGCCTACGGCGGCACCGACGCCGAGATAGCGCTCGGCGATGTCGGTCGAGCGTAGCAGTTCGCGGCCCTCGCCCGATAGGGCGACCCGTCCGTTCTCGATGACGTAGCCGCGATCGGCGATGGCGAGGCTGAGCCGGGCGTTCTGCTCCGAGAGCAGGATCGCGATTCCCCGATCGCGCAATTCCGCGATGAGCGGGAAGATCTGCGCGACCAGCACCGGGGCTAGTCCGAGCGACGGCTCATCGAGGATCAGCAGCTTGGGGTCGGCCATGAGGCCGCGGGCGATCGCCAGCATCTGGTGCTGGCCGCCCGAGAAGTTGGCGACCACTTCGTGCAGCCGCTCGCGCAGCACCGGGAAACGCCGGCAGACGTCCTGCATCCGCTGCGCGATGTCCTCTGCGCTGCGATTGCGGTGGACGTAGCCGCCGAGCTCCAGGTTCTCGGCCACCGTGAGGCCGGCAAAGGTCTGGCGTCCCTCCGGCACGTGGGCGATTCCCAGCCGCACCCGGGCGCGCGGGGAAAGCCTCTCGATGCGCTCGCCCTCGAACAGGATTTGTCCGCGCTGGGCCGGCAGCAGGCCGGAAATGGTCTTCACGAGCGTCGTCTTTCCAGCGCCGTTCGCGCCGACGAGCGTCACGATCTCGCCGGCCCGCACCGTCAGATCGATATCGTGGACGACCGGCGTCGCCCCGTATCCCGTGGTAATTCCGCGCAGCTCGAGCATCAGACCGCTGCCTCCGGGCCCACATAGGCCTCGATCACGCGTGCGTTCCGGCGGATCTCCTGGGGACTGCCCGATGCGACGAGATACCCGGCATCGAGCACCGTCACCTGATCCGCCACCCCCATCACCAGCGACATGTTGTGTTCGACCACCATCACCGTTACGCCGCTCGTGCGCACCGCGCGCAACAGCGAGGCGAGTTCGCCCGTTTCGCTGTCGTTGAGTCCAGCCGCCGGCTCGTCGAGCAGCAAGAGCCGTGGCCGCGCCATCAACGCACGGGCGACCTCCAGGAGTTTTTGCGCGCCCATCGGCAGGTCGGTGGCGGCGTCGTCGCGAAAGCGGGAGAGGCCGGTCATGTCGAGAAACGCATCTGCCTTCGCCGTCAGTTTCTTCTCTTCGCCGCGGGCGGAGGCCAGCCACAGCATCTGCTCGACGGTGTGGCGGCGCGTGTGCCGGTGGGCCCCCACCAGCACATTCTCCAGCACCGTCATGCCGGGAAAGACACGCGCCGTCTGGAAGGTCCGGATCAGACCGAGCGCCGCAATGTGTCCGGGCGACAGGCGATTGAGCGGGGTGCCGTAGAAATAGATGTCGCCCGCCGTCGGCGGAAACAGGTTGGTGATCAGGTTGAACAGGGTGGTCTTGCCGGCGCCGTTGGGTCCGATCAGCGCGGTCAGGCTGCCGTCGGGGACTTCGAGCGTGACGTCGGCGATCGCCGCGAGGCCGCCGAATCGCTTGGTGACGTTGACGACGTTGAGGGCGGCGGCGCTCATCCGGTCTGATCCTTCGACAGGACGAGCGAGGGCGGGGCCCGGCGTCCGAGGCTGAGCCGCGACAGCCAGCCGGCCAGCGATCCGTAAATGCCCGCCGGCAGGTATTGAAAGGCGATGACGAGGAGCGCGCCTTCGGCCAGTCGCTTGTACAGCGCGAACGGCTGGAAGATTTCCGGCAGCAGGGTGAGCAGCGCGACGCCGATGAGAGAACCCACCAGCGTTCCTTCGCCGCCGATCACCAGCATCGTGATCATCTCGAACGAGCGCGACGTGCTGACCATTTCCGGCGACAGAAAGTGGAAATGGAAGGCGAAGAGGCTGCCGGACAGCGAGGCGAGCGCGGCGCTGATGGCGAAGGCGGCCACCTTGTAGCGCGGCACCTTGATGCCGAGCGCCACGGCGGCCGTCTGGTCGGTGCGAATGGCTTTGAGCGCCCGGCCGAAGCCCGAGCGGAGGCCGCCGAGCAGCAGCAGCACCAGGGCGATGATCAGTGCCAGCACCAGGTAGTACATCGACGTCGGGCTGGCGAAGGACCACGGGCCGATCGAGAACGACGGGATACCGACCAGGCCCGAGGGGCCGCCGGTCGTGTCCATCATGCCGACGGCAAGCGAATCGATCAGCAGGCCGAAGGCGAGGGTGGCGAGCGCGAGATAGACGCCGCGCAGCCGCATCGTCGCGAGCGACAGCACGAGGGCGCACAGCAGCGAGAGCACAATGCCGGCAAACGTGCCGAGGAGCGGCGGCCACCCGTAGGTCACGGCGAGGATCGCGGCGGTATAGCCGCCGACCGCCATGAATCCCGCCTGGCCGAGGCTGACCTGGCCGGCATAGCCCATGAGCACGTCCAGCCCGAGCACGCCGATGAACAGGATGCCGGTGATGACCAGCGAACCGAGCAGCCCGCTGCTCTCCGGAACCAGCCACGGCAGGGCCAGCAGCAACGCCACCGCGACCGCGCCGTAGGCGAGGCCGTCGCGCCCGCTGAAGCGGAGAATGGGAAGGTGCACCCGCTGCTCGTCGCGCACGTCCTGGCGGCGGGCCACCGTCGTGAACAGGCCGCTCGGCCGAAACAGCAGCGTGACCAGCAGGAGGATGACCGCCAGCCCGTTGCTGAACAGCGAGGACACGTAGCCGGCCGCCAATTGCTCGCCGACTCCCAGCACTAACCCCCCGACGACGGCGCCGATGAAGGAACCCATCCCGCCGATGGCCACGGCAATGAAGCCGAAGATGGTGAAGAACTGCCCGGAATCGAATTGCAGTGAGGTGATCGGGGCGACGACGATGCCACCGATCGCGCCGATCATGGCCGCCATGGCGAAACTGAGCAGCGTCATGCGCGGGACGTCGATGCCCATCAGCCGCGCCGCCAGCGGATTCTCGGCGCAGGCGCGAAGCTGCCGTCCCATCATGGTGCGCGCGAGCAGATACCACAGCGCGATGATCACGATTGCGGCGGTGCCGGCGATCCACAAGCCCTGGGTGGCCACGCGCACGCCCAGGATGTCGACGGGGGCTTCGCCCGAGAACGACGGCAGATCGTAGGGATCGCTTCCCCACACCACCAGCACCAGCCCCTCGATGAGCGTCAACAGCCCCGCCGTGAGCATCAGCATGCTGCTGTGCGGCAGCCGCGCCAGCGCCGGCACGAAGGTCGCCGTTCCGAGCGCCGCGCCGAACAACGTCGTTCCCACGACCGCGCCCAAGGCCGCGAGCGCCGCGGGCCAGCCCAGCGTCTGCTGCAGCGTGTACATCGACAAGGCGCCGACGACACAGAAGGCACCCTGCGACAGATTGATCACGCCGGTGACGCGAAAGACCAGCGCGAAGCCCAGCGCGACGATGGCAAAGACGCTGCCCTGGAGCAGCCCACCGACGATGATCGCGGTCACTTTGCTCGATCTTTCCGTCTATCGGCGAACCTATTTGCCGAGCGGAACGCCGGTCGGCTTGCTCACCAGTTCCCACGTCTGATGGGCCGGGCTCCACAACGTGACGATCGCGTCCTGCACGTCAAGCCCGCGCTGCGGGTTCTTTGGAAAGTCATAGACCCCGCTGATTCCCGCATAGCCCTTTAGGTTGGCGATGTAATCGCGCACCTGCTGGGCGGTCGCGTCGGGCCCGAGATGGCGCAGCGCGTCGATCACGATCATGGTCGGATCCCAGGCGAGCGTCGCCGCGATGTCCGGCTTGGCGTCCGCCGCCTTGAACGTATCGAAGAACTCCCGCTGCGCCTTTTCCACCGCCGGATCGAGCGTGATCACTCCCTCGTGCTGCACCCATTGCGCGGCCGGGATGTAGAGCTGCTTCGGCAGGAAGGACGCATACTGCGTCATCTGCGCATACGTCATGTTGCCGTTGGTGGTGCCGATTGGGACATCGAGCCCGGCCTGAATGATCCCCTTGAAAACGGTTGCAATCGGTGTGCCCGTGCTCCAGGCGATCAGCGCCTGCGGTTTGGCCTCCTTGATGTGCTCGATCTGGGCCGCGACGCTCACGTCGGTCGTGTTGAAATGCGCGCGCTCGACCACCGTGATGTCCTTGTTCTCGGGCCGCCCCACGACCTCGTTCAGGCCGCGCTCGGCGTCCTGGCCGGTGGCGTCGGCGCTGGTCATGAACGCAAGCCGCGTCCACCCCTTCAGCCGGAAATAGCGGACGAGCGCGTCGGCAAGGTCGAGGGTCGAGACGCTCGAGGTGAAGACGTAGCTGTCCTTGGGCGGGTGAATGCCGGGCGAGAAGCAATACATCGCCGGGCCGTTCTGCATCAGCGGCGCCATGGCGTTGCAGACCGCGACGAGCGATGATCCCAGGATGACCGCAGGTTTGGCGGCGACGACCCGATTTGTGAGCTGAACCCCCGTTTGCGGCTTCGACTGATCGTCATAGAAAATAAAGTGCACGGGCTGGCCGTGAATGCCGCCGGCCTTGTTGATCAACGGTTCGGCAAGCTGCAGCGCCTTCTGTTCCTCCTTGCCGAGAAACGAGGCGCCGCCGGTCAGCGGCAGAATGACGTTGATATCGTACGCGTTGGCGGGGGCAGCCACACCTTGCAGGGCGAATGGCAAGACGACAAGCAGCGATAATATGATTGCCCCTCCATGGAACATCTTTCTCATGGCATCCTCCCTCTGTCGCCGTTTTTTGATGCTTGGCATTTATCACCGGCGTTGTTTTGCGTTTGCGAGCGCCCCGTCAGCCGCCTCGGGCTCAAGTATCAAGCGGCCGCTTCCACGCCACAACCGTCGACGTGCGCTCAACAGGGACTTCGCGGGCACACGAGGTGGGCCTGCTAGGCGACGCGTTCGTGCCCTCCGCTGAGAGCAAGCTCGTCTTCGGACACGCCAAGCGTCCGCCAATCCGTCGACTTCGGCACGATGCCTTCGAACGATTGAAGCTTGACGTGCGGAATCCGCGGTTCGCTTGTTCCGATCGCGGGTCCGCCGTCCCGAAACCTGCGGCCGGCGTCGATCATGATGCGGCGAAACTCAACAATGGCAAGATCGCTCGCGCCGAGTCGTTCCTTGGTACGATCGACGATCGGCCCCATGGTTTCCCACATCGCTATGTCCTGATTGGGGAAGCCCTGGATGCCGGTGAAATTTCCGAGCTTCATCGCCTGGCGGTCCTGCCAGTAATTGTTCTCCTTCGTGCGCAATTTGCGGAATTGCGGATCGAGATCGATGCCGACCTGCGCGCCGCAGAATTGGCGCCAAGCCTCCTGCTCGATGCCGGGCTTGTCGGCTTCCGCCCAGGCCATCATGTACAGAATAGTGTGGGTGTCGTCGACCGGCACGTTCATCAGCGATAAATTGTGCACGTTGTTCGGCGGGATCAGTGCGGTGAACGGGGCGATGAAAAGCGTAATCCGTACATAGTCATTGGTATTGGCGTTCATGATCGGCCGGCGGATCGCCGCGTAGCGGAAACCGAAACCGGTGGGCTGGACCTGAATGCGCGGCGCCCGGTCGGTCGAAGGGCGCGGCCAACTTGTCGCGGTCGCCGTGGCGCGGTCGACCCGCGCCGGCGGCATGTCGGTCGAATGCAGATGGGAGCTGTGGGCGGAATCAATCCCGCCCTCGAACGTCTGCGCCCAGTTGGCGTTGACGTGCATCTTGACGATGCTGACCTTGGTTTGCGGCGTGGGCGCCCAGGCCGGCGGTTGAAACTCCGTCATCGTGTTCGGCGGACCCATGTACGCCCACACGAAACCTCCACCCTCGCGCGCCGGATAGGCCTTGTGCTTGATCTTTTCGGCAAGCCGGCTCTCCGGCGGCTCGGAAGCCATCTCGAGGACGTTGCCCTCCACATCCATCTTCCAGCCGTGATACAGGCAGCGCAGGCCGCATTCCTCGTTGCGCCCGAGCGCCAGCGAAGCGCGCCGGTGCGGACAATATTCGTCCAACACTCCGATCCGTCCATCCGTGTCGCGGAACGCCACCAAGTCTTCACCCAGGAGGCGCACGCGCACGGGGGCTCCGTCAGGCTCGGCCACTTCCTCGGACATGCAGGCCGGAATCCAGTGGCGCCGCATCAGCTGGCCCGTCGGCGCGTCGCCTTCGACGCGGCACAACAGTTCGTTCTCTTCCCAGGTCATCATGACGCCTCTCCCGCGACGGGCTTGCGTCCCATCCGCGAATATCTTAGCTCTCTAATTTAAACGGTCAAGACGAGCCGTCGAGGGGCCCGGACGTCGCGTGATTGTGCGATGCAAAAGCTCGAAAGGGCTGGCAGCAAGACCGCTGGAGCGCCCGAATCGAAGAGTGAGTGCTGGGATGATCGGACCCGCAAATCGTCTGCGCCTTGCCCGCAGGGCGCAGATCGCAAAGGATATATTCGAGCTTGATTTCCGCCGGGCCGATGCGGCCGACCTCCCGGCGTTTACAGCCGGCGCGCACATTCAGATCCAGGTTCCGAACGAGTTGGTCCGCAAATACTCATTGTGCAACGACCCCGCGGAACGCCAGCGCTATGTTATTGCCGTCAAGCACGAAACTGGCGGCCGCGGCGGATCGCGGAGCCTGATCGAGGACGCGAAAATCGGCGATGACCTGCTGGTGTCGGAACCCGTGAATAATTTCGGCCTGTCCAAACGGACCCGGGCGTTCGTCCTCATCGCCGGCGGCATCGGGATCACGCCGATCATGTCGATGATCCGCCAACTAAAGAGCGAACCGGAAAGGCAGTTCAAGCTCTACTATTGCACGCGCACGCCGGAAGTGACCGCCTTCCACGACGAACTGAGCGCTCCCGAGTTGAGAACCAAGGTCAAGATCCACCACGATGAGGGCGACCCGAACAAGTCGCTCGATCTGTGGCCGATCCTCGAGGAACGGAAGAACCTTGCTCACCTGTATTGCTGCGGCCCCCGTGCGCTGATGGAAGCCGTCCGCGACATGAGCGGTCACTGGCCGCCATCGGCTGTCCATTTTGAAGCGTTTGGCGACGCTGAAACACATAAGACGGACGACACGCCCTTCACCATAAAACTCGCTCGCTCCGGCGAGATTATCGATGTGCCAGCCGGCCAGACGATCCTTGAAGCCATGCGGACGCGGGGGTTCGATGCCCCGAGCTCATGCGAAAGCGGCACTTGCGGCACGTGCAGAACGAGACTGCTGTCCGGCGAGGCCGATCACCGCGACCTTGTTCTCACCGACAGCGAACGCGGCAATCAGATCATGATCTGCGTCTCGCGTGCCCGGTCCGCGCAACTCGTTATTGATCGGTGATGGAAAGCGGTGTGGCCGAGCGACGAATTCATCTGGGCGCGGTGGGACTGGGGCGCGCCTTCACGCTTATGCTGCCCACGCTCGGAGCCGATCCGCGCGTGCAGCTAGTCGCGGCGGCCGATCCGCGCGAGGAGGCCCGACGCCGGTTCGAAACGGACTTTGCTGGCAAAACCTATACTTCCGTGGAGGATCTTTGCGACGACCCCGCCGTCGAGGCGGTCTATATCGCGACCCCCCATCAGCATCACGCCCGTCACGTGCAGATTGCCGCAGCGCGCGGCAAGCATGTCCTGGTCGAAAAGCCGATGGCGATCACACTCGATCAATGCGCCGCGATGATAGAGGCGGCGCACTGCGCGCGCATCCACCTCGTCGTCGGGCACAGCCACAGCTTCAATGCGCCGATACGAAGGACTCGTGAATTGATTGCCGGTGGCGCGGTCGGCTCGATAAACATGATCCATGCGTTAAACTATACGGATTACGTGTATCGTCCGCGACGGCCGGAGGAGCTCGATACGGCACAAGGCGGCGGCGTGGTTTTCAGCCAGGCTGCGCACCAGATTGACATCGTGAGGCTTTTGGGCGGCGGCAAGGTCCGAAGCGTGCGCGCAGCTACGCGTGCTTGGGACCCTTCGCGACCGACAGAGGGGGCCTATTCGGCCTTTCTTACCTTTGAGAACGGCGCCTTTGGCTCCGCGACCTATTCCGGCTACGCTCATTTCGACTCGGACGAGCTTAATGGTTGGATCGGAGAAATGGGACTGCCAAAGGACCGCAGTCGCTATGGGGATGCACGCAGGGTCTTGAGGCAGGCGAAGGATGCCGAAAGCGAAGCGCTGCTCAAGGGCGCGCGCAATTACGCCGGCAGGAACTACGTGCCGCCGGAGGTGGTTCCTTCACCGCCGAGGCTGCATCAACACTTCGGATTGGTAATCGCCTCGTGCGAGCATGCGGATCTACGGCCGACATCGGAAGGCGTGATGATCTACTGCGATGATGGCGTGCGGCTGGAAGGGGTCCCGGTGCCTGCGATACCTCGCGCCGAAGTCATCGACGAGCTCTACGCTGCGATTGCCAAGGGACATCCTCCTCTTCACAGCGGCCAGTGGGCGATGGCGACCTTGGAGGTTTGCCTCGCCATCTTGCAATCGCAGCGTGATAAGAACGAAGTTACTTTGCATCATCAATGCGCTGTGGTCGAACCGGTCAAGCATGAGGCGTTACGAGCATGAGTCGAGCGAAGAGGGAGGCAATCGAGGGAAGCACTCAGACGATTTTGCACCATTGGCGCGAGGCGGTGCCTAATGATCGCCTTGCCCATCTCGTCAAGGATGCGACGCGCGCCTTGTTGCGCGCCCTGCAAATGCGGCTGACGGAGCATTCGGTTTCACTCGGCCATTGGACCTTCCTTCGCATCCTGTGGGAAAAGGACGGTGTTACCCAACGCGAACTCAGCGAGCAAGCCGGCGTCATGGAGCCGACGACATTTTCCGCCCTGAAGGCAATGGAAAAGCTCGGCTACGTGACGCGGCGACGATTACCAGGCAACAGGAAAAAGGTGTTCGTGTTCCTGACTCCGAAAGGCCGTCTGTTGAAGAGCAAGCTCATACCGCTCGCGGAAGAGGTCAATGCAATCGCGGTCCGCGGCGTCAAGCCGACCGATATCGCCATTGCCCGGCAAATGCTGCTGACAATAATCGACAATCTGGCCCGCGACGAGACGGGGTCGGCATCGAAGCAACGGCGAATCCCATCGACGCGGGAACTTGCATTGCTGGTATCCGGCACATCCAAGAAAAAGCCGGTGCACACCCGGAAGCTGGCTTGAATGCCGAGCCTTCCTGTCATCATCGCAATGACCAAGCAGCCGAGCTCTACAGCTGGATTGCGTGAGAGTGGTAGGCTGGACGATGAGTCGTGCGCCGCTGCGATAGAACGAACCCCGTCGTGACGACGAACCAATCTCGAATGTAATCGAACAATCAGGTCATTTGCAGCGTCGTCGTCTGTACCACTCGCAAAGCGGCGGCACGTAACGCAAGCGGTGGTCTCCTATGTTCACTGTCCCGCGTGCACGGAACCGAATCGCACCAGCAGGAGCAGAATTGGGCAGTGCTTCGATTCCTGTTTGACGCCGAAACTATGCGGGTACGTCGATTTTCCGCACTCGAAATAATCTAGCTAACTCAATGGCTTAGTCACGTCAATGTGATTCGCCCCTGGCACCACCAAATCAACGACTTGGAGAGCACACGGAGCGCGGGCTGCTTTCTTCACGCTCGACGCCAGCAAGCTCGCAAAAAGCCGCGACCTCATCTCACGCCCGCGGCGGCGAGCGACGCCGACAGGTCGCGCGGGAGGATGGGGAACCGACGGATGCGGATGCCGAAAGGCGCGAGCGCATCCTCGACCGCCGATGCAATCGCCGCGGGGATCGGCAGCACCCCCGACTCGCCGATGCCTTTTACCCCCAATGGATTGAGCGGGGTCGGGGTCTCGCGGTGGGCGAGCTCGACCGTGGGCATTTCCGCTGCCGTGATCAGGAGATAATCGGCGAGCGTGGTGGTGATCGGCTGCCCCTCCTCGTCGTAGGCCATCCACTCGTAGAGCGCATTGCCGATGCCGTGGGCGATGCCGCCGACGACCTGTCCGCGCGCGATCATCGGATTGATGATCCTGCCGGCGTCATGCACGAACACGATGCGAATGAGCTTCACCGCCGCCGTCTCGAGGTCGACTTCGACTTCCGCGACCGCCGTCCCATGGCCGTAGGTCATGGCGTCGATCACGACGGTTTCCGTCGCTTCCAGTCCGGGCGGCAGATTCCCGGGCAAGACGAAACCCGGCGCGCCCGCCATGGTCTTGGCGATCCGGCCGAGCGAGATTTTCCTGTCGGCGCCCCTGACCACGACGTGGTCGGGCTCGACATCGAGATCGCAAGCATCGACCTCGAGCAGGTGACCGGCGACGCGCAACAGCTTCTCGCGCACCTCGAGCGCGGCCATGTGCGCCGACGACCCCGCCATCACCGCTTGGCGGCTGTTGAAGCCGCCGAAGCCCATGGACACCTCGCCCGAGTCGCCGGCGACGACACGCACGCGGTCCATCGTGCCGCCAAGCTGCTCGGCGACGATCTGCGCGATCATGGTCTTGGTGCTTTGCCCCATCGCGGCGGCGCCGGTCGCCACTTCGATCATGCCCGAGGCCGTGATGCGCACCCGCACCTGCTCGTAGGGACCACGGCCGGTCGCCTCGACAAAATTGGCGAGCCCCATGCCGACGTAGCGGCCGGCGGCGCGTGCTTCTTTCTGCCGTTGCGCGAAATCGGACCACCCCGCGCGCGCCAGCGCGTCGGCCTGGCAGGCCGGATAGTCGCCGGAGTCGAGCACGACCGCCACGCCGCCGCGCGTGACGAATTCCTTCTTCAGCGGCATGGCCGCGGCCGGCACCAGGTTGCGGCGGCGGATTTCCGCGCGATCGATGTTCAACTCGCGCGCGGCCCCGTCGAGCAGCCGCTCCATGACGAAGATGCCTTGCGGCTGCCCGGCACCGCGCACCGGCGTGACCGGGACTTTATTGGTGAGCGCGACTTTGACGTCCATGCGGTAGGCCGGCACGACATAGGCGAGCGACAGGGCGGCCACCGACCCTTGCGGCACGGTGAGACCGCGCGCGGTGTAGGCGCCATGGTCTTGCAGCAGCGACCCGCGCACGCCCAGGATCCTGCCGTCGGCCCGGAGCGCAATCTCGGCATCCCAATACTGGTCGCGCTCCTGCGTCGTGGCAATGAAATGCTCGCGCCGGTCTTCGATCCATTTCACCGGCCGGCCAAGCTTGAGCGCGGCGATCGCGATCGCCGCCTCCTCGGGATAGAACACGAGCTTCGGTCCGAAGCCGCCGCCGACGTCGGGAGCCACCACGCGAACGGACGATTCCTCGCGGCCGAGAAGATCGGCCAGGATGCGCGCCGCCACCAACGGCGTCTGCGTCGAGCTCCAGAGCGTGATCTTGTCGTCGATGGCGTCGTAGGAGGCGATGCAGCCGCGGCACTCCATGGGATGGGCGCAGCCGCGGTGCAGCCAGTACGATTCCTTGAACACGTGCGCGGCGTTGGCAAAGGCGGCATCGACATCGCCGTAGGCGCTGGCAAAGGCCGCCACCAAATTATGCGGGGCGTCGCTGTGAACGCGCGGCGCGTCGGGCGCAAGCGCGGCTCGGCAGTCCGACACGGCCGCAAGCGGTTCGAACGCGATCTCCACCAGGCCGGCGGCATCTTCCGCCACGTAAGCGTCGGCCGCTATGACCACGGCAATTGCCTCGCCGACATGCACGGTTTCATTGGTCGCGAGAACGGGGCGGTCGCGTTGCTGCGTATACGTCCGATCGGGCAGGGCGACCGCCAGGCGATCGGTCGTGGCGACGGCCCGCATGTCCTCGCCGGTCAGCACGGCGACGACGCCCGGCAGCGCCAGCGCGCCGCTCGTCTCGATTGACACGATCCGGGCGTGGGCGTGCGGGCTGCGTACGAAGGCGGCATGCAGCGTGCCGGACAGGCGGATGTCGGCGACAAAACGTGCCTTGCCGCACAACAGGTCGCGGTCCTCGATCCGGGGGGTCGACTGTCCGAATGTCCTGCTCACGTTGGTGTTTTGCCCACGATGGTGTCTCAATTTCCGTTGTCAGCATGTAGGGTGGGCAAAGGTGGCCCCGAAGGCTTTATTTGATGCACAGCGCTGGGGCCGCCGTGCCCACGCGGTCAGGCGCTGCCAAAGGGCATATGAAGTCAGGCCTGTTCGCGTGGGCACGGCGGAATGCGCACCGTGCAAATGCATTGAGGTCCTGGCCGCCTTTGCCCACCCTACGGCTCAGGGATTGGGCAGCAGCACGATACGGCCGGCCGCGCGTCGGTCGACGATGTCGTGCAACGCTTGGGCGAACCGATCGAGCGGGTAGGTGGCGGTCGCAGCCGGCGTCAGCTTGCCGGCCTCGAACAGCGTAAAGATGTCCTGCATGCACTGCGCCATGAGCTCGGGCGTGCGCTTGCGGTAATCGCTCACTTGCAGCCCGCTGACCTCGATGTTCTTGACCAACAGATAGTTGGCCTTGACGGTCGGGATGCGGCCTGAAGCGAAGCCAATCACGACCAGGCGGCCGCGCCAGGCCAACGCGCGCAAGGCCGCGTCGAACGCATCGCCGCCGACGGGATCGATCACGATATCGACACCCTTGCCGCCGTTGTTGGCGAAAATCTGCTCGCGCAAGGCGTCGTGCAGATTGCCTGTCGACAGGTCGATGACGTGGTCGGCGCCAGCGTCGAGAGCGATGGATCCCTTGGCGGGGCTGGACACTCCGGCCAGAACCTTGGCGCCCATTGCCTTCGCGAGTTGAACCGCGGCCCGCCCCACGCCGCCAGTGCTGCCCAGAACCAGCACGCTTTCGTGCGGCCGCAGCCGCGCGCGCTCGCGCAACGCGAACCACGCGGTGTCGTACGCGAGCGCCATGGCGGCGGCATCGACGAAGCTCATCGCGGACGGCAACTTGAAGCACTGCCTGGCGTCGACGGCGACCTGCTCGGCATAACCGCCCTGTTCGGCCAGCGTCAGGACGCGCTCGCCGACTGCGAGATCGCTCACGCCGGCACCAAGCGCGGTCACCACACCGGCGGGAAGCTTCCCGGGCGCGAACGGGCGCGCAGGCAGGAATTGGTATTTGCCCGTGACCACGAGGCTGTCGACGAAGTTCACCGCCGCCGCCTTGATGGCGACGAGCACTTCGCCCCGGCCGGGGCGCGGATCGGGAAGCTCGCCTATGGCGTGGCTGTCAATCGGCCCGAATTCTTTGACGACGACAGCGCGCATAGAATCGGGCACCTGCAAAAAGCACTCATCGCTTTTTTAGTACACCTGCCCGGTAAGGCGCAAGATTGGCCGGCCGCCGATGCGCGGCCATCAAGTGCAAAACGCAAGACACCATGGTGCTTTTCCAGCCGCTGGAAGTGTGCGATTCTTATCCCGCGAAGCGTACCACCAAGTGCACCGGCACGGTGTCGGCCGGGTCCTGTCCGGGCGCGACGGTGTTTTGCAACAGAATAAGACCGCGCCATGAAACCCGCCCGCTTCAGCTATCACGCCCCGACCTCGGTCGAGGAAGCGGTTGCGCTGCTGGCGGAGCTGGGCCCGCAGGATGGCCGGATCCTCGCCGGCGGACAGAGCCTGGTGCCCGCCATGGCGTTCCGCCTGGCCCGGCCGGCCCACCTGATCGACATCAACGGCATCGCCGAGCTGGCGACGCTGCAGGCAACGAGCGCGCTCGTCAGCATCGGCGCCTGCGTCCGGCATGCGGCATTCGAGAGCGACGCGCTGCCGGGCGCGGCCGGCGCCCTCCTGCGCAAGGTCGTCGAGAATATTGCGCATTATCCCATCCGGACCCGCGGCACCTTCTGCGGCAGCGTCGCCAATGCGGATCCGGCTTCCGAATGGTGTTGCGTGGTGGCGGCGCTGGACGGGGTCGTCGTGGTGCGCCGGCGGCAGGGGACGCGACGCGTTGCGGCCGCCCAATTCTATCAAGGCGTCATGACGACGGCGCTGCAGGAGGATGAACTGGTCGTCGCCGTGGAGTTGCCGATGCTGCCGCAAGGCACGCGCACCGGATTTGCGGAATTCAGCCGGCGCAAGGGCGATTTCGCGATCGCGATGGCGCTGGTCGCCTACCGGCTCGAGAACCAGGCGATGGCGGAGCCGCGGGTGGCGGTCGGCGGCGCCGAGCCGTACGCGCGCCGGCTGCCGCAAGCCGAGGAACTGCTGCGCGGCCGAGCGCCCGGCGCGGAGGTCTTCGCCGCCGCCGCCGAAGCCGCGGCGGCGGCCGTCGATCCCATGGAAGATATCAACAACACGGCCGCCTATCGGCGCGCCCTGGTCCGCACGCTGACACGGCGCGCGCTGGAGGGCGCGACATGAGCGAGCCGTGCGAGATCACCCTGCGCATCAACGGGACGGAACATACGGTCACCGTCGAGCCGCGCCGCACGTTGGCCGACGTCATCCGCGACGACTGCGGCCAGACCGGCACGCATATCGGCTGCGAGCACGGCGTCTGCGGCGCCTGCACCATTTTGCTCGATGGCGAGCCGGTCCGGTCGTGCCTCATGTTCGCGGTGCAGGCGCGCGGGCGCGCCATCCGTACCGTCGAAGGCCTGCAACGGGGCGACCAACTGCATCCGATGCAAGAGGCCTTCATGCGCCATCATGCGCTGCAGTGCGGCTTCTGCACGCCGGGATTTCTGATGCTGGCCGTGGGAGCATTGGAAAAATGGCCCGACCTCGGCGACGAGCAACTGATCGACATTCTCTCGGCAAATCTGTGCCGCTGCACCGGGTATGAGAACATCGTCAAAGCGGTGCGCGCCGCGGCCGCGGACATGAAGGCGCGTGCATGACGGCCAAGCCGGCATCGTGGATCGGCGCCTCGGTTGAACGGCTGGAAGATCTGCCGCTGGTGACGGGCCGCGGGCGTTTCGCCGGCGACGTGTCGTTTCCGCATCAATTGCACATGCGCATGGTGCGCTCCGCTCACGCGCACGGACGACTGCGGGCCATCGATGTCTCGCCAGCCCGGGCATTGCCCGGCGTCGTCGCGGTGTGGACGGCCGCGGACATCGCGGGGTTGCCGCCGATCGAATTTCGCGAGGGGCCGAACGCCAAGCTGGCGCCCTTCCGGCAGCCGGTCCTGGCCACGGACCATGTCCGCTATGTCGGCGAGCCCATCGCGGCCGTGTTTGCGACCGATGCCTACGTCGCGGAGGACGCAGCCGACGCGGTGAACGTCGACATCGACGAACTCGAAGCCGTCGTCGAAGCGCCGGCGCCGACAAGCGAGTTTTCCGCCGGGCTGACGACGGAGCCCACGATTTGCCGCCAGGGCTACGGGGATATCGCCGGCGCATTCAAGAACGCGGCGGCCATCGTGGAGCTGAATCTGACGATCGGCCGGCATTCCGGCGTGCCGCTAGAGACGCGCGGCGCAATCGGCCGCTACGATGCCGCGCGCGACGTGCTCGAGCTGCATGGCGCCGCCAAGGTGCCGCACCGCAACCGCGAGTCGCTGGCGCAGATGCTCGGCCGCAGTCCCGCCGGCCTGCATCTCTACGAAGCCCACGTCGGCGGCGGGTTCGGCGTGCGCGGCGAGATCTATCCCGAGGACATCCTTGTGCTGGTTGCGGCGATGCGTCTCGGCCGTCCGGTCAAATGGCTGGAAGATCGCCGCGAGCATATGATCGCCGCCAATCATTCGCGCCAGCAGCACCATGTCATTCGCGCCGCGGTCGATGCCGAGGGCCGGCTGCTCGGCATCGACGACGAGTTCTTTCACGACCAGGGAGCGTACATCCGCACGCACGGCACGCGGGTCATCGATACCGCGTGCGGCACGCTTCCCGGGCCCTATCGGCTGCCGCATTTTCGCATTCGCGGTCACTTCCGGCTGACCAACAAGACGCCGGCCGCGACTTATCGCGCGCCGGGCCGTTACGAGACGAATTTCGTTCGCGAGCGCCTGATGGATGCGATCGCGCGGAAACTCGGGCTTTCCCGCATCGAGGTCCGCTGCCGAAATTTGATCGGTTCAGACGAAATGCCGCATGAACGGCCGCTCGTCGCCCTGGGCGACGACGTGGTGCTCGATTCCGGCGACTACCAGGGACTGCTGGATAAGGCCCTCGCCCGATGCGACTGGGACAAGCGCGAGCGTGAAGCCGTGGAGCGGCGGCGGGCGGGCGAGTGGGTGGGCCTCGGGCTTGCCATGTATGTCGAGAAGAGCGGCTTGGGCCCGATCGACGGTGCGCGGGTGAACGTGCACACCGGCGGCGAAGTCGAGGTGATCACCGGCGGCGCCTCCGTCGGCCAGGGCTTTGAGACCGTCATTGCCCAGGTCTGCGCCGAGACGCTCGGGGTCGATTATCGCCGCGTCCGCGTGGTGCATGGCCGCACCGACCGCATCGAATACGGCATCGGCGCGCATGCGACGCGCGCGACCGTGATGACCGCCAATGCGGCTGCCGTCGCGGCGGCCAAGGTGCGGGCGAAGGCGCTCGAGATGGCGGCGCAATTGCTGCAGGCCGACGCCGCGAGCCTGACGATCGTGAACGGCAGCATCCGTCGCGCCGATGGGACGGAGCCCGCCGTGAGCCTGGGCGAGATCGCGCATCATCTGCGGCCGTCGTCGCCGACGCGCGGGCAGCGCGATCCCGGCCTGTGCGCCGACGGCTGGTTCACCACCAAGCACATGACTTATCCGTACGGCGTGCAGATCGCGCAAGTGCGGATAGATCCGGGCACCGGCGCGGTGGCGGTCGAGAAAATGCTGATCGCCTTCGACGTCGGCCGCGCGATCAATCCCATGCTGGTGCGCGGCCAGCTGGTCGGCGGCTTTGCCCAGGGGCTGGGCGGGGCGCTGTTCGAGGAGTTTCAGTACGACGAGCGGGGCCAGCCGCTGTCGGTTACCCTTGCGGACTATCTGATGCCGACGGCCCGTGAAGTCCCGGCCGTCGACGTCCTGATCACCGAGGACGCGCCGAGCACCTGCAATCCCCTCGGCATCAAAGGCGCCGGCGAAGGCGGCATCGCCGGGGTCGGCGCCGTGATCGCCTCGGCGGTGGACGACGCTCTCGGTGGAAACGGGCTGATCACGAAGCTCCCGATCACGCCGCAGGCCATCAAGGCAATCATCGACGGACAATGACCTCTCATTCGTCATCGTCCGCGAAGGCGGACGATCCAGTAACCACTGCGCCATCAAATAGAACGGCAATATCGGTGTATACTGGATGCCCCGCCTTCGCGGGGCATGACGAGTGGGAGTGCAGGGGCTCGCCAAAAGGGATGTCGCGGCTTTGTATTATCCATCCTTCGCCTGAAAACGGACCTCGGTCGGGATCGCGCGCCCCGCGGCGATCCAATCGACGACGTCGCGCTTGCGGACCTTGCCGCTCGCCGTCACGGGGATCTCTTCCACTGCGAGGAAGAACTCCGGCATGTCGTATTTCGACAGGCCGAGACGATCGAGATGCCGCAGGATCTCCTCCGGGCTGGCGGCTTTGCCCGGCTTGAACATGACTGCAAGGCAGACGCGTTCGCCCAAGCGCCGATCGGGCACCGGCACGGCGGCGGCGCGTTGAACGGCATCATGCTTGGCGGCGAGCGCCTCGATCCTGAGGGGATAAATGTTGTGGCCGCCGCGGATAATGACGTCCTTGTTGCGCCCGGTGATGCGCAGGTAGCCATTCTCGTCGACCCAACCGAGATCGCCGGTCATGAACCAACCGTCCCGGTTGAAGGACTCTTCGGTGGCTTTCTGGTCGTCGAAATAGCCCAGCATGAGGCTGGCGCCGCGGCCGCCGATCTGCCCCACTTCGCGCGGGCGCACCTCGCGGTTCGCATCCTCGCGATCGAAGATGCGGATCTCGTACCCGGGGCAGGACTTCCCGCAACTTTCGACGATCAGCTTCGGATCGTCGTTCGGCAGCGTGTATTGGTGCGAACAGGTTTCCGTCATGCCGTAACCGCTCTGGGGAACGATGCCGTGCTCGAGCAGGTCGGCGACCAGTTCCGTGGGCGCGGCAGCGCCGGATATGCGGAAACCCCGCAATGTTCCGATGCCGGTCAGATCACGCGCCTTCATCTCCGCCAGCAGATCGACCGCATGGGTGGGGACGCCGACGAGGAACGTGGTGCCGGTTTCGACCAGGCGGTCGACCAGGCTGGCGCCGCGCGGGAGGTCGTGCACGACGATCTGGCCGCCGACGGCCAAGGCCATGATCATGGCCCCGAAACCCAGATTGTGGCTCAGCGGGCTGAGCGAATAGATGACCGACCGATCGTCGATGGCCCAGTCGCCGGACAATGCGCGCGCGTTCGCCAGCAGCGTGTTGTCGCTGTGCATCACGCCTTTGGGCGTCCCGGTCGTGCCCGAAGTGAAGGCCAGATAGAGAATGCGGTTGGCATTCGCCGGCGGCAGCGCGACTGGTTCCACGGAAGACGCGGCAACGATACCTGGACCGCGGTCCGGCGCGCTCACGTCCAGCCGGTACACCTGCCGCATGGTGTCGACGGCCGGGAGTTGCGCGAACAGATCGTTCGTTGCGCCGTCGGCACCGTATCGGGTCTGCGCCACGATGGCGATCGCGCGCATGCGCTGCAGAAGACCGATGATGTCGCCGACGGTATGGTCGCGGTGCAGCGAGGGACAGCAGACGTAGCCGTTGCGGCTGCATGCCAGCAGGGCGATGACGGTCTCCGGCCGGCTCGGCAGCCACACCGCCACGCGTTGCCCGCCGATCACGCCTTTGCCCGCCAGATCGGCGGCAAAGGCGTCGACATGCGTCAGAAGCGCGCGATAGGTGAGGTCGTGGTGGGTGCTGCGCACGGCGATGCGGTCAGGCGTGCGTTCCGCATGCGCGCGGACCAGCGCGTACACCGTATCGTCGCGCCAAAGGCCGGTACGATAATATTCTTCGTACTGGTCGACGTGAAAGAGCGTCAGCAGGGTATTCGGCATCGGCAGGAGGTGCTCGGTCGCCAGTTGACCTCGGTCGGTCCACGCCCTTTTGCGTGCATGCAGGCTACTCGATCTTGATGTTGCCTTGAACGATCACCTGCTTCCACTTCCCGTACTCGCCCTTGACGAAATCAGCGGCCGCTTGCGGCGAGGTGCCGCGCGGGGCCGCGCCGACGTTGGCAAGAGCTGCCCTGAACTCGGGCTTGGCCGCCACCGTTTGCAGCGCCTTGTCGAGCTTGGTCTTCACGTCGTCCGGCACACCCACGGGCGCAAACAGCGTGAGCCACAAGTCGACGGTGAAATCCTTCAGTCCGGCTTCGGACATGGTGGGCTTGTCGGGATAAACGTCGCTGCGTTGTTCTCCCGTCGTGGCAAGCGCCAGCACGCGATTGTCGGCGGTGAACCCAACGGCGCCGGCGATGCTGCTGAAGGCAAATTGAATCTTGTTGGTCATCAGGTCGATATAAGAGGCGCTGATGCCCTTATAGGGCACATGCGTGGCATCGATGCCGGTGCGCTGTTTCAACAGCTCGGCGGCGAGGTGGGGAGTCGTCCCGACGCCCGCGGACGCAAAGTTGAGCTTGCCGGGATTCGCCTTGGCATAGGCGACGAATGCGTCGAACGTCGTCACGTTCAAGCCGGGCGTGACGACCAGAACCAAGGGCGACGAGCTCACCACCGAAACCGCATCCAACTGCTTGAAAAGGTCGTAGGGAACGCGCGGTTGCAGCGACGGATTGATGACGATGGCGGGATCCATCAACAGGAGCGTGTGGCCGTCGGGTTGCGCGCGGGCGGCGACTTCCGTTCCCACCATGCCGCCGGCGCCCGGCCGGTTTTCCGGCACGACCGGCTGACCCAGCGCATCGCCGAGATGCTGAGCGAGGGCGCGGCCGACGAAATCGACCACGCCGCCGGGGTTATAGGGCAGCATCAGCCGCACCGGCCGGTCCGGATACGATTGGGCGAAGGCCCCGCTCGCGAATAGGACCAGACCCGCTGCCGCACCGACGATCGAATCCCGGAGCTTCCCGGCCATGGTAGGAGTCCTTTCTCGCAAGCATTTTCCGGAAAAAGCCTGCCCCGGACGTGATCCGGGGTGGATACCGGTTTTCCGCAAGAAAATGCGACCAGTCAAGAATCGCGCTGCGGGAGCTTCGGCCGTCACGGCCGCGGCGGGATTTGAACAAGTTCCGTAAGCTGCTGCGGCGTGAGCGGAGCGGGCAAGATCTTGAAGGCGACGGCGTCGGCCATGACGGCCGCGACACCCGACACCTGGCCGGGCGACGTCACCGGCTTCGGCATGAAGGTGTCGCGGATCTGCACCGCGAGCGTCTCGGGCACCTTGCCGTATTCCGAGAAGATGCGAACGCCGCGCGGATCGGAATAGAGGAACTCGTAGCTTTCACGATAAGCCGCCATGAAACGTCTGATCGCGTCGGGGCGCAGCTCGAGCGCATCGGCATTGACGATATGCACCCGCACTGTCTGGTTCACCATCGACGGCGCGTCGTTGCCGCGCGCGATCAAGCGAATCTTGCCGTCCTGCAATTGCTGCAGGCCGAACGGCGGCGACGCCCAGCCGACGTCGATCTGGCCGGACATGACCGCGGTCAGGGTGACCGCGCTCGCGCCGCTGGCGACGGCTCGCGTGCCGGTGCCGAAATGCTTGATCAGGGCAAGAAGCGCGATATGGGTCGAGGCGCCGACGGTCGAAAAGCCCGCGCTTTTTCCGTCCGTGTCCTGGAACGACTTGATGGGGGAGTCCGCCGGCACGTACCAGTACAGGTCGCCGGCGCCGGTCGTGCCGGCGGCGAGAATGCGTAGCGGCGCGCCCTTGGCGAACGCCCCCATGACCGCATGGGTGCCGGCGGCGAGGCCGATGTCGACGCTGCCGGAGATGACGGCCTGCATCGTCTCGCCGCCACCCTGGGTGTAGAGAATCTCCAGCGCAATATCATGCCGCGCGAAAATCCCCGCGCGCTGGCCGATGTCCGGGATCGAGGTGTCCCAATTATTCGGCGCCCCGACGGCGAGCTTCAAAACGTCGGCCGCGTTCGACGCGACGGGGATTGCGGCGAGCAAAAGCGAGCAGAGGAGAGGCCGAATACCGCGCGCCACGGTTGTCCGCATGCATCAGGGCATATGACATGTAATGCTTTGATGTCAAACACCAGCGCGGCGATATCGGGGTCATGCGGGCGCAGACCCGGATCTCCCTCGCTGTCGCCACGATCACCCGGGCTACGCCCGTGATGACGGCCATCTTTCGATGAGCCGGGGTACGCGCGTGTCCATGCCGCCTCCGCCGGCATGCCGGTATTGTTCTCACCCTGCTACAGAAAATCTGTTGCACGTCGGCCAAGCGATGCTGGCATAATGGCCGCGCCATGACCTATCTGCTGCCGCCATTGAACCCGCTGCGCGCCTTCGAAGCCGCGGCGCGCCATCTGAGCTTCAAGCTCGCCGCGCGTGAGCTGCACGTCACGCCGGGGGCCGTTGGGCAGCAGGTGAAAACCCTGGAGAATCGTCTTGGCGTGCGTCTGTTCGAGCGGCTGCACAAGCAGCTCATCCTGACTCCGGCCGGGCAGGAATACGTGGCGGCTGTGCAGAAAGGCTTCTTCCGCATCGCCGACGCGACGGAACGGCTCAAGCCGCAAGGAGTCGCGACGGTCTTATCCGTCGGCGTCTATGCCCGTTTCGATCTCGCCCGTTTGCGGCCGGACCGTTTTCGCACCGCCCATCCGACGATCGGGCTGCGGATCCTCGAACCCGCCGGGCTGCGCGAGCTCGCCGAGGGCAAGGTCGGCGTGCTGATCGCCCGCACCCTCGGCCATCATCCCGGCTATCGATGCGAGCGTCTCGATGGCGGCTCAGGTGTGGGCGACTATCTGATCTGTCCCGAAGGAATCGCCGGCTGCCCGGAGATCGAAAGCTTGCGCGCGTGGCTCAACGACGCCGACGCCGCGGGGACCGTCGCGCGCTTCCCGCCAGCGGCCATGCGCCGCTCCGGTTGATTGCCGATTCTTGCTCGGCTTCCAACTTTGCCGGGAGGAGACCCATGAACGTGCTCGACGACTATCTGGTCGTTCCGGAGATATCGCTGCTGGACAAGACCCGTATCCAGGCACAGGTCCTCGTGCCGGTGCTCCGCGCGCTGCGCGCCGAGCTCGGGAAGGAAAAGGCCGACGCGCTCGTGAAACAGGCCTTGCGCGACTGGTCGAGGCAGCTGTTCGCGGCGATTGGCGAGGACATCGAGGGCAGCCCGCGGCGTAAATGGGCGACCGTGCAGAGCGCCTGGACCGAGGTCAGCGCGCGGGAGGCCGAGTTCGAGATACGCCGCCAGGACAAGGAGGCACTGGAGATCGACGTGACCCGCTGCCGGTTTGCCGAATTTTTCCGCGCGCTGGGCGAACCCGAGCTCGGCGCGCTGCTGATATGCGAGGCCGATTTCGACATTGCCGCGGTCGGCGGCGGCGAGGTCAGCCTGGAGCGCGCTCAGACCATCATGCAGGGCGCGCCGAGTTGCACGTTTCGTTACAAGTTCGCGCCGCGATAGCGATCGTCACGACCTTCCTACGGGGGCATAAGGGCGCGCGCCTCAGCGTCCGAACTGAGATAATAGGAAAACAGAGACAATGAGCAAGTCAAAAGATCATGATGCTCACTCCGATGTGTTGGGGAATGCGCTCGACCGAATTCCCGCCTCATTCGATAGGTTTCAGGAAGCGCATTTCTGGATTCATGGCATGGAAACTTACTACCATCTCTCGTCTCATTTCCGCTGGCACTTCAGCGTATTTCTGAAGGCGTTGAAGGAAGTTCCGCAGCTCTTGCAAATGGAACTACAGAACGAACCGGGCTTCACCGCATGGTTTCGAGACCAAAGAGACCTGCTTAATCGTGACCCGCTTATCGCGCACCTCTCCAGGCAGCGCGACATCGTCGTGCATCGTGATATGTTGATTCCGAACAGCCGCTGTTCGGTCGGTATAGCCTTCAACGATCCTTGGTGGAAAATCGTTGCATGGATTATTGCGGCAATTGCGGCGATCGTTGCAGTCGTGGCTGCGTCGAAAGGTCATGGAACGGCAAGCGTAAGTGTGAAATGCGACTATGACGAGAAGACAGGCGGATTGACCAACTGCCGTACGCCTGACCCGGAACCTACTACTGGGCCATCTGAAGTGTCTATTGCGTCCGTGGCTTCGGCAGTGGCTACAACCGCTATGGCGGTCGGCATGTCCGATGAAATTGATCCGTGGCGGCAGGGCCAGGATGCAACGGTGGTTCCATCAAATGAGACGACAACCTCCGAGAAGCTGGAGGTTAATTTTGTTCCCTTGGATGACTTGGAATCTGGAAAGCCGTTCCGCGTCCAAATCAATTGGCTATACTCTAGGATAACTGACAAAGGCGTATATCATGCGTCGATGAAGGAGATCAAAACAAATACGCATTTGCTGGGAACGAAACGGCTGACAGTGGCAAGACGCGTCCCAGCAACGCAGGACAAGGTCTTAGTACGAGCAGTGCTCACACGGACCGATGGATCAGCTTACACGGGACGCGACTTGTTTGTAACTCTACTTGTTAAGCCTCCGACTGGACAAGGTGGAGAGTTTCGGACGATTCTCACGGATCCCGGTGCGCTAGGGGAGTATTCAGGTTACTTTGCACTGGGCCACGCTATCGCCGAATTGCGAGAGCGCGGCGAGAAATATCTTGGGGATTGGCGGCTTTACATAATTGCCCAAGATATCAATTTAAGTCCTGATGGCCTCGCTCCGGATAAGGCTGCTCAAATCATTGGTGGGTTTCCGATTGCCGGTCCAGCGGTGGTCACACTCCGCGCCGAAACTTGTCCGATTCCTACCCCCGACGCTCTGATGGAAGTGTACTAAGAGGCAATGTGCACAACGTCGTTTATCGACTTGGGGGCGCAGTTGTTGTTGCTGTGCCAGTTCCCATTCTGAGAATATTTGCGAGGCAAGTGGCTCGAGTAAACCCCGACGCAGCTCCACAATGCCTCGCATTGAGGCACTTATTTCGCATCAGGGTGAGGGTACAGTCGCGAGTACGATCGTTATCTGCATTCAGGCTCTCTATGTTGAATAATCAATGACTTAGTCACACGAATGTGATTCCACTTTGGGTACCAGTAAGCGACCTGAACTCCAAAGGCGACCGCCGAGGAACGAGAAGGAGGTTTGTACTGCGCCTGGACTTGTCTATAAGTCGAGGGCAATAGATGGCCCCTGCCACGGAAACCCTCAGCTGCGCTCCAGCACTCACCCAACGAACCGCTGCCGCCGATCGGAGCCGATGAACCCCCATGCGCACCGTTGCCCTCGAAGAGCACTTCTCCGTCCCGCACCTTGCCCGCCGGATCGATCAGGGCACGATCAGCCGGCGCGGATACCGGCCGCGAACGCCGGTCGCGAACGCGCCGAACCCGCTCGAGCTGCTGCCCGAGATCGGCGCGCCGCGCCTCAAGTCCATGGACGAGGCCGGCATCAGCGTGCAGGTGCTCTCCATCAGCGGCCCCGGCCCGGATCTCGTGCCCGGGCCCGACGGCGTCGCCATGGCGCGCGCGGTCAACGATCACCTGGCCGAAGCCGTCGCGCGCCATCCCGATCGCTTTGCCGGCTTTGCGGCGCTGCCGCTGCAGTCACCCGACGCCAGCGCGGGCGAGCTCGCGCGCGCTGTGCGGGAGCTCGGCTTCCTGGGCGCGATCGTCAACGGCACGACCGAGGGCCGCTTCCTCGATCATCCGAGCTATGACGGCCTGCTGGCAGCCGCGGTCGAGCTCGACGTGCCGATCTACATCCATCCGCACATTCCGCCGGAATCGGTGCGGCAGGCCTATTTTTCCGATCTGCCGCCCGGCGCCGGCCGCGTGCTCGAGACCGCCGGCTGGGGCTGGCATTCGGAGACCGCGGTGCACCTGTTGCGCATGGTGCTGGCCGGAACGCTCGACCGCCATCCGCGGCTCAAGCTGATCGTCGGCCACATGGGCGAAATGCTGCCGATGATGCTCGACCGCGCCGACGCCGTGTTTCGCCACGACATCGGCCACCTGACGCGGCCGATCAGCCGCGCCATCCTCGACCAGGTCTGGATCACCACCAGCGGCATTTTTACCGAGCCGCCGTTTCTCGCCGCGCTGCTCACCTTCGGGATCGACCGCATCATGTTCTCGGTCGACTATCCCTATGCGCCGAACGCGGCGGGACGCGCGTTTCTCGATCGTCTGTCGCTCGCGCCCGCCGACATGGCGAAGCTCGCCCACGGCACTGCGGACGCGCTGCTGCGGCTCAAGGCTATCGGCAAAAGCCGGTGAGTGACGAACACGCGGTCTACTGGAAGCGTTTAGAGCTTCTGAACCCGAACTTGAGGGGCTTGGCGCTCCTCCGCCCGGGCCCGCCAGCCACTTCCTTGGGTCGCGCCAAAACGGCTGGTTGCACGCTGCGAGAGCATCAGAGCGTGACAAGCCGATATCAGCGAGCATCCCATCATCCTGAGCAAGGATCTCCAAGTTCCGACGATAAGACTCCCAAGCACGCCAATGCGACACCAACTGGGCGATCGATGTGAGCGCGCGAATGGGCAGCTTGATCTTTGTTTTCCACGTGAGGGAGATCAGACCCATGGCAGCCTTTCGGTCCCGTGCGATGGGTCAGCGTCGCGGTCTCCTGGTCTTTATTGCCCCGGGCAGCGTCGGGGTTTTGCTCGGTTTGCCGGCGCGGCGCGCAAGAGCTGTCGTCGGATCGCGCCACAACGGCTCGGACAATGCGGCGTGGAGATCATCTCGCGTGATGCCCATGTCGCTCAGCCGATGATCCTCGCAGTCGACGAGGTCCGCGAATTGACGGCGATGCTTGATGACGGTGACCACCTGCCGGACGCCTAGCAGGACGACGGCGAGGGCCTGGCCGATCAATGCGCCGGCCCCCGGCCTTGTCCCTATTCTCGTCGCGATGCTTTTACCCATGCGCCACTCCTGTTAGTGGCTTTGGCTGACCATGATTTAGGCTGTGGCGCCTTGTGCGGCGATTCCATATTATTTCACCATGACCGATAAAAAACGCACAGAGGACCTGGACTGGGAGGACCTTCGCTACTTCGTGCCACTGCTACGATTAGGAACCTTGTTATGCCGAAGCCAGCGAATACCCGATTGGAACGCATCAGGAGGCGAACGGTCGGCAGAACTGCGGCGTGATCCGGTGCTGCCAAAGCCCACGCCCGGCTCAACTCGGTTTGATGTCCGCTGGTGATGCGGCGGTCCGCCAGAGGCCCGCTCGAAACGCGATCATTTCAATGGCTCCGTACACCACCAGCCCAGAGGCAGCGACAAGGGCGAGACCGGGAAGGTCGCTGCCTACGAGATGGACGGCGATCCATCCGCCGACAATCACGACGCTTACGCGGCCCGTGATCCCAACGACCGCCCATTCCGGCCGACCCGTTGCCTGAAAGGCCGACGCCAAAGTCAGTCCCGCCCCAAGAAATGGATAGGTAAGGCCGATGACAATGAGATACCGGGCGGCCAGCGTACTTACTTCGGCGCTGTCGGTGAATAAGCTCGCCCATGCGCCCGGCGCGATCACGCCGAACAATCCGATGCATCCAGTGACAAGGCCCGCGAGAGCTGCGGCGATCCACGACGCCCGAACGACCCGTGCATAATTCCCAGCGCCGAGATTGGTGCCAACAATCGCGAGCAACCCGGCGTCAATGCCGAATGTCAACGGGTACAGTATGTACTCGAGGCGCGCAGCAACCCCGAAGCCGGCGAGTTGCGCGGCCCCCAAGCTGCCGACGAAACCAGTGAGGAAGACGAGCCCCAGATTGTTGAGGCTCGGCTGCAGCGACATGGGCAGCCCAACGCGCAGGATTTCAACAAAAAGGCGTCGCGACAGCCGAACGTCGCGAAACGACATCTCGACGGCAGTCCGTCCTGAGGCGATATACCAGGCGAGGACCAGGCTGGATGCGGTGAACGAGAACACCGTGGCGATGCCAGCACCGGTGATCCCGAGCGCGGGTAGTGGCCCAATGCCAAACATGAGTACTGGCACCAGAACGATATGCAGGGCTTCGACCACTGCCAACACGAGAGCATGACCGGCACCCCGCACCACGCTGGTCAACGTGCTGAGCATCCAATAGGCGAGCGCACCTGCAAAAAGCGCGTTCGAATATTCAAGAGCGGCCGCGAGGACTTCGCCAGAGCCCCCGATGAGCCGGTATATGTTGGCCCGCCGATCAGCAGAACCAAGGTGAAGATCGCGGCCATTCCCGCTGCGATGATCACCCCATGAATGACGAGCGCTGAGGCATCGCCATGGCGGCCCGCGCCGATGGCCCGTGCCACGGCGGCGGCGATCGCGCCACCCATGCTCGAGTTCGCAACCTGCTGCATCAGCATGATGAGCGGGAACACGAGCGAGATGCCGGCTAGCGCATTCGGCCCGAACCGCCCTATGAAATGCGCATCCACCGTTGCGGTCACGGCGATGAGCACGACGTTGACGACGACATTCGGCGGGCCAAGGCGCAGCAACGTCAAGACAATAGGGCCGTGCAGGAGAACACGCGTCCGCGAGGCAGTTCCTTGGGGTGCAGATATGCCCGGTTCAGAGTTCGCGATCGGGATGCTTTTACCCATGCGCCACTCCTGTTAGTGGCTTTGGCTGACCGTGATTTAGGCTGTGGCGCCTTGTGCGGCGATTCCGTATTATTTCACCATGATCGATAAAAAACGCACAGAGGACCTGGACTGGGAGGACCTTCGCTACTTCGTGGCACTGGCGCGTTACGGGACGCTGTCGGCGACTGCGCGCAGGTTGCGCGTCAACCACGCGACCGTGGCGCGGCGGGTTGCAAGCCTGGAGGCCCTACTGGGACGGCCCTTGTTCGATCGCCGTCCCGACGGCTACGCCGTCACTGAGGAAGGCAGAGCCGTGCTCGACGAGGCGCAGGTTATGGACGAGGCCGTGCTCTCCGTCCTGCGGCGGCTCGATGCCGGCACGGAATTGACTGGCCTGGTGCGCCTCACCGTTGGCCGTGTCCTCGCCGAGCGCTTTCTCATCGGCCGCCTGGATGCGTTTCACGAACGCTATCCGGCGATCGATCTCGAGGTGACCGGCGGCTCGCGGGTGGTAAGCCTCGCCCGGCGGGAAGCGGACATCGCGTTGCGCTACGGGGCGCCCAAGGACAGCGACCTTGTTGCTCGCCGCGTCGCGAAGATCGCCTTCGGGCTCTACGCATCGCCCGCCTACCGCGAAAAGATCCAGGCCGGTGTCACGCCGGCTTTCATCGGCTTCGACGAGGAGAGCGAGTTCGTTGCCGACGCTGCGTGGCTCGCGCGCCAGTTCGGCGAGAGGCGATTCTCGTTCCGCACCAGCAGCCAGACAACGCAGGCGGCGGCCGCCCGCGCGGGCTACGGCGTGGCGCTCCTGCCGCGCTACGTGGCGGCCGATGATCCAGGCCTCGCCGAGGTCATGCCGGGCGAACGTCTGCCCGAGCGCGACGTGTGGCTCCTGATCCGCCGCGATCTGCGGAAGGTTCCGCGCGTGCGCGCGGTGGCCGACTATCTCATCGAGATCTTTCGCCGCGAGCGGCTGCTCCTGGGAGGCTAGCGACGCGGTCGCGCTCGGGCAGCAAGGTGATGGAGACAACGCGCTGCATAGGGGTACATATTTTCGCGCCGGAAGAAGGGCACGCTTGCGGGTACGCTGCATTCCCGCATTTGACTTACTGCCGAAAATCCAATGGCTTGGCTACGCCAATTCGATTCCGCCCCTGGCACCAGAAATTTATAGTTGTGCACATACCCACTTCACACACCATTTTTCAATCTCAGCATCCGCGTAGCAGACGGCGGTCGGCGGCGGTCGAGCTCGACGTGCCGATCTACATCCATCCGCACATTCCGCCGGAATCGGTGCGGCAGGCCTATTTTTCCGATCTGCCCCCCGGCGCCGGCCGCGTGCTCGAGACCGCCGGCTGGGGCTGGCTGGACTATCTGAATGAACAGGCTAAAATAGCATGCGATTTCGCTGTAGCTGATCAATCTTTATCCTGTATTTTGTCATTCTGCGCGGCCACCGTTGGGCGGCCATGACGCCGATCTTGCAGCCGGGCGCAAGCACGAGGGTGCCCGATGTGGTACCGTGCATCCGGTCTGGCAAGGCCGGCAGCAAACAAAAGGGCGGTGGTGACAGCGCCCAGCCGAGCCGCTGGGCAAAGTCCAGATAGTAGAGCCGGCTCCTCCGTCATACAGATTGCGCATAGGCCGGGTGGCCGTCGGTGTGATCATTTTTCGGCTTCCCCCTCGAAGATCGACGATTCGATCCAGTTGAAGTGTTCGCCGATGACGCGATGATGACCTTCGACGCCGCGCAGCTCGGCATGGGTCGACGCGCCCGGCTCGCATCGCGTCACATTCTTGAATCCCGCGAAGAATAGCGTCGCCTCGAGCATCGAATCGGTCCACGCAGCCTTGTGCCCGTGCTTGTAGAGCAACGCATATAGCGCACCGCGCGCGGTCGCATCAGGTTGCCATTTAGTTGTGAACCTGAAATAAGCCGGATCGCCACGTTTCATGACGTTTTCGATCGACGGCACGGAAATGCGTACGATTCCGCCGGGTTTCAGCACGCGGCGGCACTCGTGCAGGAATTCGATTGCCTGATAGTAGTCGACGTGCTCGACGACGTGTTCAGCGAACACGAAATCAGCGTAATTGTCCAGGAACGGCAGATTTTTGCCAATTTCTACGTCCTCGTCAAAATTCTGCCAGCCCGGAATCCGGTTGGCGCCGCAACCGAAGTTTAGCTTGACCTGTTCGAGCGGATCGGGCCGGTCGGGCACCAGGGCAGCGACAAATCGGTCATAGACCCATACGTCGTGACAATGGGTGACCCAGTCGAGATCGAGATCAAGCACGTTGCGATGGGTGATCTCGTTCCTGTCGCCGCGCCATGCCCGCCATGGCATGAGCTTCACCCGCGTGCCGATCAGCCACGCCACCACGAGCTCGGGCATCGGGCCCCCTTTGCGCCGCGGCCAGTCATACTTCGCGATGAAGTCCGATTCGACCAGATAGTGCGTCCGGAAGACCATTAGCCCGGTCTCGACACAGCCCGGCATGTCCCGCTTCATCCCTTTGACCGGGACCGAGGCGACGTCGATGTTCTCCTCCCGCATGCGCCGCACGATCGGTGTCATCGGCAGCCGAAAGAGACTGTCGCCTTCGATGTGCGCTACGTAGTCGTAGCCGCCGTCGATCGCGGCCCGCAGCCCGAAACAGAATGCGCGACCCCAGCCGTCGCGGCCGCCGCGCGAGAGATGTCCGACATTGTCCGCGAATCGATACAGCATGCGCCGGCCGGTCGCGCCGGGCGCATAGGTTTCGAAGCGGCCGTGCCGCTCTTCGTCGATCAGCTTCGGCCAGGGTGACGCCGAGTCGACCAGCATAAGATCGCAGTCCGGGTTGAGCCGGCTGGTCAGCGTCAGCCAATGGTCCGTCAGCTTGGCGCGGTCCTCGCAGTTGACGTAGGTGGTCGCGAAGATCAGCGTGCGAGACTTGGCCTTATCGATGTCCCGCACGAGGTCCACGAGCCTACCCCGCGCCGCCGCCAGATCCAGCGTCTTGTCGCAACGGTGCGTGTTCGAATGGCAGTCGCACGGGTTAATCGGATCGATACCAAGTGACGGCGCAAGGTGCGCGCCGGCGGCCTGCGTCGTCCGGAAGCTCTCGCGGCCGCCATAGACGGTTACCCCCGGCGCCCCCACCGCCTGCGCCAATACCGGCGCGAAACCTGCCGGCGAAACGACGAGCGCGGCTTCGGCGAACAGCGCTGCCATCGTCTCGAAGTCGAGCTCGCCGGCATGCAACCTCACATCGGCGGGCAGTTCCGGTCCGACCACCCACTCAAGGCCCGGCGCCAGATCGGCGATCGATACGACAAAGAACCGGTCGCGGATGTCCTCGACCAGCCGCCCATAAGCGATCGGATCCGGGGTGCGGTTCACGCCGTCCCATTCGCTCCGCAGGATGATTTGGCGCAATACCATCAGCGGCTTGGACGTCCGCGGCCAGGTTTCAATCAGCCGGCGCGCGGAGGCCTGCCAGGTCGTCGGAATGGGAAGCCGGAAATCGGGCGCGGCCGGCATTGGAAGGTTGATGCAGCCGTACATGGTGGCCAGGATCGAGCCGAATTTGTCGATTTCCCACTTGTTGTAGTCAATCTTCCGCCGTTCGGCGTTCGGCGGCGGCCGCGTCGAGGCGAACGCATATCGCGTTCGCTCCGTCGCAATCGTCCGCGCCTGGGCCCGCAGCCGCGTCGGCCGCGGCAGCAGCCTGAGACCTTGCGCGACGAGATCGTGATAGAGCGCGATATGGCAGGTCAGGAGCCAGACGTCGTGGGACAGCATCAGGTCCCGGATCGGCGCCCGCTGATGCAGGTTGTCGCCGATCCCGAACATCCCGGTAACGAGGATCGCTGGTTTGTCTGCAGTTCGCGCGTAATTGCGGGGAGCCATCGTTCGTTCCACTTTCGCCACCTTCACTTCAGACATCGACCACTTCAGACATCGACCCCTTGGGAAACGCAGTCAGGCGGCTCTCGCTGCTCAGGTTGACGACGCTCACCCCGCGCGCCCGCAACGCCTCTTCCAGGCGCTGATACTGGCGATCGATGGCGGCGAGCTGGTTCGCCAACGGATGCCGTCCGGTTCGGCCGAAAAAACGATCGTCGGTGAAATCGACCCCAATCAGTCCGATCCGCTTTTGCCCCCATGAGGGCCGCAAGACACATGGCGACATAGGGCGAGTTGCGGGTGTACGGCAGGACGTTGGGCGTATCGATCGAAACGCCACCCTGTGGTCCCAGATCAAATCGCACGATGTGGGGACGGTCCATGCCGAGACTTAGCCGCGGGAACAGCGCCTTGGCACGCGAGCGGATTCGGCGTGCTCGCGTTCATCTGGATTTTGACCGTCTATGCTTCCGTCGAGCCCGCGAACTGCGCAACAGAGGCCTTGCCCCGTCGACGTCGCCGGTCGCGTCGGGGCGGCCGAAGCCGAGCGGCCTGGTTTTTGCCCCTCGATCTCGGCCGGCTCACTCGGACGAAGCGCCAATCGGTCCCCCCTATCTGGGCCTCAGGGACAAGAACCCCACGGCAAACAACGCGATTACGAACAAGTGTACATTGCTACCTTGGCACAAACACTAATAGCCAATTTTCTCGGCGTCAATCAAAGACTGCGGCGCGCGCGTTTCGAGTACGCTATCGGGCAAATCAGATTCATCCGCTGCAAAGTGCCCTTTATCGAACCAACCGCAAATTCGACCTCAACATGTTCCAAATATGCTTGATGGCGGAATTGGGCAGGCTACTTCGAACGTCTGTTCGCCTCCACGCTTGCCCTCGGCAATGATCGGCACGGGATCGCAGTGAGCGAGCAGAGCGAATCACCCCATGCGTACCGTCGCCCTTGAAGAGCATTTCTCCGTCCCGCACCTCTCCCGCCGGATCGATGGGCCTGGCACTCGGAGACCGCGGTGCACCTGTTGCACACTGCGGACGCGCTGCTGCGGCTCAAGCTTGCCGATAAGACCGGATAAGCAAGCAGCCCGCATGAACGAAGCGACATGCGGGACGGCACCTGGTGAGAGCGAAGCCGGATTTCCCCTCGCTTTCGCGAGGGTCATCCGGGCAGGCTGCTCAAGCTCAAGGTTGCCGATAAGACCTGGTCGCCGATCCTGCGGCTGACGCCCCGACGGCCCGCCAGGATCTCAAGGCAGACGCGATCCGGCGATAGCGGCGGTCAGGGCCGCCAACAATGCGGGCATGCTATCGACGATTTGAGCAGCACCCTTTTCTCGGAGGCGCGCGGCGTGACCCGGCCGACAGTGACTGCCGCCGGTGAACCCTATGGACATCATGCCGGCCGCCTTCGCTGCGATAATGCCGGCTTCACTGTCTTCAACCACGATGCACCGATCGGTTGTCGCCCCCATTCCCTTTGCCGCGTAGCGGAAAAGGTCCGGCGCAGGTTTCCCGTGCTCAACCATGCTCGCACCGTAAATGTGCGTCCCGAAACGATCGATCAGTCCCGTGAGTGCAAGCGCATGTCGTATTCGTTCAAGCGAACCGCTGGAAGCAACGCAAAACTTGCAGGCAAGTGCGTCCAGTACGGTCCTCACGCCCGGAATCGGCTTCAGGCTCGTATCGAACAGAGCCTTGACAAGTCGCTCATGACGACGCTCGAATTCCCCGACATCGGCAATCTGCCGCCCATTTCGAACCCTGATATCGGCGATCATGCTTGCGACACTTACCCCAGTGTAGCGATCCAGCGCTTCATCGATCGATAGAATAATGCCTTCCTTGGCCAGGCATGCGACATCGGCTTGTGTCGCCAACAATTCGCTATCGACGAGGACACCGTCGCAATCGAATATCACCAAATCCACATGCGAATCCGCCGGCTGTGCCGAAGCCTCTTTCATCGTGCTCGCCATATATCCAGTCTATCACACCCGGATCGTTGCCCAGGGGCGGTCAGGCTCGATTAGTCCGCCTTCTCCAGACGGCCGAGCCGAGGAACCTGACGAGTAGCGCTGTCGGCGGCTCGGCCGCGGCGCGAAAACTTGGATGCTCGGCTGACGAGAACAACTTGTCCAAGTCAAGAGGCGCTGCATTAGTGAATTATTCTCACTGCCTATACAACGGATCGCGGCTTTTACCTGACGGCTCTTAACCTGCAACTTTCCGGCGCTCGCCTCGCTCGGCGGCGCGCTTTACAGCCGCAGCTTTGTTGATTTGATCGTGAGCGGGACTGGCGCTCTCGTAGGGTGATCGCAGGCTTGTGGCGCCCTGCTCAGGTCTGTTGCGCGCCGGGAATAATCAAATGGTTCGGCGCCCTAGGTTTTCGATTTTGTCGCATTTTCTGCGGAAAACCGGTGCCCACTTTTCCGGAAAATGCTCTAGCCTTTCGCCAAGGGATTCTTGGGTGAACGCCTGCCTTGCGGCGATCTGGGAGCACGTATCATGTCGATGAAGGCGCGCAACGCCGCCGGCACCTGCCGGTGTCCGGGGTAGAACAGGAAGAACGCCTCCACGGAGGGCGCGAAGCCCTCCAGAACGCGGACCAGTTGGCCCGTGCGCAGGAACGGCGCGGCCAATTCCTCGGCCGTATACGCGATTCCGATGCCGTCGACGGCCGCACGAACGGCCAAGTCGGGAACATTGACCGTCACGGCGCCCGCAAGCGACATCCGCTTGGTCCTGCCGCTCCGTTCGAAGGTCCATGGCACGGTAGGCCCGTTGGCCGCAAAACGATATTGAATGCAGCCGTGCGAGGGAAGATCGTCGGGCGTGCGCGGTGGCGGCCGCCGTTCGAAATATTTGGGCGCGCCGACCACAGCCACCTTCACGGGGCCCCTCAATCGGATCGCAATCATATCGGCAGCGGCCCAGTACTTCGGCCCGATGCCCGCATCGAAGCTGCTCGCCACGATGTCGAGCGGTGTCATGTCCACCCAGAGCTCGAGACGGACCTCGGGATAGGTCGACAAGAACCGTTCCCAGATCGGGGCGATCACCACGGGGGCTGCAAGCGGCGATGCGTGAATCCGCAGGCGGCCGAACGGGCGCTGGCGCTGTTGATCCAAGGCTTCCAGGGCACCGGAAATCTGCTCGATCGCCGGGCGCAATTGCTCGAGCAGGCGAAGGCCGGCATCGGTGAGCGACACGCTGCGCGTCGTGCGGTGCAGCAGGCGCACGCCGAGACGCTGCTCGAGCTGGCGCATCGAATGGCTCAGCGCCGAGGGGGTAACACCAAGCTGCGCCGAGGCCGCGCGAAAGCTCAAGTGATCGGCAACGGCGACGAATGCGTTCAAATCGGCAAGTTCGCCACGATTCATTGCTGAATTCCGCTCAGCAGCGCGTGCAATAGACATAGCATTTTCTTTCAGCGCGTTTGTCAATACGTGCGAGGGACGGACGGCTCGCCCCGCCTGCGGGGAGGATGCCGCACGCCGTCGCGGGGACGGTCAGTCAAGTTCCGGGGTGCGCAAAACACCCCCCGTTCACCTGATTGGAAATCGGAGCAGGAGGATATGATGCCGGAGCTTGCCCCGCGCCTCCCCGTCGCCGAGGAGCCGTTGCTTCTCGACGAGCTGAACCACCGGATCAGCAACGAGTTCGCCTCGCTTATCGCCATCGTGTCCCGTGCGGCGACGGCTTCCGGCACCGAGGACGGCAAACGCGCCCTGCGGGGAGTTGCGCAGCTCCTGCATCATTATGCCCAGGCCCATCGTGCGCTGCGGCCGCCCGATCGGGAAACCCTCGTCAATGCCGAGGGATACCTCGGCGATCTGTGCCGCGCGATCAGCCGATCGAAGCTCGATCACATGAACGTGGGTCTGGTGCTGACGGCGCCTCCGTTGATGCTGGAATCGGACCGGTGCTGGCGCCTGGGAATGGTCGTGAGCGAGCTAATAACGAATGCGGCGCGGCACGCATTTGCCGGCCGGCCGGGAGAGATTCGCGTCGAATTGGTCCGCACCGACGGATTTGTAAGATGCACGGTATCCGACAACGGATCGGCTTCCGCGGACGTTCAGCCCGGGCGCGGGATCAGAATCATCGAGCAGCTCGCCACGGCGCTCGACGGACGCTTCGAGCGAAAGTTCGGATTTGCCGGAACGGCCGCGACCTTGATTTTCCCCTATCGCGAGCCAGGCAGCCGAAGCTTCGAGGACGAAGAGCCGGCGGGCGCCGGAGAGAGCCGGAGCTTGAGAACGGACTGCGCGGCGACTAGCTAAGCGCGTAGGCGCGGCGCCGCGCTGCGGACCTTGAAAGCGACTGCGATGGCCCTGCGGATCGAAGACTATGCCCTGATCGGCGACTGTAAGTCGGCCGCGTTGGTCGGCCGCGACGGTTCGATCGACTGGCTGTGCTGGCCGCGTTTCGATTCGCCGGCGTGCTTTGCCGCCCTGCTCGGCACGCCGGATAACGGCCGCTGGATCATCGCTCCGGGAGAAACCCCGCTCGCGGTGAGACGGCGCTATCGTCCCGGCACGCTCGTGCTGGAGACGGAGTTCGAGACCGCGACCGGCCGTGCGGCGGTCATCGATTTCATGCCGCCCGATCGCTGCGGCAATCTCGTGCGGATCGTGCGGGGCCGGGCCGGCCGGGTGGACTTTCGCACCGAGTTCGTGGTGCGGTTCAACTACGGGGCAACGGTGCCGTGGGTCAGCCGGCGCGACGACGACGCGCTCGACGCGATCGCCGGTCCGGAGCGGGTGGTGCTGCGAACCCCCGCGGTGCTTCGCGGCGAGGAGCTCAGTACGGTCGGCGAGCTCACGGTCGAGGCCAACGAGTCCGTGCCGTTCGTGCTCTCCTGCGGACCTTCGTTTGAAGCGCCGCCCCCGGCGATCGACGCTTTCGATGCGCTCGAGCGCACTGAAGTTTCCTGGCGAGAATGGAGCGACCGTTGCCCGGAGGTGGGACCGTGGACGGGAGCGGTCAAGCGCTCGCTCATCACGTTGAAGGCGCTCACCTACGCGCCGACCGGCGGGATGGTCGCCGCGCCGACAACGTCGCTGCCCGAACGGCTGGGCGGCGTGCGCAACTGGGACTATCGCTATTGCTGGCTGCGCGACGCGACCTTCACGCTGCTCGCCTTCATGCATCTCGGATATTACGAGGAAGCCCGCGCATGGCGCGATTGGCTCATTCGCGCGGTGGCCGGCAGCCCGAGCCAGGTCCAGATCATGTACGGCGTCGGCGGCGAGCGGTGGCTGCCGGAGCTGATCGTCGATTGGCTGCCCGGCTACGAGAAATCCGCGCCGGTGCGGATCGGCAACGCCGCCTACGCGCAGCAGCAGCTCGACGTGTTCGGCGAAATGGCCGACGCCATGTTTCAGGCATACAAGGGAGGCATGGAGCTGTCCCCGCGCGCCCGCGAGCTGCGCCCGGTGATCTTGCACTATCTGGCGAAGGCGTGGCGGGAGCCGGATGAAGGGATTTGGGAGGTGCGCGGCGGGCCGCGGCACTTCGTCCACTCCAAGGTGATGGCCTGGGTCGCCTTCGATCGCGCCGCCAATGACGCGGAAGCGTTCGACGAATCGGCGGCACGGTGGCGCAAGATCGCCGACGAAATTCACGCCGAGGTCTGCGAACGTGGTTTCGACCGCGACCTCGGCAGCTTCGTTCAGGCCTACGGCTCCCAGCTGCTCGACGCGAGCCTGCTGCTGATCCCCATCGTCGGCTTCCTTCCCGCGCAGGACCCGCGCGTCGTCGCAACGCTGCGCGCGGTCGAGGACAGGCTGATGATCGGCGGCGAATTCGTCATGCGCTACGAAAGCGAGCACGCGGGCGACGGGCTGCCGCCGGGCGAAGGCGCGTTTCTCGCCTGCAGCTTCTGGCTCGTCGACAATTACATATTGCAGGGCCGCCACGCGGAAGCCCGCAAGCTGTTCGAGCGTCTGCTCGCGCGCTGCAACGACGTGGGCCTGCTGGCCGAGGAGATCGATCCCCTCTCAGGCCGCATGCTGGGCAATTTTCCCCAGGCCTACAGCCACGTCGGCTTGATCAACGCCGCGCTGAGCCTGAGCCGCGAGATGGGCCCGGTCGAGGGGCGCGCCGACCCGCCGGCACCCGCGGTCGCACCGGCGTAACGCGCGGCCGCTTCAGCAGTCGCCTGCGCCGGTCATCTCCCGGACTCTTGACTCGTCATGCCCCGCGAAGCTTGTCCCCGCGCAGGTGCTTCGGCATGCACAGATCTCGGAAATCTTTGATAGAACACCGATGGTGACGCTTGCTCCTACCCTCCCGCCCCGTTGGGCGGGGAGGCATAGGCGGCCTCCGGCCGCCGTTCTGGGTATCGAAGAACGCCGACGCGAAGCGTCGGCTGTGCGCCGTAGCGAAGCGAAGGCGGGCGGGGTGGGGGGAATATCCTTGCTCAGAGTTTGCTGAACCACCCCCCACCCCTAACCCCTCCCCGCCATTCGCTGCGCGAATGGGGGGAGGGGAACAGAGAGATTCTGTGCATGCCTAAGCGCCTGCGCGGGGACAAGCTGCGCGGGCGATGACGAGCGGAGGGTCATCGCCGCATTGGTGAATTCATCTCAGCAGACTGTGCAATAGACCGCCGGTTTTCATTTGGCTCTGCGTCGCCATCTCCGCTCGGCGTCAGTCTCACGCCCACGGCGGGTGGACCATGATCAACTTCTTCATCGAACGACCGGTGTTCGCCTCGACGATGGCGATCGTCATGGTGCTCGCGGGCGCGATCTGCCTGCGCCTGCTGCCGGTGTCGCAGTTTCCCGAGATCACGCCGCCGCAGATCGTCGTGAAGGCGACCTACCCGGGGGCCAGCGCCCAGGTGGTCGCCGATACCGTAACGACGCCATTGGAGCAGCAGATCAACGGCGTGCCCGGCATGATCTACATGTCCTCGGTCAGCGCCAACGACGGCACGTCGACGGTCACCATCACCTTCGAGGTCGGATATCCTCCCGACATCGCCGCCGTCGACGTTCAGAACCGCGTGTCGCAGGCCGCCTCGCAATTGCCGCCCATCGTCAACCAGGGCGGCGTGACCATAACGAAGCAGAACCCGAACTTCGTCGTTGTCGTCAACCTGTTCTCGCCCGACGACTCGATCGACCTGGTGACGCTCAGCAACTACGCCTACCTGCAGATCGTCGATCCGCTCAAGCGGCTGCCGGGCGTGAGCGACGTGTCGATCCTGGGCGAGCGGCGCTACTCCATGCGCGTCTGGCTCGACCCGGACAAGCTCGCCAAGCTCGGCATCACCGCGGTCGACGTGCAAAACGCGATCGCGGAGCAGAACGTCCAGGTTGCGGCGGGCAAGCTCGGCGATGACCCGGCCCCCCCCCGGCACGGTCTTCAACTATCAGATCAACACCCAAGGAAGGTTGAGCGACCCGGCGCAATTCAGCGACATCGTGCTGCGCGCCGGAACCGCGAGCGAGGCGACGCTGCGCCTGCGCGACGTCGCGCGGATCGAGCTCGGCGCGCTGCAATACAATTCGACCGCTTACCTCAACGACAAGCCAAGCGTCCACTTGGCCGTCTACCAGCTGCCGACGGCCAACTCCCTCGAGCTGCAAAGCCAGATCACGACCCGGATGGAGGAGCTGTCGAAGCGGTTCCCCAAAGGCCTGCACTACGCCATGGCGTACGACACCACCCGTTTCGTGTCGGCATCGATCCACGACGTCATGATCACGCTCGCCGAGGCGATGCTGCTCGTTTTCTTCGTGGTCTATGTGTTCCTGCAGAGCTGGCGGACCACGCTGATTCCCGCCATCGCCATCCCGGTCTCGCTGATCGCCACGCTGGCGGTGATGAAGGTGGTCGGCTTCTCGATCAATACGGTCAGCCTGCTCGGCATGGTGCTGGCCGTCGGACTCGTGGTCGACGATGCCATCGTGGTCGTCGAGAACGTCGAGCGGCAGCTGGAGGCCGGGCTTGCGCCGCTCGCGGCGGCCAAAAAGGCGATGCGCGAGGTGACCGGCCGGATCATCGCGACGACGGCGGTGCTGATGGCCGTGTTCGTGCCGGTCGCCTTCCTGCCCGGCATCACCGGGCGGCTTTACAACCAGTTCGCGTTGACCATCGCCATATCGATGGCCCTGTCGGCGATCAACTCGCTCACGCTCAGTCCGGCTCTGTGCGCGGCGTTCCTCAGCCACCGCGGCGAACCGCGCTTTGCGCTCTTTCGCAAATTCAACGCCGGCTTCAATCGGCTAGCCCACGCTTACGCGAACGGCGTGCGCCACGCGATCGGCGCGCGCTGGCTGGTGCTCGGCATCTTCGCGGGCGGGCTTGCGCTGGCGTACGGCATCTATTCGCGCATTCCCACTGCGTTTCTCCCGGTCGAGGACCAGGGCTATTTCTTCGTCGTCATCCAGCTTCCCGACGCCTCATCGCTGCAGCGCACCGACGCCGTTGCCGAGCGCGTGCGCAAGATATTGCGCGACGAAGAGGGCGTCGCCGATGTCGTCACGATCAGCGGGCTCAACTTTGTGACGCGGGCGAACCAGCCGAGTTCCGCGGCGGTGTTCGCGATCCTCAAGCCGTGGGACGAGCGGGGGAGCGCGTTGACCGGGGGCAAGATCCTCGCCTCGGCGCGGCAAAGGCTTCGCGACATACCGGAGGCGACCGTGCTCGGCTTCGAGCCGCCGTCGATCCCCGGCCTCGGCACGTTTGGCGGGTTTGAGTTCCAGATCGAGGATCTGACCGGCAAGGGCAGCCAACCGCTCGACGAGGTCACGCAGGCGCTGATTGCCGAGGCCAGGAAACAGCCGGAGATCAACGCCCAGACGGTGCTCACGACCTTCAGCACCGCCACGCCGCAATACAACTACGATCTCGACCGCAGCAAGGCGAAGCTCCTGGGCCTCTCGCTGCCCGACGTCTTCAACACGCTGCAGATTTTTCTCGGATCGCTCTACATCAACGACTTCAACGTATTCGGCCGCACCTTCCGGGTGACGCTGCAGGCCGAACGGGATGCGCGCGCCGTTCCGACCGACCTGTCGCACCTCTACGTGCGCAACAACGTCGGCCGCATGGTTCCGCTGAGCACGCTGGGGCAGCTCGAGCCCATGGTCGGACCCGAGACCGTACCCCACTACAATCTGTTTGGAACGGCCCTCATCAACGGCACCGCCGCGCCGGGCTACAGCTCGAGCCAGGCGATCGCCGCAATGCAACGCGCCGCCGCGCGGGTTCTCCCGGCCGACTTCGGGTACGAGTGGACCGGCGTGACCTATCAGGAGCTGAAAGCCGGCTCGGTCACGGCGTTTGTCTTCGCGCTGGCGCTCGTATTCGTGTTCCTCTTCCTGGCGGCGCAGTACGAAAGCTGGACGATGCCCTTCATGGTCATCCTGGCGGTCCCGCTCGCCTTGCTCGGCGCTGTTCTCGCGCTGTGGCTGCGCGGCCGGCAGATCGACATCTACGCGCAGATCGGCTTCGTCATGCTGGTCGGGCTGGCGGCCAAGAACGCCATTCTCATCGTCGAGTTCGCCAGGCACCAGCGCGAGGAAGGCAAGAGCATCGTCGAGGCGGCGATGGAGGCGGCGCGGCTGCGCCTGCGGCCCATTCTGATGACGGCCTTCGCCTTCATCCTCGGCGTCGTTCCCTTGATGATCGCCTCGGGCGCCGGCGCCGCCGCCCGCCAGTCGATCGGCACGACCGTCTTCGGCGGGATGCTGGTCGCGACGCTGCTCAGCCTTGCGTTCGTGCCGGTGTTCTACGCCGTCATCGAGAGGCTGCGGGAGGGCCGCAGCGAAGGAAACGTGCCGAGCCTGCCCCAACAGGTCGTGGCGGAGACACATGAGATTCGAGCATGATCTTTTCCGAAAACCGGTACCCACCCCGGATCGCGTCCGGGGCAGGCTTTTTCGGGATCATGCTGTAGGAGACGTGGTCATGCGCAAAGTCCCAATGACGATCGGGCTCATCGCCGGAGCCGCCGCCGCGACGTTGATCGCCCTTTACAGTGTCGAGGGCTTCGGCAAGCCGTCCGATGAAAAGACGCAGGCGGCCGGCGCACGGCCCGAGAGCGTCTTGTCGGTTCCGGTGCGCGCGGTGGTCAAAAAGGCCGTGCCGATCTTCCTCGACTATGTCGGGACGACGGAGGCGATCCGCAGCGTGACGCTGCAGGCGAAAGTGACCGGGTATCTCGCGCGCCAGGCCGTGCCCGACGGGACCGAGGTGAAACAGGGGGATCTGCTCTACGTCCTCGACAAGCGCGACTACCAGGCCGCGCTCGACCAGAGCAAGGCGCAGGCAGCAAGGGATGCGGCTGCCCTCGAATATGCGCGCGCGCGTCAGGGACGCAACGATACCCTGATCAAGCAGGGCTGGGTATCGAAAGACGCCTTCGACCAGATAACGAGCGCGACCGACCAGGCGCTGGCGGCGGTCGCGGTCGATCGCGCGCAGACGCAAAGCGCCGAGCTCAACCTCGATTTTACCGAGATCCGCGCGCCGTTCGACGGGCGGCTGGGCCGCAGCCAGGTCCACGAGGGCGCCCTCATCACGGTCGCAGGAGCGTCGTTCAACACGCTCGTCCAGCTCGATCCGCTCTACGTCACGTTCAATCCGAGCGAGACGGACCTCGGCCGCATCGGCACGGCCGCCGCCGAGGCCGACATTCTTCTGAGCGGCGACACCCGGCCGCGCCTGCGCGGCAAGCTGTCGTTTCTCGACAACAACATCGATCGCACGACCGGGACGATCACCGCCCGCGTCATCGTCGACAACCCGGCCCGAACCGTGCTGCCGGGCCAGTACGTGCGCGTGCGCCTTCACGTGGGAGACATGGATGACGCGTTGCTCGTGCCGCAGGCGGCCGTGGGGTCGAGCCAGATCGGGAAGTTCGTCTACGTCGTCGGTCCCGACAACAAGGCCGATCAGCGCTACGTCTCGCTCGGTCCCATCGACGGCGACCTTGTGGTCGTGACAAAGGGGGTGAAGGAGGGTGACTCCATCATCGTCGGCAACCTGCAAAGGGTCGGGCCGGGAACCTTGGTCCAGGCCAAGCCCGCGGCGCAACAGGGTCCTTCCTGAGTGCGCACCGGGCGCCGGTGATGGCGAATAGACCCGCTCGGATCATGCGTGAGCGCCGGCCGTCACCTTTGATTCCGGTGAGAAGCGGGCGATAGTCGTGCATACGAACGCCGCCAGCCAAAGCAGAGGCCCGGCAAGGCCGGGCCACCAGGGAACGAGCCCGGGCACCAACACGAACAGCACAAAGGGGATATCTGCGAACGCTATGAGCGTAGCGTTCATCCAATAGCCCTGCTTGTCGTTGCGCCAGTTGAGGATCGCGGCCATCAGGATTCCGGCTAGCGCGAAGAAGAGGAGATAAAAAGCGTCCTGCAGAAGCCTGGCGCGCACCATGCCGGTCGACTGCTCCGCCAAGGCATAAACCGCGTTCGCTGCGACCAGGTGAAAGATACCCCACAAAACATAGAACACGGCGCCGATCCTGGCTGCCCATCTTGCCGTCTGCATGGTCGCCTCCTCGGTTTGATCACGGCGTTTGCAAGAACTCAGCGCCCTGGAACCCCGGTCGGCATGATCGCTGCCGCGCGCGCGGGATGGTGCCGACCGAGCGAGCGAAACGAGGGCGACGAAATCTATACGGCGGTTCTGCCGCCATCGACCGGCAGAATCGCACCCTGGACGAAACTGGCGCGGTCGGTCGCCAGGAACACGATCGCCTCGGCAATCTCCTCGGGCGCGGCCGGACGCCCGGCCGGCGCTTGCGCCGCGAGCTGTTGCAGCGCGTCGCCCATTGCCGCCGTGCCTTCGGTGCGGGTCGGTCCGGGACTGACCGCATTCACGCGGACGCCCTTGGGGCCGTATTCGGCCACCCACGCTTTGGTCAGCAGATTGATGGCGGCCTTGCTCGATCCATAGAGGCTCAAGCCCGCCGCGCCGTAATCGGCGACCATCGTCGAGACGTTGACGATCGCTCCCTTGCCGCGCTGCGCCATCAAAGGGGCAAGCGCGGCGACGAGAAAATAGGGCGCTTTCACATTGAGCGCATAGACGTCGTCGAACGACTCCTCGCTCGTTTCGTGGGTCGGGCCGAACGGAAACACGCCGGCATTATTGATCAGGATGTCGACATGGCCGTTTCCCAGCTCGACCGCCTTGCGCGCGACCGCACGGGCGCTCGCAGCGTCGCGAAGATCGGACGCGATGAAATCGGCGTTCCCGCCCGCCGCGCGAATTTCGGCAATCGTCTTTTCGCCGCGCTCCACGTTGCGGCCGACGACCATGACATGAATGCCCGACTGCGCCAGCTTGTCGGCTGCCGCGCGGCCGATGCCGCTGGTCGCTCCGGTGATGAGGGCTGTCGTCGTCATTGGCGCACTCCTTCTCGCGTTCCTTTCAGCCGCCGGCCCGGCCGCCGGGCTCGGGCCTGGCAGAGAAAATGAGGTCGAAGGGGCGCGCGCAGTAGACGGGCGCCGCGTATCTGACTTATACGCCAGGGGCATGAGTGACCGGCTCCGGGAATTGACCGCCTTCGTCCGCGCCGGCGAGACCGGCAGCTTCTCCCGCGTCGCGCGCGAGCTCGGGGTGTCGCAGCCGTCGATATCGCGGATGGTCGCCAGCCTCGAGGCGCGGCTGGGCGTGAAGCTGCTCTTGCGCACCACGCGGCACGTCGCGCCGACCGACGCCGGCCGGGCGTTTCTCGAACGGGCGCGGCAAATCCTCGGCGATCTCGACGATGCGGAAAATGCCGCGCGCGGGGTAGACAGCCTGCGCGGCACGTTGCGGGTGGCGCTGTCGGGGGCATTCGGAATTCGCGAAGTCATCCCCCGCCTGCCGGGCTTCGCGCAGCAGCATCCGAAACTGGGCATCGAGCTGCTGATGTCCGACCGGACCGAGGACCTGATCGCCGAAGGCGCCGACATGGCCCTGCGGCTGGGCCCGCTGGCCGATTCCGGATTCGGCGCGCGGGTGCTGGGCAAGGCTCCGCGCCTCGCCGTTGCCGCGCCTGCCTACCTTGCGCGCAGGGGAACGCCGCAAACGCCCGCCGACCTTGCCGGGCACGACTGCATTCTCGGCCCGGGTCTCTCCGGCCGAACCGGCTGGAGTTTCACGCGCTCGGGGCGGACAACGTCGGTAACCGCGCAAGGATCAATCAAGGTCGCCTCGGCCGACGGCGTCGTCGCCTGCGCCAAAGCGGGGCTCGGCATAGCGCTCGCCTCGCGATGGATGTGCCGGGCCGAGCTCGAGGCCGGAGAGGTCGTCGCGATCCTTTCCGATTATCAACTCGATGGGGTCGAGCTGCACGCCGTTTACCCGGGCGGCCGTCGACCCTCTCTCAAGGTACGAGCCTTTTCCGATTATTTCGCGGCTCAGCTCATGCACAAAAATGACGGCGGCTGAGCCGTGACCGCCGCCTCTTGCCACGGCGAACCCCCGGCCAAGCGATTAACGTGAAGGAAACCCGTCAAGGCTACCGTCGACCGCGTCCGACCAGCGCGAGGGACGGTCATGACGTACGCGGCGATAGGAACACCCAGGCCGGGCAGGACGGTCGATCCGACCAGCACCGACCGCAGCGGGGTCATGAAATTCGGAACGTTCCTGGGAAGAGCCCTCGAGTTCCTGGGCGTAGCGTTCGAATTCACCATCAGGGCGTTCTTTGGCGTAATGGTCTTTGGCATCGTGCACTACGTCATGTCGCTTCCTCAGTGAGGAAGGCTCCACCAGCTTCGGCAGGAAAAAGGGGGCCGTAGCAGCCGGCCGTCATCTCGCCTTCCGCGCGCCTGTGTCGGCTCCCGCCCGGTCCTATCGCGGCGCGCGCACCTCGCCGTCGTATTCTTCCGGGTCGATCGCCCACGGCACCTGGTCATAACCGGGCGCATAGTTGCGGTTGGTCAGCATCGGGTTGCGGTTGGTGAGCGGCCGCAGGTACATCGGATGGGTGACGCTGCGCACCTCGTGCTCGACCGTGAACAGGGCGCGGCCGCTGTCGAGATCGACGATGTCGCGGAAGCGATACTGATACCGGTTGTCCTCCTGGCTGACGAGGTTGCGCTCGCGCAGCCGGCGGTAGGGGCCGGAAAAGTCCACCGTGTAGATCGCCACGTGGTGATTGTCGAACTCCGGCTGCGGCCGGTCGGTCTCGTGGAACAGGAGATGCTGGTCGCGGCCGACCAGGACGCGGGCGACGGGGCCGTCGCCGTTGCGCTCGACCCGGGCCGGCACCTCGACGATGCGGCGGTAGAACGCGGCGATAGCGTCCGCCGTGCCGACCGGCACGTCGAACGCGACATAGGGAATGCCGAGACTGATCGGCCCGAAGCGCGCCGGGTCGGGCTCATAGCAGCGCACGCGATTGCCCCACGGGCAGGTCGCCGCGACGTGGTCGTTCTGCTCGGAGAAGCCGAAGCGCGTTTCCTTGAGCCGAGCGCGCACCGCGGCGAGCCGGTCGAGCAGCGCCGCGCGGCCGGCGATCACGATGCCGGTATGGCCGCGCAAGACCTGCGGGTTGCCGGTCGGCAGGTGAAACTGGCTGCGCCCGACGTTGATCCACATGTTGCCGTCGCCCACCATCATGGCGGGGTCGCGCGTCAGCCCGAGGCCGGCGGCGTAGAACAACGTGGCGAGGCGCTGGTCGGGGATGCGGACGTTGACGTGCTCGAGATGGATCGAGTTCCCGAGGTCTTCCGCGGCGCGGTCGAATGTGGGTTGCATGGTGGCGGTTCCGCAAGCGATTGCCGATGTCGCCATCATAGCACAGCCACAATAGGGGCGCTCTGCTTCCGCCGGCCCGCTGCCCGGCGACCGCTTCGGGTCGAACCGAGACCTTCCGACCGCCTTGGCGCAGGTCCGCCTGGCGATTTCTGCGGACGCCGGAATCGTCCGGCTTGGCTCGATTGCCCGCTTGGCGTAGCCTGCCGGGGATTCGGAGATTTAACGCGCTGCGGAAAGGAAGCAGTCCACATGATGCGGATTCTGGTTGCGGCCGGCGTGACATTGCTGCTGACGGACTACGCTTGGTGCCAGTCCAATTGTGAGCAAATAAGACAGGCCATAGCGACTTATGGATATGCCGCGGCGAGACAGCACGCCCTGACGCACTATGGCGCCGACGCTCTCAAAGAGGGGGACAAATGCGGCCTGACGCCAGCGGAGGCCCCCAGGACGAAAGCCCACGCGAAACACAAGCCGGCGAAGAAGAAGAAATAGCGCCGCGGGAAGCGCGCAGCCGAACCCGGACGTATCGCCAGAGCGGGATGACTTTTCTTCGAAACGTCATCCCGCTCTAGCTTATTTTTTGCGCATGATCTTTTCCGAAAACCGGTACCCACTTTTCGGGATCATGCTTTAGGCCCCGCTCACGCCAGCAGCGGCTCGGTAAGCTCGCGCACATCGGCAAGCTGTTCGAGGCGATCGACGCGATCGATCAGCGCGTCGCCGGCGCCGGGCCGCAGCGGCTCCCGCGCGAACGCGAGGCAGCGGCGAAATTTTGCCAGGTGCTGCTCGCGCCCGAGGCGGCGCGCCGGATTGGCCAGCATGACGGCGCAGCGCCAGCGCAGCACCGTTGCGTCCTTGAGCGTAACGACGACCTGTTGCGGCGCCATGGCGTTGGGATCGGGATTTCCATCCGACTCCATGACGATGCGCCCGGCCAGCGCGTGCGTCGCCGGATCGGTCAGCTCGGCGCCGCGATAGTGCGCGAGGTCGATCGTGCCGTGCAGCAGCACCTTGGCGCCGATGAACGCCATGCACAGGCGCGCATAGTTGGCGGTCGGCGATTCGATGTCGGGGCGTCCGCACAGCCGCTTGATCAGGGGCGGGCCGATCACCTGCACCGCCGCGACGTCATCCGCCGCGAACGGCCGCTGCGCGCGCAGCGTCATGATCCCCTCTATGCCGCCATGGGTCGCGCGGCCGGCCGGGTAGGGTTTGTGGCTGAGCTCGCTGACGAACCAGGTCGTGCCGAGACGATCCCACGTCGGCTGCAGGTCCCAGGACCCCTCGAAGAGCCGCATGTAGCCGAACGGTCCCTCGAACACGTCGCGCGGGCCGGTCAGCCCGGCGGCGGCCAGATCGCAGGACTGCAGCGCTGCGCGGCCGTTGAAGCCGACCTGCATGGGCAGCACCACGCTGCCTTCCACATGCGCCTGCATGGTGCCGCTGGTCTGGCCGTATTGGATGCCGAGCGCATGGCACAGGGTATCGCTGTCGAAGCCACGAAGCCGCGCGACCGCGGCGGTCGCGCCGAAGCCGCCGGAGGTCGCCGGGCGGAAAAATTTCAGGCCCTCGCGCGCCGCCACGCCGAGGCCGGCCGCGACATCGATCCCGACCGCGACCGCCGCGATCAAGTCGCGGCCGCCGACGCCGCCCGCACGCTCCGCATAGGCGAGCGCCGCGGGCAGCAAGGTCGCCAGCGGATGCAACACCGCCTTCTCGTGCACGCAATCGTATTCCTGGCAGTGCGCCTGGAAGCCGTTGAGGAATGCGGCGGTCGCGGCCGGGACGCGGCTGCGGCGCCCCCACACGCAGGCGTCGGCGCCCGCGCCCCAGCCGGCGCTGACCGCAAAGAGCTCGTCCGCCCCGGCGGCGGTCGAGCCCGCGATGCCGACCCCGATCGTGTCGAGGATGAAGGTCTTCGCCTGCAGAACCGCGTCGTCGGACAGGTCCTCGTACCGCGTCGCGAGGACGTGGCGGGCAAAACGCTCGGAGGCGATCATGGCGGGCTGCACCTCGTATGCGAACGATGCATACCTGCGGAATCAAGAAATGACCCATCAATCGTCATCGTCCGCGCAGGCGGACGATCCAGTATCCGCTGACGTATCAAGTAGAGTTGCAACATGAGTGTTTACTGGATGCCCCGCTCCCCGCCTGCACGCTAGGGCATGCATAGATCTTTCTGTTCCCCTCCCCCCATTCGCGCAGCGAATGGCGGGGAGGGGTTAGGGGTGGGGGGCGCTTCAGCAAATCTGGAGCAAGAGGAGCAAGGACAGTCCCCCCACCCCGCCGCGCGCTACGCGCGCGTCGACCCTCCCCGCCAACGGGCGGGAGGGTAGGAGCAAGCGTCACCATCGGTGCCATACCAATCCGTCCGAGATGTGTGCATGCGCTAGCGCCGGCGCGGGGACAAGCTTCGCGGGGCATGACGAGTCACAGTCCAGGCCATTGGTATCAGCCGTCCTGCCGCACGCCACCGCGGCCGGCGACCGCTTTGACGATGTGCTCCGGCTTGATCGGCGTCGAATTGAACTCGGCGCGGAACTCCGCAAGCGCGTCGCCGACGGCATTGGCGATGGCCGCGGGCGGGGCGACGGCGCCGCCTTCGCCGACGCCCTTGACGCCCAGGGGATTGAGCGGGGAGCGGGATTCGTGGTGGAGCAATTGCGTGTCCGGGCTGTCGCTCGCGCGCGGCAGGGCATAGTCCATCAGCGATCCGGTGAGGAGCTGCCCCTGCTCGTCGTAGACGAACTCCTCGAGCAGGGCGCCGCCCAGGCCCTGGACGGCGCCGCCGACGATCTGCCCCTCGACCAGCATCGGATTGATGACGACGCCGCAGTCGTGCGCCACCACGTAACGTTCGATCGCGATCCGGCCGGAGCCGACGTCCACCTCGACCAATGCGAGGTGCGTGGCGTTCGACCAGGTGACCGTCGGCGGCTCGAAGTAGAAGCTTTCCTCGAGGCCCGCATCGACGCCGGCGGGGCGGCCGTGGTCCCATCCCGGGCGGGCCGCCTGCGCTATCGCGGCGAGCGTCACCTCCATGCCGGGCACGCCGAGGACGCCGACCTTGCCGCCACGCAGCTCCAGATCGACCGGAGCGCACTCCAGCATGTTGGCGGCGATGGCGAACACTTTTACGCGCAACCGTTCGCTCGCGTAATGGATGGCCGCCGACAAGGTGACGGTGCTGCGGCTCGCGATCGTGCCGAACCCGATGGCGATCAGCGACGTGTCGCCAAGCGCGACGACGACGTCTTCCGGCCTGACCGACCACGTGTCGGCCGTCACCTGCGCGAAGATCGTCTCCATGCCCTGGCCCTGGGGACAGGCGCCCGAGGTCACGAAGACGGCGCCGGTCGGCTCGATGCGCACGAGCGCGCTCTCGAACGGCCCGACCCCGGTGCCTTCGACATAGCTCGCCATGCCGAGACCGAGATAGCGGCCGCGCGCCCGCGCCGCGCGCTGCCGCGTGCGAAACGCCGGAAGGCCGCCGACGGCGTCGAGCACCTTGTCGATGGCGCCGGGAAAGTCGCCGCCGTCGTAAACGATCGGCTCGCCGTCGCGATACGGAAGCCCCATCGCGCAGGGCATGTCCGCGGGACGGATCATGTTGCGCCGCCTGACCTCGGCCGGCTCGAGGCCGAGCGTTCCCGCGATCAAATCCATCGTGCGCTCCATGGCGAACGCCGCCTCCGGACGCCCGGCGCCGCGATACGGCGCATTCGGCACCTTGTTGGTGGCGGCGATGCGGGCGGTCGCCGCGAAATTCTCGATCTTGTACGGCCCGAGCAAATGGACGGCGGTGTTGTAGGCGATCCCCGCACCGATCGGATTCCAGGCGCCGCAATCGACGATGAATTCGTCGCGAAAGCCGACGACGCGGCCCTCGCCGTCGAACCCGACGTCGACCTCGTGCAACTGGTCGCGTGAGTGGCATGAACAGATGAAATGTTCCTGCCGCTCCTCGATCCAGCGCACCGGGCGTCCGACCAGCCGGGCCAGCAACGGGATCAGCATGTCCTCGGGGTAGACATGCCCCTTGGTGCCGAAACCGCCGCCGACGTCGAGGGCGACGCAGCGCACGCGCGCCTCCGGCAAGCGCAGGACGGCGGCCGCCTCGCGCCGCACCCAGTGGACCATCTGGGTCGACGACCAGATGGTGACGGAGTCGGTCCGCCGATCGTAGGCGCCGACCACGCCCCGGCATTCCATCGGCACCCCGGCGTAGCGCTGCGTATAGAAGCGGCGGCGCAATCGGTGCGGCGCGCCGGCCAGGGCCGCGGCGGCATCGCCCTTTTCGACGACGAACTGGCCGATCTGATTGGTCCGGAACTGCTCGTGGACGAGGGCGCTGCCGGGCGCGAGGGCGCGCTTGGCATCGGTCACCGCCGGCAGCGGCTCCAGATCGGCCGTCACGGCTTCGGCGGCATCCTGCGCCGCGTCGCGGCTTTCCGCCACGATCACCGCGATGGCCTCGCCGACATGGCGCACCTTGTCCATCGCCAGCAGCGGTTGCTGCGGCAAGTGGAAGGTGTGCTGCACTTGAGTGCGCCACTTGCTCGGGAGCGACAGCTGCGCGCCCGGCACCGGCGGCACCAGCCGCAGCAGCTCGGCGCCGGCGAGCGCCCGCACGACGCCCGGCATCGCCGCCGCGCGGGCGACATCGACCGATCGGATGCACGCATGGGCGACCTGGCCGCGCACGAATACCGCGTGCAGCATGCGGGGAAGCGCGAGATCGGCGACGAACTGCCCCTGTCCGGTCAGCAGCCGGTGGTCTTCGCGCCGCAACAGCGAGCGCCCGACATAGGGAGGCCCAAGATCGTTCATTGATCCGTCACCGCAGCGCTACTGGAAATTCTGCGCGACCTTCTTGGCCATAAGGTCGATCTGCTTGGGGTCGTCGGTGACGGGCCCGAGCACCAGGTACTGGAGCCCCGCCTTGCGCAGGTCGTCGATTCGCGTGTTGATGTGGTCGATGCTTCCGACCATGTAGCACTCCTGCAGGTGCGCGTAGTCGCGATGCGTGCCCATCACGCGCAGGAACGGCGCCTTCGACTGCGCCACCGCCTTGGCGTGGCTCGCCGTGTCCACCAGGTGAGTGAAGTTGCAGTGGCCGAAGGTGAGCTTCCGCGGGTTCTTTCCCATGCCGCTTGCGTGCTGCTTGAGCTGCAACCAGTCGCGCTTGACCCATTCCTGCTTGCCCGAGCAGCGCGACAGCCAGTTCCCCGCCTTGACGATGCGGTCCATGACGGTGGGGGCAATGACGGGGACGTCGTGCTCGCCCGGGTCGGGCACCCGCGAGCCGCCGGAAACCCAGATCGCCGGCATCCTGGGCGGGCGCGGGTCGATGGTCACGTCGTCGAACCGATAGTACCTGCCCTGGTAGGACGCGTTCGGCTTGGTCAGGAGCAAGGTCACCGCCTCGATGATCTCGTCCGTGCGCCGGCCGCGCTCCTCGATGCGCGAGCCCGTCACCTCGAACTCGCGCGCATACCAGCCGGGGCCGACGCCGAAAATGTACCGGTTGCCGGAGAGATGGCAGAGCGTGGAAATCTCCTTGGCCAGCACCACCGGATGGCGCACGGGCAGGACGAGGATGCCGGTGGCGATCTTCACCGTGCGGGTCAGCGCAGCCGCGAAGGCGAGCGCGTTGAGCGGCTCGAGCCACGCGTTGCCGTAGAGTCCCGGAGCGGAGAGCAGGTGATCGATCACCCACACGTCGATGCCGTGCTCCTCGCACTTCTCGATCGAAGCGCGGATGCGCTTGACGTTCCCGGGGTCGCTTTTGCCGCCGCTCCACGCGTAGGTCGGGATCCATGCGCCGAATTTCAGCTTCGCCATCGCGAACGTCCCGCAAGTTGGTGTGGAACCCGATAGTACGCGAAATCGACCGCCGGCACATTGGTCGGCTGCGCTGGCACGCTTGCGGCTGGTAAATCAACCTGAGCCGCGGGCGAAGGGATGCGACGGCGGCAGGCGAAGCGCCGCGGGTCCGGTCATCGGACCTTCGGCAAGCCGGGACATTTCTTGGTCTGCTTGCGCGAGCCGCCGGTGAAACGTGATTACGCCGGCGTGGTCGTCCGCTACTTGAGCGGCGAATGCGGCGCCGGCAGCATCACGGTCGAATGCATCTCATCGAGGAGGCCGGCGCTGGCTTTGAGGAACTCCTGCCAGCCCGGGTCCTTTGCCACCGCGGCCCGCACCGCTGCGCGCGTGTTGAGGTCGGGATAGGCCCAGATGTGGCACACCTCGTTGACGTACGGCGCCTCGGTCGCAAACAGCGCGGCGATTTTCGAATGCTTCTCGCGCACCGCCAACGCCTTGGTGAAAAGCTGAAGCCACTGCGGCGCGGCGCCGGGCTTGGCGCGGTAGTTGCGGAACTCGTAGACGTTCGGCGTCTGCGCCGGGGCGGTCGGCGCCCGCACGGCGTTGAGCAGGCGGATCTCCTGGCGCAGCAGATTGGGCCGGATCAGCGGGACATACTCGGCGGCCCACCGCGGGTTCTTGCCGAGCTCGGCACGCAGCTGGGCGCGGTGGTTGAGGTCCTGATAGCTCCACAGGTGCAGCGCCTGGTTGAGCGGCCCGATCTCGGTCTGCCAGTAGCCCTCGAGCTTGCCGTAGTCGTCCTTGCGGATGTCCAGCCCCACCGTGCCGGCCGCCTTCACCACGTCCGGCACCGCGCCTTGCTTGAGCGTGTAGGTTCTCAATTCGTAGATCATTGCGCTTGCTCCTCCCGTGTCCTTATCGATCTGCAGCGCGCGGACAGAACCGGCCGCGGAAGCCGGCGAACTTGGAACCGGGACGCCGGCGTGTCAATCGCGGCCCGCAGGGTGGGCAAAGGCAGCCTCAATGTTTCGATTGATGCACGGCGCCGGATCCGCCGTGCCCACGCGGTCGGACGTTGCCAAACGGTGCATGAGGTCGGGCCCGTCCGCGTGGGCACGGCGGAACGCGCACCGTGGCGATGCGGCGAAATTTCGGCCGCCTTTGCCCACCCTACGATGCGGCGATCGGAAAATGCTCGTCAGATCTCGATAACGAGGCCGTCGTGAGCGCACAGCTCCGGCACCGCACCCTGCTCGGCCAGCATCTCGGGCCCCAGATGGGTCAAGACGATCCGCTTGGCCTTGAGCTCGTGCCGGTGCTCGACGAGGGTCGGATAGTTGAGATGAAACGGGACGGGCTTGCGGTAGAAGTAGCACTCGGCGACGAGCAGGTCGGCGTCCTGCGCCAGGGCGGGCATGAAGCGAGTCCACTCGCTGTCGCCCGTATAGGCGACGACCTTGCCGCCCGCGCCGACCCGGATCGACGTCGGCTTGGTTTCCGGCGTATGCACCGCCGGGTAGGTCACGATGTTGAACGGGCCCACGGCGTGCTCACGTTCGGTTTCAAGCTCGACGAAATCCGTCTTGAACCGGGGCGTCATGCGCTCCATTCCGGGAAACAGCGCATGCTGCATCTTAAGCACACCCTGTTGAATGCCGATCGGGCCCGCCACCACCAGCGGCCGCTGCCGCTTCGCGCCGAGCATGGCGTCCAACATGAGGAACGGAATCCCGCCGCAGTGGTCGCCATGAATGTGCGTGCAGATGATCGCGTCGATCGTGTTGTGGTCGATGCCGAGCGCCTTGAGCGCGATCAGGCTGGAGGCGCCGAAGTCGAGCGCGAAGCGTACGCCGGGAACGTCGACCAGAATGCAGGTGTTGAAACGGCCGCCGGATCCGAACGCGTCTCCGCTTCCGACGAAGGTGACCTGTGCCGACATGGCGACCTCTCACCGGTATCGACGATGCTCCGGCTAAAAAAATCCGAGCGACTCGCAGCCGGTGCCGGCCTGGAAGCTTCGCTTGACGCGCGCCCGCGGGATATCGATCACGTGCACCGAGCCGTCGCCCTGGCAGGCAACGAACAATTCGTCGCCGCGGAACACCATGTCCATCGGCTGGCTGCCGACCTTGATGGCGGCCTGCTCGCGGAATGACGGGTCGATCAGGCTCACGGTGTCGCTCTTGAGGCTGGTGACGCCGAGCAGGCTGAAGTCCGGGTTGTAGCGGGCGATCTGCGCGGCCGCCGCGACGCCGTGCAGCGGCACGTTCGCGACCACGCTTTCGCGCGCGGTGTCGATCAGAAACAGCGTCGGCTCCTCGTCGTCGACCGCGACCACGGTGCGGTCGTCGCCCGAGATCGCGATCCCGGCCAGCGGCCGCGGAGTCGCGATCTTGCGCATGAGCCTGCGGTTCGGCAGATCGATCACCGAGATCGTGGCGTCCTCCTCGTTCTCGGTATAGAGCCGCCGGCCGTCGGACGAGATGACGAGGCGGTGGCCGTTGGTCGAGCCGGAATCGATGACCTCGACCACCGTGTGGTCCGCCGGGTCGATCACCGCCACCACGGCGCTGTTCTCGCAGGTGATGTAGACCAGGCCGTCGGGCCCGCGCCGCAGCGTATGCGGCGCGATGTAGGGCCGCAGATCGATGTCGCGGACGTGCGCGCGCTTTGCGAGGTCGATGACAGCGATCAGATGGCCGGGATTGGGATTGCGGCCGTGGATGCCGTCGCCGAAAATAGGAACATAAGCGAGCCCGGCCTCCGGCATCACCAGCAGTTCGTGCACGGTGCGCGGAAAGCCGTCGATCATCACCTCGGTTGCGTAGGTCGCCGGATCGAGAAAGAGGACCTTTCCTCCGATCTTGTCGACCGCGATCATCCCGCGTGCATTCTCGGCCGTGGTCATTGCGTGATCCTTCGGCCAGGGATCCGTCCGCGGCTCAAACGACGCCGTCCTGGCGCAGGGCGGCGAGCTCCTTGGCGTCCATGCCCAGCCACGCGCCGAGCACGTCGTCGACATGCTGGCCGAGCAGGGGCGACGGCTTGACCGTCGGCGCCGCCCCGTCGAAACGCACCGGCCAGGCCGGCATCTTGACCTTGCCGGTCGTGGGGTGGTCGATCGTCTGCATGATGCCGCGCTCGGCGAACGACGGGTCGTTCAACAGCTCCAGGGTGTCGAACACCGCCCCCGCCGGCACGCCGGCGGCGCCGAACACCGTCATCGCCTCTTCCTTGGTGTGCTGCCGGGTCCAGGCGGCAATGACCTCGTCGACCTCCGGTCCGCGCTGGCTGCGCGCAACCTGGGTGTCGTAGCGCGCGTCGCCGCTGAGGTCCTCGCGACCGATGACCTTGAGCAGGCGTTGCCAGTGCTCGGGGTTGGCACGGCTGCAGAAGACGTAGACGTAGTCGTTCGGCCCGCCGGGCTTGCACGGGTAGAGCGCGTTCGGCGTGAGCCCGCCAGGGGTCGACCGGCTGGTGCCGTCGCGCATCATCGCCTTGCCGGAGAGCTGGGTGCGCGAAAACGGCACCCGCATGTAATGGAGCATCGCGTCCTGCATCGCCACCTGCAGGCGACGGCCATGGCCGGTCCTGGAACGCCCGTACAGCGCGCCCAGGATGCTGATCGCCATCAGCATGCCGGTGCCGGTGTCGCCCAGGGAGGGTCCAGGCTTCACCGGCGCGCGGTCGGCATCGCCGGTGACGCTGATGGTGCCGCCGGCGGCCTGCGCGATCATGTCGAACGCGAGGTTGTGCTCATACGGGCTGCCGGTGCCGAAGCCCTTGACCTGGCAATAGATAATGCCGGGATTGAGCTTGCTGACCGCGTCGTAACCAAGCCCCAGCCGCTCGATGGTGCCGGGCGCCATGTTCTCGACCGTGACGTCGGCCTTCTTCAGCAGCGCGCGGACGATCTCGAGCCCGCGCGGCGATTTCAGGTTCAAGGTCACCGACTTCTTGTTGGCATTGAACTGATGGAAATACCACGGGTCGTCCGGATGGCCGGGCTGCAACCGTCGGCCCGGGTCACCCGTGCGCAGATTTTCGATCTTCACCACTTCGGCCCCGAGCCATGCGAGGGCTTCCGTGCATGAGGGGCCTGCCTCGAACTGGGTGAAGTCCACGACGCGAACGCCTGCGAGACAGTCGAGCTCGACGCCAATGCCCATCACTGACCTCTCCCGTTACGACGACATGCCGATCGTCATGCTTATCATTCCGGCGGGGGGCAACTCACCGCAGCTTGAATCCAGCCTGCCCTTCAAGTGACGCGCCGCGCCGGCACGATGGGGTTCGACGGCCGCGGAAAGGCCGTCGATCGTGAGGTGTGGCGGCGGTGAGAAATAGTGGCGGTAATTTGCGTCGAAATCAATCACTCCGTGGAAGCCGTTGGCGCAAATCGCGGGGCGCTTTGCCGGCGTTCCAGGCTGGGCTATAGTCCATGATCAAAGGTCCACAGAGATCTTCAACCCAGGGAGCAATTCATTATGTCGATGACTCGTCGTCAGGCGCTGCAGTCCGCCGGCGCCGCCGTCCTTGCAAGCACCATCGCCAAGCCGGCGATCGCCGCCAAAGACCCGATCCTGATCGGCTATCTGCCGGCGCTGACCGGCCCCTCGTCCTCGACCGGCATCGGCATCAATCGCGGCGTCCAGCTGGCCGTGCAGGAAATCAACGCGGCCGGCGGCATCGACGGCCGCCAGGTCGAGCTGATCAGCCGCGATACCCAGAGCGATCCGACCAAGGCCGTGAACGGGGCCGCCGAGCTCACGCGCGGACAGAAGGTCAATGTCGTGTTCGGTCCGATCAATTCCGGCGAGGCGCTCGCCGTCGTGCCGATGCTGGCGCGCATCAACGTTCCGCAACTGCATCCCTGCTGGGTCGATTCGCTGACCGACGCGAAGAAATATCCGCTGTGCTTCCGCAACGGGCCGACCAACCAGCAGATCGGCGGCGCCGCCAACCGCTACGTCGTGGAGACGCTCAAGCGCAAGAAGGTGGCCGTGGTCAGCGATACCACCGGATATGGCACCGCCTCGGTGATCGCTTACGTGCCGATGCTCAAGACCATGGGTGCCGAAGTCGTCTATGAGGGCAACGTCGACGCCAGCAACCCGGACGTGAAGCCGGAAATGCTGCGCATGCAGGCCGCGGGCGCGGACGCAATCATGCCGTGGAGCGTGAATGCGGGATTCCTGTCCCGCCTCATCAATACGCGGGGACAGATGGGCTGGGACGTGCCGATCGTCGGCCAGACGACGCTCGGCTCCGGCCAGACCAAGGCGCTGCTCGACAAGCCGGAATACTGGGCCAAGGTGTACCCGAACAATTTCCGCCCGGTCTGCTACGGCGCGAACGGCAGCCTGCCGGATCGCACCAAGGCTTTCGTCGACCGTCTGCGCAGCGCCAAGATCGACATGAGCGACACGCTGTTGTGGTGGATCGCGCTCGGCTACGACGCGCCGATGCTGATCGCCGAGGCGATAAAGAATTCCGGCAGCGAGCCGGAGAAGATCGTCGCCTACTGGAACAAGCTCAAGGATTTCTCCGGCGTCTACGGCGACATCTCCTTCGCGCCGGATGAGCACAATGGGTACCCGGACAAGCAGATCGTGATGGTCGAGGCGAACTCGCTCAAGGACGGCGCGTTCAATCTGGCCCCCGGGTACGGCGCCGCTTGAGTCGATGCTCGAATCGATCGTCTCTTCCGGAGTGGCGATCGGCTGCATCTACGCGCTGATCGGCGTCACCTATAACGTGATGTTCTCGGCCTCGAGGGTGTTCAGCTTCACGGCCGGCACCCTCGGGATGATCGGCGGCGTGCTCGGCTCGCTGTTCATCCTGCGCACGGGCATGCCGATTGCGCTCGGCTTCGTCCTGGCGCTGGCAGGCGGCGCGCTGCTCGGCGTCGTCACCGAAATCGTGGCGGTGCGGCCGGTGCTGAAAAGCCTCGACCAGCACCTCTACGTGCTGTCGACGCTGGCGCTCGCGCTGATCGTCCAGCAGTACACCGCGATCGAGTGGAGCACGGAGCCGCAGCCGTTCCCGCGCATCTTCGATATCGTGCGCGGCGGATTCGATCAGCAATACTGGCTGCCGATGCTCGCCTGTGCGGCCGTCATCGTCGGGCTGGAGCTGCTCTATCGCCACACGCTCGTCGGCCATGCCTTCCTGGCGATCGCCGAGGACAATTACGCGGCGCGCGCGCTCGGCCTGCCGGAGCGCGGCTTGCGCATGGCGAGTTTCGCGCTCGCCGGCGTGATCGGCGCGCTGGCGGGATTTGCCGGCGGTCAGCTGCTTCTCGCCTTCTTCGCCAACGCACCGCTCTTGACCTTCTACGGCTTCGTCCCGGTCGCGCTCGGCGGGATGGGCAACAACCGCGGCGCCGTCGTCGCCGGCCTGATCCTCGGGCTGTTCCAGCAATCCGCCAATTTCCTCGTCGGCGGCATCTTTGCGTCGGTCGCGGTGTTCGCCGCCTTCATCGTCGTCCTGCTGGCATTCCCCGAGGGGCTGGCGGGAGCGCCGGTGCAGCGCCGCGTATGACGCAGACGCCGACCGTGCAATCCCGGCCGGCCCGGGCCGCCGTGTTCGGCGCGGGCGCGTTCGCGCACGCATGGCCTTTCCTGGCCCTGCTCGTCATCGGCCTCACGCTGCCGCTGTTCGCCGGCGGCTATTGGGGCGTGATCGCGACGCGCGCCTGCGTGTACTGGGTGCTGGTCGCCGGGCTCAACCTCATGGTGGGCTTTGCCGGCCAGCTCGCGATCGGCTGGGTGGCGTTGCTCACCCTCGGCGCCTACACCACCAGCGTGCTCGCGGCCGGCAACGTCATGCCGGCGCTCCACCCCTATCTGGCGCTGGCGATCGCCGGCGCGATCGGCGCCGTGTTCGGCGTGATCGTCGGATTGCCGGCCTTGCGGCTGCGCACCTTCTATTTCGCCATCACCACGCTCGGCTTCGCGACCATCGTCACGCAGATCGCGCTCGCCTGGCAGAGCGTCACCGGCGGCGGCGTGGGCGTCCCCGGGCCGATTTTCCCGGCGCCGTTCGATTCGCAATGGGGCTTCTATTATTTCTGCTTCGGCCTTGCCGCCATCTGCACGTGGATGACGATGAACATCGCGGCGAGCCGCTTCGGCCGCGCGCTGACCGCGATCCGCGACGCCGAGGTCGCCGCCGAGGCAAGCGGCATCGCCAAGCCCGCGCTTCTGGTCACCGTGTTCCTGTTCAGCGGCGCGGTGGCGGCGATTTCCGGCGGGCTGTTCGCCTCGCTGCAATCCTACATCACGCCGGACGCGTTCACGATCGACCTTTCGGTCCTGTTCTTCATCGCGATCCTGATCGGCGGACGCGGCTCGATCCTCGGGCCGGTGCTCGGCACGATACTCCTCACCGTGCTGCCGGAGTTCGCGGCGCCGCTGGTGGCGTGGTCGACCTTCCTCTATGCGGTGCTCCTCCTCGTCATCGTGCTGGCGATGCCGGGGGGCATCGCCGAGCTCATCGATTTCAAGAACCGCCGTCCGCTGCAGAGCAACCGCGCGATCGTCCCGCGTCCCGACCTGCTGCCACGCTTGCTGGGAACGAACCGCGATCCCGGCACCCTGACGCTCGAGCAGGTGGCGCTGAGCTTCGGCGGCGTGCACGCCGTCGACGGGCTCGACCTCACCATCCGCCCGGGCGAGGTGCATGGGCTGATCGGCCCGAACGGCAGCGGCAAGACCACCACGCTCAACGTGATCTCCGGTTACTACGCGCCGCAGAGCGGAACCGCGAAGCTCGATGGCGTCGTCCTCCCTGCGCTCGTGCGCCACACCCGCGCGCGCCATCGCATCGCGCGCACGTTCCAGACCCCGCGTCTCGTCGGCGAGGCGTCCGTGCTCGACAACGTCATGATCGGCGGCACGATCGACGGCCGCGGCACGTTTGCCGAGTCGCTGCTATCGTTGCCGCGCCACCGCCGCGACGAGGCGATGCTGCACGAGACGGCGATGCTCGCGCTCGCAACGGTCGGCCTCGAATCCCTCGCCGCCGTGCGCGCCGACCGGCTGCAGCACAGCGAACTGCGCTTCGTCGAGATCGCGCGCGGCCTGATGCTGCGCCCCGCCTTCCTGCTGCTCGACGAGCCGGCGGCCGGCCTGTCGGCCGAGGAGATCACGCGCCTCGGCGCATTCCTCGTCGCGATCGCAAAGACCGGCACCGGCGTGCTGCTGGTCGAGCATCATGCCGACCTGATCTTCGACATTTGCCACCACGTCACCGTGCTCAATCTCGGCAAGATGCTCGCCGCCGGAACCCCGGCCGAGATCCGCTCGCATCCGGAGGTGGTCAATGCCTATCTCGGCGGCTGACCCGCTGCTGCGCATCGCCGGGCTCTCGACCGGCTACGGCAAGATCGGCGTGCTGCGCGGCATCGATCTCACGGTCGGCGCGAGCGAGGTGGTGGCGTTGCTCGGGCCGAACGGCGCCGGCAAGACCACGCTCCTGCGCGCGGTCTCGGGCCTGTTGCCGTGGTCCGGCGGCGTGCACTTCGACGGCCGCGACCTGTCCGGCAGCGGCCCGCGCGAAACGGCAAAAGCCGGGCTCGCGCACGTGATCGAGGGACATCGCGTGTTCACCCAGCAGAGCGTGCTCGATAACCTGCGGCTCGCCGCCTACGACCTGCGGCGCGGCGAGCGTGCGGCGCGCGTCGAGGAAGCGTTCGGCTTCTTCCCCGAGATCGCCGCGAAACGCCACGAGCGCGCCGTTGCGCTTTCCGGCGGCCAGCAGCAGATGCTGGCGGTGGCGCAGGGCCTGGTCCGGCGGCCGCGATTGCTGATGCTGGACGAGCCTTCCGCCGGCCTTTCGCCGGTCCTGGTCGATCGCGTGTTCGTGGTGGTGCGCCGGTTGCGCGAGACAGGGACCGCGGTGCTGCTGGTCGAGCAGCTGATCGAGAAGGCGCTGGCGCTCGCCGACCGCGTCTATGCGCTCGCGCGCGGCGCGATCGTGCTGGAAGCCAGGACCGACGAGGTCGATCTGCCGCGGCGGCTGGAGCACGCGTATTTCGCGATCGCCGATCGCTAGATCGGGCTATCGTCGGGCCGTACAGCCCGATCTAGCGCGAGGACACGCCGGCAATCAATGGCGATGCGGCGAGAGTTCCTGCGGACGCGCGCGGCGCGTCAGCCCGCCCTCGTCGATCCATTTCTTCGCCGACTGGGCGCCCCGTTCGATGAGCTCCGCCGCCGCCGAGAAATCGAACGGAGAAACCGCGAGCGGGCAGAGCGTCGGCACGATGTGCACCTCGACGTCCGCGGGCATCCGCTGCAACTCATGCATGAGCTGCCAGGTGATCATCAGCGTGATCGCATGCAGGGCCTTGCCGGCGGCGCGCGCCGGCGGTTCCTTCAGGGCACAGGCATAGCCGGTCGGAAGGATGATGATCCGCGACGCGCCCAGCTCGGCCGCCAGCAGCATCGGCGTGTTGGCCGCGATGGCGCCGTCCATCAACGCCTCGCCGTCGATCTGCACGGGCGGAAAGACGCCCGGAATCGCCGTGCTCGCCAGAATCGCTTCCACCGCCGGACCGCTGGACAGACGAACGGCCTGCCCCTGTTGATTGGTCGCCATGATGTTCAGGGGAATTTGCGTGTCTTCGAGGCGCGGGTAGGGCAGATTTGTCTCGATCAGGCGGCGCAACCCGCCGGGATCGACGAGATTTCCCGGATGCCTGAGCAAGCCGAAGGCACTCGCCAGAGTGAGCGGAAAAATGTCCGAGCGGCGCAGCCCCGACCAGATGCGCCCCAACGTCGCAACGCCTGCGGCGTCGGGCGCGCCGGCAAAGTAGCCGGCGTTGATCGCCCCGACCGACGCGCCGACCACGAAATCCGCCCGCACGCCGGCATCGAGCAGGGTGCGCAGCATGCCGACCTGGATCGCGCCGAGGCTCCCGCCGCCGGCGAAGACAAACGCCGTCTTTGCTGCGATCTGCGCCATGGGGCGAGATTATCGCAGGGACCCGTCACCGCTTCCAGCCGAGCCAGTCGCAGATTGCCTCGCCCATGATGAGCGTCTTGTCGGCCGGCGGAATCCAATCGATCTCCTGGACATGCGTGACGCATTGGCGCCAGGAGCACGGCATCTTGGTGATGTCGGTGCCCCAGAACAGCCGGCGCGGACCGAAGGCGTCGTACATGGCGCGATAGTGCTGGTGCAGCGATTTGAACGGATAGGCGTCGTCGGCATAGAACGGGCCGCCGGTCAGCTTGACGGCGACGTTCGGATAGCGCGCGAGCGCGACGAGCTCCTTCATGTTGGGAAAGGCCGCGTCCCCCTTGGCGCCCCGCAGGGCGCCCATGTGATCGACCGCGAGCTTGAGCCGCGGATGGCGGGCGGCGATCTCGCCGAGCAGCGGCAGCCAATCCCAGGCGAGCAGGGCGAGCGGCAATTCCGCTTGCTCGGCGGCCGGCCACAGCCAGTCGAGGGTGCCGTCCATGGGCCAGGACCGGTTGTGCGGCTGGTTGAAATAGAGGCGCGCGCCCAGCATGCCCGGCCGCTGTTTCCAGGTCGCGATCAGCGCGCGGCTGTCCGGCCGGTCGACCGGCGGGTAGCCGAGAATCGCGAAGCGCCGCGGGTAGGCGAGGACCGCCTCCACCGCCTGCTCGTTGGAATCCGGATCCCAGCTGGTGGGAGGATGCAGGATGGCGCCGTCGACGCCCGCCGCGTCCATGTCGCGGATCGCATCCTCGACCAGATAGGGCGTGGCGCGATGGTGCGTGGACGGCGTCCCCTTGCGCCAGATGTGGACCTGGGCGTCGATGATCGGCATTTTGCCCTCTGCTTTGCGAGCGAGTAGCGAGTAGCGAGTAGCGAGTAGCGAGTAGCGAGTAGCGAATAGCGAATAGCGAATAGAAAGGAACACGAACGAGCGACACGCGCCAAGGAAAAAGCGCGCCCCTTGCCATTCGCTTTCACTATTCGCTATTCGCTACTCGCTACTCGCTGATCCAGACGCGAGACTTGGGCCAACCATCGAGAGGGAGAACGCAATCATGACGGACGTGAAAATCCTGGCAACGGGACTGGGCTTTCCCGAGGGTCCCGTGGCCTGCGCCGACGGCTCGGTGGTGGTGACGGAAATTCGCAATGGGCGCTGCTCGCGGGTGACGCCGGACGGCAAGGTCGGCGTGTTCTCCAATTGCGGCGGCGGACCGAACGGGCTGGCGATCGGCCCCGACGGCTGGTTCTATCTCTGCAACAACGGCGGCAGCCGCTACGTCGAGGGCCATTCCATGGGTCTCGGGCCGCACCCGGATTACAAGTTCGGCACCGTGGAGCGCATCGATCCGAAGACCGGCGCAGCGACGGTGCTGTACAAGGACGTGAACGGCCATCTGCTGTCGGCGCCGAACGACCTGGTGTTCGACACGGACGGCGGCTTCTACTTCACCGATCTCGGCAAGCGCTACCCGCGTCACCGCGACAACGGCGGCGTCTATTACGCGCTGCCGGACGGCTCGAAAATCGTCGAGGTGGCCTATCCCGTCCTGAGCCCCAACGGCTGCGGGCTGTCCCCGGACGGCAAGACGCTCTACGTCGCCGACACCGAGGGGGCGCGGCTGTGGGCGTTCGACGTCCAGGGCCCCGGCAAGCTCAAGCCCAAGGACGCGTTCGCGCCGCACAGCGGGCGCGTGCTCATGGGCCTGCCCGGCCATGCGCGCTTCGACAGCCTCAAGGTCATGGCCAGCGGCAATATCACGGTCGCGACGTTGAACACCGGCTATGTCACCGAGATTTCTCCGGCCGGCGACATCGTTCGCGCGGTCAAGATGCCGGACCGCTATCCGACCAACATCTGCTTCGGCGGCGCGGACATGCGCACCGCCTACATCACCCTGTCCGACAGCGGCCGATTGGGCGTCATGCAGTGGCCGGAGCCGGGCTTGCGCCTCAATTTCAATTGATGAACGGGGCTGCTCAACCAGCGCGAACGTAATGCCGGGTCAGGATGCGGATGCGGTCGCGGAAATGCGGGCGTACCCGCGCGCTCCACGGCGTATCGACGGCCGCCTTCCAGGCCTTGCTCCCTGCCACGTCCGGCGACGTGAGGTGATAGATCGCAACGTAGCGATGCGTGCCTCCGGTCGCCTCGGCGGAGCGGTAGCGCCGGGCGGCCAAACTACCGGGCACCCGGGCGAGCGCGGGGATGTGCTCCTCGTCGTACCACGCGTTGAAATCGTCCTCGGCCTCGGGCGCGACGTTCATCGCATTGAGCAGCAGCGCCGCGGCCCCCGCCGGCGCCGCCGCGTCGCCGGGCGTGACCTGCGTGCCCTCGAAGCGCAGCAAGCGTTTGCACATCGCGGTGACGCGCTTCGACCAGACCGACAGGTTGCCGTAGGCGATGGCGGCGTAGGCCTTGCCGCGCAGCACGTCGATCGAGTCGAGATCGTAGGTGGCGACCGAGACGCTCGGCTGCCCGTCGCCGATCCAGCGCTCGCACGCGCCGAACCCGGGAACCGCCGTGCGCTCGGGGAGGTGCTCCAGGTCGTACCAATCATGGAACTCATCGGCATGCGCGGCCGAGAAATCGAACGCGGCGACCAGCAGACCCTTGGCCATGGCGCCCTCCTTAGAGCGGGATGACTTTTCTTCGAATCGTCATCCCGCTCTATCTTATTGGTTTGAGCATGATCTTTTCCGAAAACCGGGATCCACTTTTCGGGATCATGCTCTAACAGCCGACGACGTCAACGCACCTGGAAGACGAGCTTGCCGCGGAAATGCCGTCCCTCGCTCACGCGATGGGCCTCGGCGGCCTCGGCCAGACGATAGAGCTTGACCTCGGGAGGGCGTATGGCCCCCGCCTGAAACAGCGCGGCAATGCGTTCGAGATGCCGGCGGGCGCGTCCGACCGGCGGCCGCAGCGACGTTACATCGTCGCGTGGGGGCTTGGGCGCCTGCGGACCGGAAGCGATAAAAGCCGCGCGGCCGCCCGGCTTGAGCACCGCGAAGGACCGCTGCGCCACGTCGCCGCCGACCGTATCGAAGACGGCGTCGCAATCGGCGACCACTTTGGCAAAATCGCCGGCATTGTAGTCGATGACTTCATCGGCGCCGAGGCCGCGCACGTACGCATGGTTCGCCGCGCTCGCAGTCGTGATCACGCGGGCGCCGATGTGCTTGGCGAGCTGAATGGCGAAACCGGCGACGCCCCCCGCTCCGCCCTGGATCAGGATCGTCTCCCCGCGCTGCAGCTTCAACGTATCCTCGACCGCGCTCATGGCCGTGAGTCCGGTCAACGCCAAGGCGGCGGCGTCAACGTGCGACAGGTCGGCGGGCTTCTTGGCGACGATGGCGGCCTTGATCGCAAGCTTCTCCGCATAGGCACCCTCCTGGCCGGCCTCGCAAACGCCGAACACCGCGTCGCCAACCGAAAAATCCTGGACGCCTTCGCCCAAGGCGCCGATCACGCCGGAAAAATCGCGCCCCAGCACATAGGGAAACTTCGTTTGACTATAAGAGCCGGCGCGCACCTTCCAGTCGGCGCCATTGACGCTCGCGGCGACCGTATCGATCACCACCTCGCCCGGCCCGGCGACCGGATCCGGCAAATCGCCGTACTTCAGCACGTCCGGCCCGCCATGTTGCTCGATGAAAGCTGCCTTCATTTTGCACTCGACCTTTGCGTTGCGAAGCACATGCGTTGACTGCCGGGCGGTGTGATCGCCGAATAGTACATCGCGCCCGCGATCCGGCAAGATGGCGCCGCGCCCGGCACATGAGCGTCACACCGTGCGCTGCGTGAAGTGCCTGAATGGACTGCCGCCAACCAGCTTCATTTCCGCACCCGGCCCTTCACCGCGTTGGCGAACGCTTCGTAGGCAATACGCCCATCCGAAGCGATCGGCACTTGTTCCCGCACGCGCGCGCGCAGTTGCTCCCGTACGCTCGGCGGCATTTCACGGATGGCTTTGCCATGCGGTCCCACCGGCACACTGTTTGAATTCCAGAAATCGTCGAAGTCCGAGTACACGACAGGGACGCGGATCACCCGCGTGTCGACGGTTTCAAGCCCGGCCTCGGCCCACAGCGCCTGCATGGCCTCGCGGCGAGACACGGCTGCGCCGGGAGGCCGCGGCGACGGCATGCCCAACGATTGCATCGCCGTATAGATGGGGTGAACGGGCGTTCCGCCGCCTGGAACGTCCCACATGTACGTGGCGACCCAGCCGCCCGGCCGGACCACGCGCGCCATTTCCGCCGCCGCCTTGCCGGGGTCCGACAGGAAGGTGATCACCAGGGCCATGACGGCGGCGTCGAAACCGCCGTCGGAGAAACCCAGTGCCTGTGCATCGCCCACCTGAAATTTCGCCACCTTTGCTCCCGGCCGGGCGCGCGCATAGGCCAGCTGGCCTTCCGACGGATCGAGCGCGATCACCTCGGCGGGAGCACAGCGAGCGATCAGCACTTCGGTAAAGGCCCCGTTGCCGCAGCCCACATCAAGCCAGCGAAGACGCGGCGGAGCGTCGAGCCAGTCGAGGAACGTTTCCCCGGCGAGGCGGCTCCAGCGGCCCATCAACCGCTCATAGGCTTGTCCGTCATCGAATAGTTTGGCGGTTTCGCTCATGCAAGAGAGTGCCTATCGTTGGCGCCCGCTTATTCGACGAGAGCGGACCTTCACGCGTTGTCTCGCCATGCCGCGGAAGCGCGTGTTGCTCAATGAACGGACATGTACGCACGACCGGAGCCGGCCGACGTGACCGCTCGGTGCAGCGTGGCAGCCCTGCGTCAACCCGCGGCCGATGCCCGCGGCCGGCACATGCCGCGGCTCAAGCTGCCCGCACGAGGTTGGGCACGGCGCCCTTGCCCCGCACTTCCGCTTCCTCGAACTCGGCGGCGGCAATCGCCCGGTCGAGGGCGGCGCGCAGCTCCCTGGCGCTCTCCAGCGTCAGCTCGATGCCGGCCCGCGCCCCGGGGTCGAGGCCGGTGTTGATGAAGTCGAGGGTGATGACGTCGCCCAGCGGCGCATGGCGCGCGTGGTCATAGGCAACCACCGCCTGCGAGAGCGGGAACCATTCGTCCCCGCGCTTTGCCATGCCGTCCGCAGGCGCGATCTCGATAATGGACGTGCACATGTCCGCGCCTCCTACTTCGCCAGATGCTTGCCGAAGAAGGCGAACACCTTGCTCCAGCCATCCATTGCCTGCTCGGGCCGGTAGAGTGGCCGGTGCCAATAGAAGATGCCGTGGCCGGCACCATCGTAGCGGTAGAACTCGTGCATCTTGCCGTGCTTCTTGAGCTCGGCCTCGTGCTGGTTCACCTGCTCCGGGCTCGGCGCGCGGTCGTCGTTGCCGAATATGCCCAGCAGCGGGCAGCTGAGATCCTTCGTCATCTCGACCGGCGCGACGGGCGTCTTGGCATTGAGCTCCTCCTTGCCCATCACCACGCGGCCGCCCCAGAGCTCGGCGCAGGCATCGACGTCCTTCCTCTGGCAGGCATAGACGAAGGCGTGGCGGCCACCGGAACAGGAGCCGAAAATGCCGACCTTGCCGTTGTGATTGGACTGCGCGCGCATCCACTTCACCGCGGCCTCGGTATCGCCGACCATCTGGGCGTCGGAAATGCCGCCGTCGGCGCGCACTTTGGCGGCGACGTCGTCC
>Ga0193751_1000043_pt1 | contig 108287 bp, 107 predicted proteins | sample L1c2metaG_FD_143050 | JGI IMG/M metagenome (GOLD analysis project Ga0193751, IMG submission 143050) | Soil microbial communities from a riparian zone of the East river system, Colorado, United States - L1c2 | ecosystem: Environmental > Terrestrial > Soil > Riparian zone | place: USA: East... | reverse complement strand
CACGGTCCCGAATGTCCTCAGAATAGGGTTGTGTCATCCATGCCGGCCCCCAATTCCCAGCATGAAGCTTGAATCAGAAACCCGCCGATTTGGGAATCCCGATTCCGACAAAAAACATCATGCTCTAGCAAGTGCTTTTGGCGTTTATTCCGCGCCGGATCAAAATGAGGGCAGGCCAGCCCGCCGCCGCGTACATGTGTCCATGTGAAAACGGGGCTTCTCGCTTCACGACGGCGGATGTACGGTGCGACCTCATTCGCCGCCAGTGGGCGCGTCAGTTCTGGTCTGGATTTCAGCTCGCCGACATGGCCGTCACGCTTAACGAGATCTGCCATTGGATCGACCAGACCGCGCTGAGCCAGGCGATCCAGGTCACAAAATGGGCCGTGCCGGCGGTGCAGACCATTCACATCCTCGCGATTGCGGTGGTCGCGAGTTCGGCGCTGATGATCGATCTTCGTCTGATCGGCGTATTCTGGGCGAACCGGCCGATGAAGGACGTCACGGCGCGGTTCTTGCCGCTGGTCTGGTGGCCCTTGCTTGTCCTGCTCGCCACCGGCACCATCATGATCATCGCCGAACCCGCGCGCTCGCTGAAGAACCCGGCATTCCAGCTCAAGATGCTGCTATTGATCGGGGCGCTGGTCGTCACCTTGCTGTTTCAATTTCTCCAACGCCGCAATGCCCGCTTCGGCGATTCGCGTTCCGGGCCGCGCGCGGCCGCGGCGGCGCTCGCCATTGTCTCGATGCTGCTGTGGTCTTCGATCATTTTCGCGGGCCGCTGGATCGCCTATTACGCGTGAGCGGATCGAGATCATCAGCCAGCATGCCGAACGTGAAGGATTTTCGTAGTGGAGATTGACCGCGCTCTCGGGTGGCTCCAGTCAACCGCGATCGCCAGCGCGATTGGCGAAAACGAAATCCTGTTTCCGTGGATCGAATCCGTTCACGTCTTGGCGATCGTGCTGGTGATCGGCACAATCTCGATTGTCGACCTCCGGCTGTTGGGGGTTGCCTCGCTCGATCTTGGGGTTCGCCGCCTGATCCGCGACGTGATCCCCTATACCTGGGGCGCGTTCACGATTGCCGCGATCACGGGCTCGTTGATGTTCTCGTCAGACGCCGTGCATTACGCCCATAATTACTTCTTCCAGGGCAAGCTGGTGCTGCTGGCGCTGGCCGGCCTCAATATGGCGGTATTTCACCTGATCGGCGTTGGCGATATCGAACGCTGGGACGCGGGGACGGCAACCATGCCGATGGCCGCCAAGGCCGCCGCGGCCGTCTCGCTCGTGGTATGGATCGCCGTGGTCGCCTGCGGCCGCGGGATCGGCTTCACGATGCACTGACTTCACAATAGAGCGAGTTATCGCTACCCTGCATGCTCTGGGCGGGCACCCTGTTTTTCGGAGAACTGCGCGTGAAATTAGCTCCACTCGGTATTTTCTTGGCTGGTCTGCTTGCATCGCTGGTGGTGCCGTCAATCGCTTTCGCGCAAAGCCCCAAGAAGGCGCCCACCGTCATCAATCCGCCGCCGACGGCTCAGGATTGGGCCGATCTTGCCAAATTGCCGGACTGGAGCGGGGTCTGGAATCCGAAAATCACCGACCAGGACGCCCAGGTCAAAACCAATCCGCCGCCGTGGAATGAGGTGGCGGCCAAAAAAATCCAACAGATGTTCGCCGAGGAAAAGGCCGGCCGGCCGCGTCTGATCTTCGCAAACTGCCTGCCAGAAGCGCATCCGTCCTGGATGCTGGTCACCCACAACGCCATGGAAATCCTGTTTACGCCGGGCCGGGTCACCATGCTCGGAGAATCGGACGGCAACCGGATCCGCCGCATCTATATGGACGGCCGCGGTCACCCGGAAGTTTCCGACCCGACCTTTCACGGCCATTCGATCGGGCATTGGGAGGGCGACACGCTTGTCGTCGACACCGTCGATGTCCTGCCGCAGGCGCCGCTTGCCATCAGCGAGGCCGCGGGCCTGCCCAACAATGGCGACATGCACGTGATCGAGCGCATTCATCTTGCCGACAAGGACATCCTGCATGATGAGCTGGAAATCATCGCGCCGAAGATCCTGACCAAGCCGTGGAAAACCACGCGTATCTTTTTTCGGCAGCGCGCGCGCAAGTTCGACATCGTCGAGGGCGTCTGTGCTGCCGGCGATCTGGTCGAGCGCGTCAACGCCGAGGGCGACCACATCTTCGTGCCTGTGGAGAAATCCGAATGGGGCCACACGACAGCCGTTCCGGCGAAATAGCCGGCAAAAACAAACAGGAGATATCCATGCGACAACTCATGAAATCGATCGGCGCGCTCGGCGCCGTAGCAGTACTGGCGGCGGGAATGTCCCAGGTCGCCGCGCACCATTCGGCGTCGATGTTCGATTTCTCCAAGACCATGACGATGAAGGGAAGCGTGGTGGAGCTGCGCTGGGTCAATCCGCACGTCACCTTGACCCTAAACGGTTCGACCAGCGCCGACGAAGCGCCCGCCGAGTGGCTGATGGAAACCACCAGCCCCGGAAATCTGGTGCGGGTCGGTGGGTGGCGCCGCGATGTGGTCAAGCCGGGCGATCAGGTCGAGGTCGTGTTCTTTCCGTTGCGCGATGCCGACAAAAAGAGCGGTCTGATGAGACAGCTCACGGTGCTTGCAACCGGCGAAGTGTTCGCTGCCAATATCCGTGATCAGGAAAGACCTGGGATCGAATAGAGCCGGCCGGATGCGATTGGCTTTTTCGCTCGGTGGCGCGTTGGCCGGCGCCATCACGGCGTTGACGATGGCCATGCTGGCGGACCCCGCGCCCGCTCAGGACCAGCCGGCGGCCAAGGATACGATCTTTGCTCGCAAGATCCTGATGGGCGCCATCGATATAAACATGGACGAGATCGAGACCATGCTGGCGCCGGAAGGCAAGCTGGTGCTCGCCGATGCCCAGGAGCATGCCGAGACGATTTCGACCATGCTGATGGCGTTTCCGCACCTATTCCCGCCGCTCACCAATCAGTGGAAGCCCGGTGCCAATCGCGATCCCGCCACCGACACGTTCGCCAATCCTGATCTGTGGTCGAATTTTGCCGACTTCTACCAGCGCGCCACCGAGGCCTCGAAGATCGCCTGGAGCGCCAGCCGCGCCAAGCGCGCCGATGAATTCAGGCCGCTGATCGGCCAATTGCGTCAGCGCTGCAACGCCTGTCACGCCTTGAACCTGAAGACGGACTAATTTCATCTGTCCTAGCCGTGCGGTTTTGCATCCGTTGCGGCGCAGGCGCGCGATCGGAAATAATCCAGCACGAAAAGGCGAATCGCGGAGGACAGATTGCCCTGCTGGCGGTTGCCGTCGATCTCGCCCACCAGTTCGGACAGGGTCATGTTGCGAAGGCTCGAGATTTCCTTCATGCCGTTCCAGAATGCCTCCTCGAGGCTGACGCTGGTCTTGTGACCGGCGACCACGATCGATCGTTTCACCACAGGCGATTTCATGATGCGTCCTCGCCGTCGATCCGATGCTGATCCAGCACGTCGCTGGCGCGGCTTTCGCGGCGCTTGTCCTCGACGCGTTCGGATTTGGTACGGCCAAACCGCGCGCGATTGGTGGCCGCCCGTTTCTCCGACTGGACCCGCGCGGCCCGCTTCTTGAACTGTTTCAGATTGACCACATCCCCCATGCCGGCCCCCGTCATGCGATCTGTCGGCATGCGACGGGCTGACGAAGACCGGAATGATCGCCGCCACTACGACTGCCGGCCATCTGGAGCGAACCGCGTGGGCGTAAGAAAATGCCCTCGATCGATAATGGTGCGCGGGCTCCGGTTGCAAAATCCGCATCCAAATTCGGATGACTCGCGCTAGTTGACTCGGTCCTCATTTAAGAAATTCCCCATTATGCTCTCTGATAAGATTAAAAAAGTGCTTCAGTCTTCAAAATATTTTTTGCTCTACCACGGGCCAGCGCCGTGGCGATAGTCGCTCAGCATGATTCTTTAGGCGATATGACCCATATCACTTTTTTTGGCCAGATGGTCTTTTTCGGTGACGCCAATGCGCCACTCATCCAGGGCGCGTCATCCGCTGCGGCTTCACCAGGTGATCGAATTCATCAGCGGAAACAAAGCCCAGCCGCACAGCCTCTTCTTTCAAGGTGGTGCCACGGGCGTGGGCTGATTTGGCCACTTTCGCCGCATTGTCGTAGCCAATTTTAGGGGTGAGCGCCGTCACCAGCATCAGCGACCGCTCCATCAGTTCACGGATGCGTTTTTCGTCGGCGCGTATTCCCTCGACGCAATGCTCGGTGAACGAGCGGGCGACATCAGCCATCAGTTGTATGGAATGCATCATACCATATGCCAGTACCGGCTTGTAAACATTCAGCTCGAAATGGCCCTGGCTGCCGGCGACCGTGATGGCGGTGTGATGGCCGAACACCTGGCAGCAAACCATGGTGACGGCCTCGCACTGGGTCGGGTTGACCTTGCCGGGCATGATCGAGGATCCCGGTTCGTTTTCGGGCAGAATCAGCTCCCCCAGGCCGGAACGGGGGCCCGATCCGAGCAACCGGATGTCGTTGGCGATTTTGAACAGGCCGGTGGCCATCGCGTTGATGGCGCCGTGCACGAACACATAGGCGTCGTTGGAGGCCAGCGCCTCGAACTTGTTGGCGGCGCTGGTGAAGGGCAGCTTGGTGATCTTGGCGACATGCCCGGCAAACGCCTTGGCAAATTTCGGCTTGGAATTAAGGCCGGTCCCGACCGCGGTGCCGCCTTGCGCCAGCGGATGCAAATCTCTGACCGCCAGGCGCAGCCGCGCGATGCCGCTTGCGACCTGTGCGGCGTAGCCGGAAAATTCCTGGCCGAGCGTCAGCGGCGTCGCATCCTGGGTATGGGTGCGGCCGATCTTGACGATGTGGGCGAACGCCTTCTCCTTCTTGCGCAAGGCGCGGTGAAGCATCTCGAGCGCCGGAATGAGGTCATTGGCGATGCGCATCGCGGCGGCGATATGCATCGCCGTCGGGAACGAGTCGTTTGACGACTGGCTCATATTGACGTGATCGTTGGGATGCACCGGCGCCTTGGCGCCGAGCTTGCCGCCGAGCATTTCATTGGCGCGATTGGCGATCACCTCATTGAGGTTCATGTTGGTCTGGGTGCCGGAGCCGGTCTGCCAGACCACCAGCGGGAAATGATCGTCGAGCTCGCCGTCGATCACCTCGCGCGCGGCCCGGATAATGGCGCGGGCGCGGCGCTGGTCGAGCAGTCCGAGTTCGCGATTGGTTTCCGCCGCGGCCAGCTTGACGATGCCAAGCGCACGGATGATGGCCATCGGCATCCGGTCCTCGCCAATGCGGAAATTCTGCCGGGAACGTTCGGTCTGCGCGCCCCAATATCGATCGTCGGGAACCTCGATCGGACCGAAGCTGTCGGTCTCCGTACGTGTCGCACCGGAATTGGGGGGAATGGAACGAGCCATGGATCACGTAGGTTACGCGCGAGCCGCTTGTTTCGCGCAGGTCCCGGCGCCTTCATCCTACAGCGAGAAGGCTTTCGCGCGGATTATTTCTTGCGGAAGCGATCCAGCCGCACCACTTCGGCGCCCTCGCTCGCCTTCGCCGGTTCGCCCGCGGTCTCGGCCGCTGGTGCGGAAACCGGCGGGGCCGAGGCGACCGGAGAGGGGGCGGGCACCGCCGGAAGGTTGGTCGCAGGCGCTTCGTTTGCAGCCGCGTCGGACGCCTCGAATTGCAGGCCGAACTGCACCGAGGGGTCGAAGAAGCTCTTGATGGCATTGAAGGGCACCACCAGGCGCTCGGGAATCCCGCCAAACGACAGGCCGACCTCGAACCGGTCCTCCGCCACCACCAGATCCCAGAACTGGTGCTGGAGAATGACCGTCATCTCTTCCGGATACTGCGCGAGCAGCCGCGGCGACAATTTCACGCCCTCCGCGGTGGACAGAAAGGTGATGAAAAAATGATGCTCGCCCGGCAGGCCGTGCTCGGCGGCATCAGTCAGCACGCGGCGAAGCACCCCGCGCAGCGCGTCGCGCGCCAGCACGTCATATCGGATATGATCGGTCGCCATTATCAGTCCTGTCGCGTTCGAATCCCGTGGCGGAAATCGGCGGCGTTGCCGGTGGTCCGACTCGCCCCTCGCCATCCATGGTACCCCGCCGGGGGCTTAAGGTCAGCAGGCGTTGCCGCCGCTGGCGAAAATTCGCGCAAACCGTGGAAGCCAGCCAAATTGAAGTGGAGGCTTCTGTTGCCAGGTGCCTCCGAACCCCGCCTAGCGGAGCTTAACCCACTAGGACTTTAGACTTTGGTTTTTCAAACCGCTTAAGCGGCCTGAGCAACCGGAGCATAGTTGTCGTTTGCAACTATTGCATAGCCCGATAACGGCGGAACCATACCGGGAAAAAGCGCGTCCTTTACGCCCTCGTCGATCCTGTTTCGCCCCCGCCTGAGCCCGCCGCTTTCGCGCTTGCGGGCTCGGGTGGAGGCGCCGGGTGCTGCCCCCGGGTCCGAATGGTTTATTGCGACGGCAATTTATTTCCATAGCCGGCGAACCGGCCCGCTCAATATAGGGTGCAAAAGTTGAGAAAAATAGAGCCTGCAGGGCCTGTCCGGATGCGGAAACCGCTCCCGATGGCTGGAATCGCGGAATTATGGGTTGGCGCTCGCCTAACCACCGTTCTAGATTTTTCGTCATGCCCCCGGATTCGCCGCCGGACGCCGCCCCGGCGCCGGACCTTTCGACATCAGCTTCCCCCAGCCTGATCGCGCTGTTTGTCGCGTTCGCCAAAATGTCGCTTTCAGGCTTCGGCGGCGTGCTGGTCTGGGCGCGGCGCGGCATCGTCGATCAGCACCGCTGGATGACCGCGGATGAGTTCAACGAGACCTTCGCGCTGTGCCATTTTCTGCCGGGTCCGAACATCGTCAACCTCACCTTTGTGTTCGGCTCGCGCTTTCGCGGCCTTGCCGGCGCTATCGCGGCCTTCACCGGGCTGGTCGGTCCTCCCGTCGTGATCGTGACCGTGCTGGCGGCGCTGTATCAGCGCTACGGCGAAATCGATGCGTTGCGGCGCATCTTGGCAGGCGTGTCCTGCGCGGCGATCGGCTTGCTGATATCGACCGTGTTCCGGATGATGTTGCCGTTGATCAAGCGGCGGGATTTGATCGGAACGGTTATCCTGGCCGCGGTGTTTGTCGCGATCGGTCTATTGCGGCTGCCATTGCCGGCGGTGCTGTTGGTGGCGACCCCGCTGAGCATCGCCATCACCGTCGTGATGCGGTGGACGGACGCGGCATGAATTCAGACGCAAACCCGCTTCTGGCGCTGGCATGGACTTTCGCCTTGATGTCGCTGTTTGCGGTCGGCGGTGCGAGCGCCGCCATTCCGGAGATGCATCGGGTCGCGGTCGACGTGCAGCACTGGCTGACCGACCGGCAGTTTGCCGATATCTACGCGATATCGCAGCTCTCGCCGGGGCCGAACGTCCTGATCGTCACCCTGATCGGCTATTCCGTCGCAGGCATTGCCGGCGCGCTGGTCGCAACGCTTGCGATGTGCGTTCCGACCGCCGCGCTGGCGCTTTATGTGAGCCGCCTGCTCGCGCGGTCCCGCCAGGCGCGCTGGCCCGCCTTGATCCAGGCGGCGCTGGTCCCGCTTTCGATCGGATTGATGGGCGCCAGCGGTTTCATTCTGGCGTGGACTTCCGACCGGACGGTGGCCGCAGCCCTCGTCACCGCTACTGCCGCCGTGCTGGCCTCGGTGACCCGGCTTAGTCCACTGTGGATGCTGCTCGCCGGGGGATGTCTCGGTTTTGCCGGGCTGATCGGGTAAAATTCGCGCTTCGGCGCGAGCGTTTCCGGCGAGATGAAGCTGCGTTCCCCCCTTGCCGTTACCGGGCGGGATGGTCATTTTTTGGGGTATAATCGATGCAGCCAGCCGAATCGGCGCTGTCGAATAGCCGGCCCGGCCGCTAAAACTCGCCCTTCCTGAGGCCCTGACGCCACGCCATGAATCAGTATCACGATCTGCTCGAACGGATCCTCAGCGACGGCGCGGAGAAGTCCGACCGCACCGGCACCGGGACGTTATCGATCTTCGGCCACCAGATGCGCTTCAATCTGGGCGCCGGCTTTCCGATGCTGACCACCAAGAAGCTGCCGCTGAAAGCGATCATTTACGAATTGCTGTGGTTTCTCAAAGGCGACACCAACGTCAAATACCTCAGGGATCACGGCGTCACGATCTGGGACGAATGGGCCGACGCCAATGGCGATCTCGGCCCGGTCTACGGCTCGCAGTGGCGCTCCTGGCCGGCGCCGGATGGGCGAAGCATCGACCAGATTGCCAATGTCATCGACATGATCCGCCGCAATCCGGATTCGCGGCGCCTGATCGTGAGTGCCTGGAATCCGGCCGACGTCGACAAGATGGCGCTGCCGCCCTGTCACTGCCTGTTCCAGTTCTATGTCGCGGGCGGCAAATTGTCGTGCCAGCTCTATCAGCGCTCGGCGGACGTATTTCTCGGCGTGCCCTTCAACATCGCCTCCTATGCGCTCCTGACCATGATGGTCGCGCAAGTGACGGGATTGAGGCCTGGCGACTTCGTTCACTCGTTCGGCGACGTGCACCTCTATTCGAATCACCTCGAGCAGGCGCGGTTGCAACTGACGCGCCCGACGCGGCCGCTGCCGACGATGAAGATAAATCCCGAGGTGAGGGACATCTTCGCGTTCCGCTATCAGGACTTCGCGCTGGAAGGCTACGACCCGCACCCGCATATCCGGGCCGAGGTCGCGGTGTGAGTGATTGAATGTCCCTCGTCATCCGCCGCGCGCGCCCCGATGAAGCGGGGCTGGTTCTGTCGCTGGTCCGCGAACTCGCCGAATATGAGAAGCTGCTGCACGAGGTCGAAGCCACCGAGGCCATGATCGCGGAGGCGCTGTTCGGCAGCAATCCGCGGCTATTCTGCGACATCGCGGAATGGAACGGCGAAGCGGCCGGCTTCGCGGTCTGGTTCATCAATTTTTCGACCTTCAGTGGCCGTTCGGGGATCTATCTGGAGGATTTGTTCGTGCGGCCTGCGCTGCGGGGCAGGGGCATCGGCAAGGCGCTGCTGTCACATTTGGCAAAGCAGTGCGTAGCCAACGGCTGGTCGCGCTTGCAATGGTCGGTGCTGGACTGGAACACGCCCTCGATCGAATTCTACAAATCGCTCGGCGCCGTGCTGATGGACGAGTGGACCGTGTGCAAGGTCGGCGGCGCGGCGCTGGCGGCGCTCGCGCAAGGAAAGCGCTGATGGAAACCGTCCTCATCGCCGCCGTCGCCGACAATGGCGTGATCGGCGCAGGCGGCGCGATACCCTGGCGGCTGAAGACCGATGTACTACGCCTCAAGACGATGACGATGGGCAAGCCGGTGGTGATGGGCCGCAAGACCTTCATCTCGTTGCGCCGGCCGTTGCCTGGACGAACCAACATCGTCCTCACCCGCGATCGCGACTTTCGCCAGCCGGGTGCCGTCGTCGCGACCTCGCTCGCCGACGCTCGCGCGGTCGCGACCGGCGATGCGCTGCGGCGATTCGTCACTGAGATCGCCGTGATCGGCGGCGCGGAAATCTATGCGCAGTGGATGGGGTTCGCCGACCGCCTGGAAATCACCGAAGTTCATGCCCGGCCCGGGGGCGACACCTATTTCGCCCCAATAGACAAGGCTATCTGGGAAGAGGTGGCGCGGGCACGGCATTCGGCCGGTCCGGACGACAATGCCGATTTTTCCTTCGTCACCTATCGCCGCCGAAGGTCGCATTAACCGCGTCTGCCGATGTTTACATTGACAAATACCGGCTCAGGCATAGCTGCATCGGGCCGTAAGCTTGCGTTGTAAGGGCCAAAGCCGTCCCCTATAAAGCCTGCGGAAGTAGCAGGGTGGGGCATCCTGACCCTTTAGCCCGCTAAGGAGAGTGTTGATGCCGTGGAAGAATCAAGGCGGAGGCCCCTGGGGCTCGGGTCCGAAAGGGCCATGGGGCTCCGGCCCGCAGCCGGTCGGGCCGAGGCCGCCCGATCTTGAAGACCTTCTCCGCCGCGCCCAGGACCGGCTCCAGCAATTATTGCCGGGCGGGTATTTCAGCGGCCTCGGCATCGCGCTGATCCTGATCGCCGCGCTGGCGATCTGGGGCCTGTCCGGATTTTTCCGCGTCCAGTCCGAGGAGCTCGGCGTCGTGCTGCGCTTCGGCCAGCATGTGCGCACCGTGCAACCGGGCCTAAGCTATCACCTGCCCTATCCGATCGAGACCGTGCTGTTGCCGAAAGCGCTGCGCGTCTCCACCATTTCCATCGGCATGACGCTGATCGACGATCCCGCCCGTCGCGGCCGGACCATGCGCGATGTGCCCGAGGAAAGTCTGATGCTGACCGGCGACGAAAACATCGTCGACGTCGATTTCACCGTGCTGTGGCGCATCAAGCCGAGCGGCGTCGGCAACTATCTCTTCAACATCCAGAACCCGGAAGGCACCGTGAAGGCGGTGGCCGAAAGCGCGATGCGCGAGGCAGTCGGCAAGGCCAACATCCAGCCGATCCTCACCGGCGCGCGCACCTCGACCGAGTTGGCTGTGCAGGAGTTGATGCAGAAAACGCTCGACAATTACGGCTCCGGCATCCTGGTGCAGCAGGTGCAGATGCAGAAGGTCGATCCGCCGGCGCAGGTAATCGACTCCTTCCGCGACGTCCAGGCGGCCCGCGCCGATCTCGAGCGCTTGCAGAACGAGGCGCAGACCTATGCCAACCGCGTTATCCCGGACGCCAAAGGACGCGCCGCGCAAATATTGCAGGTCGCCGAGGGCTATAAGCAGCAAGCGGTCGCCGAAGCCAAGGGCCAGAGCGCGCGCTTCCTGAAGGTCTATGACGAATACCGGAAGGCGCCCGACGTCACCCGCCAGCGCATCTATCTGGAGACGATGGAGCGTATCCTCGGCAGCTCCGAGAAGCTGGTCTATGACGGCGGCGGATCGTCGTCCGGGCAAAGCATCGTGCCTTACCTGCCCTTGAGCGAGCTGACGCCGCGACGTCCGGCGCCGCCGGCTACGACCCAGCCGCAACAGGGCAGCGGAGGCACGCGATGAGATCCCCCGTCACAGGTATTGTCACGCTGTTCCTGCTGTTTGTGCTCATGATCGTCGGCTACGGCTCGGTGTTCACGGTGACCCAGACCGAACAGGCCCTGGTGGTGCGGCTCGGCAGGCCCGTCGATGTCGTCACCGATCCCGGCCTGCACTTCAAGGCGCCGTTCATCGACACCGTGATCGACATCGACAAGCGCATCCTCGACCTGGAGAACCCCTCGCAGGAGGTGATCGCCTCGGATCAGAAGCGGCTGGTGGTCGACGCCTTCGCCCGCTATCGCATCAAGAACGCGCTGCAGTTCTATCAAAGCGTCGGCACCATCCAGGCCGCTAACCTCCAGCTGACGACGCTTCTGAATGCGTCGTTGCGCCGCGTGCTCGGCGAGGTCACTTTCATCCAGGTGGTGCGCGACGAGCGCGAAGCCTTGATGGCGCGGATCCGCGACCAGCTCGATCATGAAGCCGGCGGCTACGGCATCCAGGTGGTCGACGTGCGGATCCGACGCGCTGATCTGCCGGAGCAGAACAGCCAGGCGGTGTATCAGCGCATGCAGACCGAACGGCAGCGCGAGGCCGCCGAGTTCCGCGCGCAAGGCGGCCAGAAGGCACAGGAGATCAGGTCCAATGCCGACCGCGAAGCGACCGTGATCGTGGCCGAAGCCAATTCCACCGCCGAACAAGTGCGCGGCGAGGGCGACGGCGAGCGCAACCGGCTGTTCGCCGAAGCCTATGGCAAGGATCCCGATTTCTTTGCATTCTACCGTTCGATGACGGCCTATGAGAACGGACTGAAGAGCAACGACACCCGCTTTTTGCTGCGGCCGGATTCCGATTTCTTCAAGTTCTTCAGCAACGCCTCCGGCAAGCCGCCGATGGCCGCGCCGGCATCGCCGAAGCCGTAGATAGGGGTTTCAGGCCGTGACCAAGGCCGAAGCGGGACTCCGCTTCGGACTCAATTAAAGCAAGAACCAAACGGGAGGTTGCAGTCCGATGAGGTCCATAGCGTTCGCCGACTTCCTCATCGGTGTGGGAATCCTGTTTGTGCTTGAAGGTCTGATGTTCGCGGCAAGCCCGGCCTGGATGCGCCGGGCCATGAAGAGCGCGCTGACCACCCCGGACAATATTCTCAGGTTGGTCGGCATCGGCTCGGCAGTGGTGGGATTGATCTTGATATGGGTGGTCCGGCGGTAGGAGACACTGCCGTCATTCCGGGGCGATGCGAAGCATCGAACCCGGAATCTCGAGATTCCGGGTCTGGTCCGGAGCCTGTCATCGGGCCGCGGTTCGCTCGGACCCGTTGAGACCATCCCGGAATGACGGAACGAGCCTTTTCGAATCGCCGGCTATATCAATCATCATCGTGAGCGGCCGCGGCCGGTTTTTCGCCGGAATGCTGGGCTCAAACGCTTGCACGGTCACCCCATTCGGGCGCACTGTGGACGTCAAATTTCGCCCGTTTTTTGAGAAGAGAGAGCCGTCATGACCGTTGCTGCAAGAGGCCTGAGCCATCGCCCGCGCCCGTTACTGGCCGCGATCTGCCTTGGTGTGGTGGGTGTCCTGACGTCGGCGCCGATGCTTTCGGAGCCTGCGCTCGCGCGCGGCCCCGACGGCATCGCCGACGTTGCCGAGAAAGTGATCGACGCGGTGGTCAATATCTCGACCTCGCAGACCGTCGAAGCCAAGGGCGGCCCCAGTGGCGAGGGCAGGGGCGCGACCCCGCAATTGCCGCCGGGTTCCCCGTTCGAGGAATTCTTCGACGATTTCTTCAAGAACCGCCGCGGCGGTCCCGGCGGCCCGCGGGGCGGCGATATGCAGCCGCACAAGACCAACTCGCTCGGCTCCGGCTTCGTCGTCGACACCTCGGGTGTCGTCGTGACCAACAATCACGTCATTGCCGATGCCGACGAGATCAACGTCATCATGAACGACGGCACCAAGATCAAGGCCGAGCTGGTCGGCGTCGACAAGAAGACCGACCTTGCGGTGCTGAAATTCAAGCCGGTGAAACCGCTGGTCGCGGTGAAATTCGGCGATTCCGACAAACTGCGCCTCGGCGAATGGGTGATCGCGATCGGCAATCCGTTCAGCCTCGGCGGCACGGTGACGGCGGGCATCGTCTCGGCGCGCAACCGCGACATCGCCTCGGGGCCCTATGACAATTACATCCAGACCGACGCCGCCATCAATCGCGGCAATTCCGGCGGCCCGCTGTTCAATCTCGACGGCGAGGTGATCGGGGTCAACACGCTGATCATCTCGCCGACCGGCGGCTCGATCGGCATCGGCTTTGCGGTGCCCTCCAAGACCGTCGCCGGCGTGGTCGAACAGCTCCGGAAGTTCGGCGAGCTGCGCCGCGGCTGGCTCGGCGTGCGCATCCAGCAGGTCACCGACGAGATCGCCGAAAGCCTCAACATCAAGCCCGCGCGCGGCGCCCTGATCGCCGGCGTCGAGGACAAGGGCCCGGCCAAGCCCGCCGGCATCGAGCCCGGCGACGTCGTCGTCAGGTTCGACGGCAAGGACATCAAGGAGCCGAAGGATCTGTCGCGCGTCGTTGCCGACACCGCCGTCGGCAAGGAGGTCGATGTCGTCATCATCCGCAAGGGCGAGGAGCAAACCAAAAAGGTCACGCTCGGCCGCCTCGAGGACAACGACAAGCCGGTGCCGGCGTCGGTCAAGACACCCGAGCCCACCGAGAAGCCGGTGACGCAAAAGGCGCTCGGCCTCGACCTTGCAAATCTGAGCAAGGATCTGCGCAGCCGCTACAAGATCAAGGACAGCGTCAAGGGCGTCATCATTACCAATGTCGACGGCAACTCCGACGCCGCCGAGAAGCGGCTCAGCCCCGGCGAGGTCATCGTCGAGGTGGCGCAGGAGGCGGTAAGCAACGCCGCCGACATCAAAAAGCGCGTCGAGCAATTGAAGAAGGACGGCAAGAAATCCGTGCTGCTGCTGGTCTCGAACGCCGACGGCGAATTGCGGTTTGTCGCGCTGAGCGTGCAGTAGGGCTGTTTGGGTCGCTGCTGCAAGTCGTCCCCGCGAACGCCGGGACCCATACGCCGCGGCCTCGCGTTTTAGCACGCGGGCAGACAACCTCCTGTTCCAACACTCGACTGTGGTCATGGGTCCCCGCGTTCGCGGGGACGACGATGGAATATTCGATAGCTTGGTCTCGCAAGCTCACGCAGCCGGACGGCCGCGCAGCATACCGGCTATCCCCAGGTCCTCATCGAGTTCCGGCCAATGAATACCCATCGGCATCAGTTCGAAATGCCCGCGTGCCGCGGAATTGGCATCGCGCAGCCGCGGATACCACGCGAGCGGGGTGGCGATCCTGCGACCATCGGCTAATGTCACCACGATTTCATCGGCGGTGAAAGCAACCGAAACCGGCCTGATATCGCCGACATCAATTTCCAAAGTGCTCATGCCATCTGCCTTCGAGGACGTCGCGGTGCGATCTCAAGTGCGATAATAGCGCCGATTTCGGGCGGGAAATCCCGCATTGACCGCCAATGACAGGTCATGAAGCTAGAATTTTGCTTCGGCGTCACCCGATCTCACATGGATATGCGGCGGCTCACCGCTTTCGTTCGAGTAAAAGAATGCGCGATATGGTCCCCAGCGCAGGACGCTCGGCATTTCGGTTATCCCCCCACAAACTCGTCCCTTCGATAGCCCTGCGCGTACAACAGCGCGGTGAGGTCGCCGTGATAGATCCGCGCGTGGGCTGAGGCGGCGACCGCCGGCTTGGCGTGGTAGGCGACGCCGAGACCGGCGTGCTGGATCATGCCGAGATCGTTGGCGCCGTCCCCGACCGCCAATGTGTCGATGTCGTCGAGGTCGAAGGCTTCGGTGAGCTCGATCAGGGTGGCGAGCTTTGCGGCGCGGCCCAAAATCGGCTCCTTGACCTCGCCGGTCAGCATGCCGTCGCGAACCACCAATTCGTTGGCGCGGTTTTCGGCAAACCCGAGCATGGCGGCGACCGCATTGGTGAAAAGGGTGAACCCGCCCGAGATCAGGCAGGCCCACGCGCCATGGGCGCGCATGGTCGCGACCAGTTCGCGGCCGCCCGGCGTCAGCGTGATGCGCGTTTTCAGGACTTCCTCGACCACGCCGACGGGCAATCCCTTGAGCAGCGCCACGCGCTCGCGCAGCGCGGGCTCGAACGCGACTTCGCCGCGCATGGCGCGTTCGGTAATGGCGGCGACATGCGCCTTCAGCCCGGCAAAGTCGGCGAGCTCATCGACGCATTCCTGGCCGATCATGGTGGAATCCATGTCGGCAAGAAAAAGCTTCTTGCGCCTGAAGGCGAGAGGCTGCACGACAATGTCGATGGGCAGATCGCCGCGCGCCTCGCGCAGGCGGTGTTCAATCGCGCCGATGTCCTCGCCACCCTCGTCGAACGGGATGTCGGCGGCGACTTCATCGAACAGCCATTGCGCGGGACCGGGCGAAGCAAGCAGCGCGCGCGCGCCGTCGATCACCGTGCTATCTAGCGCGGGATTGGCGGGATTGCAGATCAGCGTAACGACGAGAGACATGGCGTGAGTTCGCAACCGGAAATCAGCAATGCCGTGCTTATCGCAGGGCCGACCGCCAGCGGCAAGTCGGCGCTGGCGCTTGAGCTTGCGCAAAAAACCGGTGGCGTCATCATCAATGCCGATTCCATGCAGGTCTATCGCGACCTCAGGATCATCACGGCGCGGCCGACGGCCGAAGAGGAAGCGCTGGTTCCCCATCATCTCTACGGCCATGTCGATGCCGCGGTGAACTTCTCTGCGGGCGCCTGGGTCGTGGATGCCGCCAAGGTGTTGTCGGAGCTGCGCGCGCAACGTCGCCTGCCGATCTTCGTCGGCGGCTCCGGTCTCTATTTCAAGGCGCTGACGCGCGGCCTCTCGGCCTTGCCGCCGATCCCGCCCGAGGTGCGCGAGAGCGTGCGCGCGCGGCTGCAGTGCGACGGCGTCGAAGCGCTGCACGCCGAGCTCGCACGGCGCGATCCCGCCGCCGGCGAACGCCTGAAGCCGCGCGACCGCACCCGCATCGCCCGCGCGTTGGAGGTGATTGAGGCGACCGGACGCTCGCTGTCCGACTGGCACCGCGACGGTCTGCCGCCGCTGTTGCCGCCGGGAACATTCAGCGCGCTGTTTCTCGATCCCGATCGCGAACCACTTTATGCGCGGATCGACGCGCGCTTCGAGGCGATGCTCAAATCCGGCGCGCTCGAAGAAGTCGAGCGGCTCGCCCAACGAAAGCTCGATCCCTTGCTGCCGGCGATGAAGGCCCATGGCGTGCCGGCGCTGATCGCGCATCTGAACGGCGAGATCATCCTTGAGGACGCAGCCACCATCGGCCGCGCCGACACCCGCCATTACGCCAAACGGCAGTTCACCTGGTTCCGGCATCAACTGCCGGAATTTGCCTGGGTGAAGCCGGAGGCGGCGGGGGCATGGTTGGACCAGATGCGTGCGTAAACCGTCATGGCCGGGCTTGTCCCGGCCCTCCACGTCTTTCGCGCGAGGGGAAGGTAAGACGTGGATGCCCGGCACAAGGCCGGGCATGACGAGCATTGTGATGCTTCGCATGGCTGTAAACCCCAAATTCACCCTCGCCGAATGCGACCAACCCCGCTAAGCTTCCAATTCATCGCTAACCGCTGCCTGTGGGTTGACTTTCGAAGTTTGGGCAGTATGTTCGCGCAACCTTTGGGAAGCTTGAGCGGTCATATGCGTAATAAAATTACCAAACTGCTTATCGTCGTCGTACCCAGGCGCACCGCCGGGGATGGCTAAGGCCATCCGAAAAACGGGCGGTGTGCATGGGGCCTCCTTCGGGCCCCTTTTTATTTTCCAGACCACCAAGCCTCTAACCAAACCAAGAAGCCGCGCCAGAACAGCGCATCCGGAGCCAGCCATGAGCGACAAGAGCCACGATCCGAACCAGATGACGGGAGCCGCGATGATCGTGCGCGCGCTGATCGATCATGGCGTCAAGCACATCTTCGGCTATCCCGGCGGCGCGGTGCTTCCGATCTATGACGAGATTTTCCAGCAAAGCGAGGTCGAGCACATCCTGGTACGGCACGAGCAGGGCGCGGGCCACGCCGCGGAGGGCTATGCGCGCTCGACCGGCAAGCCGGGCGTCGTGCTGGTGACGTCGGGGCCGGGCGCCACCAACATGGTGACGCCGCTGACGGACGCGCTGATGGATTCGATCCCGCTGGTGTGCATCACCGGACAGGTGCCGACGCACCTGATCGGTAATGACGCGTTCCAGGAATGCGACACGGTCGGCATCACCCGGCCCTGCACCAAGCACAACTGGCTGGTGCGCGACGTCAAGGATCTCGCCAAGGTGTTGCACGAGGCGTTCTATGTCGCGAGCACCGGCCGTCCCGGTCCCGTCGTGGTGGACGTGCCGAAGGACGTGCAGTTCGCGACCGGCACCTATCACCCGCCGCGCAAGTCGGACGTGCATGTGTCGTATGCGCCGCGGGTCAAGGGCGACGCGATGCAGATCCGTAAAGCGGTCGCGTTGCTCGCTTCCGCCAAGCGCCCGGTGATCTATTCCGGCGGCGGCGTCATCAATTCGGGCCGCGAGGCCTCAAAACTGTTGCGCGAGCTGGTCGACGTCACCGGTTTTCCGATCACCTCGACCTTGATGGGATTGGGCGCCTATCCGGCGTCGGGCAAGAACTGGCTCGGCATGCTCGGCATGCACGGCACTTACGAAGCCAACATGGCGATGCATGATTGCGATGTCATGCTGTGCCTCGGCGCGCGCTTCGACGACCGCATCACCGGGCGCACCGACGCGTTTTCGCCGGGATCGAAGAAAATCCATGTCGACATCGATCCCTCCTCGATCAACAAGAACATCCACGTCGATGTTCCCGTGATCGGCGACGCCGCCAACGTGCTCGGCGATCTCCTGCAGGTGTTCAAGGCCGAGACCAAGAAACCGGATATCCGCGCCTGGTGGAAGGAGATCGCGGTCTGGCGCGCGCGCAATTCGCTGTCGTACCAGAAGAACAACGATATCATCCTGCCGCAATTTGCAATTCAGCGGCTGTTCGAAGCCACGCGCGGGCGCGACGTCTACATCACCACCGAGGTCGGCCAGCACCAGATGTGGGCGGCGCAGTTCTTCGGTTTCGAGGAACCGCATCGCTGGATGACTTCGGGCGGCCTCGGCACCATGGGGTACGGCCTGCCGGCGGCGCTCGGCGTGCAGGTGGCGCACCCCAATAGCCTGGTGATCGACATCGCCGGCGACGCGTCGGTGCAGATGACGATGCAGGAAATGTCGACGGCGATTCAATATGAATTACCGGTCAAGATCTTCATCCTGAACAACCAGTATATGGGCATGGTGCGGCAGTGGCAGCAGCTTCTGCACGGCAACCGGCTGTCGCATTCCTACTCCGAGGCGCTGCCGGATTTCGTCAAGCTGGCGGATGCCTTTGGCTGCGTCGGCATCCAGGCGGTCAAGCCCGGCGACCTCGACGGCGCGATCAAGGAGATGATCAGCGTCAAGCGCCCGGTGCTGTTCGATTGCCGGGTGGCGGCGCTGGAGAACTGCTTCCCGATGATTCCCTCGGGCAAGGCGCACAACGAAATGCTGCTGCCGGCGGAAGCCAATGACGAAGCCACCGCGACCGCCTTCGCCAGCGGCAAGGCGCTGGTGTGAGGATGATTGAGATGATCGAGTGTCGTCGGCCGCAAATCTTACTGTCATCGTCCGGCTTGATCGGACGATCCAGTATGCCGCGGCGTCTCAATCCTCTGGAATACTGGATCCCCGCTTTCGCGGGGATGACGAGGTGCGGGTATGATGTTTAATCTCGACCAGTTGGAACGTGCCCACGGCATCGTCGGCGCGGCGGTGCCGCCGACACCGGCGCATGCGTGGCCGCTGCTCGCCGAGCGGCTCGGCGCCACCGTGATCGTCAAGCACGAGAACCATACGCCGACCGGCGCCTTCAAGGTGCGCGGCGGGCTGATCTATCTCGAGCGCCTCAAGCGCGAGCGGCCCGGCACGGCCGGCATTATCTCGGCGACCACGGGCAATCACGGCCAAAGCCTTGCTTTTGCGGCGAACCGGTATGGCGTGCCGGCCACGATTTACGTGCCGCACGGCAATTCGGTCGAGAAAAACCGCGCGATGCAGGCGTTCGGCGCCAAGCTGGTCGAACATGGCGCGGATTTCCAGATCGCCCGCGAAGAGGCGGGTCGCCGCGCCAGCCAGGACGGCCTCGAAATGGTGCCGTCCTTTCATCCGGATCTGGTTCTGGGGGTTGCGACCTACGCGCTCGAACTGTTCAGGAAGGCGGGCGATCTCGACATTCTCTATGTGCCGATCGGACAGGGCTCGGGCATTTCGGGTTGTATCCTGGCGCGCGACCTGCTCGGCCTGAAAACTGAAATCGTCGGCGTGCAGTCGACCGAAGCGCCGTCCTACGCGCTGTCGTTCGCGGCCGGCACCGTGGTGAAGACGAACAGCAGCAATACGCGTGCCGATGGAATGGCGACCCGCGTCCCCGACGAAGATGCGCTTTCGATCATTCGCAAGGGTGCTTCCCGCATCGTGCAGGTCACCGACGCCGAGATCGCGGTGGCGATGCGCGCCTACTGGACCGATACCCATAACCTCGCCGAGGGCGCCGGCGCCGCCGCGCTCGCCGCGGCGCTGCAGGAGAAGGCGGCACTACGCGGCAAGCGCGTTGGCTTGGTTCTGAGCGGCGGCAATATCGATTTCGATTTGTTCAACCGGTGGGTCGTTGGCGAGGCAGTCGCCGGCGACAGGGTGCTGGTGTGAAGATAACTGAAATCATTGCGCAACGCCGGCCACAAGTTCAGCCGTCATCGTCCGGCTTGACCGGACGATCCAGTACGCCGCGAGTTCTCGATTCTATTTCATGTGCCTGCGATTACTGGATACCCGCTTTCGCGGGTATGACGAGGAATTCGGGGATGACGAGAAGTGCGGTGACGAAGAAAAGGACAATGGGAACCCGAAAATGAACCAGCCCGCATCCGCCTACTTCATGGAAGAGCGCCACGATCCGAATGAGTCGCACACGCTCTCGGTGCTGGTGCAGAACGAGCCGGGCGTGCTGGCGCGCGTGATCGGGCTGTTTTCGGGGCGCGGCTACAACATCGAAAGTCTCACCGTCTCCGAGACCGAGAATCAGAAGCACGTCTCCCGCATCACCATCGTCACGACCGGCACACCGATGGTGATCGAGCAGATCAAACATCAGCTCGACCGCATGGTGCCGGTATATCGCGTCGTCGACATGACGCTGACCGGGCGCTCGATCGAGCGGGAACTGGCGATGGTGAAATTGCGCGGCACCGGCGAGCACCGCGTCGAGGCGCTGCGGCTGGCGGAAGCCTTTCGCGCCCGGGTGATCGACGCCACCACCGAAAGCTTCGTGTTCGAGATCACCGGCAACTCCGCCAAGATCAACCAGTTCATCGACCTGATGCGCCCGCTCGGCCTGGTCGAGGTTTCGCGTACCGGCGTCGCCGCGATCGGTCGCGGAGCCGAGGGGATGTGAGCGATGCTGGCGCGCGACTGGTATTACAACGAACGGCGGCGGCTCGGGCTCGATTCCGCGGTCGCCTCGATCTACGACCGTCATGACGACAGCGACGCTCGCGCCCGCGCCGCGCTGACCATGCTGGGCGTCAAGCCGGGCTGGCGGATCGCCGATATCGGCTGCGGCAATGGCGTGCTCGCCTGCGAGGCCGCGCTGATGGGCGCCGAGGTCGACGCCATCGATATTTCGCCGGCGATGCTGGCGCTGGCGGAACTTCAGGCGCGCGAGCGCAAGGTCGCGATCCGCACCCAGTCGGCGGGCCTGTTGAGTTTCACCTATCAGCCCGACACCTATGACCTGATCGTCAGCGAGTTCGCGCTGCATCATCTGCCGGATTTCTGGAAAGCGGTGGCGCTGGCGCGGATCTTTGCCGCGCTGAAGCCGGGCTCTAGCTTTTATTTGCGCGATATCGTGTTCGTCAGCATGCCCGAGGGTCCCGATCGCAGCGTCGAGCAGTGGGCCGACTTCAATATCAAGAACCACGTCTTTTCGCGCGACAGCGTCGTCACCCATATGCGCGACGAATACTCGACCTTCGGCTGGGTGATGGAACGCCTGCTGACCGATGCCGGATTCACGCTGACCTCGGTCGATTATCACGCGCCGCTGCACGGCACATATTTGTTGCGCAAACCGAAACACGGCGAGCAGAGCTAGGGTAGATGAAGCCAGTCGACATCTGCCTTGCCGTCGCGGTGGCGGTGATCTGGGGGCTTGGGTTCGTGGCCAGCCGGCTTGCGCTCGACGAGCTCTCGCCTGCGTTGATGACGGCGATGCGCTTTGCCATCGCGGCGGCGCCGTGCTTGTTTGTGCGTCGCCCGAATGTTCCCTGGACGGCACTGATTGCGATCAGCGGCACGCTCTTTCTCGGACAGTTTCTCGCGCAGTCCTGGGCAATCGCGCACGGTGTTCCGGTCGGGCTCGCCAGCGTGATCGTACAGAGTCAGGCGCTGTTTACCGTGGCGTTCGCGGCAGTGGCGTTTCGCGAAATTCCGACCGGCATTCAAGTTGCCGGTATCGGCGTCGCCGCGATCGGCCTCTTGATGATCTGCGGCACCGTCGGGTTCGATTTCAGCGTCGGCGCCTTTGCCGTGCTGATGATCAGCCCGGTCAGTTTCGCGATCGGCAATCTCCTGCTGCGGCAGGCGAGGGACGTTCCGATGTTTGACCTGTTCGCATGGCTCTGCCTGGTGCCGCCGCTGCCGTTGCTGGCGCTGGCGTTTGCCGTCGATGGCGTGCTGCCGACTTGGCTCTCGCTGTGGCAGATGTCGCTTACCGGCTGGGCCAGCATGATCTTTATCGGTGCGGTCTCCACCTGTATCGCCTATTGGCTATGGGGACGCTTGCTGCGCGATCATACCGCGGCGCAGGTGGTGCCGTTCGCGCTCCTGGTGCCGTTCGTCGGATCGGCTGCATCCAGTGTCGTGTTCGGCGAAACCTTCGGGCCGCTACGGCTCGCCGGCATGATCACCGTGGTCGGCGGAATTGCTCTGATGCTGCTGTCGAAGCGTTCCCAAGCCCTGCCGAAGATCGCGTGAGGCAGGACCATGTCGCATCCGCTGCTGTTCGCCTTCGTCGTGTTCGCCAGCGTGATGTATTTCACGCCGGGGCCGAACAACATCATCGTGCTGTCGTCGGGACTGAACCACGGCTTCCGTCACACCATCCCGGCCATCGCGGGGATTACCTTCGGTTGCGCCTTCATGGTGGCCGCAGCCGGCCTCGGCTTCGGGACCATCTTCGTCGTCTATCCGGTGCTGCAGACGATCCTCAAATATGCCGGCGCGGCCTATCTGATCTATCTGGCCGCCGCGATCGCGATGTCGGAGCCGGTCGCGCCGGGGCAGGACAATCGGCGCCGCCCGATGACGTTCTGGGGCGCGGTGTTGTTCCAATGGGTGAACGTCAAGGGCTGGGTCATGGTGATCGGGACCATCACCGCCTATGCCGGCATCGCCAGTTTCCCCTGGAACATCGTTATCCAGGTCGGGCTGTGCCTGTTGCTGGGCGTGACGGCCACTTCGACCTGGGCGCTGTCCGGCAGTTCGTTGCGTTCGCTCATGACTTCGCCCCGGGCCGTGCGGGTCTTCAATATCGTCATGGCGGCGCTGCTGTTGGCCTCGCTCTATCCGGTCTTCATGGACGCATGATGCGGCACCGCCATGCAGAAACGGGTTTCCCAGAGGCGGGAAAATGCTCTAGACAACGCCGGAAATTCACGGGCGTCCGGCGGCGATACCCAGCTGAAAGCCTGATCCATCGGCCGAGTTCGGCCACCTCAAGAGGAAACACACCATGCGTGTTTATTACGATCGCGACGCCGACTTGAACCTGATCAAGGGCAAGAAGGTCGTCATCGTTGGCTATGGCAGCCAGGGCCACGCCCATGCGCTGAACTTGAAGGATTCCGGCGTCAAGGATGTCGCCATCGCGCTGCGCAAGGGCTCAAGCTCCGCCAAGAAGGCGGAGACCGCCGGCTTTAAGGTGATGGAAGTCGCCGAAGCCGCCAAATGGGCCGACCTCGTGATGATGCTCACCCCCGATGAATTGCAGGGCGATATCTACCGCGAACACCTGCACGACAACATGAAGAAGGGCGCCGCCTTGGTGTTCGCCCACGGCCTCAACGTGCATTTCAACCTGCTCGACCCGCGTCCCGATCTCGACGTGCTGATGATCGCCCCCAAGGGCCCCGGTCATACCGTGCGTTCGGAATATCAGCGCGGTGGCGGCGTGCCCTGCCTGATCGCGATCGCCAAGGATGTCTCGGGCAATGCCCATGATCTCGGCCTCAGCTACGCGTCGGCGATCGGCGGTGGCCGCGCCGGCATCATCGAGACGTCGTTCAAGGAAGAGTGCGAGACCGACCTGTTCGGCGAGCAGGTGGTGCTGTGCGGCGGCCTGGTCGAATTGATCAAGGGCGGCTACGAGACGCTGGTGGAAGCCGGCTATGCACCCGAGATGGCCTATTTCGAATGCCTGCACGAGGTGAAGCTGATCGTCGATCTGATCTATGAAGGCGGCATCGCCAACATGAATTATTCGATCTCCAACACCGCCGAATACGGCGAATACGTCACCGGCCCGCGCATCATCACCGAAGAGACCAAGAAGGAGATGCGGCGGGTGCTCGCGGACATTCAGGGCGGCAAATTCGCCCGCGACTGGATGCTGGAGAACAAGGTCAACCAGACCTCGTTCAAGGCGACCCGCGCCAAGCTTGCCCAGCATCCAATCGAGGAAATCGGCGCCAAGCTCCGCGACATGATGCCGTGGATCAAGAAAGGCGCGCTGGTCGACAAGACCAGGAACTAGGGCTTGATCCGTGCTCTTTCCAGCGAGATCGCGCAGGCGCGATCTCGCTGACCAAGGAGGGCGCGCTGGTCGATGGCCCGGGCGAGCGTCATGGAAGGGCGTTCGCCGAACACCTCGCGATAATCCCTTGCGAAGTGTCCGAGATTTCCGAAGCCGCAAGCGAAGGCGACCGCCGTCACCTATGTCTCCCGATCGGGTGCTGAAAGCTTCGCCCGGGCTTGCCGCAACCTGACCATTCTGGCAAAGGCCATCGGCGCGTAGCCGCGGAATTGCTGGAACGCCCTGAAGATCGCCCGCGCTCCGACACCGGTGGCTTCTACCAGGCTTTCGATCGTGATCGCCTGATCCCAATGCGCTTCGATATATTCCTCCGCCCGGCGCACATGCGACGGCACGGTGTCCCTGTCCTCTCGATCCAAGAGATGGCTGAACGTATGCGGGTTGGCGTAAAGGAACGCCACCAAAATGGCCTGTTCCAGTTCGCGAAGCACCACCGGCGCCAACTGGTCGGAGGTCGTATCCAGCAGTTCGGAAAAAAGCCGGATAAGCCGCCAGAGATTTTGAACCTGGGGGTGGTCTCGGTTGACGGCGGCGGTGAATTCGAGCTTGCCGCTCGGCCGCGCGCCCAACAGATAAGCGAGCTTCTGCTCGAACGCGCAGGGATCGATGCGAAGGTTGAACCAGCGATGGCCGGCTGTGGTGGCAAGGTGCATCGGTTGGCCCGGCGAAACGATGCAGGACTGGCGCGCGTCGATCCCGGTCGACTTGCCGCCGATCGTCGCTTCGCCTCCGCCCGCCACGGCCGTCAACAACCGGAAGCGATCCGCCTCCGGGTAATCGACGGATACGCCGACGCTGCTGGTGCCGTACACCAGCCCGATGCTGTGAAGCTGAGCGAGATTCCCCTGCGCCAGAAGGTTGACGGGAGATTTCATCTCGGTGCGGCGCGCACCGAATCGCGTCAAGAGCGCGTTGTTGAACTCTTCGGGATCGGAGGTCTTGAAAACTGGAAATCGCCGGAGCGGATCGGCCAAGTTCCCGGGAGTTGGGTGCTCGGGAGTCAAGTACTCGGAAGGCATGGTTCGGTCTGCTCGCGTCCAATTCCCAAAACGCATATTCCCTTAGGTTGAGTGGTCGTAAAATTAGTACGTCAGGGCGGAAAACGCCATAGGTCAAAAAGCGCTATCGGCTGCCTAGCCCTGAAGCAGGCGGGTTGGTTCTTGGCAGGCGACGGAGTCGCTTCTTGTTTCCGTGCAGCGCTAGCCGACAAGGATGCGCTCCACCAGCCAGTAGGTGCCGATCAAGGCCACCGCCAGCGACGCAAGGCGGGGGGTCAGCCGTGCGCCGCGCCCGCGGGACAGCCAGATCAGCGCCGGCAGGAAGATCGCCACGAACAGCAGTTGCCCGATCTCGACGCCCAGGTTGAAGCCCACCAGTCCGCGTACCAGCGCCACGCCCTTCAGGCCGAGCTCGCGAAGTGCGGAGGCAAACCCCAGGCCATGGACAAGGCCGAAGCCAAAACTCCAGATCCACCGTCGCCGGTCGGGCTCGGCCGCGAAAAGGTTTTCCAGCGCGACCCAGACGATCGTCGCCGCGATCAGCGGCTCGATGATGCGGCCGGGGATCGTCACAATACCCAATGCGCCGATCGATAACGTCACGCTGTGGGCGAGCGTGAAGGCGGTGACGATGCGCACCACCGACCAGGCGCCCCGCGCGGTGGCAAGTAGCGCCACCAGGAACAGCAGGTGGTCATAGCCGGTGAGGATATGCTCGACGCCGAGCCTGATGAAATCAAGCCAGCCCGTCGCGGTCGTGTGGTCGATGTCGACGCTGGCGGTCCGCGACGTTTCCCCGAAGGTCACCTGACGCTCGCCGCTGGTGGTGCGGAGATTGCCGAGGGTTTGGTAATGCTCGCCCAGAAAGCCGCTCCAGTTCTCGGCGATGTCGAGGCGGCCATGCGAGGCGTCGCAGGTGAAGTCGATCTCGATCGTCGCGCGCGCGTCGTTGGCGCCACCACCGCCGATGCGCACCCTTCCGGTTCGGCACCGGCCGCCGGCGAGATCGACCGTAACGCTCTGGCGGGCCTGTTCGGCGATCCTCTCAGCCGCTGCCTTGTCGCCGTTGGCGGCGGCGGTCAGCGTGGCCGCGGCCGCGGCCGGCAACTCGGGCAAGGCGACGGAAAGCGCATAGAGCATTCGGCCGCCGGCGAATTCGATGCGCAACAAGCCTGTCGTGGTGACATGTGCGTAAACTTCGCCGCAACCGACCAGCGCTAGCCACAAAGCGACCCATCGCGTCAGCCGCGCCATCATGGGCCTCCCCCCGTCCGCTCCCATTGCTCGGCCACATAGACCGGCAGCAGCGCGATCTCGGAACTGCCGTCGAGCTTGGCATAGTGCGAAAGGCCCATCGGATTGGTGGCGCCGAATGAAATTGCGAACGGCGAAGCGCTCGCTCCATTGATAATGACACGCAGCCTTGGGGCTCCAAGGCCGAACTGCGCCGCGCCGGCCGCGGCGGCTTCCGCCGCGGTCAGGACGCGCTCGGGCCCCGAATTGCGCAGCAGCCTGAGCGCCTCGTCGAGGCGCGCCTCGAAACCTGCGGTCGCCGTCCCCTCCGTCGCACGCCAGCCGTACTGCGCGCGCACGAAGTGCCAATGGCCGCGTGGGGCTGTGACATCGACCTCCCGGACGTCCCCGATCGGCATTGTCAACAACCCCTGCGGCACGAACGGTTCAAACCCCGGGCCGTTGCGGCCGCCGGTCAATGCGAGTCCGACGAGAAAGGCAGTGGCCGCGAACGCAGCCGCCGCCCAGGCCATCCGGTTCATCGTCGCCACCACCACATCAGCCCGCCGGCCAATGCGATCACCCCCGGCATCAGCAGAACGGTGAGGAAGAAAATGCCGCGCATTTGCTCGGCGGTCAGCGCGACCGTCGGAAGCACCTCCACCGGTGGCTTCATCGACGGCGCCCGTTCTTCGCGCGTCAGCCATGCGATTTCGGCCAGCACGGCGTCGGAATTGGCGAGATAGGGAAAGAATGAATTGGAGGCGAAATCGGCGTCGCCCGCGACAACCATGCGGAAGGCCGCCGCGGCCTGTTGGCCTAACCGCCCTTCGGCCGCGAGCGCGATGATCTGCGAGGCGCGCGGTCCGGACTTTGCCTCTGATGGGTCCTGCAGACGATTGGCGACGACATAACTGTCGGCGCTGCTGGCGGCGAGCGGCGTTACCTGCACGCCGGCCGCGGGCAGGGCCTGAAGCGGACGCGCGCCCGGATAGAACGACAGCGCCAGTCCCCGCGTCGCGGGGTGAGGGCCATAGCGCGCCACCGCGATCATCTGCTCGTCGGTGAAATAATGCTCCGTCGGATCGACGATGACGCCGTCACCCACTTTGACGCCGGCGCTGGCAAAGAGCGCCGCGAGGCTGTCATCGAGCGTGTAGTCCGGCTCGATCAGGAACATCGCCGAGCCGCCGCGCTCCAGATAACGGCGCAGCACGTCGGTTTCGCCGGGACTGTAGCGGGTGCGCGGGTTGGCTTCGACGATCGCCGCGCAATCATCGGCGATCGGTTGGCCGGTGGCGAAGGAAACCTTGCGGGCGAGGATGCCGAGCTTTTCGATGGCGCGCCGCAGGCGGCCGAGGCCGTGCTGCTCCATCTGCACAACCCCGGTGCCCGAGACGTCGTGGCTGTGGTTGTGGACGCCTTCGAAATGGGTGTGGAACTCGAAATTATCGGTGTCGTATTCGCCATGGCCCGCCGCAAAGCAGATCACGACCTGGTGCTTGCGCAACAGGCGCAGCAAGCCGAGTGCGATCTCGTGGTCGTCGGTGGTGATCACTTCGATGCGCCGCTCGTCCAAGCGCAGCACGGCGGAATTGTAGGTCCGCACCCCGAGGCTGGAGGCGAGCGCCGGATTCTGGTCGGCGTCGATCAGCTGCACGCGGAAATTCGGGTTCACCCGCTCGAGTTGACGCAGCATGATGCCGAGCGCGCGCGCGGCCTGGTTCTGCTTCTGGTAGAAATAGGCAATATCGATCGGCTCGCCGAGCCCGCGCACCACCTCGCGCGCCTCCGCCGACGGCGTGAAGGCCTTTTCGTGGGTCAGGTCGAGATGGGTGTCGTGGCGGAACAGCGCCACATTGGCGAGGATGGTAACGGCGAGCGCGGCAGCGACAACGAGCGTGGCCGAGGCAATGCGGCTGGTGATGGCGAGCCTGACCGGCACTTTCAGTCCCGCCGCAAACAGCAGCATCAGCGCGAGGACCACCCCGGCAAACCAGCCCAGATTGGTCCAGTCGAGCGCTTGCAGCTGGTCCAGGAGAAGGGAAAGAAAGCCGGCATCCTCGGCCGGCAGGTCCCCATGCGGGTTGGTCATCGCTGCGCGAGCCCCCAGGTTGTGAGGAAAAGTGAGAGCATGCTCGCGGTGACGAAATAGCCGATGTCCGACAGGAACACCGAGCCGGACACCATCGGCTTGAAGTGGCCGATCAAGGAAAGGTTGATCGCGAGGCTGTCGAACGGCGGCGGCAGCAAATAGGACACCGAATCGGCGAACCAAAGCATCAGGAACGTGCCAATCGACAATGCCGCGGCGACGACCTGATTCTCGGTGATACTCGACATCAGTAGTCCAACCGCCACCAGCAGCGAGGCATGGAGCACCAGCGCCAGATAGCCGGCATAGATCGGTCCCCAATCCGGTTCGCCATAGCGGTCGAGGACAACGGCATAGGCGAGTGTCAGGGTGAAGATTCCGATCACCAGCGTGAGCGTGGCGGCATATTTCGCCAACACGACCGACAATTCCCGGACCGGCGCGGTCAGCAGCAGTTCAAGCGTCTCCGATCGCCGCTCCTCGGCAAAGGTGCGCATGGTCAGCACCGGCACCAGCAGGATCGACAGCACATACATCTGGTGAAAGATGTATTGCAGGTTCGCAACCTTGGTGACGAACAGCGTCAGGCTGAACGTATAGCCGAGCACCAGAAGGAACACGGCCGCGACGGTGTAGCCGATCGGCGACGTCAGCGTCGCGTTCAGTTCCTTGGCGAACAGGATGCACAGCGTTCTCATGTCAGCGACAAAAACCAGCCTTCGAGGTCGGGGGTATCGGCCATGGCCCGGACGCCGAGCAACCGGCCGTTGAGCATCACCGCCACCCGGTCGGAGGTCTTTTCCACCTCGCTGAGGATATGCGAGCTCATGAGAACCGTATGGTGCCCGGCAAGCGAGCGGATCAGCTCTCTCATTTCGATGATCTGGCGCGGATCAAGCCCGTTGGTCGGCTCATCGAGGATGAGGATGTCGGGATCGTGAATCAATGCCTGGGCGAGCGCAGCGCGCTGGCGATAACCACGCGACAGCGCCCGCGTCGGCTTGTCTACGACGGCGCCGAGCGCGAGCCGGTCGACGACCCGCTCCACGGCGGAGGCGACGCTGCGTTCGGGTAGTCCGCGAAGTCGCGCCATGAAGGCGAGGAATTCGCCGACGCGCATCTGCCGGTATAGCGGGGCGGATTCCGCCACATAGCCGATGCGCCGCCGCACCTCGAGCGAATAGCGCACGGTGTCGAGGCCCGCCACCGTGAGACGCCCGGCGGACGGCAGCAAATAGCCGGCGAGTAGCCGCATGAAGGTCGTCTTGCCGGACCCGTTCGGCCCCAACAGGCCGAACACTTCGCCGTGGCCGATGTCGAGCGTCAGCCCGTCAAGCGCGGTAACCGGTCCGTAGCGCTTGGTGACGCTGATGGCCGAGATCGCCGGAGCGTGCGTCGTTCCGCCTGGCGCATCGTCGCGCGGCGCCGCGTCGGCTGACGAGACCATCATACCGTGCCCCGAAAAAGCAGCGCCCGCCCTGCAGTCAGACTTGCCACTGCGTCGCCCCGGCGGGCTCGCCTTAAGGTCAAAGGCGGGCGCTCCAGCTGCGAGCGCCCGCGGCCCAGTTCGTTCTCAATCGTAGAATTCGGGCGCGTGCTTGGTCGCCTTGAAGATTTCCGGATCGTGCCCGTAGAAGATCTGCGCGTTATTGGCGTCGCGTATCAGCCGCACCCGCTGGTAGCTGCGATAGGCGTCGCCTGGATTGACCGTGCCGGGAATCGGCGGGATCAGGTTCTTGTCGAGGTTTTCCTTGAGGTAAACCACGTCGCTGGTGAGAATGACCGTACCCGTCTTGGGGAGTTTCACGGCCACGAATTGGCTGCCGGGGGTATGGCCGGGAGCACGAAAGACCCGCACCGAACCGTCGTCGAACAGATCCAGGTCGCCGTTAAGCCGGATGATGTTCATTTTCTTGGTGTCGGCAAAATCGCCGGGAATGTAATAGACGGAGAAGCCGACATCCGGCCACCAGGCGGCCTTCAGTTCATCGTCCTGGGTGACGAGGGTGGCGTTCGGAAACTGGCCGACATTGCCACCGTGATCGAGATGAAGGTGACCGGCCACGACGTATTTGATGTCGTCGGTCTTGAGGCCAATCTTGGCAAGTTGCGCGGGAATCGCATCATCCTTCGTCATCTTGAGGCCGAAGCCCTTGGCGAGCGGCCCCCACCAACCATCGGGGTCAGTAATCGTCTTGTCGTTGTTGCCGGTGTCGATGATGACATTGCCCTTGGGATGTTTGAGCACATAGAAGCTCACCGGAGCCCAGTCGATGTTGCCTTGCCCGCCCATCTGCAGGGCGGCCTTCGGGAAGCCTCCCAATGAGCCGGATGTGAAGACGTAAAGTTTTGGGCCGTCCTGTGCGGCGGCTGGCGCCGCGGCGCCCGCCGTAAGCCCGAGTGCGACAGCCAGGATCGCAGCAACATGCCTCGTCGTCATGGCGTTTCCTCCTTCACTTCGTTTTTTGCCGGTCTCTCTGTGGAGACACACAACCCCGTCCGACGCGGTCGAGGCCAAGTGCCCGAGAATAGATTGAGCGCGCCGGCAAAAGCAACGTGGAAATCGGCCGGGCCATGGTCTTGCAGGTGTGGTTTGCAACCGCGGGGAGGGGGCGCGGCCCCCGATTGCACTGCACGCCATCAGCGCTAAAAAGGGCATGACACACCAAGGCGGGAGCCCATCATGCGATCTGTCGTCATACCGGAGCATCGACCGGCATTGGCTGGGCCACCGCGAAGCTGTTGCTGGCATGCGGATTTCGCGTGTTCGGCAGCGTGCGGCGGCCGATGCGGCGCGCCTAGAAGGCGAGTTTGGCGCGAATTTCACCCCGCTATTGCCGCTGGCAGCAGGGACCCCCGCTCCGACAGTCATAAATACGCCGATTGAAATGTCAGGCCAACGCTGCCATGATCGTTCACATTAATGCAGTCCATCCGAACTGCAGGTCTCAGGGAGGCGATCATGAAACACAGCGCGATCATTGGCATCGCAATATCGGCATTTGCTCTCTTCGGCACTTTAGGCGTCGCTCACGCTCAGGCCGATTGTAAGACGTTGGTGAAGCCGTCTCCTTTCGGCCCGGACGATCAAGTTGGAGCGACGAACCGCATCACTCCCGCCGTGACCAAGGCTGCCGCCGCGGAAATCCAGAGCGGCGCCGTCGTTTCCATGGCCTACAATCTGGTCGACGGCGTGCCTCTGTTCGGCACCCGGTTCACCAAGACGGTGTTGACGGCCGTTGCGCTCGTTCCCGGCGCCGAGTTCGGCAAAAACAAACTGTCCTATATGGAAGATACCTATCTCAGCCAAAGCCATGTCGGTACGCATATCGACGGAATGGGCCACATCGGCGTCCAGGATTGCTACTACAATCAGACCCCGATGGGAAAGTTCATCACCCAGAACGGCATAAAGAAGCTGGGGCTTGAAAACCTCAAGAGTTTTGCCACGCGCGGCGTGATCCTCGACATGGTCAAGGTGTTCCAGGACGCCGGCAAGCTGAAGACCAATCCCGCCTGCCGGACGCCGTGTCTCGACGGTGGCACGGTGATCACGGAAGCCGACATCCAGGCTGGTCTGAAAATGTATAACGTCACCCTGCGCGAAGGGGATGCGGTGTTCCTGCATACCGGCTGGGGTGACCTGTTCAACCAGTTCCCGGCGCAGAACGCCAACTACAACAAGGCGGAGCCCGGTATCGGCAAATCCGCAGCCGCATGGCTTGCCGCTCAGAAAGTGGTGCTAGTCGGGACCGACACCTGGGCAGTTGAGGTGATCCCGGGCGAGGATGCCCAGGAAGCCTTCCCCGTTCACGCGCTCCTGCTGACGGATAATGGCATCCACATCGTCGAGAACGTTCGTACCGACTTGATCGTCGCCGAGGCGGCGAGCAGCAAGCGGGCGACCTTCTTCCTCTCGATGACCGTCCCGAAGGCGGCCGGCACAACCGGCACCTTTGTCAACATTGAAGCAATCCGGTAGCGTGCCTGAAGCAGGCCTTACCGAACCGAATGCGATGACGGCGCTTCAGATGAGGCGCCGTCATTTCTTGTTGGCCACCCTTGCGATGATTTCGTCGGCGCGCGTTGCCGGCGCAGAGCCTCGGCGATTCCGAGTGGCTTTTGCAAATCTGAACGAGGAGCCAGGCACGCGGATCGATGGCCTGGGCTTCACCGGGGCGGACATCCGCCGCAGCTTTGAACTCGCCTCACGCGGCTTGCCCGTAGAGATGATCTATTACGACAATGGCGGCGACGCCGATAAGGCGCTCGGCAATGCAAAGGACGCGATCTCCAGCAAGGTCGACTTGTTGATTGAATATAATTCCGATGCGAGAGCAAATGACGAAATCGGACGCCAACTGAAAACAGCGGGCATTCCTGTGCTCGCGATCAACCATCCGGTTCCCGGCGCACCGCTTTATGCAGCCGATAATGTTGGGGCAGGTCGGATCGCCGGCCAAGCCTTGGGAAAATTCGCCAAAGAGAACTGGCCCGATCAGACACTGCTCGCAGCCATCCTCGGCGATGTCTCCGATCCAAGCGCTGCCGTCACTGCGCGCATTCAGGGCATCACGGAAGGGTTGAGGCAGGAGCTACCCGACCTCTCGCCGGTACGATTGGATAGCGCCGGCCATTCAGTTCGTGCCGGCGGCGTCCTCTCTAAATTTCTCCCCGCCCAAACCAGGCGCAAAATACTTGTGGCCACGCTCGACGACGCCTCCGCGCTCGCCGCCAAATCGGCGGTTGAAACGGCCGGGCGTACCAGCGATTGCGTCATCGTTAGCCAAGGCGCCGATCGCAGCATCCATGGCGGTGCCAGCGAGAAAAAGGAGATCGATCCCGCCAACCGCGGCAGTATCGTTCTGGGGTCGGTCGCCTATTATTTCGACCGCTACGGCTACGAGATCCTGCCAATCGCCTTGCGGATGCTGCGGGGCGAACCGGTGCCGCCGCAAACTTCAACTAAGCACGTAATGATCTCCGCGAAGAATGTGTTTCTCGAGTATCCGCCGCATGACATGAACTAACCTCAGCTCCCCGGCGGCCCGTAGTAATAGATACCGTTCTGACCGCTTTCTGGATTGGCCATGGTGGCGAAAGTCAGGCCGCCGCTCGAACCGACCGAAGTGACGGAGTTGAGGGCGAAAGCGGGAAGGACCCCGCCGTTCGCCAGCCGGTCTCCAACCATTGCGACCCGACGAATGGCTCCGGGTTTTCCGACATAGATCCCAAGGGGCCCCGGCCCGTCATCGACTGCCGCTACGAAGGCGACTGTGCTAGACAGGCCGAAATTAGGCCACGGCCCGAAAGCGGAGAAGCGGCCGCCGCCCGGCGCGCGCTCTCCCACGATCGCCAACTGCGTCAAACCGCTCGCATTCGCAATCAGCAGTGCTTCGGACGAGACGCCCGAGCCGAGATGCGCGACAAAGGCGACGTTGTCCTCATCATCGATTGCGGCCCGCTCCGAAAAGCGCACCAGCATCGCACCTTCCGGGCCGATCTCGCCGGCCCCGACCAGCAGGCGCAGTTCGCGGGCGCCGGCGACGAAGATTCCACCCAGTACTGCCCCATGCTCAATGATCGCGGGGAAGACGACTACCCCCTTGTTGTTAATTGCGGGAAGACCGAAGCGGTCAAAGCTGCCTCCGCGCGGGGCTGCATCGCCACCCGCCACGAGCTTGCGCAATACGCCGCCACTATAAAGATAGAGCACCTGCAGCGTTTCCCGACCTCGCCTGACGGTTCCCACAAAAGCGATTTCATCGCGATTGTTAAGCACCGGGGCATCGAATTCGACGAAGGTGCCGTTTGGTACGCCGGGCGCGTCAGCACCGCTCAGTGCGATGGCTTTGAGGCGGTCGTCGGCTGCGAGAAAAATTCCCTCGGTGGCGCGCGCTCCGGCAATGGCCGCGCCAAATGCGATCTTGCCCGCATCGTTCAGCGCCGGAAGCGGATGCCGCGCAAATTCGGAAAGGACACCGCCTCCGGGTACCGGATCGCCGACCGCCGCCGCTTTCCTGACCCCTGAAACGGTCGCAAGGAAAATGCCTTCCGCCGCCTTCGACCGCGCGACGCTGGCGTAAAACGCAACCTGGCTACGACTGTTGACCGGCGCAACGATCGGCTGCGAGCTCACATCAAACCGGTCGAAGCTGCCGCCCCCTGGTGCGGCCTGTCCCGAGGCAACGACAAGCCGCAACGTATCCGCCACTTGAGAAGCTGCCGGCGCCGCCGCCTTGCGAGCCGGTTCCGACAGGCTAGCCCATAACACCGAGATCCAAAGACACAAGACGGCTGCACCAGCTAGCAAAAGGCGAGACCGCGCGCTCGCCAGCAGTGGCCCGCCGAAAGGTGGTCGTTGGGGAGCATCCATTTCCATCAATTCTTCATCATGCCGGCCTTCAGTGTCGCCACGTCATGACGAAGCATCTTGAGATAAGTGTCGGCATCCCCGCCTGGTTTGGAGAGGGCGTCGCCATAGAGGGTGCCGCCGATGGAGGCGCCGGTTTCCGCGGCCACCTGTTGCATGGCTCGCGGATCGGTAATGCTGTCGAGGAACAGTGCACGTATGCCCTCCCGCCGGATCTGTTGGGTGAGACGCGCCAACTCGGCAGCAGACGGTTCGCTGTTGTTTGTCCAACCATTGATGGACAGCAGCGTAATGCCGTAGGCCTTCGCCAGATATTGCAACGAATCGTGAGAGGCCAGGACTCGCCGCTTTGCTGGCGGCAAGGCGGCGATCTCGGCCTTGGCCCAGGCGTCGAGAGCCTGCAATTCCTTGACGTAGGCGTCCGCGCGCGCGCGATATTCGGCGGCATTGGCGGCATCGTTTTTTGCCAAGGCAGCGGTGATGTTCCGGACGTAGATGACACCGTTCTTCGGATCGAGCCAGGCATGCTGGTCGATCTCTTCTTCGGCGGATTTGCTCCGCGGCGCGCGCTCTTCGGTGGAAGTGTAGGTTTTTGCGCCTCTGCTCACGACGATTTTGGCGCCGCTGAACTTTACTTGCTTGAGCAGGGGCTCGAGCCAAGGTTCGAACTCGTCGTTGAGATCGTTCATGAAGACGATCCTGGCTTCGGCGACACTCTTGCCGTCGGCGAGCGACGGCTTGAAGAGCTCGGTGTCGCCGCCCGGTCCGACCAGCGTGACAAGATCGACCTTATCGCCGGCGACATTCGCGACCATGTCACCGACGACGCTAAACGTCGCTACAACCTTGATCCTCTCGGCAGCGCCGGCCGCGCCGCCGCCCAGCAATAGCGCGACACCCGCAAGAATAACGCGGAACTGCGCGCCAATTGAAGCGTGGCTTTTCATCACTGTCCCTCGAGACTTTTGGGTTTAAGCCGCATTCGGCCCGCCGCCAGCAGCGACGTGCCGTAGATCACCCCCGCGCCGAGCACGATGGCCGGCCCCGAGGGCAGATTCGCGTAATAGGAAATGAGGAGCCCTGCAAGGGCCGCGGCCATTCCGATGACCGTGGCAAGGGCGATCGTCGGCCATACCCGATGCGTCCAGCAGCGTGCCGCCGCAGCAGGTAGCAGCATCGGCCCTATCGCAAGCAAGGTTCCAAAGGCCTGGAAACTCGCGACGAGATTGAGCGCCACGAGCGTGATGAAAATTGCGCGGAATACACCGCCGCCACCCCCGACAGCGCGCAGGAACGCCGGGTCGAAGGATTCGACCGCGAAAGGGCGATAGAGCGTGGCCACGGTGAGCATAGTCAGGCTGCTGATGCTGGCGATAAGCACCAGCGCCTTCACATCGACGGCAAGCACGGTGCCGAAAAGAACGTGCATCAAGTCCGCTTGGCTGCCGCGTGCGGCGACGATTAGCACGCCGAATGAGAGAGATACCAGATAGAACGCGATCAGGCTTGAGTCTTGGCGCTGCGGCCTTGACCGTGCCGTGAGCGCGGCCAGACCCGCGACGGCAAGCCCGGTTAGCAGACCCCCCAGTGTCAGGGCAGCCAAGGAATAGCCTGCGTAAAGAAAGCCGAGCGCGGCGCCCGGCATCACTGCATGCGACAACACGTTTCCGCTCAGGCTCTCGCGGCGCATGAGTAGAAGTGTGCCGATAGGCCCGTTCGCCAGAGCGAGAGCGAAGCACGCGACCAGCGCGATTCGCATGAATCCGAATGACTCGAATGGACCGATCATAAAACCAATGAATTGTCCGCTCACGCGGCCCGTCCAGCGCGATGACCTTCCGGCAGGACCATCGCTTTTTGGGCGCGTGCAAGATTGTCGGCCGAAAGCGAAAGCGAGGTTTCTCCCCAAGCGACCGGCGAGCGCGCCAACAGAAGCGTCGAGGGGAAATGTCGCCGTACTCGGTCGAGATCATGCAGCACCGTGACCACAGTTCGCCCCTCGCTTTGCCAGCGTTGCAAGAAACGCAGTAGATCCTCGGTCGTGCTCTCGTCCAGGGAAGCGAAAGGCTCGTCGAGCAAAATGACATCGGCGTCCTGCAGGAGCAGCCGCGCAAACAGAGCCCGCTGGAATTGACCGACGGAAAGTTCGGCGATTTGCCGATCCATGACGGCCAGGAGGCCGACCGTCGCGAGTGCCTCGTAGACACTCGCGGCAAGATGTCGCGGAGGCCCGCGCACCGAACCGAAATTTCGCCAATCGCCGAGGGCCACGAGCTCGGCGACCGTGATCGGAAACCCGCGGTCGAGTTCGTCCTGCTGCGGCAGATACGCCAGCCGATGGCGCGCAAGAGCGGCGCAAATGACCTCGCCGGTGGCAGGCCGAACAATTCCGGCAAGCGTTTTCAGAAGCGAGCTCTTCCCGGCCCCGTTTGGGCCGATGACGGCCGTGAGGCTCGCGGGCGCAAACTCGCCGGTCAAGCCCTCAAACGCGTATGTTTCGCCATAGCGCACGGAAAGATTGCGAACAGCGATCCCGCCTTCTCCGCGACGACTTTCTCCGTCGGACGCGCTGGGATCGTAGCCGCTGTCGAAATGACGGGCGAAGGCAGCTTGCGCGCTGTCCCCGAGCGCGGAGAGCGAAACGGCGAGTGATTGCCGGAGAGGTGCGGTGGCGGCGCGCACCAGACGGACCATGTCGGAGGCAGACCGACGTGGCCGCACGGGATCCGAAGAGTTAGCCATTACACGTCCGGGCGAAGAAATGCTGCAACCGCGAGGGTAGTCTAGGGACCATGGATGGGAGCGTCAATCCCGCGGCATTTGTCGCCTTGACAACGTCTTAAGCGGTGTGAGACCCAAGAATGTCCACCATTGGAAATCAGAAATCGCTAACCCGGACATCGCTCCTGTTTCTAACTTACGATTGCTCCAACACTGGATTCGACCAGCGTGCCGGTTTGTCTGATCGCCCCCATGATAAACGACGGTCGCTTGCGTAAAACGATTGATCAATTACTTCTCGCCGGCGTTGCCGCTACAATTTGTCGTTTTATCGTGTCCACTTGTCTGGCAGCGGATATTTCCGTTGTTGGCTCGATGCCGCTCAAAGCGCCTCCGATCGCGAATTACGATTGGTCGGGTTTTTATGTCGGTGGCCATACCGGGTACAGCCGAGGACACGGACGCAACACCCTGTTCGATCCCGACCCGGCGGCTGCCAGTTCTTCGTTTGGCAGCCTCTTTGGCGGGTTGCAGTTCGGCTACAACTATTTGCTGAAGCCGCGGTTGCTCGTGGGCATTGAAGCAGATATTTCGTTCCCGAATTATCTCGATGACGGCATCGTCGCGTCGCGATCAACTCGGGCCGGCGCCGTCACCGAAAAGCTCGACTTCATCTCGACGGTTCGTGGCCGGGCGGGTTACACATTTGATCACTGGCTTTTCTACGCGACCGGGGGGCTCGCCTGGTCGCAAGCGCGCTTCCTGGAGGACCCTGGTTCGGCAGGTAACCAGGACAAGGTTTTGCGAATGCGCCTGGGCCGGGCTTTGGGCGCGGGCGCTGAACTCGCTATCTCACCGGGCTGGACTGCGAGACTGGAATATCTCTACGATCGCTTGGGGAAGGCCAGCGGCACGTTCCCATCGGGCACGAGTTACGAATCGACGACGGTTACGCTCAATAGTCTTCGGATTGGGTTGAACCGGAAGCTTGATTGGACGGGAGCGGCTGCCAGTGGTGGCAACTCCGGAAATTCCTGGGCAATCGACCCCAACAGCTGGAATGTCCACGGGCAATTGACCTATATCGAGCAGGGCTATCCAGCCTTCCGCTCGCCCTATCAGGGCGCGAACAGCCTGGCGGGCGCCAGTCAAGTACAAAATACCATAAGCGCGACCGCGTTCGTCGGATATCGCCCGCGGGATGGCACCGAAATCTATATCAACCCGGAACTCATGCAGGGGTTTGGTCTCAGTGACACGTTGGGGGTCGCAGGTTTTCCCAATGGCGAAGCGCAAAAATCCAACTTCCCGGCGCCGCGTTTGGACATAGCGCGCTTGATCGTGCGGCAAACCTTCGGCCTCGGCGGCGAGCAGGAAACCGTCGAGGATGGCCCGAACCAGCTCGCCGGGAAGCAGGATATCTCTCGGATCACCGTCACCGCCGGCAGGTTCGCAGTCATCGATCTCTTCGACGGCAACAGCTATTCGCACGATCCGCGCGTCGATTTCCTCAACTGGAATATGTATTGCTGCGGGTCCTACGACCTCGCCATGGACAAGATAAGCTACACCTGGGGCGTCTCCGCGGAGCTAAACCAGAAATACTGGGCAGTTCGTGCCGGCTATTTTCTGGTGCCGATCGTCTCCAACGCCAACAGTTTTGACACTGAGATCCCCAAACACGGTGAATATATCGGCGAGCTCGAACTGCGATATTCGCTGTTCTCGCAACCCGGCAAATTGCGTTTGATGGGATGGGGGAATATTGCCAACATGGGGAGCTATGCCGACGCACTTGCCATGCCGGTCACTTCGGTGAACTTTCCGGATATTACGCAGACACGGCGAGCACGCACGAATTACGGTTTCGTCGTCAATTTGGAACAGGCTATCACGAGCGATCTCGGCATGTTCTCGCGTGCGAGCTGGAGTCCGGGTCTTGTCGAGATCATCGGCTGGACCGATTGCGATGAGAGTCTCTCTTTCGGCACGGTGTTAAAGGGCACCGCGTGGGGGCGACCGGATGACAAGATTGGCGTGGCAGGGGTGATCGAAGGTCTCTCGCCCATATCCAGGGCGTATTTCGCCGCCGGCGGACTGGGGATTCTGATCGGCGATGGCCAGCTCAATTATCGCCCGGAGCAGATCTTCGAAGTCTATTACGCCTACAGCGTCAACAAATGGGCAACGCTCACCTTCGACTATCAGTTCGTCGGTAATCCCGCATACAATGCCGACCGGGGACCGGTTTCAATCTTCTCCGGACGATTGCACGCGCAATTTTAGGCGCGTCAGAATGAAGGCGCCGCGCCGATTGCACTGCACGCCATCCGGGCTAAAAAGGGCATGAAACACCAAGGCGGGAGTCCATCATGCGATCTGTCGTCATTACCGGAGCATCGACCGGCATTGGCTGGGCCACGGCGAAGCTCTTGCTCGCACGCGGATTTCGCGTGTTCGGCAGCGTGCGCAAAGCGGCCGATGCGGCGCGCCTAAAAGGCGAGTTTGGCGCGAATTTCACCCCGCTATTGTTCGACGTGACCGATCAAGCCGCGGTGCTGGCGGCCGCGCGCGAGGTCCGCGCCGCGCTCAACGGCGAAACGCTGGCGGGGCTTGTCAACAATGCCGGAATCGCGGTGGGAGGAGCCGTGCTGGACCTCGCCGCTGATGAATTCCGCCGCCAGATGGACGTCAATGTTATGGGGCCTGTCATCGTCACCCAGGCTTTCGGTCCGCTGCTCGGGACTGAGGCCTCGCTGAAGGGGCCGAAGGGGCGGATCGTCATGGTTTCTTCGCTCGCTGGCAGGAACGGCAATCCGTTGATGTCGGCCTATTCGGCCTCCAAGCACGCGATCGAGGGTCTGTCGGAAAGCCTGCGACGGGAAATGATACTGTTCGGGATCGACGTCATCATCATCGCGCCGGGCGCGGTGAAAACCCCGATCTGGAGCAAGGCCGAGGAAGTCGACTTTTCCGTCTACAGCAATTCACGATTTTTTCCGGCGCTGCAAAAAATCCGCAAATTCATGCAGCAGCTCGGCGAGAACGGATTGCCGCCGGAAAAAATTGCGCAAACCATCGCCTATGCCCTGACATCGCCGAGCCCCAAAGTGCGCTACGCGATCACGCCGAATCCGCTGCGGGACATCATCACGACCGTGTTGCCAAAGCGGACGGTCGATCGGATCATCGCCAAGCGTCTCGGGCTGCTGCCGCCGGCATGACCGCGGCTGATGTGCGTTTCCATCGCTAGTGCCGCCGATTTGAAGTTCCTGCATCATCCGCGGCAAACTCGAACAGGAACTTCAAATCGAAATGCGGCACTGGCATCATAGGCTTGCCAGTACCCTTTGCTTTCCGAAGTTCGTTTGCGAAGATGCGGAGCCGGGTCACGAACTTCGGAAAGTGGGTACTAGCGAGCAAGGAATGTCTGATGCCGATCCAGATCTGCAACACCTGCGGGACCTCCTATCCGGATACGCCCCAACCGCCGCCCAGTTGCCCGATCTGCGGGGATGAGCGGCAGTTCGTGCCGTCAGGCGGACAGGTTTGGACAACGCCAGCGAAGCTTGCGGCCGGGCACGCCAATGCCTGGCGGCGGCTGGAGGCGGATCTGTTCGAGATCCATACCCAGCCGGGATTCGGGATCGGCCAGCGCGCGCTGCTGTTGCGGACGGCGAGGGGTAACGTGCTGTGGGACTGTGTCGCGCTGTTGGACGAGGCGACCGAAACGCTGGTTCGCGCGTTGGGCGGCCTCGAGGCGATCGCGATCTCGCATCCGCATTACTACACCTGCATGCAGGATTGGGCGCGTGCCTTTGACTGCCCGGTCCATTTGCACGCGGCCGACGCGGAGTGGGTCATGCGTCCGGACCGTGCGATCCGCCATTGGGATGGCGAGGTGCTGGAGATCGGGCCGGGCCTAACCTTGTTGCGGCTCGGCGGTCACTTCCCGGGCGGCACGGTGCTGCATTGGGCCGACGGCGCCGATCGAGGCGGCGCGATCCTGAGCGGGGATATTCTGCAGGTGGCGATGGACGTGCGCCGCGTCTCGTTTCTGTGGAGCTATCCGAACATGATGCCGCTTGCCGCCGTGACGGTGCGTCGCATCGCCGACACCTTGGCGCCGTGGCGGTTCGATCGAGTTTACGGGGCCTTCCCCGGACGGCAGGTGATGGCGAATGGCGCGCGTGCCGTGCAGCAATCGGCGGCGCGCTACATCGAGCTTCTGGCGGGCGAGCAATCGTGAGGGCGGCCGGCAGTGCCGGCGTCGCCAGGACGGCGCCACAGGCAACCGGCGGTTGTTGATTTGGTTGCGCTGGAATGACAGTTCCACTACATTTTTATGACACGTCGCGGGCTCCGGCTGCGCCGTGCGTCTCCTGGTCGTCGCCAGCCAAGGCCAAAAGATCGTGCCGGGTGCAGTTGCGTCTTAAAACCCATGGCGATCCCGCCAAATCCAGGTCCCTCGGCTGCCGCGGCCGCCACCGCCCTTGCCACGGTCAGCGTCTGGCGCTGGCTGGCGGTTGCCGCGCCCCATCTGGCGGCGCTGGCGGTGATGCTGGAGACCGAGGCCGACTTCGCCGCGCGCGTCGGTTTCCTACTGTCTTGGGGAATCCTGAACTTTTTCTGGATCGCGCTTTTGCGTCGTCCGGCGCTGTCGGGCGCGTTGTCGCTGACGCTGGTCGTTGTGTTGATCCTGCTGTCCCGGCTCAAGCACGACATCGTTCAGATGACCGCGAACTTCGTCGATCTGATGGTGATCGATCGCGATACCGCGGCCTTCCTGTTTACGATCTTTCCCAATCTGCGCTGGTCGGTGATATCGGCCTCTCTCCTCATTGTCCCGTTGATGTATGCGCTGTGGTGGCTCGATCCGTTTCGCATCCGCCGGCTGCCGGCGCTGGCCTGCAAGCTCGCCTGTCTGGCGGCGCTTGTGGGATATTCCCTCGCATGGCCGGATGAAGCCTGGCGCGGCTACTATGACGACGGCTATTTGTCGAAATTTGCCCGCTCGGGCGTCACCGCGGTGTCGGACTTCATCAACTACGGCTTCATGGAATCGGACGCGGTCGCAACCGAGCGGCTGAAGGTGCCGCTCCTGGATTCCTGCCATCCCACCGGAAGGCGGCCGAACATCATCATGATTCACGATGAGTCCAGTTTCGATATCCGGCAGGCCAAGGGCGTCAAGGTGCCCGCGGGCTATGGCAGCCATTTCAAATCCTTCGACGGCAAGGAGCGCAGTTTCCTGGCCGAGAGCAATGGCGGCCCGAGCTGGTTCACCGAATACAATGTGCTCGCCGGGTTGTCGTCGCGCTCGTTCGGTCGTTTCGCCTATTTCGTGACCCGTATCGCGTCGGGCCGCGTCGAGCGCGGATTGCCGCTGGCGCTGCGCCGCTGCGGCTACGACACGGTTTCGCTCTATCCCGCCTTCGGCGCGTTCATGAGCGCGCGCAGTTTCCAGTTAACCACCGGCATCCAGCATTTCTATGACGCGCGCGATCTCGGCGCCAAGGACGTCGAGACCGACGGTTTCTTCTACGACAAGGCGCTGGGGCTGATGTCGCAGCGTGCGCCCGCGACGCCGCTGTTCATGTTCGTCTATCTCGCCGCCAATCACTTCCCTTGGGAGACGCGGTTTCGTCCCGATCTGATGCCGGCGTGGCGCAACCTCGGCAACGCGCCGGTGGTCGATGAATATCTCCGCCGGCAGGCGATGAGCGCCAACGACTATGCCGCCTTCGTCGCCGGACTAAAGAAGAAATTCCCCGCCGAGCCGTTCCTGATCGTGCGTTATGGCGACCATCAGCCGGAATTCTCGCCACATATCCTCGATCCCGATCTCGACGAGGCCGGGGTCGGCAAGAAGCTCGAGAATTACGATCCGCATTATTACGCGACCTATTACGCGATCGACGCGATCAACTTCGAGCCGGTGAAGGGTCCCACCGTCATGGACACGATCGACGGGCCTTATTTGCCGCTGGTAATCCAGGAAGCCGCCGGCATCCCGCTCGATCCGTCGTTCGAAGAGCAGAAGCAGATCATGCTGCGATGCATGGGCATGTTCTATGCCTGCAAGGATGGCGCCGAAGCTCGCCGTTTCAATCGGTTGCTGATCAACGCCGGCCTGATCCGGGGACTATAGGGTTTTTTCGGAGCCTGACGCTTCGCAGCGCGTCCTTCGCGGGCGGCGCGTGGGCGGCAAGTAGCCAGCTTTGATTCTGGCAACTGGCCAAAACGAACGGCCCCAGCGGGGCTCCCTTATAAGGTGCTGATGGTTCTGTTCTCGGCGTCTACCAGGTCCGGCTGTTGGGCAAGCGGATGAAGGCCTCGAACAAGCGGGTCTATGACGCGGTGAAATATCTCTTGATCGGCGGCATCCTCGCCGCGTTTCTGGCGACGGCGTTCACATAACGCGAGGGTAAGCGCAGGCCGGAAAAACCGGGCGGTTCCCGGAGCCATTGCTGGAACCCTGATCGGATTTTCGGCGTTCTTCAATCGTCATCTTTGACGAGTGTCCCATGAACGACCGATGGCTGTTTCGGCAGGTCGCGCTTCACCTTCTGATGGGAGGGGCACTGGGGGCTGTCTTCGCCGCGGTCCTGCTTGCTTCAAACGCCCAGCACCTCCTTCAGATCATCCAGCATGGTAGCGCACCGATCACGACTCTCATCATTTTCGTGTCTGGCATTTCCACCTATTTCGGGTTCGGCGCGGCGCTGACCGGATTTCACTTCGTGATCATGGACGATAACCCGGATCGCAGGCCGTGATGGATCGCCGCCCGAACTCCTCCGGCGAACCGGCGAGGTGGCCGCCAGCGCCATCATCGGTTTTAGGATGCATGCCGTTTCCCTCTATGTTGTAGGTTGACGAGCGCCGAAAGCTCCAGGTTGCTCTTGCGATCAAAAAACGATGCCAACGCGCTAGTCTTTAATAAGGTTAAATACGGTTAAGAGACTTTAGGTATCCCTTGCCGCTTCCCTCGTTGAGTTGATTCGATTAGAGACTAAATTGTACCGATTTCTCGAAGGAATTCTGCCGTGCCGACCGAAAGGTTTCTCAAGCAACCGGTCGTCAAGATCGCCGTGGCCGGGCATTACACGCTGCCCAACTGGTACGATTCGCGAGGAAAGCTTCGTACATTCGCCTGCCGCACCAGTCGCATGTCGCCGTACGAGATGTTGGTCGACGTGCCCGTCGTGGGCAGGGTGGGCGACAGCCTCACCTCCTATTTCCGGGATTTTGGCAAGCTCGAGGGCCGCATCAGCGAAACCAAGCCGCGAAGCTTTCTGCTCGAACTCGATGTGAGCGACGCCACGCGCGAGAGGCTCGCCAACAAACTCACCTGGCTCGAGGGAAAACAGAAGGACCCCAAGATTGCCGACTTGAGGAAAACTCCGCGCGTGTTCCCGGCGCTTCCGCGTTCGTCGCTGACCTTGGCCGACGGCGCCAACCATGAATGCTTCATCGTCGACATGTCGATTGCCGGCGCCGCGGTGGCGGCTCAACTGCAGCCACCGATTGGCACACCGCTTGCCATCGGCGCCTGCGTCGGCCGCGTCATCAGACATTTCTCCACCGGCTTTGCGGTCAGGTTCGTCGAGCGGCAGCACCAGCTGCATCTCGACCGGCTCATTGTCCGGCCCGTCCCGCCGTCTTACGCCGGCCGCGCCCAGGTTTCAGCCCAACTCGGGCGCTGATCTCGAGCAGATAAACGCTTAGATGCCGCGGTCTCCGCGAAGCGGCTGAGCAGCGCGACATGAGGGCTATCTGTCTCGATGCTTTACGGCTTCAGGAGATTCCACATGCCGTGGTTTCGGTGTCTGCATGCTGCCAAGCGGCGGGCTTGCGGGCGGCGCGATTCGAGCATTTTGCCACCAGTCCTGGAGCGCATAGCCTTGATGAACGACCGCTCCGGGAACGGGGGAAGCGAATTCGCCGGTTTGTGCAACGACCGGCGCTGTCGACGCAAACAGGGTTATCACGAGGATGGCCGAGACCTTAAGATGAGTTCGCATATCGGACCTCCCTTTGTTTTTAAATAGCGCGACGTGACCGAGGCTTAACCACCCAACGCATAGCCGGATTGGATCGACCAGCTTTTGGACCCCAACGTAGCCGGCGAAAATTGACTCGTATATTTTCCCGTCAGAACCTTTGAATTTGATTGGCCCGGACTGGCAATGCCCCCGGCGTTTAATGCAGGGGTCCGACGCCCTCAGCCTATCTGCCCAAATACCCTTTGCAAAGCTTATCTGTTGGCCTGAGTGATCCTGACGAACGGTCGCGTTCAGCGCATGACCGCCACCTCGCAAAACCCTTCCGCTAGTGCCCTGCATGATTTAAGAGCGGCGCGAAACGCTTCGCCGGGCCGCAGCTACGCATGATTCGCCTCGACAACATCAGTAAACAGATCGGCCATCAGATCCTCTTTATCGAGGCGTCCGCGGCGCTTCAGAAGGGCGAGAAGACAGGTCTCGTCGGCCCCAACGGCGCCGGCAAGACGACGCTGTTCCGGATGATCACCGGGCAAGAGCAGCCCGACGAGGGGCAGGTCGCGGTCGATCGCGGCGTCACCATCGGCTATTTCAGCCAGGACGTCGGCGAGATGTCGGGCCGCAGCGCCGTGTCCGAGGTGATGGATGGCGCGGGGCCTGTCAGCGCGGTCGCCGGCGAACTCCGGGAACTTGAAGCCGCGATGGCGGACCCGGCGCGCGCCGATGACATGGAAGATATCATCGCCCGCTACGGCGAGGTGCAGCACCGCTTCGAGGAGCTCGACGGCTATGCGCTGGAGGGCCGGGCGCGCGAAGTGCTGGCGGGCTTGAGCTTCAGTCAGGACATGATGGAAGGCGACGTCGGCGCGCTCTCGGGCGGCTGGAAGATGCGGGTGGCGCTGGCGCGCATTCTGCTGATGCGGCCCGACGCCATGCTGTTGGACGAGCCGAGCAACCACCTCGACCTCGAAAGCCTGATCTGGCTGGAGCAATTTCTTAAAGGATATGAAGGCGCGCTTTTGATGACCTCGCACGATCGCGAGTTCATGAACCGCATCATCGACAAGGTGGTGGAAATCGACGGCGGGTCGCTTTCGACCTATTCGGGCAATTACGAATTCTACGAGGCGCAGCGCGCGCTGAACGAGAAGCAGCAACAGGCCCAGTTCGAGCGCCAGCAGGCGATGCTGGCGAAAGAGATCAAGTTCATCGAGCGCTTCAAGGCGCGTGCCTCGCACGCGGCGCAAGTGCAGAGCCGGGTGAAGAAGCTGGAGAAAATCGAGCGGGTCGAGCCGCCCAGGCGCCGCCAGACCGTGGCGTTCGATTTTCTCCCGGCCCCGCGTTCCGGCGAAGACGTCGTCAGCCTGAAGCGGGTGCAGAAGGGCTATGGCCAGCGGATCATCTATGACGGGCTCGACTTCATGGTCCGCCGCAGGGAGCGCTGGTGCGTGATGGGGGTCAACGGCGCCGGCAAATCTACGCTATTGAAACTGGTGGCGGGCTCGACCCCGCCCGATGACGGCACGGTGACGCTCGGCGGCAGCGTCAAGATGGGCTACTTCGCGCAGCACGCTATGGACCTGCTCGAGGGCGAACGCACGGTATTTCAGTCGCTGGAGGATGCGTTCCCGCAAGCCGGCCAGGGCTCGCTGCGCGCGCTCGCCGGCTGCTTCGGCTTTTCCGGTGACGACGTGGAGAAGAAGTGCCGGGTGCTGTCGGGCGGCGAGAAGGCGCGGCTGGTGATGGCGAAAATGCTCTACGATCCGCCGAATTTCCTGGTGCTCGATGAGCCCACCAACCATCTGGACATGGCGACCAAGGCGATGCTGATCGCAGCGCTATCCGAATTCGAAGGCACCATGCTGTTCGTTTCGCACGACCGCCACTTCCTCGCCGCGCTATCCAACCGGGTGCTGGAGCTGACGCCGGAAGGCATTCACCAATATGGCGGCGGCTACACCGAATATGTCGCGCGCACCGGACACGAGGCGCCGGGCCTGAGGAGCTAGCGCTCATCGTCATCATCCAGGCCTGAGCAACCGATTGCGACGAGATGGTCCAAAAGAAAACGACCTCAGCGCGAGGGACTTGCTGAGGCCGTCGTTCATCGGACGCCTTGGGCGATGGCGTCCGGCAGTGAATCGACAATTCGCTTCAATGGCAATCGTTCCCAATGATGCTCACGCCGACCAAAGCGGGCGCCGTCGCGAACATCATTCCGGCGCCGACAATTGCTGCAACTCGAATACGATTCATCTGATGATCCCTTTCCTAATGTGAACGACTTGATGCTGACATTGCGGTTGTTGCCGGTTCCTGCGGAGCGGCAGCCGCGGCCATTCCGGAAAACAGCACGGTAAATCGCGCGCCCTGGCCGTCGTCACCGCGGCCGATCTTCAACTCACCGCCGATTTGCCTTGCGAACGATTGAATGATTTTCATCCCCAGTCCCTTGCTCGCGGCAGGGTCGAACCCTTCCGGCAAGGCCGGGCCGCCATTGGACACTGAAAGCGCATAGCCGTAGGCCGGATCGGGCTGCAGGCGGATGGCGATCCGGCCGTCGCCGTATTTTGCCGCGTTGGTGATCAACTCGCTGACGATGAAGCCGAGCGGAATCGCGGTCGCGGCCGGCAGATTGATTTCGACGCCTTCGACGAGGACCTACTCCGGGCGTTCATCCGACGACAGCATCGCAGAGAAGTCGCGGGCAAAGTCCTCGAGGAATTTCCTGAATTCGATGGCTTGCACGCCTTCGTAGGAATGAAGGCGATGGTGGATACGCGCAATCATGGAAACGCGATTGGCCGCGACGGCCAGTTGCGCAGCCGCTTGGGGGTTCGTCGCCGACCGGCTCTGCAACGAAAGCAGACTGATGGTCATCTGCAGGTCGTTCATCAGGCGATGATCGGATTCCCTCTTCAATAGTTCTTGTCTTTGAATTAACTCGTCCTTTTGACGAAGCAGCACCTCGCTTTGCGCCAGAGCGGTTCGTAACTGAACCTCCATGTGCCTGTAATCCGTCGGCTCCGCAGCGGGGAGACATTGATCCCCGTTCTGAAATATGACGCCCGGGGCCAAGCCCGGGTCACACAACGAACGTTCAGCAATCATGATGTCGGCCCCCCGTGAGAGTTTGGCACTCGCTGCCTTCCGCGACGATGGAAGAAAACCTAAGGTCGTAAGAGAAGGTCAGATTGATGCAAATCAAATATGTCCGCTATCCGACATAATATTTTTATGTTTGAAGCGCTGATTATGGCCGCTCGGACAAATCATTTGAGATGGAGCAAACGTTGAAAAAGGCCACGCAGGATGATTTTGATCCTCAGGGCTTCCTCGCGAAGGTCGGCGAGGGACGGACTGTGTTGGCATTCCGCAAGAATGAGACCGTCTTCTCGCAGGGAGACGCGGCAGACAAGGTCTTCTACATCCAGAAAGGGAGGGTGAAAGTTGTTGTGATGTCCCCGCTGGATGCAAGCGCATTCTAGCTACACGGCAGTTCCGGGGGGACGAAGTACTGCGAGATTTTCTTCGACATGCGAATGATTTCGAAAGCTTCTTTCTGGGATTTGTCCGAATCTCGGCCAGTTCGCGCATATTGGAAAGCGCGGTCTGGAAAGCGTGCGGCGCCAGGTCCATGCGCTTGGTACCCGCATCCTCCCCTCGCATGGGGCCGACGGCCTGCTTGATCGATTCCTGCAGAATCCTGGCCTGCCGATGAACGAGCGCCCGCGAGCCTTCGAACGTGGGTCTCGCTGCGCTGCGGGGCGGGTGATCGGATGTCCGAATCCGGCAATCCCCGCTTCCCGTTCAAGTTCGGCATGCTATTCTTTGGCGGTCTTGGAGGGACAAAACCGGGGAGCGTTGAGTCATGGGTAGGGGATTTAGGGACTACTTTGTTTGCATGATGGCCGTCGGGCCATTGCTTTTGGCCGGGACGTTCGAGGGCCGAGCGGCGGCCGATGATTCCAAGATCTGCGCCAAGGAAAGCGGCGAAGTCGCCATCGAGGCGTGTTCGCGCGCCATCAAGTCGGGTCGCTACAAGGGGCGCGACCTGGCCCGCCAATATATGTATCGCGGCGTCGAGCGGAGGGCGAAAGAGGAATACGATCTCGCGCTTGCGGATTATGGCGAGGCCGTCAAGATCGACAAGAAATACGCCGATGTATTTTACAACCGCTGCGTCGTCTACAATCTCAAGGGGGATTACGATCGCGCGCTGGCCGATTGCAGCCAGGCCGTCAAACTCGGGCCGAGCCCCAATGCGACGGCGGTCAGCAGTGGCGAGCGTCTGGGGAATGATCGCACAAACTCGGACTACTACTCGGAGCGCGGCTTTGCGCATCTGAAGAAAAACGATCACGACCGGGCGATTGCGGACCTCGATAACGCCATCCGCCTCAATCCCGACAATGGCAGGGCGCTCAAGAGCCGCGGGCTGGCTTATCAGGCCAAGGGCGACACCGCGCGCGCCGATGCCGATTTTGCTCTGGCGAAGCTGTTCGGCGAGTGAGGCCTGCGGTTTACGCGGTCGCCCGGCGACACTGCTTGCGCTCGCCGACGAGGTGATCGAATAGCAGAGAACGCTCCGACCGGCACATTAGGGCGGATTCGGCCCGGCATGATCCACGTCGCCTGCCTGGAAACGGCGGGCGTATTCGCTTTTTGTCCCTTCCGCGAAGTTCAATTGAGCCGTAAGGATGCGTCTCCTCACCCAAAGGGGCGGTCATGAGGCGGAGAGAGTTTCTCGCAATCGTAGGTGTGGCCGCGACCTGGCCACTTGCGGTGCGCGCGCAGCAGTCGGCGGTTCCCAGGGTGGGTTACGTCTTTGTCGGCGCGAAAGGCAGCGGCGAGGCGAGTGGCGCCGGGCTCCGTCAGGGACTCGCCGACAAGGGCTATGTGCTCGGACAGAACCTCATTCTCGAAGAACGATACGCCGACGGGGATATCGACAAAGTCCCGGCGCTCATTGACGACCTTCTCGCGCTCAAGGTCAATCTTCTGGTGACGGTCGGTACGTCCGCCAGCCTCCTGGCGCGCCGCGCGACCTCGACGGTGCCGATCGTCATCGCCTCCGGTGACCCCGTCGGCGCGGGTCTTGTGGCCAGCCTGTCGCGGCCAGGCGGCAACGTCACCGGCGTCTCGCTGCTGGCGAGCGATTACAGCGCAAAGTGGCTGGGGTTGCTGAAAGAGTTGCTCCCGAACCTGCACCGCGTCGCGGTGCTCTCCAATCCCGACAATCCGAGCATCGTCAAAGAGGTCGAGCAAATGCGGGCCGCTGCGCGCGCGCTCGGCATCGACCTCACTGCATTCTCTGCGAAACGCCTGGATATCGAGGATAGCTTCACCGCTATCTCAAATGGCGGCTATGAAAGTCTTGTTGTGACTACCGACCCTTTCCTCGAGCCTTATACAGGGCGGATTATTGCATTGGCTTCCGAGCGCCGCCTGCCCGTGATCTACCCCTTCAGCGTCGCGGTCGAGCAAGGCGGGTTAATGTCGTATTCGGCCGACCTTTTCGTGATGTGGCGACGTGCCGCAAGCTATGTCGACCGTATCCTCAAGGGTGAGCGTCCGGGCGATCTTCCGATTGAGCAGCCCACGGCGGTTTCCTTGAAGATCAATCTGAAAACGGCCAAAGCGCTCGGCCTTGACGTGCCGCCGGCGCTCATCGTTGCCGCCGACGAGGTGATCGAATGAGACGGCTGTCGTCGCGCCGCCTTATTTTTCAATATTGTCGGTTGAGGATGGGCCGATGCCGACAAAATACAAGATCGTTCCCTCGTCCTTGGTCATGCCGAAATGACGAACCTCCTTCGGCTCGGTAAAAAACGATCCTGCGGGCCGCGGCTCCAGCTTGCTCTCATCGAACTTCTCACCGAAGCCGTGATAGAACGTGCCGCGCAATACGACCGCGTATCGGTGATCCCGATGTGAATGCGCCTTGAAGACGGCGTGAGGAGGCCACCGCACAAGCTGGATGTACAATCCCGGTTTCGAGCGGTCGCCCACCACGGTTGCGAACTCCAGCGGGCCGGTGTCTGGAGTTTTGGTCCACGCGATCTTGTCGACGTCGATCGCAAAGAGCGGGACCGTGTCCGCCGTGATGACAGGCATTGGCTGGGCAAGGCACGAGGTCGCGAAAAACAGCGCCACTGAAAGGAAGAGAGGGAGACGAAGCATTGACGTGCTCCAAACGAGGGAGAGGCTCGAAAAAATCTTCGATAGAGCCCGCGAGGCGAGCAATCGCAATATGACCTGGAAGATCAGACGATAGTCCAATTGGCCCCGAGTTCCAAGAGATTGTCGGCCAATCGGGTCCTGCACGTCGCCGCCGGAAGCGGTTAGGCCGATGATGCCGGGATCTGGACCTCGCGCCATTCGGCAAGCACGCGGGGGAGGGAGCGCACTTCCGTCGTCGCTACCGCTCGATCCGATCTCATCATGTTTCAGTCGCCGGCGCGGCTGTCGATCTCGCCTCGCTCGATGGTCAGCGTCACGTCGGCGAAGGTGTCGAGAAGTTTCGGGTTCGACTCCGTGATCAGCAGCGTGATGTCCTTGTCCTGCGAACGCAGCCGCCGCAGCGCTTCGGCATAGCGTTGCGCCAGTACCGGAGCCAACCCCTGGAACGGCTCGTCAAGAATGACCAGGCGCGTTCCCAGCATCAGCGCGCGGCCGAGCGCCACCATCTTGCCCTGGCCGCCGGAAACCGAACCTGCCGGCCGCCGCGCAAGCTCTTTCAACTCCGGCAGCACCGAATAGGCGCGGTCCAGTCGACGCCGGGTCTCCGCGGTGCTTAGCTTCGCCACGCGGGCGGGGAGCAGGATATTTTCCTCCACCGAGAAGGCGGAAAACAGGCGGCGGTCCTCGGGCGCATAACCGATCCCGAGGGATGGCCGGCGATGTGGCGGAACACCCCCGAGATCCCGCTCGCCCAAGCGCACGATGCCATTGGCTTCGGTGAAGCCCATGATGGTGCGCACCGTCGTGGTCTTGCCGGCGCCGTTGCGCCCGATGAGGGCGGCGCTGGCGCCGGCTTTCAACGAGAAGCTGACATGGCGGAGCACCGGCGCACCGGCGATTGCGACGTTGATGTTCTCGAAGCTCAGCATCGCCATCATATTCCGATCACGTGTTCGCGGACCTTCGGGTCGGCCAGAACGTCGGCCGGCGTACCGATCTTTTGAATCTTTCCCATGCTCCAGACCGCAACGCGACTGGCATAGCGCTCGACCACATCCATGTCGTGCTCGACGAAAACCGAAGTGACTTTCTCCTTGGCCAGCGCCGCGGTCAGTATGTCCATGATGCCGAACTTCTCCGACGATGCGACCCCGGAGGTCGGCTCGTCCATCAAGAGCAGTCGGGGCTTCAAGGCCAGCGCCAGGGCGATGTCGACGAGCTTGCGCTGCCCTTCGGGCAGTTCTCGCGCCTTGCGCCCGGCATATTGTTCGACGCCCACGAGCGCGAGCAGCCGTTCCATCTCGGGTGCCTCCGGCAGGCCCGACAGCGCCTTGAATCCCGATGGATGACCCCCAAGCGAGGCGGCCGCTATCAGCATGTTCTCGATCACGGTCTGATCGAGGAACAGTTGCGGAATCTGAAAGGCGCGGGCGATGCCGAGCCTGGTGATCGTGCGCGGCAGCTGCGCGGTGATATCGCGGCCAAGAAAGCTCACGTGGCCCGCCTGCGGCCTGAGGTAACCCGTCGAGATATTGAGGAACGTGGTCTTGCCGGCGCCGTTGGGCCCGATGATGGCGAGATTCTCGCCCTCGTGGACGTCGAGGTCGATTCCGTCAGCCGCGATGACGCCGCCAAAGCGGATGGTGATGCCTTTGGCCGAAAGCAGGATGTTGGCCATCAGCGGCCCCCCTGCTTCGCACGACGGTCGCGCTGCCTGAGCCCTATCAGCCCGTTCGGGGCGTAGAGAATGATGACGATCAGCACCACGCCGAGAATGAGTTGCCAGGCGTTGGCGAGCTGAGCGGCCGCAAAGTAGCGGACGATCTCGAACATGGCGGCGCCCGCAAACGCGCCGAAAGCGTGCGCGCCGCCGCCGAGGATCGCGATGAACACGAACTCGCCCGACTTGGTCCAGTAGCCGAACTCGGGCGTCGCGATCTGCTGGATGATCGCCACCAGCGTCCCGCCGATCCCGCCGAGCATGGCGGAGATCACGTAGCCGACCAGCAGCACGCGGCGGGCCGAGGTTCCCAGATATTCCAACCGCGTCTCGTTCGACTTGATCGCCCGCAACATGTGCCCGAGGGGGCTGTCGAGGTAGCGCTGCACGCCAATGAATGCGGCCGCCGCAATCAACAGACTGATGTAAAGGATGACGTATTGGAAAGTTTCCGGCGTGAACGCCCATCCCAGCAAAGTAGGACGCGCCACGCGGATGCCGTCCGCACCGTTGGTGTAGTGGAACATTTTCTCCAACAGCGACCACAACACCATCGAGAAGGCGAGGTTGAGCATGCCGAAGAAGATTTCCCGGTAGCGCACCACAAACAGGCCGACGATGAGGCCAAAGACCGTGGACGAAATGGCGCCGAGCGCGAGATAGAGCACAATGTCGCCGCCGCCGACGAACTTGCCCCAAAAGGCCGCGGCGTAGGCGCCTGTCGTGAAGAACATCGCGTGGCCGAATGACACCTGTCCCGCCTGCAACAACAGGATGATGCCCAAGACCACGATGCCCTTGGCGAGGATCAGCGCGAACAGCGTGGCCCAGCTCGGGACGAACAGCGGCGCTGCGGCGGCGACCAGGAAGAAAACGGTGGCGCCCAGCGCGATCGGTGTGAGGCGGCCGGCCATCAAATTCTCCTTAAGCTCGTGGCGCCGAACAGGCCGAACGGCCGCACCAGCAGCACCAGCACCATGAGCAGATAGGGCACGAGAACCTCGAACTCGGGTTCGATGTAGATGATGAAGGCGCGCGCTAGCCCGATCATGAGGGCGGTGACGGCGGTGCCTTCGATCTGTCCGAGGCCGGCAGTCGCGGCGACGGCGAACGAGAGCACGATCATGTCGGCGCCCATGCCTGGCACCAGTGAGGTGGTCGGCAGGGCCAGCGCGCCGCCGAGCGCGGCGAGGCTCGCGCCGATGATGAAGGTGACGAAGTAGACCCGCTTGGCGTCGATGCCGATCGCGGTGGCGGCCTCGCGGTCTTCGGTGACGGCCATGATCACCGCGCCCGAAAGGGTGCGGCGCAGGAAGTAGCGCAAGCCGATCAGCGTCAGTAGCGCCACGCATGGCAGCAGCAAGACTTGATACGACGTGTAGTTGACGCCGAACACGGAGATGTTCGGCAACAGCTTCAACGGCTCGTTGGCGAAAATCGGCTGAACGCCCCAGATCAGGCGCTGCAAATTGTCCATGACCATGAACGCCGCAAAGGTGATCAGAAGCTGCAGGACATCGTCGCGCCCGTACAGCGGCCGCAGCAGAAAGCGCTCGATCAGCCCGCCGCATACCACGCCGATGACGATCGAGGCCGCCAGCAGCGCGGGATAGGTAAGCCACGGCGATGTCGGCGCGACCGCGATGCTGAATGTGGCGGCGAGATACGCGCCGAAGGCATAGAGAGAGCCATGCGCCACGTTGACCACGCGCAGCACGCCGAAGATCAGGCTGAGCCCGACCGAGACCAGGAACACCAGAGCGGCGTAGCTGATCCCGTCGAGAACAGCGAGGGTGGCGAGGGTAGAGTTCATCGGGAAGCCTTCAAGGCGAAGTCCGTCCTGCGGAGCGAACTCCGGAGGACGGCGACCGCGGCGTCACTGCTTGAAGGTCGGCACGTCGATTTTGGCGAATTCGGGCTTGAGCGTCTTTAGCCACTCCACCGATCGCATGCCCGGCGGGGTCGTGATCGTCTTGGGATCGAAGATCATCATGTTGTCGAGCAGCTTGAAGTCGTAGCCCGGCACGGATTTGGTAATGCCCACAAGCTGCGCTTCCAGGCCCTGATTATCCTCCACCCGCAGGGTGACGGGCCTGCCGAAGCCGGTTGCGAACGCGTTGCCGGCCGCCGCATCGACGACCTGCTCATGCGTCGGCCAGGTGCCGCCATTCGCCTTGATCGCCTTGTCATAGGCCGCCTGCAGCGCCGCGAAGGCCTGGGCCATGTGATAGACCGGGTAAATCGGCCACGACCCGGTCCTTGCCTTGAACGCCTCGTTGAAGGCCTTGAAGGCCGCGTCGTTCTTCTTCTCCGGGTGCAGGAACCAGTGATCGCCGCGGGCCCCGACGATCAAGCCTTCGGGCAGATCCTTGCCCAATCGCTGGATCGATGATTCCCCGATCGCGAGCACGAACGCGGATTGCTGCAGCAGGCCGCGCTGGCCGGCCTGGCGCACCAGCGTGTCGAGGTCGCCGCCCCAGCTGGTGGTCAAGACCACATCGGGACGCAGCGCCAACAGCCGCGAAATCTCGGTGGAGTAATCCGGCGAACCGAACTTGGGAAATAGCTCCGCCACCACCTGCACGTCAGGCTTCATGGCTTTCAGCGCGGTTGAGAAGATTTCCCAGCTTTCGCGACCCCAGGCGTAATCCTGATTAACGACCGCGATGGTCTTGAAGTCCGGTTTGGTCTTGAGGAGATAGATGAGCACGGCCAGCATCTCCGGCGTGCCGTTCGCCTGGGTGCGGAAATTGTAGCGGTATTTCTTCGTCTCAAGGATGGAAGCGGCGCCGCAATCCCACATGAAGTTCATGACCTTCAGGTCTTCGGCAACGGGGACGAGCTGATTGCAGCTGCCTGAGGAGATTGCGGCAAATGTCGCGTCGACCTTTTCGTCCTGCACCATGCGGCGGTAATTCGAGACCAGCGCCTCGCCGCCGGCACCCTCGTCTACGAAGGACAGTTTTACCGGCACGCCGCCGATTCCACCCTTCTTGTTGATGTCCTCTGCGATCATCTCGGCGGCGGCCTTGCCGGGCACGCCGAATACCGAAGCCGGTCCCGACAGGAAGGTGGTGATGCCGATCTTGATTTCGGCGGGCTTGCCCTGCGCAAGGACGGGACCCGCCAATACTGCCGTCGTAAAGCCGGCCGCGAGCGCAATCTTTAGAAATTGCATTGAAGTCCTCCCTGAGTTCGATCTTGGCATGCGGCCGGGGCGGCCGTCTTGTTTGGCCTTGGGCGAGGAAGATACCATCCTGCGCCCATATAACCGCTCCAGTGAACACCGCCGGTGGAGCAACGCAAGTATTTCTCCGTCCGATCCCGGTATTGGTGGAAGACCGAACCCAGGCTTGACAGGCCTCGATGCCCGCCAATGACCAAAACGGGTCTGCCCCGCCCGAAGCCCGCGCGGACGCGGCGGAGCGGCGTGAATCGATCAGGCGAGCTCGATCAAATATTGGCAATCTTGGCGAGGTCTGCCTTCAGCCGTGGACCAGCGAAATCGAGGAAGGCGCGCATCTTCAACGGCAACAGCGGCGGCCCGGAGTGGACGAGATGGACCGGTATTGATTCCGGCGCATACCCGCGCAGCAGGCTGACCAGCTTGCCGTCGCGGATCGCTCTGGCCGCCTGATAGGACGTCAAGCGGGCCACACCGACGCCGGCGACCGCGGCCTCAATCACCGCGTCTGCGGTGTTGGCCGCAAAGCGCGGCTGTATGGCAACCGTCTTTGCCTCGTTGCCGCGCCCGAACGGCCAGGTGCGCATCATCTGCAGCCCTTCGAAGCCGATGCAGTCGTGTCCGGCGAGATCGTCGGGCGTCACCGGCGCGCTTCGTTTCGCGAGGTAGGCCGGGCTCGCGCAAATCACCCAGTGAATCTCGCCGATGCGCGTGGCGACCAATCCGCTGTCGGGCAGGCGGCCGATTCGAACCGCGACATCGACGTGGTTCTCGACGAGATCGATGACGTGATCCGCCAGCACCACGCGGACATTGACCTGCGGATAGGCGGCGAGGAAGGCAAGCACCACGGGCGTCAAATGGATTTTGCCAAACATGATCGACGCCGTGACCAGGAGGTCGCCGCGCGGCGTCCGGTATTCCCCGGCAGCCGCGCGCTCGGCTTCTTCGAGCTCCTCGAGCACGCGGCGGCCCGCCATGACGAACGCGCTGCCGGCGTCGGTCAACAGCAGTTTTCGGCTGGTGCGGACCACGAGCTGGGTCCCCAGATACGCCTCAAGCTCGGACACCTTCCGGCTCACGGTGGGCAGCGGCATGCCCAGTTTCCTGGATGCCGCCGACAGGCTGCCGCCGTCGACCGCGGCGAGCAATGTCCGGATCGCATCGAAACGATCCATTTCATCCTTCCATTTCTTGAAAGCAAGCCTCTTCCAAATAACGCATTTCGCTAGAAATCGAAAGCCCCTACCTAAGGTGTTCGCCGGGCGTGATGGCTCGGAGCTTTCGACCCAAGGAGACTTTCCGTGAAGACCCATTTCAAGACCGTCAACGTCAACGGCACCGAGATCTTCTACCGCGAAGCGGGCGACCGCAGCCGGCCCACCATCCTGCTGCTGCACGGCTTTCCTTCGTCGAGCCACATGTTCCGCGACCTGATCCCGGAACTCGCGGGCAAATACCACGTCATCGCGCCCGATCTGCCCGGCTTCGGTCAATCGGCCATGAAGCCGCGCGATGACTTCAGTTATACGTTCGACAATCTCGCCGACGTCATCGACCGCTTCACCGAGGTCGCGGGCCTTACCCGCTTTGCGATCTACATTTTCGATTATGGCGCGCCGATCGGCCTGCGCATCGCGGCACGGCATCCCGAGCGCATCACCGCGATCATCACCCAGAACGGCAACGCTTATCTTGAGGGGGTTTCCGACGCATTCAAGCCGGTGCAGGCCTATTGGGCCGACCCCAACGAGAAGAACCGTGCGGCATTACGCGGCTTCCTCGCGCCGCAGACAACGCTGTTTCAATATACTCAAGGCGTCACCGATGTGAGCCGGGTCTCGCCCGACGGCCGCAACCTCGACGACTTCTATCTGGCGCGTCCGGGCGCCGATGAAATTCAGCTCGATCTGTTGCTGGATTACGCCTCGAACGTCGCGGCCTATCCCACCTTCCATGCCTATTTCCGCACCCATCAGCCGCCATTGCTGGCGGTCTGGGGCAAGAACGATCCGTTCTTCATTCCTGCGGGCGCCGAAGCCTTCAAGCGCGATCTGCCCAAGGCGGAGATTCGCTTCTTCGATACCGGTCACTTCGCGCTCGAAACCCATGCCGGCGAGATCGCCACGGCGATCCGCACGTTCCTCGCCGCCCACGTCCGCTGACCTTTCCGAACAATTCTCGCACCCGCATCGACTGGAGACCCACATGACCAAGATTGTCCTGATTACCGGAGCATCAACCGGCTTCGGCCGCGACACCGCCGAAACGCTCGCCCGCGCGGGCCATGGTGTGTTCGCCGCGATGCGCGACATCGCCGGCCGTAACCGCAAGCACGCCGACGCGCTGCGGGCCAAGAATATCAATGTCGTCGAACTCGACGTGACCGACGATGGTTCGGTGGATCGCGCGGTCGGGTCCGTCCTCAAGGAGGCCGGCCGCATCGACGTGCTCGTCAACAACGCCGGCATGGCCTCGGCCGGCGTGTCCGAGGCTTTCACGTCGGACCAGGCCAAGGTGGTGTTCAACACCAACGTCATTGGGATACACCGCACCATACGCGCCGTGTTGCCCTCGATGCGGGCCGCCGGCGACGGGCTGATCATCAATATCGGCTCGGTGCTCGGTCGGGTGACATTCCCGTTCTTCGGTATCTACGGCGCGTCGAAATTCGCGGTCGAGGCGCTGACCGACAGTTTCCGCTACGAGCTGTCGCAACTCGGCGTCGATGTGGTGCTGGTGCAGCCCAGCGCCTATCCGACCAACATGTATGCCAGCATCCAGCAGCCGGCCGATCCCGCGCGGGCAACCGCCTACGGCGCCACCGGCGAGATTCCCGGCAAGATGTTTGCGACCTTCACCGAGATGTTCTCCGCGGCCGGTGCGCCGAATCCTCACGACGTCGCTGCCGCCATCGCTGCACTGATCGACCGGCGCAAGGGTGAGCGTCCAGCCCGCACCGTCGTCGGCCAGCCGTTCGGATCAGACGCAGTTAATGCGGCGACCGCTCGGTGCAGCGGGGTGCGGTCGAGGCCCTCGGCCTTGGCCATCTCGCGTCGCTGAACACTTGAACTCGCGAAACCAGGAGTACCGATCATGGCCAAACCAGTCGAAATCGTGCGCGCATTTTACGCAGCCGTCTCCCGTGGCGATGTCCCGGCCGTGGTCGGGTTGCTGCATCCCGACTTGCATTGGACGGAGGCTGAGGGCTTTCCCTATTACAGCGGCACCTGGCGCAGCCCACAGGAGGTCGTCGACAAGCTGCTGGTCCCGCTGATGCGGGACTGGGACAATTTTTCCGTTGTCGCCGACGACTTCATCGCAGAGGGCGATCGTGTCGTCAGCCTCGGCGCCTATGCCGGGATCAACAAGGCGACCGGCAGATCGATGCGCGCACCCTTTGCTCACATATGGAGGGTTGCCGAGGAGAAGCTCGCGCGCTTTGACATGTACACCGACACGCTCTTGGTCCGCCGAGCGTTGCCGTAGCGATACCGGCCCGCTTGACGCCGAGAACTCGGCAGATCAGCGCTTGCCGATCTTCTCCCACAGCCAGCGCGCCACCGCATCCGGTGACGACGCGCTGTTGCCGCCGGCGGCGCGCAAATTGGCTTCGCGCATGTCGGCGATATCGATACCGCCGAGCAGCGGGGTCAGCGCCGCCTGCAGCGCCTGATCGCCGGCGCGTTTCGGCGCGATCAGCAGGATGGCGTCGTAAGGCGGGATCGCGTGCCTGGTATCGTCGAGCGCGACCAGGTCGTATTTCGCGATCAGCCCGTCGCTGGTGTAGCCCGCGATGACGTCGACCTCGCCGGAGGCTGCGGCGGCATACATGAAGTCCGGCTGCATCTGCCGCTGGGCGCGGAATTGCAGCCCATAGGCCTTCTGGAGCCCGGCCCATTCCGGCCGCGAGAAGAATTCGTAATCGGCGGCCATCGACATGGTTTGCGCGTGTGAAGCGAGATCGGCGATCGAGCGGATGCCGAGCGCCTCGGCGCGTTTTCGCGGCATCACCAGCGCGTAGGCGTTCTCGAATCCGAGTTCGCCGAGCAGCGTGACCTTTTGCTGCGCCAGCGCGGTCTTCAGCTCAGCGAGCAGTTCCTGCCGCGGTTTGATCTCGCTGTGGTGAAACTGGTTGGCCCACAGCGTGCCGGAATAATCGACATAGACGTCGATATCGCCGGTGACCAAAGCCTCGTAGATCACATTGGAGCCGAGACCCTCGCGCGCGGTGGCCGATAGCCCCGCCGCCTGCAGCCGCTGCGCGATCAGCGCCGACAGCACATATTGTTCGGCGAAGGTCTTGGCGCCGACGATATAGCTCGATGGCGCGCGCGCCAGCGAGGGCACCAGTGTTGCCGCCACCAGCGCCGCGATACCGGCGCTGCCCAGGGCCGAGCGGACGCGGCTGCGTGCGCGAATGCCGATCTCGATTTGGGCCAGCAATTGGTCGACTGCGAGTGCAAGTGACGCCGCCGCGACGCAGCCGAACAGCACGAACACCCAGTTCTGGGTCTGCAACCCGGCAAAGATGTAATTGCCGAGGCTGGTCTGGCCGATCGGGGTCGACAGCGTCGCGGTGCCGATCACCCAAACCGCCGCGGTGCGGATGCCGGCCATCATCACCGGCAATGCCAATGGCAGCTCCACCGACAACAGCGACTGAAGCTCGGTCATGCCGACGCCTTGCGCGGCCTCGAGAATCGCGGGGTCGACGCCCCTTAAGCCGGTGATGGTGTTGCGCAGCACCGGCAGCATGGAATAGAGCGCGAGCGCCAGCACCGCGGGGAGGAAACCGAACGCGGAGAAGCCAAGGCCGAACCAGGCCAGCGACACTGAGGCGAGCGCCAGCAGCAGCGGATAGAACAGCGCGAGCAGCGCCAGGCCCGGCACCGTCTGCACGATGCTGGCAAACCCGAGCAGGGCGCCACGCATCACGGGCCGGTTGCGCGCAATGATCGCGAGCGGCAGGCTGACCAGAAGACCGAGCGCGAGTGCGGCGACGCTGACGCGCACATGGTTGCCGAGATAATCGCCAAGATGCGCGAAGGCCTCGCTCCAGCGCGGATCGGAGAAGAGATTCATGCCGCGCCATCCCGCGGCAACAACACCTGAAGCCGCTCGGCCTGCCGCCGCGGCGTGCGCAAGAGCTCGCCGACGTAAGCATCGTCGCTCTGCGAAAGCTCTGATGGCGTTCCTTGCGCCAATAGCCGCCCTGTGCGCATGACCGCGATGCGGTCGGCAAGCAGGATGGCCTCGGTCATGTCGTGGGTGATCATGACCGTGGTCAGTCCGAACTTGCGATGCAGCGCGCGGTAATCGTCGCCGAGCGCGTCGCGGGTGAGGGGATCGAGCGCGCCGAACGGCTCGTCCATCAGCACGATCTTGGGCCGCGCCGCCAGCGCGCGGGCGACGCCGACGCGCTGGCGCTGGCCGCCGGACAATTCATGCGGAAAGCGATCGCGGTATTGCGCGCGGTCGAGCCGCACAAGATCGAGCAATTCGTCGACCCGCGACATGATGTCGGCGGTGGGGGCGCCCGACAATTTCGGCGTGATCCCGATATTGGCGGCGACGCTCATATGCGGAAACAATCCGCCGCTCTGGAACACGTAGCCGATGCGGCGGCGCAGCGCGACCGGATCGGCCGCGCGCACGTCGCCGCCTTCGATATTGACGCTGCCGCTGTCGGCGTCGATCAGCCGGTTCGCCAGCCGCAGCAGCGTGGTCTTGCCGGAACCCGAGCCGCCGACGATGGCGAGAAATTCGCCCTCGGCGACCTCGAGCGAGACGTCGTCCACGGCCTTGACGCGGCCGCCGTCGAAACTCTTGCCGACATGGGAGAAGACGATCGGTGGCGTTGGCATTCCGGTCCAACCTTGTGCTTGCGGTTCTTACTCGCCCCTGGAGGGGGAGGTATAGTGGCATGTTGCACCACTTCGTTGAACTTGTCCTGCCAAGGCGCTAAGCCATCGTCCAAACTTGGGAGGGCGAGCGGGTGGACAAGGCACAGCCGACGGCGGTCGCACTTGACGACGCGACGGTGGCGTTTCGGCTTGCCGACGACCGCCTCTATACCGCGGTCGAGCGGGCTCGGTTGGCGGTCGCGCATGGCGAGTTCGTCGCCATTGTCGGGCCCACCGGATGCGGCAAATCGACCCTGCTCAACGTGGCGGCGGGCCTGCTGCGGCCGGTATCGGGAAGCGTGCGAATTTTCGATGTCCCGCTTGCGGGGCTGAACCGGCAGGCCGGCTATCTGTTCCAGGCCGATGCGCTGTTCCCCTGGAAGACGGCGATCGACAATGTCGCCATTGCGCTCGAAATCGAAGGCACGCCGCGGCGCCAGGCGCTGGATCGGGCGCAAGGCTGGCTCGCATCTGTGGGGCTGGCGGCATTCGGCAATCGCTACCCGCATATGCTCTCGGGCGGGCAACGCAAGCGCGTCGGCCTTGCGCAGGTCTTGATCCGCGACCCCAGGATTCTCCTGATGGACGAGCCGTTCGGCCCGCTCGACGCCCAGACTCGCCAGATCATGGGCAACCTTCTCTTGGAATTGTGGAACGCCGACCGCAAGGCGGTGCTGTTCGTGACCCACGATCTCGAGGAGGCGATCGCGCTCGCCGACCGCGTGGTGATCATGTCGGCCGGGCCGAGCGCGCGCATCATCGGCGACTGGCGGGTCACACTTCCGCGCCCGCGCGATATCACCGAGGTCCGGCTGGACAAGGAATTTCACAGGCTTCACCGGGAGATATGGGGCGTGCTCAAGGCCGAAGTATTGAAAGGCTACGCCCAATCATCGCAAGTCCCGGCGGGCGCCGGCTGATGCCGCCTTGATCTCGATGCGCCGGTAGCTACACTGCGCCGCGCCAACTCCAAGCCATTCAAGGCAAGCAATCAAAAGCCAACAAATAAAAGGAAGGTGTCATGCTCTCTCGTGGTTCAATTCTGGCCGTTTCCGTCGCGCTCGCGGCGCTGTGCAGTTCTCACGGTGCAAACGCGCAAAGCGTGTTCACGCTGACCTCGCCGAGCTTCAAGGACGGCGAGCGGCTGGCGGTAAAGAACGCCGGCAACAACAAATCCAACCCCAACTGCGTCGGCGAGAACGTTTCGCCCGCGCTCTCATGGTCGAACCCGCCGGAAGGCACCAAGAGCTTCGCGATCCTGATGTTCGATCCGGAAGGCCGTCCGCCCGGCGGCGTCAGCCATTGGGTCGCCTATGGCATTCCGGCTTCCGTCACCGGCTTTGCCGAAGGCGAAGTGTCGAAGCCGAGCGACAAATATGTCGGCGGCACCAGCCTGATGAAGCTGTCGAACTATTTCGGACCCTGTACGCCGCCCGGCCCGCAGCACCACTACACCTTCACGCTGATGGCGACCGACCTCGAGCCGACCGCGCTTGCGCCCGGACTGACCCGCGAGGAGGCGATCAAGGCGCTCGAAGGCCACGTCAAGCAGGCGACCGGCTTGATCGGCACGTTCTCCAAGCCGTAACGGCCTTAACGTCATTGCGAGGAGCAACGCGACGAAGCAATCCACTCTTACTTCCTTGTTGTGCAATGGATTGCTTCGCTTCGCTCGCAATGACGGGTGGTGGCGCACCAGCCGCCACCCCAAAAGCGGATTTTGAATCATGTCGCGCGTGACGCTTCTCGCTCTGCAGGTGCTGGTCGCGGTGGTTAGCCTCGCGCTGTGGCAATTGCTGGCGACCGTGCCGATCTTCGGCCGCACGTGGCTGCCGCCGTTCTTCTTTTCCAATCCGGTCGACGTCGGCGGCCAGATCGTCGACTGGTTCGCAAGCGGGGTGATCTGGAAGCACCTCGCGATCACGTTATGGGAGTCGATCCTCGCCTTTGTGATCGGCTCGCTCGCCGGCGTCGCGGTCGGCTTCTGGTTCGCGCGGAAGCCGCTCATTGCCGCGGTGTTCGATCCCTATGTGAAGATGGCCAACGCGCTGCCGCGCGTCGTGCTGGCGCCGATCTTCACGCTGTGGCTGGGCCTGGGCATCTGGTCGAAGGTCGCACTCGGCGTCACGCTGGTGTTTTTCATCGTCTTCTTCAACGTCTATCAGGGCGTCAAGGAAGTATCCCCCACCGTGCGCGACAACGCGCGCATGCTCGGCATGAGCGAGCGGCAGCTGATGCGCCACGTCTACTGGCCGTCGGCGCTGTCGTGGATGTTTTCCTCGCTGCATACCTCGGTCGGCTTTGCGGTGGTCGGCGCCGTGGTCGGCGAATATCTCGGTTCCGCCGCCGGGCTCGGCTATTTGATCCAGCAGGCCGAAGGCATATTCGACGTTGCCGGCGTGTTCGCCGGCATGTTCGTGCTGTCCGCTTTCGTGATCCTGATCGACTTTGCCGTCACTTTGGTCGAACGGCGCCTTCTGGTCTGGCGGCCGGATGTGGGCGAGGTGAGGGGGTAGGGGCTTTCTCCGTCATTGCGAGGAGCGTGAGCTCCGAAGCAATCCATTCTTGGGTTGCGGTTCGATGGATTGCTTCGTCGCTGTGGCTCCTCGCAATGACGGCGGGGTGGCATTACCACCTTCTCATCCTTCGTCCGCTGCTCTATCGTGTCTGCCACGAAAAAGCGCACGGAGGAAATCATGAAGATGATCCTGGCACGGCTTGCCGCCACCCTATTGGCGCTGGCCCTGATTTCCGAAACGGCGGCGGCCCAAACCAAGCTGACGATCGCGGTCGGCGGCGGCGCCTGCCTGTGCTATCTGCCGACCGTGCTGGCCAGGCAGCTCGGCGAGTATGAGAAAGCCGGGCTTGCCATCGAACTGGTCGATCTGAAGGGCGGCTCGGATGCGCTGCGGGCCGTGCTCGGCGGCAGCGCCGACGTGGTGTCCGGTTACTTCGACCACTGCGTCAATCTCGCCGCCAAGAAGCAGGAGCTGCAGTCGTTCGTCGTCTACGACCGCTATCCCGGCGAGGTGCTGGTGGTATCGCCCGCGCACGCCGCCGAGATTAAATCGATCAAGGATCTCGCCGGCAAGAAGGTCGGCGTCAGCGCGCCGGGTTCCTCGACCGATTTCTTTCTCAAATATCTCCTGAAGAAAAACGGCATCGATCCCGCAGGCGTCGCCGTCATCGGCGTCGGCCTCGGCGCTACCGCCGTGGCGGCGATGGAGCAAGGCCAGATTGATGCTGCGGTCATGCTCGATCCCTCCGTCACCGTGCTGCAGGGCAGCCATCCGGAGCTCCGCATCCTCTCCGACACGCGGACGCAAAAGGACACGCTCGAGGTGTTCGGCGGCGAATATCCCGGCGGCGCGCTGTACTCGACGAGCGCCTGGATCGCCGGCCACGAAAAGGAGGTGCAGGCGCTCACCAACGCGATCCTCAATACGCTGGGTTGGATCCACGCGCATTCGGCGGAAGAGATCATGGACAAGATGCCGCCGGAGATTGTCGGCAAGAACAAGGAGCTTTATCTCGCCGCGCTCAAGAACACGATCCCGATGTACTCGCAGACCGGCCGCATGGACCCCAAGGGCGCCGACGCCGTGCTCGCGGTGTTCAGCGAAGGCTCGCCCGAGGTCGCCAAGGCCAATGTCGATCTCAGCAAGACCTACACCAACAAATATGTCGATCAGGCGAAGAAGACGACGGGGATCAATGCGAAGTAAGATCGGCCGGTCGTGACGACATGATGCCGCCGGTCATTCACCGCGTCACCGCCCTCGATTTGACCGTTCGCCCTCGGCTCTGGCCATTCGCGCGGGCGCATCGCGCCGAGATCGAGGCGCATTTTGCGCAGCAGCAGCGCGAAAAACCCGCGATATGGAACGGCCGCGTCCTGATCGGGCACCATCCGGTGTTCACCGAAGCGCGCTTCGGCGCCGACTACTTCGAGACCGACTTCGCCAGCTTCCTGGCGTGGCGCGACTGGGGTTTTCCCGACCAGGACGTCTTCAACGGCTTCGGCATGGGCGCGCTGCGCTGCTCCGACGGCGCCTTCGTGCTCGGCGAAATGGGCGCGCATACCGCCAATGCCGGGCGGATCTACTTTCCGTCGGGTACGCCTGATCTTGACGATATCAGGGATGGCAGGGTTGACGTTGCCGGCAGCGTCGCGCGCGAGGTTCTGGAGGAAACCGGGCTTTCGGAAGCGGACTATGCGGCGAGCCCTTTTTGGGACTGCGTGGTTTCCGGTGCTGCGATCGCGATCATCAAGATATTGCACGTCGACATGCCGGGCGAAGCGCTGCGCGCGCGGATTGAGGCCACCCTCGCCCGGCAGCCGCAGCCGGAACTCGCCGCGATCCGTCTGGTGCGGGAGACGCGTGATCTCGCCGCGGCGATGCCGCGTTTTGTCACGGCGTTTCTCGAAGCACAATTCTCGACATAGTCTGAGCCGTGCAGCGCGTTGCGCGGCCTCAAAACCCGGTCAAGGCTTCCGGCGCATGCCAACGCGCTTGACATCGCTCTGCGCTATCAATGTGATAGGCGGCAATAAAAACCAAAAAACGGTCGTTACACAATCTTTTCAGGGAGGAATTCATGTCGGTGCGCGGGGCTGTTCGCCTGTTTGGCGGGCTGTGGGCTGTGATTGCGGCGCTGGGCATGGCGGTTCCCGCCCAGGCACAGGAGAACCAGGCCAAGAAAATCAGGATCGGCGTGATATTCGACCTGACCGGCCCGCTCGCGGGCGGCGGCTCGGAGCTGCAATATACCGGCGTCAAGATCGTGCTCGACCACTACGTCAAGACCGGCGTCGAGGGTTACAAGGTCGAGGCGATCTATGCCGACGCGCAAAGCAAGCCCGATGTCGCCATCAACGAGGCGGTGCGCCTGCTGGAGCAGGAAAAAGTCGACATGCTCATGGGTTTCTTCTCGTCGGCGCAATGCGTGCCGGTGGCGGCGCGTGCCGATCAGATGAAGAAATTCATGTGGATCACCACCTGCATTTCCTCAGGCGTGTTTGACGGCAAGAACTACAAATATGTCTTCCGTCCGCAGGCGGCCGGCGATCAGTACGGCATGATGACGACGGATTTCATCGCCCAGAATTCGCTGTCCAAGTTTGGCAAGGAGCCGAAGGACCTGCGCGTTGCCATTATCCACGAAGACGGCGCCTATGGCGTCGACGTCGCGAAGGGCAACGAGGCCGGGGTCAAGAAGGCCGGCTTCAACCTCGTGCTCAAGGAGGGTTATTCCGCCACCGCGCCCGATCTCTCGGCGCTGGTGACAAAACTGAAGCGGGCCCGGCCAGACGTGATCTTCCACACCGGCTACAATCCCGACATCACCTTGCTATTCCGGCAGGCGCGCGAACAGGGATTGAAGTTCGGCGCCATCGTCGGCCATGGCGCGGGCTATGGCGTGTATGAGAAGCTGAAGGAGGGTCTTGGCACCGATGCCAATTATCTGTTCAACACCGATCCGATCTCGATCTGGCTCGCCAACCAGAAAATCATGGATCCCAAGCTGCCGCCGGTCATCAAGATGGTGGGCGAGGCGTTCGACAGGCTCAAGCCGGGCGTGGCCATTCGCTCCGCTCATGTCGGCATCGGCGCCTCCAATGCCTTTGTATTCCTCGACGATGTGCTGCCGCGCGCCATCAAGAAATATGGCGGCGTCGATTCCGACGCGCTGCGCAAGGCGGCGCTGGATACCGACATTCCCGAAGGCGGCACCATGCTCGGCTACGGCGTCAAGTTTTATGGCGAAGGCGAGCGGTTCGCCGGCCAGAACGCGCGCTCGTTCCCGGTGGTGCTGCAATACATCGATGACAAGTCATACGTGGTGTGGCCGAACAGCCAGATGCAGCGCGAGACCGTGCTGCCGATACCGAAGGGGACCACGTTCAGCAATCAATGAGCCTAGTGCCCGCTTTCCGATGTTCGCAAACCGTCGCTGCAACACCTCGCTGCGAACTTCGGAAAGCCGGGGGCACTAGTAAATCGAGGATTCTCGTACCGCTTATCGATCTGAAGTCCCTTAAGACGAAACTTGCCGCTACGATGCAGGGACTTCAGATCGGCGGTACTAGCGTCCGGCCAGCGGAGTATCTGCAGTGCTGACGGTGAGCGGGTTGGTGAAGCGTTTCGGCGGCTTCACCGCGGTCAACAAAGTGTCGTTTCAGGTCGCGCAAGGCGAGATTCTCGGCCTGATCGGCCCGAATGGCTCCGGCAAGAGCACGATCTTCAATATGCTCTCCGGCACGCTGGTCCCGTCGGAAGGATCGATCATGTTTGACGGGGTGGAGATCGCGGGCCTTGCGCCGCACCGCATCATCAATCGAGGCGTCGGCCGCACCTTCCAGATCCCGCGGCCGTTTCACCGGCTCAGCATCTTCGAGAACGTGGCGCTGGCCGGCTTCTACGGTCAGGGCAGCCACAGCCGCGCCAAAGCCAATGAGGCCGCCGAGCGGGCTCTCGCCACGGTCGGCCTGCCGACCGATCGCCACACCGGCGTCGATGGGCTCGGCGCCGCGGGCTTAAAGAAGCTCGAACTCGCCAAGGCGCTCGCGACCGGGCCGAAGCTGTTGCTCGCCGACGAAAGTCTTGGCGGGCTGGACGATACCGAGATGGATCAGGCGGCCGACATGTTGCGCAAGATACGTGACGAACTCGGCATTACCATCATCTGGGTCGAGCACATCATGGGCGTGCTGATGCGGGTGGTCGACCGCGTCATGGTGCTCGATCATGGCGAGAAGATTTCGGAAGGGCTGCCGAGCGCAGTGGCGAGCGATCCGCGGGTGATCGAGGTCTATCTCGGCACCGATGCGGATTCGAGCCAGGTTGCGGCGGCGCAGGCGCGCCGCCGGGCGGAGGCGTGAGGATAGCCATGCTCGAGCTCAGATCGGTCGATGCGGGCTACGGCAGCTTTCAGGCGCTGTTCGGCGTCAGCCTCGAGGTCAAGGCCGGCGAGGCTGTCGGCGTGATCGGCCCGAACGGCGCCGGCAAGACCACGCTGATGCGCGTGATCTCGGGCCTGATCCGCCCGTACAGCGGATCGATCGCCATGGAAGGCACCGACGTGCTGGCGACGCCGGCGCATCGGATCGTCAGCCTCGGCATCGCCCATGTCCCGGAGAACCGGCGGCTGTTTCCGCGGCTTACGGTTGACGACAATCTGAAGATGGGCGCGTTCATGCCGGGGGCGCGCGCCAAATATTCCGAGCGACTGCAATTCGTGTTCGATCTGTTTCCCCGAATGAAGGAGCGGCGCAGCCAGGTGGCGGGAACCATGTCGGGCGGCGAACAGCAGATGTGCGCGATCGGCCGCGCGCTGATGTCGAACCCGAAGTTGTTGCTGCTCGACGAGCCGTCGGCGGGGCTTGCGCCGGTCGTGGTGCAGCAGGTGTTCGAGCTCGTGAAGCGGATACGCGCGAGCGGGCTTACGGTACTGATCGTCGAGCAGAATGTGCAGCAGGTGCTGCGCGTTGTCGATCGCGCCTATCTGCTCGAAGCAGGCTCACTCCGCGCGTCGGGGACCTCCGCCGAGATGATGAGTACCGACACCATCAAGCAAGCCTATCTCGGGGTGTGAGGATGACCCGGACCTCAAGGGCCGCGCGGGAGCATGATGAGATTAGGCTGAGTCGGAGACGCAGCGGCGGCCCGTTTCTCCCTCTCCCCGCCCTTCGCGGGGAGAGGGTTGGGGTGAGGGGCTTTCTCGGCAAGTTCGACTCGTGGAGAGTCCCCCTCACCCGGCGCTCAAGCGAGCGCCGACCTCTCCCCGCAAGCGGGGCGAGGTGACGAGAAGGAAGCGCACCATGCAATCCTTTCTGGATATCTTCGACATCTATCTGCTCGAGGCCATGGTCAACGGCATCCTGCTCGGCGGCGTGCTGGCGCTATTGGCGCTCGGGCTCAACCTGATCTTCGGCGTCATCGACGTGACCTGGATCTGCTACGCCGAACTCGTCATGATCGGCATGTATGGCATGTATTATCTCGTTCAGTACTATCATCTGCCGTACTGGGCCGCCGCACCCCTCGTCATTCTCCTCGTCGCGCTGCTCGGGGCGGCGTTGCATTATATCGTCATCGCGCCGCTATTGACGGCGCCGCCGATCAACCAGTTGCTCGCGACCGGCGGCGTCCTCTTCATCCTGCAGAGCTTCGCCACCGTCGCCTTCGGCGTCGAATTCCGCAATCTCGGTATCCGCCTGCCGGTGCTGGCGCTGGGCGAAATGCACTTCAGTTACGCGCGGCTATTGTCCTTTGCCGCCGCGCTGATCGGGATGGTGGGCGTCTATTTGTTCATGAAGCGCACCTACACCGGGACGGCGATCCGCGCGATTTCGCAGGACCGCCAGATCATGTCGCTGATGGGCGTCGACACCAAACGTATCTACCTCATCACCTCGGCGCTGGGCGGCGCGCTCGCGGGGCTCGCCGCCTGCCTGCTGGTGCTGCAATATGACGTGCATCCCTTTGTCGGCCTGTCGTTCGGGCCGATCACCTTCTTGATCTGCGTGCTCGGAGGGCTCGGCAATTTCGTCGGCGGCTTCATCGCGGCGTTCGTGTTCGCCGAGATCATCTCGCTGGGCGGCCTGTTTTCGGATCTCGAATGGGGCTATGTGCTCGCGTTCGCCTTTTTCATCGTCATGATGTTCATCCGGCCCGCTGGCTTGTTGGCGAGGCGCCGATGAGATCGCGTCACGCCATCTACATCGCGGGCATTGCGGCGGCGATCGCTCTGCCCTTCGTCTATCGCGACCCCTATCACCTGCACATCCTGGTGCTGATCCTGATCTGGTCGTTCGCCTACACCTCCTGGTCGATCATGGGCCGGTTCGGACTGGTGTCGCTCGGGCATGGCGGCTTCATGGGCGTCGGCGCCTATGTCACGGCGTTATTGTGGAACCATCTCGGGGTGTCGCCGTGGATCGGCATTCCCGTCAGCATGGCGGCGGCGGGAGTGCTGGCCGCCGTGGTCGGCTATCCCTGCTTTCGTTTCCGCATCACCGGACACTATTTCGTGCTGGTGACGCTGGCGCTGTCCGGCATCGTGCTGCAGGTGATCACGGCCACGCGCGACTACACCGGCGGCTCGCTCGGCTACACGCCGAACCGCGCCACAGCCAATCAAGTGCTGGCGCTGCAGTTCGAAAGCAAGACGATTTGGTACCTGATCGCGCTGTTTATCTGGCTATCCGGCCTCCTGGTCTGGCGCTGGATCGACCAAAGTATGAGCAGGTCAGCCATGGAGGCGATTTCGGAGGACGAGGACGCCGCCGCGGCGGCCGGCGTCAATGTGACCGCCGAGAAGCTCAAGATCACCATGATCAGCGCATTGATGACGGCGTTCGCCGGCGCGCTCTACTGCCAATACCAGATGTTCATTTCGCCCGACACGGTCAGCGGCATTTCGGTGTCCTTGCAAATGGTCTTCGCCGCCATCGTCGGCGGGCTCTACGTGTCGCTCGGCCCGACCGTCGGCGCCATCATCACCATCCTCTTGGCGGAGGGACTGCGCATCGGGTTTGGAACCGGCGCGGTGGGTTGGGACAACCTCGTCTATGGCGTGTTGCTTGTGCTGTTCATCATCTTCCTTCCCAAGGGCATCCTTGGTAGCGTCATCGAGAAGCTGAAAGCGCAACGCAAGCCGGCCCTGAGATCATGAGCAAGAAATCCTCGCAACCTCTCGCCGACCAGTTGAAGCCGTTCGTCGCGCCGTTCTGTTTCGACGGACTGGGCGAGTTTCATCTCAGGTCGCACAAGACCAACGAGAAGGGTGGTCCGGACAAGGACAAGGCCGAAAAGATCCTTGAGGCCAACCGCAAGCGGCTGAATAATTTTCAGGAAAAGCTCTACGCGCAGGACCGCTGGTCGCTGCTCGTGATCTTTCAGGGCATGGACGCGGCGGGCAAGGACAGCGCCATCAAGAGCATCTTCGAAGGCGTCAATCCGCAGGGCTGCGAGGTCACGTCGTTCAAGCAGCCGACCTCGCATGAGCTCAACCATGATTTCATGTGGCGAAGCATGGTTGCGCTGCCGGAGCGCGGCCGCATCGGCATCTTCAACCGTTCCTATTATGAAGAATGCCTGGTGACGCGGGTGCATCCGGAGTTGCTCGCCGAGGAGAAAATCCCCCGCAAGCTGGTCACGAGGAATATCTGGCGCGAGCGGTTTGCCGATATTGCCGTGATCGAGCGTTATCTCGCGCGCAACGGCACCGTGATCCTGAAATTCTTCCTCAACGTCTCGAAACAAGAACAGCGCGAGCGGTTTCTCGACCGGCTCGATCAGCCCGCCAAAAACTGGAAATTCTCGATGAACGATATCAGCGAGCGCGCGCTGTGGCCGCGATACATGGCGGTGTACCAGGATATCGTCCGGCATACTTCGACGGCGGTGGCGCCATGGTATGTGGTGCCGGCCGACCACAAATGGTTCGCGCGGGTGGTGATCGGGTCTGCGATCGTCAGCGCGCTGGATGCGCTCAATCTGCACTTTCCGCGCGCCGATAAGGCCTCCGTGCAGGAATTCAATCAGGTGCGCGAGGCGCTGGAGGGTGAGGCGAAGCGGCGGGCGAAGAGGAAAGCCGGGGCCAAACTCGCCAAGCGCACAGCCGAGGCCGGCTAATTCAGCCGCGCGGCGATCCGGCGGCCCAACGCCGTGGACCGCCGGCGCCAGCCGTCCTCACTTTGGTCGCCTTCGACCATCGAAGCGGCCCGGAAGCGCCCAAATATGCCCGCAAATGCGATCTCGAATGACGAGGGACGCAGCGCTTACGACCCATCATGCGAGTTAGTAAAATGGTACGTCATGATCTCCAATCGATGCCTGTGGACGAGCTTGCCCTTCACGAGCACATCGGCGCCAATCCCGCCGAGCCGGCAGAGCACGTCGATGAATTTGATGCTCGCTTTCATAGTTCGCCGCGGCTGATGGAGTATTACATCCAGGTTGTCGCAGAGATCCGCGCTTCGCTGGACCGGATGGAGGCCGAAGAGAGCGAAAGCCTGCAGGAAGTTGGCGGATAGAACATCGCGGCGACGTCTATCGAGGTTCGCCGACAACATGCTGGTTCCAGCACCATCGGCCTCCCTGGGTTCGGGAGGCCGATTTTTTGACGACCTATAGCGTCGCCCGTAGGTCCGCGTCGGCAACGCAGCTACGCTCGGCCTCTTGTATTTTCACAAGGGCCAAAGACTGTAGGAGTCGTTGCGACAGGAACGCCGCTTTGCGGCGGCGTTCCGATCTGTTCCCGCCAGGAACGGCGGGGGCTACCAGCCGACGCCAACTCCAACGCCGCCCGGTCCGACGCCGATGCCGACGCCCGGTCCGCGATCGTAATAGCCGCCATCGTAATAGCCACGGCGTTCGATGTAGCGTTCGCGCGGGGCGTAGCCATACGAATCCCCGACGATCACGCGACGAGAGGGTTCGCGCCAGCAACGCCTGGATTCGTCGCACACCATGCGAACGTTTTCGATGCCGTTATCGGGCATCACCGCCACGCCGTTGGTCAGCGGGGCCGCCGACGCCGCGCTCGCAAATAGGGCACTCGCTCCGAGCGCGAGTGAGATCATGGCCGTTTTCATGCTGAAATTCCTTCCTTGGTTGATGAGGCTTAAGCCCCGGCGCGAGCAATGGTTCCGATGTCTGCTTCGCCCGTCTCTGTTCCGGATCGCGGAACCAGCCGGTCCGGCTTTCGAACCAAACGAGTTCCAATGAACAAGCAGCTAGTTCGGCCGATCGGCCTGAGATGAGGCACGGCCGCCTTTGCCCAATCTCCAATGACTCGAAAACCGCTTGACGGCCCTGACCGCGTGCGTCGGAGTCGCGTTTGCGAGCGAGAACGGCGTTATGAGAAGGCTGACGTCGGTCTGGTGGGAAGGCGCAGCGCCGCAGAACTTAACACTTCAGTGCAGCACGACCGAGGCAAACCACCGCTCCGGCGAGGGAGTCTTGCCAGCCGTTCGGCGTGGGGGCCGCAGCGATGTGGGGCCAGCGATTCCGGTCGGCTCAACCCGCGGCTTCCTCGCCATCGCTGGCAGGGATTTGGACTGACTCTCTTTTTGGATCCGCTTTGCCTGCGCGATGTCGGCAAACGCGCGGTCGAATTTTCGCAGCCGATAGTAGATGATGCCGCGGTCTATGTACGAAGCCGGAAAATTCGGATCGAGCTGGATCGCCTGGTCCAGTTCGGCGACCGCGCGGTCGAGGTCACCGTTGCGGTAGGCGGAAATTCCCCGGGCGCGAAAGGAGATCGCGTCATTCGGGGCGGGGTTGGAAGTCGCGGCGACCTTGAGCGGCGGAATGCTCTCCACATTGGTTGGGGACATGACCTTGGGCGGCAGCACGGCGGCGGTGGTCACAGGCGTGGCGATGATTGGCGAGGTGACGGCGACCGGCGCGATGGTCTCGGCCGGAGCGCCTGGACTCTCGCCTTTGGCGTGGACTGAACTCGCCTCGGTCGGATACCGAGAGGCCGATTGGCTGACGGCTGCGATATCAGGCGATAGGCGCATCGCAAGCTCGGGGTTGGTGGCCGGCGCTACCAATGCCGTCGACATGTGCATCAACAGCAAATAGCTCCCCACCGTCACGATCGAGGCTCCGGCAAGCACGAGCACGCTGGAGGCGAGGCTGTGAATCCTCGCGGCGATGCGGTATTTGGACGCCGACCGCTGCTCGACGCGCGCGAGCACCATCAGATGGTCGTAAGCCGCGCGTTGCTCCGGGTCGGCCAGGATTTCGTTGGCGCGGACGATCTGCCTGAATTTCAGCGCCGCGTCCGGATCGCCGGGTCTGAGGTCGGGATGGGTGCCCTTGACGGCTCTGCGGAACGCCGCCCTGAGATCTTCCGCGTCATCGTGTGGAAGAGCTCCAAGCAAATCATAAAGCGTGTCCATCGCCGCTCTCGCTGCAGGATTATCGTCGCCGACCGAAATTCCAGCTGCGAATTTGCTGCGGAGTACGCATTCAACTGAATCTCGCCGCGTGCGCAGGATGTTGATCCAGTACGGCAAAAGAATGACTTTCGAACCCACCGAACGGTTTCTGGAAAAGACGTCAGCGCTTGCGTTTGCTGAGCCGCTGCTATCGAGCCGGCGAGGCTTCGCATCTGGTTGCCGTCTGCAGCAGCCGCAAACGATGGCGGGCGGTTTTTTCCGCTTCCTTGTAGCAATTTAGCTCGTATTCGAGCTTCAGGCGCGCCCACTGATCAGGGTCGAGCGTCTTGAGGTCGGCCCTTCCGAAGCCACAATCCGGCGCGGGTTGTGGCGCAAGCAAGGCGCGATCGGGACGGCAAATCCTTGGCTCGGAAGTGGCCGGCGAAGCCGCCGCGGCGCTGATCGGGTCGGACCTTGATTCCGGCGCACAGCCGGAAATCGCCATCGCACACCCAAGCGCGCAGAGGATCGAAAGTCTTGATGCCGGTGGCGGCGGTCGGCTTGGGCCGCGCGCGCTCGAATTAACGCAGGCCAGGGCCGATCGAGATAGTGCGTCAGCGCCAATGACGGCCATTCTGACCGCAGTCCGCCATCGGCGCCTGATCGACGCCAAAGATATTCCGGAATTGTCGCGCATCGAGCCCGTCACCCGCACGGCTAACAGGGTTATGGTTGAAGAACGTCAAAATGGCGGCGAGGCGCCCGGCGGAGCGCCGAAATCCGCGAGCCCCAGTTCGGCTTGCTTCGACCATTGAAGTGGCCCGGAAGCGCCCTAGTAAGCCCATAAACCAAACCGCCAATGAAGGGACCCAGCGCTTACGACAATCATGCGAGTTAGTAAAAATGGTACGTCATGATCTCAAATCGATGTCTGAGGATGAGTTTCACCAATCAGGCGCCCCCGATCCCATGGAGTCGGCAACGGCCACGGATAAATTTCGGGCCCAATTGGATAGTTCACAGCGGCTGAACGAGTATTACAACCAGGTGGTCGCGGAGATCCGCGCTTCCCTCGATCGGGTTCAAGAAGGCAGTTAAGCGCCTTGATTGAGTCAAGGGATGGGACGCCGCCGTGATTGCCTGTCGTCGTCCGCCAACCGATCGCCGATAAATATTCTGATGCCGATGGCCTTCCGTGCTCTGGCTCGGAGGGCCGATTACTTTTGTTAATCTCTATGGCTGCATGTGGAACCTTGCCTTCAGGCGGCCGCTACCTGGGTTCGCCGGATGGGCCATCACATCAACGCCGCGCAACGAACAAGCCAGAACCGCGATTCCATCGCAAACATGGCGAATTTCCGGCGTTTGGTTTGATTTACAACAGCGAAGTTTAACGGAGTTAAGCAATGTCGACGACGCATCAGGACAAATCGAGCGGCAAGCCCCGGCAGCGCAGCCGGAAGGCGGATCAGCGGGGCCAGAAGGGTGAACTACAAAGCCCGAAGCTCGGTCAACGGGACGAAGATCAAATCGGCGCAACGGTCGCTTCAACCGACGCCTCCATGATGAGCGCAGCCGCGCCCTCGGATATCGGCGAAGCCTCGCCCGTGGATCAGCCGTTGATCAGCGAAGCCGCCCCGGTGGATCAGCCGTTGGTCAGCGAGGTCGCACCAGCGGATGCGCCCTTGATCGGCGAAGTGCTGCCGGCGGATATCCCTTCAACCGACGTGATCGGGCGCGCGGACAATTACCCAATCAGCATTCAAACCGTTGCGAATGCCTATGGGGATTATACCAGGCGATCGTTCGAGGAGAGCAGGCTCTTTGTCGAGAAGCTCATGGCTGTGCGCTCACTCGACAAGGTGATTGAGCTTCAGAGCGAATTTGCCAGGCAGAGTTATGTGAACCTGGTCGCCGAGTCGCAGAAGATTTACGGACTCTATAGCGAGCTTGCCAAGCAGATTTTCGGGCCCTGGGAACGTCTCGCGGCCAGTCTGTTCCAGGCCGGGCGCTAAAGTAAAATTCGCCTAAGCCCTTTCGGGTCTGTGCCTGGCACGGCCCGCCGGGCCCTCCCGATGAACTGAGGTTGGCGGGGTCGATGAAATCGATCATGGGCATGCCAAGCGGGCCGCCGCCCGCATCGGGAATCACGGCAGCATTGTTGACTTGGGTCAACATGCTCCCGGCGGTTGTAGAGAACATGATCGCGGTATTCCCCAATCGGGAGCCGCGCGCGAGTGGGGTTAAGGAACCTGGTTCGTTCCGCAAGGTAGTTAACGCCTGACGGACTCACCCGCGGAAGCGATAAGTTACTTGCCGCAGGCCGAAACGCTTAGCTAGATAGCCGAATCGTGCGAGCCTTGTTTCTCGCCGGAACCAATCCGGCCACCGCGGCTTTATCGCGCTGGATCTAAGAAGCAGGGTCTAAGAAACCGGGAGACTGCCATGAAAATCGCAAAGATCATTTTGGCTGCTACCGCTGTCCTCACCATCGTCGCTTCGCCGGCTTTGGCCCAACAAGCGCTGACGGGAATGATTACCAAAATTGACCGGATCAACGGCTCCATCGCCATTCAACATCCGCAAACCGGCACCACCGGGTCAAGCAGCGGCGTTACCGAAGAGTTCAAGACACAGGATGGCTTGTCGCTGGAGAAGTTGCATGCCGGCGACAAGGTCACCGCTTCCATTACCGAAAAGGGCGGGATCAAGACGGTCACCAAAATTCAGCAACAGTAGGATTTCAGTCTCCTGGTCGGCAGACCGCTTTGGCAGCGGCGGCTTCGCCGGGCCGGAGGCCGCCCGTCGGTGGACCGCTAATTCTGCAAATGGGCCCAACCCGGACATTGGGCCTGATATCGACTTGAGCTGAATACAAGCCATTTATCGATTGTCGCCCGCGCCCGCGATCCATAATTCGCGCACTTTCGCGGAGGGCGGCGGCCTAATGAGCTACGGGACAAATCAAGCCAGTGCCTATCGACAGGTGGACATTTATGCCGGCAGGATTCTAAAGGGTGCGAAGCCTGCCGATCTTCCGGTTCAACAGTCCACCAAGGTCGAGCTGGTGGTCAATCTCAAGAGCGCCAAGCAGCTTGGTATCAACTTTCCGCTCACTCTGCTCGGCCGCGCTGACGAGGTAATTGAATAACATTTCGATATCGCTTACTGGGACTTTTTCAGACGTAACTGACGCGTTGTCCGTTCGCGGGAGTAGAGCGGACTTCGCCGTTATGCACGTCGAGCTCCGAATTTGACCCAACTCGGACATGGACGCTCTGTATCAATTACTTTCCTCAAGCGCGCCTCTCAAGCCCTGCGACAGACTATCGCGAGACCAAGGCCAAGACACCTCGAAAATTGGGGTGAACCCGCGTGCGCCGGATAGGCGCGTCGCAGGTAGCGCGCCCTCCCCTCCCAACACGTTTTCAAAGTCCAGGGACCGTCGCTGCCTTCATTTCTTTGATGAGCCATTTGCCGTTGACACGGACCAGCGTGTCGTCGGAATTAGTGTGAGCAGCGATCTTTTTCTCGACCTTATCGACATAGAGGCATTCGAAATATAAATTGGCTTGGTCACCATTTACCTTAAAGCGAATACGTTGGGCTGGCGTGTAGGCTACCCACTGGTTTTGTGGTTGAAATGGCCCGGCAACCGTCGCGAAGTAATTCCTGACTTGAGCTTTTCCGGCGTAGATCTTTCCACCAGCGGACAGAGTGGCATCATCAGCAAAGAGCGCCATCATCAGGTCAAGGTTTTTGGTACTGGCGGCTTGGTGGAAGATAATTTCCACTTCGTGAAATTGCATGAAGTCTGCCGGATTTTCTTCAGCGGCTTGCGAGATAATACTCGTTGACAGGGCCGCCGCGGCGGCTAACGCGATAAGTGAGCCACGCATTTTGTCCTCCATCGTTATCGCCACCATGACAATTGCCGGACGGGCGACGCTGATCCGGGGCATACCAAATTGCGGCCCGACGCCTCTTCCCACTAGTCCTAAATCTGTACCCATTGACCGGGTGAGGGATCAAACGCGTTGGAGGTGTTCGGACGTCGCGTTGGCGTCTCTACCGACACAGCGATGACAGCAACGGCATCCCCCAATGCCACCGCGACATTGCTATCCGCCGCGCTGGTGATGCCGAGCACGGCGATTGAAACGAGAACACGACGACTCGCTTCCACCGCGCTCCTTTGATGACAAAATTCGTTCGTCCGCGGCCAATCGGGCCGGCAATCGCGAAGGCGGCCGCAAGGGGCCTCGTGTGCGATAGAATGTGACATCAGCGGATTGCTCGTCGAGTCTAAAATCTGTACTTGAAGGAAAGCTCTTGCTATCATCCGTTGTGCACAGAACGGGAGGACAGCGATGAGGGGTTACGGTCAGTTTTGTCCGGTCGCGAAGGGCGCCGAAGTCTTCGCCGAGCGCTGGACGCCGCTCGTGCTGAGAGAATTGCTGTCCGGCAGCACGCACTTCAGCGACCTTCATCGTGGCGTTCCGCTGATGTCACGGAGCTTGCTCAGCCTGCGACTCAAGCAGCTCCAGGAGACCGGGGTCGTCGAGCGGAAAGAGGGTTCACAAGGGCCGGAATATCACCTGACTCAAGCGGGTCAGGAATTTGCGCCGATCGTCCGGCAGCTGGGCGAATGGGGCCAGCGGTGGTTCCGCCCTAAGTTCAGCCGCGATGAACTCGACGTGAGGCTTCTCATGTGGGAGATGCGCCGTTCCATAAAGGCGAACGCATTCCCATCCGGCCGTATCTCAGTCCGGTTCGATTTTTCCGATCAGCCGGCGTCGAAGCGCAACTGGTGGCTCGTCAGCGACGGCGAGGAGGTCGATCTTTGCCCAACCGATCCGGGCTATGACGTGGGCCTCTATGTTGCGACCGACTTGCGCACAATGACCCGCGTTTTCATGGGCGATCTTTTGATGAAAGCCGCGATCGGCGCGGGCCATTTCGAGCTCGACGGTTCCCGCGAGCTTTGCCAACGCTTCGAACGCTGGCTTGGATTGAGCGGATTCGCCGAAATCGAGGATGCCCGGCGTCCAACAGGGGCCGCCCGCGATCGTGCTCGATCCGGGCGACGGCACAATATTCAGCATCCGGTCTGAACCTCATCAGCCCGGCTTCGATGAGTATAGATTTTGGACTAAATGCCGGCGACGAGGTGAACGACAAGCTGACACGCAAACGACGTCCACCCGCCGCAATCGCCTGGACATCGGAGAAACGCCATGGCCCATGGTCTCGCCCCGCAAGCCGACTGCAAGGTGGAGCAATCTGCGGTCGCGGAACTTCGCAAAGCGCTCCGTGGTGCCCTGCTGCGGCCCTCCGACACCGGATATGGCGAAGCGCGCTCGATCTGGAACGGCATGATCACAAGGCAGCCTGCGCTGATTGCGCGGGTCAGCGGCACCACGGATGTAATCACGTGTGTGAACTTCGCGCGTGAGAAAGGCTTGCCGCTGTCGATCCGCGGCGGCGGTCACAACATCGCGGGCGCCGCGCTCTGCGAGGGCGGGTTGATGATCGACATGAGCTTGCGGCGCGGGGTGCGCGTCGATGCGGCCGACCGAATGGTTCGCGCCGAAGCCGGTGCCACCTGGGGCGACGTCGACCACGAGACGCAGCCGTTCGGTCTGGTCGTTCCGAGCGGGATCATATCCGGTACCGGCGTCGCGGGCTTCACCATGGGCGGGGGCTTCGGCTGGACCTCGCGCAAGTTCGGTTATGCGGCGGACAGTCTCATCTCGGTCGACATCGTCACCGCTGACGGCGAGCTTCGCCGCGCGAGCGATAGGGAAAACGCCGATCTGTTCTGGGCGTTGCGTGGCGGCGGCGGCAACTTCGGCGCCGTCACCTCATTCGAGTTCCGAGCGAGCCAGTACGGGCCGCGAGCGCTGTGCGGATTGGTCGTCCACCCGATGGCGCAGGCGCGCCTGGTCATGGACCAGTACCGGCAAATTACCGCCAACGCGCCGGATGAGCTCTGCTGCTTGTTGATCTTGCGTCACGCTCCAGCGGCACCTTACTTGCCGAAGGAAGTGCACGGCAAACCAATCGCCGCCATCGCCGTCTGCTGGGCAGGCGATCCCGCCAGCGGGCCGGATGCTGTTCGCGCTCTCAAAACGTTCGGCAAACCGCTCGCCGACACGATAATGCCGAAGCCGTTCATCGAACATCAGACCATGCTCGATGCCGGTCAACCGTTTGGCCGCCGTTATTACTGGAAATCCGACTATTTCGCCGAACTCGGCGATGGTCTGATCGAAACAATGATTGATCATGCCCAATGCATCACCTCACCTTACTCCGCCGTTCTCCTCATGCATTTAGGCGGTGCCGCCGCACGCGTCGATCCCACCATGAACGCCGTCGGCTTACGCACAGCACCGTATGTCTTGAACATCCAGGCAGCGTGGGAGAGCCCGCAGGACGACCGCCGTCATCTCGCTTGGGCGCGCGAGTACTGGACTGCCACCCGACGGTTCTCGACCGGTAGTGCCTACATAAACTTCATGACCGAAGATGAGGGCGAAGCGCGCGTACGCGCAGCGTATGGTGAGGAGGTCTACGCCAGGCTACGCGATGTTAAAACCAAGTTCGACCTTGGCAATCTCTTCCGCGGAGCGCAGAACGTCCCGCCGCGATAGGGTCGCGTCAGGTGCGCGTTAGGCGAAGATGCCCGCCCTCGGCGTCAGCACGTTATTGGGGTCGAATTTTTGCTTGGCCTCCGAGAGTCGCCACCACAGGTCGGGCCCAAAGTGAGCTGCCCATTTGCTCCGGAGCCATGACCCCCTGAGTAAAGGCTTGTAGCGCTTTCCTCTGACCGTGGTCATTTTAGCAAGTAGCTCGCTGTCGGCAACGAGCAGGAGGCGCAGGAAGCCGCACGGCGCATGATGACGCTGTCGCCAAATTTCTCAATCACGAAACGCTGGAACCTATTCAGAGACAAACGGGCGTTCGACCTCGTTTCAGAGGGGCTCCGCAAGGCAGGTCTTCCCGAATGACCACGCGCCGCCTTGCAGTCATTCTCGTCGAAGATGTCCGAGTCTGGCACGTTTGAGACATGCTGACGGAGCGTGAGGATGTCTGTTGATAGGGTAGATCGGAAATGGTCGGTGCATCATCAAAATGACGCGTTTGAGCCGGACCGGACATCGACGAAGCGGAACAGAAGCCAAGGTATGCTGTTGTAAGCGTTGAGCTTCCTATGAATGCTGACGCCGGCCGATCCGTGAGCTTTCGGGAATTTCCGAGTTGGCAGGTTCGACTTAATGGCGTTATGATTCTTCTGAGTACAAGCCGGTGCCGCCCCGATCGGACGAAGGTTGTTCTGTGAACTCGAAGCGCAAGCAAACCAGGCCGCGGCCGGCTTATGTTGCCATTGCGACTCTCGCCGCGCTGATCGCGGCCGCAGATCATGTGGGCGCCACGGACCGTCGCTCGCTCGAGTCCATCGAATCGCGCGCGGCCGGCGAGCCGGTCATGGCGATCGTTTCGCTCCAGAGCCAGCGGATCACCGTTTATGACGCTCACGGCTGGATCCTCCGGGCGCCGGTGTCGAGCGGCCAGAAGGGACGCGAGACGCCCGCCGGGATCTTCAGCGTGATCCAAAAAGAAGCGGAGCACTATTCGAACCTCTATGACGATGCCTACATGCCCCACATGCAGCGCATCACCTGGTCGGGCATCGCGCTGCACGGCGGCCCGCTGCCGGGATATCCGGCTTCGCACGGCTGCGTTCGAATGCCCTTCGACTTCGCCGAACGCCTGTTCGACGCGACCCGGCTGGGCTTGCGGGTGATCGTGGCGCCGACCGACGTGGCGCCGGCCGAGATCGTCCATCCGGCTCTTGTGCTGTCGAAACCGGACGCCGCGCTCGCCGCCGCCCGTACCGCAGCGGCGGAAGAGGCGGCCAGGAACGCGGATCAGGCGAGGCGCGCCGTCGGGGAGGCGTTCAGGGAGATCACCCAGGCCATGGCGCCGGTGCGTGTGGCGGAAAATCAGAAGCGAAAGGCGGAGGCGCAATTGGCGGCTGCCGAGGCGGCGCTTGGCTCCGTAACCCCGGGCGAGGCAAACGAGCCGGCCGAGCGCGCCAAAGCGGAGGCGGTCGCCAGGATCGCCGAGGTGCAGCTGCAATTGGCCGCCGCAAAGGCGGAGCTGCAACCAAAGCTCGATGCCGTGACGACCGCACGCCAGGCCGCCTTTGCCGCGGAGGCCGCGCGGATCGCGGCGGTCGGGGCGGCGCGCGAACTCGGGCCATTATCGGTGTTGATTAGCCGCAAAACCCAGCAGCTTTACGTCCGGCAAGGCTTTGAGCCCGTCCTGGAGATTCCGGTGACGATTCTCGATGCCGATCGCCCGATCGGCACGCATATCTTCACCGCCATGGAGCGGGCTAACGGCGAAACCGACATGCGGTGGAGCGTCATCTCCTTGGAAGGCGGGCGTTCGCGCGGCGGCGTGTCGGAGCCACAAGGCCGGGTGCGCGCGGCGGGTGGTCGCATTGTCGAGCCGATGCCGACGGACACAGCCAGTGCCAAGAGCGCGCTCGACCGGATTGTCATTCCGCAGGAGGCATTGGACCGTATCGGGGCGATCGCGCCGCGGTCGTCCCTTATCATCACGGACGAAGCACTGAGCTCCGAGACCGGCAAGGGCACGGAATTCGTGGTCCTGCTGAGCGGTGAGCCGCAAGGCGGCATCAAGACCCGACGGCGCGATCCCGCGGCTGAGTTCAGTTTCGCGCGCTCACGCGAATGGCGATTGCCATTCGCTAGTCCTTCCACCTGGTGAGTCCGTTGTTTTCAACTCGGTAATGGCGCGAAAGGGACATGGCCGGTCTAGCTGACGAGGTCCGTTCTGAGGGGAAAAGCGGACTTCCCGGTTGCGCGCCGCGACGTCTGGGTTTGACCCCAAAGCCGACGCGGGCCGCTGAACAACGGCACGCCGCGAAGACTCGGCGGTTGTTGTCGGCAGCATCCTATGACACCATAAATACCGAGTTATTTTAGCCTCCAGACACGCCCTATGCCACGCCGGAAATTTGCCTGGGAAAAGTTATCGGATGAGCAGTTGCTCAAGCGACGCCTCAGTAGTCTGAGGGTTGCGGTCGAAGGCACTTGGCTCGAGGACTGCCTCAGGACCCTCTATGAAGAGCTCGAAGAGCGGGGCATCCGGCTGCGGCCACACGCATGGATATCGAGCGAATGGTTCAGTCCGGCGGATGTGCCCGGCATTGCGATTCCCTTCTATCTCGCCCATCCCCGCCTGATGAAGATCGAGAAGAAAATGATGCTCGACGTCGAGGGCGGCACATGGTCCGAGTGCATGGCCATTCTCCGTCATGAGGCAGGCCATGCCGTGCAGCACGCCTACCAGCTGCACCGCCGTCGGCGTTGGCAGAAGCTGTTCGGCCCGTCCTCGAAACGCTACCCACGTTACTACCGGCCCAATCCGGCCAGCCGGCAATATGTCCAGCATCTTCGGCTCTGGTACGCGCAGAGCCATCCGGACGAGGATTTCGCCGAAACCTTCGCGGTGTGGCTGCGGCCGCGTTCGAACTGGCGGACGCGCTATGCAGGTTGGCCGGCGCTGAAGAAGCTCGAATATGTCGACGAACTGATGGACGAAATCGCCGGCAAACGGCCGCTAGTCGCGACGCGGGAGCGTGTCGATCCGCTGCATGAGCTCGGCCAGACGCTCGGCGAACACTACCAAAAAAAGCAGGCGTTCTATGCCTTCACGGCACCGAAGACTTACGACCGCGACCTCTCCCGGCTGTTTTCCGCCGATCCACGGCATCGCCGGGGGCAACCGGCTTCGGCCTTCATCAGGCGGCACCGCGCCCACATCAGGCAGCTGGTTGCGCGGTGGACGGGCGAGAACCAGCTTACGCTTGATGCTGTGCTTGACGACATGATCTCCCGTTGCCGCGAGCTCGATCTGCGTGTCGTCGGCTCTGAACGGAAGCTTTTGACCGACTTCATCGTTCTGTTGACCGCCAAGACCATGCACGCGCTGTTCGGTCCGTCGCGGCGCAAATGGATCGCGCTATGAAACGCCTGCGCGTCCTGGTTCTCATGCATCCGGACTTTGTGCCCCCGGACTCCACCGACGGATACACCGCGCGGCAAATCAATGAATGGAAAACAGAATACGACGTCGTCAGCACCTTACGCGCGGCCGGCCATGAAGTTCGTCCGCTCGGCGCGCAGGAGGAAATCAAGCCGGTGCGCGACGAGATCGAAGGCTTCAAGCCGCATGTGGTATTCACGTTGCTGGAGCAGTTTCACAACGAGCCGGTGTATGACCAGCACATCGCGAGCTATCTCGAGTTGATGAAGATCCCGTATACCGGGTGCAACCCACGCGGCCTGATCTTGGCGCGCGGCAAGGATCTGTCCAAGACGTTGGTGCATCATCGCCGGATCGCGGTGCCGACCTTCGCCGTGTTCCCGATGCGCCGCAAGGTCAAACGTCCAGCGCGTCTTGCGCTACCGCTGATCGTCAAAAGCCTGAACGAGGATGGATCCCGGGGTATCTCGCAGGCATCCGTCGTCGATACGGACGAGAAGCTCGCAGAGCGCGTCGCCTTCATTCACGAGCGGATCGGAACAGCCGCCATCGCCGAGCAATATATCGAGGGACGTGAGCTCTATGTCGGCGTGCTCGGCAACAATCGGTTGCGAGTTCTGCCGGTTTGGGAATTGAAATTCGGCACCATGGGTGGTCAGGCCATAGCCACCGAGAAGGTCAAACACGATCCCGATTATCAGGAGCGCGTCGGAATTGTAGATGGGCCCGCCAAGAACCTTGCGCCGGAGGTGCGCGCCCGCATTCAGCGAATAGCGAAACGCATCTACCGAACATTGGGGCTCGATGGATACGCGCGCATCGACTTCCGCCTCTCCGCCGACGGCACCTTGTATTTCATTGAAGCGAATCCCAATCCCGAAATCGCGAAGAGCCAAGAGTTCGCTACAGCGGCTCGGCATGATGGGCTCGATTACGAGGACCTGCTGCATCGCATTCTGGCTCTCGCAATAAGCCGGGCAAAGGCGGGCGTATCCGTAGGCTGAAAGGCAACGCGGAGACGGGTATGCTAACCAGGTTACGCCAGCAAGCATCGTCGAGCCGGCGTTCGATCGCCGCGAGGCGCCGCAATACTATCCGGATGTCAACGGCGCGGAGACCAAGCATCCAGAGCCGGCGCGTCAAGTACCTGGCGTGGGGCCGCTTTTAGCGGGCTGACGTTTTTCCAGAGATGACAATGCGTCTAACAACACTGACCGTAGCCGTTCGGTATCTGCCGACTTCACCAGCGAGGGATCGAGATAGAAGTCCAAGCCGGGCATGCGTTCAATCACGACGTCACCCTTGTCGGCCGAAGTATCGATGATGCTATCGACCGAATAAGGAATCACTTCGCGGCTGATCCCCTTCATTGTAATCGGCGGCAGTGCATGTGAGGTAATCACGTCGCTCACAAGCGCGAACGTCTCGTAGCTGATGACAATGCCGCCAGGCTCGGCGATAGATTGTAGACGCGCAGCGAGATTGGCTTCAGCGCCGATGATCGTGTAATCCATCCGGTCAGCGCTGCCGAAGTTGCCGACATTGCAGTACCCGGAATTAATTCCGATGCGTGCTTTAAACGGCTGCTCGATTCCTTGAGCCCTCCACTTTGCGTTCAGCTCGACAAGCCGACGTTGCATGCGCCACGCCATGCGCAAGCACGCTTGAGCGTCGGCACGGTCACCCTTCGTTTCCGGATCGCCGAAGAAAATCAGCATTGCATCGCCGATGAATTTGTCGATCGTGCCGCCATGCTCGTGAGCGATCGCGGACATTTCCGTGAAATATTCGTTGAGGAGTTGAGTGATCAGTTCCGGCTGTAACCGCTCCGTCGTCGCGGTAAAGTTCTGGATGTCAGAAAAGAAAATCGTGAGCTTCTTTCGCTCGGTATGGATCGTGACATCTTTCTGACCGCTAAAGATGCTCTTATAGACCTGTGGTGAAATGTAGCGCGAAATCTTCATGGACAGGGTCGCCAGGAAGTCGTTGGCGGACTCAAGTTCCTGGTTCATCCCTTGGATGCGAATCGCCTGACGCCGCTGCATGCCCAAGAACGATATGCCGCTAACCGCGGCCAGCACAAAATACGCCAACAGATACTTGAAGGAGAACAAATTCGCGGCAATCGGCTGTGTGATGATGACTTCCTGTATGCCGCGAACATCGCCGACCTTCCAGTCTCTCTTCGGACTTTCCGGGTGAGCATCGTGACAGTTCACACAGGCCGGCCCCATGACAACAGGAGCAACAAGACGAACGCTGTCACTGAATATCGAGGTGGAGGTGTCGACAATCTTTTGGGTTGGATTGTTGCGCAGACTTTCTAGCGCGCTCTTCTCAAACTCATCAAGCTGATGCGGCGCGCGGTTCTTGAATGGAAAGTCGGAAACGAAACGGTAGTTGATGTTTTCCTGTTGTGCGCCGATCACTTTGCCCAGTTCCAGTGACAGCGTGGCCGGAATCGGAATCGCCCCCGGAATCGCCTCATAGTTATGAACGACCTGAACCAAGCCTGGATTGGCCAGAACGCGCCCGACGACGTTAGTGGCGTAATATCCCCGAACGCTCGTGATCACGGAATTCAGGTCCGATGCCTGGCGTCGCAGCGCGGCCTCCGCGAGATTGGTCAAATCGAGCCACACCGCCAGCGGCAGCGATAACAATAGCACCGCAATAATTAGGCTCGTTGTCCACCCGCGGGAGCGGACGTCTTCAGCACGGGGCTTTTCCATGGGTCCACCGAATTTCAATTGGTTCGAAATACTCACCGATGGCGAAGTTCAGAGCCACAGCGAATCGAACGAAAAATCTAAAGAAGAGCATGTTATACGCGCTAATTTAATTACCGGGAATGTGGCCGGTTTGAATCACATTACCTGCGTGGACCAGTTGGCGCGCCGCTGCGGTTCAGAGGCACCTTAATTTATTTTGGCGTTGCAACTTTTCTCGCGCCTTTCGATCCAGCCAAGTATCCGGCCGACAGATGGCGGCGCGAATATCTTTCCTTGGCTGCAGATTTTTCGAACGAACAGCCCTTTCCAATACCAGGATGGATTCCCGCTTCCCTGGTCAAACCATAGATGCGCTGGGCCGCCTGGGCTGCGCTTGGCCATTGCCGGCGCCAATTCTCGTGGCAAGCGGACCCCCATACCGGTTCTGGCGCGCTTGCGCGCGGACATCGCTGCGGTCGACTATTGAAGCCGATCGGTGCCAGTGTTTTTTTGCAACACCCGGCCCAATTCGTTTTGGAATCCGATCACGGTCGGCGACGGGGATTTCTCCGCGGGGTAGTTTCAACGGCAGATTCATTGCGAAATCGTATTTATTGGGAACTGCTATGAAAAATTCAAAGCTGATGCTTTGCACCGCGGTCGCACTCAGCACCATCGTCGGCATTGGCGCGGCTTCCGCCGCCGATCTGCCGATGAAGGCAATGCCGTATGCTGTCCCCGTACCCGCCTTCAGCTGGACCGGCTGCTATGTCGGTATCCACGCCGGTGCTGGCGTGCTGCTTGATCAGGGATTTCAAAATGTTGGTCTTGCCGGTGATCGGCACGGCGTGGGCGGTCTCGCTGGTGGCCAGGTCGGCTGCAATTATCAGACCGGTATGCTCGTGCTCGGTGTCGAGGGTGAAGGCTTTTGGTCCGGCATGCGCGTTAACGCCGACCAATTTAGCGGTAATACCTTGTTTCTGACCCAGACCATCAAAAACAAATGGGATTACGACATTGCCGCGCGGCTGGGCATCGCGCTTGATCGCGCGCTTGTTTACGGCAAGGCAGGTTGGGTGGCCGGCGGATTTGACTGGAATGCTTCGCAGCTAAACTTCTGCGGCATCGGTTGCAGCGCCATCACGCAAGGCAGCGCCACCTTGGGCGGCCTGCTGATTGGCGTCGGTCTGGAATATGCCTTCACCAATAATTGGACCACCAAGTTTGAATACGACTATCTGGGTTTCCCTTCCAAGAACGTTGTCCTCACAACGTTCAACGTGCTTGCTGTGCCTTTTACGCAGACCCAGAGCGTCAGTGCCGACAAGCACATCTTCAAAGTGGGTGTGAATTACAAGTTCTTCTAGATCATGATGCGATTAAGTTGAATCGCATCATGATCGCATGTCTTTGGTTTGAGCATGATCTCCGCGCAAACGCTTCGCGTTTGTTAGCTAAGGGAAAACCGGTTTCCACTTTTCCGGATCATGCTCTAAGGCAAAACCCGTGCTGCTCGCGAGGCACGGAGCCGAGCATTCTCCCGAGAACTCAGCCCCGGCCTGGTCCGGGGCTCTTTATTGACGAACCGTAAAGCGGACATTGGGCTCCAGGGCTGCGATGAACGAACGGTTCTAGCGCACCGCAATCGGCCGCGGCGGCGCCGATGGCGGTTGCGGTTTTTTGGCCTGCGGCGGTGCCGCGGCTTGCGGCGAGGGTTGCGTCTGGCTCGGCTTGGGTGTCGCCGCCGCAGTCGGCCGCGGCGCAGGTGCTCGTATTTTGGGCCGAAGGTTCTGCTCGGAAACCGCGGCAAGGTCGCGTGCCAGCTGTTCCTGGCTGGCCTTGAGCTGCTCGGCGACGTTCGCAAGGTCGCGTGCCAATTGTTGCTGACTGGCCTTGAGCTGCTCGGCGACGTTCGCGTTGTCGCGTGCCAATTGTTGCTGGCTGGCCTTGAACTGCTCGGCGACGCTCGCAGTGTCGAGCGTCAATTGTTGCTGGCTGGCCTTGAGTTGCTCGGCGACACTCGCATTATCGCGTGCCAATTGCTCTTGCCTGGCCTTGAGCTCTTCGATGGCTTGCGTCACGGTTGCGAGAGCGCGCGCGATCGACTGGAGCCATTGCGTCAACTCCGGCGACGGAACGTCGGCGGTCGGGGCTAAGCCTTCCGGCGCGCTCTGCGCCAGACGTGCCGGTGGCGGAGGCGCCGTCTTGGCCGCATCGCCACGGGATGACGGCCACCAGGCGATGGCGGCGGTGCCGATGCATGCTGCCAACAGGAGACCAGCGAGGCCGCGTCGCGTCCACCCGCCCGGCAACGGCCAGTCGCCGGGGATTGCAAAGCGAAACATGTTCGCGCGGGTTGGCGGATCCGAGGGATGGCGCGCCGCATCCTGCCCGAGCCTGGAAAGCTGCTCTTCCAAGCGCGCGAGTTGGTCGTGCCCGCGCGGGCGCTCTTCGTGTTTCAGGGGTGAATCCACTGCTGCTCGATACCCGGTCCAATGTCACCCGCACGAGGGCGGCCAGCGGATTTACGCCAGGACGGGCGGACATTCAACAGGACGACGGGCACAAAGCCGACATAGGCCGTCGCTCCGATGAATGTCGGCCGCTGCCTCGCATAGGCAGGTCACCAGCTGCCCCAAACAAGAAGCCCGGCACTTGGCCGGGCTTCCGCTCATTCAGTGGCGCTCATGGCCCGGAGGACCTCCAGCGGGCGGGCCGCCGCCAACCCGAGGGGCGCCGCCGCCGCTCACATGCGGCGCCGCGGGCGCTGCGCGTGGCGCGCCCATTTGCGCGCGGGCGTTCAGCGAGCCGCCGGCCTTCGGCTGCGCCATATGCCCGGGCATCGCGGGCCGCGCCGCCGGTGCGGCGGAGAAGCGGGTTGCTGCCGGCCCGCGGACCATCGGCTGCCGCGTGCCGGAGAAGCTTCGGTTGGCGCCGTTCACATGCGCCAGCCGTCCCTGGGAGGCTTGCCCGCCGCGAACGTTGGCCAAACTCTGTTGGCGAGTGACGCCGGGCGTAACGCCGATGCGTGTCCGTCGTTCGGTGACAGCCGCGCGCGGCTCAGTTCGGCCGGGGCGGGCGGACCGATCGGTCGGCATCTGCGTCGCGAAGCGGGCGTGCGATTGCCAGTAGCCACTCCAATAGGCGCGGCGCTGATACCAGGGCCGCCCCGAGTAGTAGCTCGACCAGTATGAACTCAGCTCGAACGCCACGATGGGAACGTCGACGACGTCGACATAGTCGGGCAGGTAGACGTAGCTGCCGCGGTAAAGATATTCGAGATATTGCGACGAAACCCAACCGCGATCGCCGGACCAGCTCACGTCACACCAGGCGTCGCCCCTGAGGCAACCATGGATGTTGACATGGGCGCCGCCGGGAATGCGATCGACCATCGGAAAGCCCGGGCCCGGCCCAGCTCTCATGCCGACGGATGCGGTGACAATGCCCGGCGCCGCCAGCGCGGCGGTGGGCATCAGCAGCACGGCTGCAACCAAGATTTGTTTCAGTTTCATGGCGAGTTCCTCCTCGAGAGAAGGAACGCCGCGACGGGACAAGCGTTCCCTGAGGGACCGTCGCGCGCGCCGAAAGGCGAGGTAGCTGAGCGCGTTTGCGTGAGGCCGTCACAACGGAACTCGCCGCGCGCCGCAGCATTGATGGCTATTCGGCGAAAACGCCGACGACGCTTCGCCGGCATCGCCACCTGGCAACGCCACCTTGCAATGCAAGCCAGGCAATGCAAACGAGGTCGGATCGCGCTCAAAAACCGAGTAGCGCCAGGCCGATCCAACTAAATGCAAATAGGCAACCGACGACCGCCGTGACGGACGCGAAGGTTGTAATCGTTCTGGCTAACGGCATGATGACCAAATCTCTTTTGTAGGCCTCCAACACACTCTGTCCGACGACTCGTGCTCAAAGATGGCGAGAATTCGCCAAGATAAGGCAACGCAGAAAAACGCAGCGGCTGTGGCGGGGCTGCAACATCGAGTGAGGCTTGCCCGCAAAAATCCGCAATCGCTGCGCCTAGTGAGCGAATCGAAGGGATTCAGTGCATGCGTAGGGTAGGGGACGCGGGCGTAACCACGCGCCGCTTAGCGCCAGTAGCGGGAGTTCTGCTTATCCTGGTCGTTATGTGGCTGGGTTTTCGCGGGTCGCTGCCGCAACTTGCCCGGGATTTTGAAGATTGCGTTGAGCTCGTTCAAGCATCCTTCCCATCGAATGACGAGTTCGGCAGCTTGATGACGGGTTGCAACGTGCGCTTTGCGGGGCGGCGAAAGCCGGACGGCGGTTATATCTACTACGACTTCATGCAGGACAGGCGTTTCGACATTGCGGGGCCCAACCCGACCGCCGAGGAACGCAATCAGATTGACCGCGCCTATCTCGGCTACCTGGATGTCCAGCGGCGAGAAGCTATTTCAGCCGAATTGGCGACAAGACAGAACGAGCGGCTCCGGGCGGATATGGAAAGAGGGCGCCAACCTGTCGGGCCACCGATGGTACTGGCGCCGGCAAATTCACCTTCCGCAGCCGCCAAACGCCTGGTCGATCGATCGAAGACGCCGCGCTGCCAGGATGATTCACTGTCGTGCCGTTGGGCAAAGCTGTCCGCGGTCGTGAAGAATGCCTTCGCTTCGTCGAAAGCGAAGCCCTAACGCCAACGCTGCCCGTGGACCAACCTCGCCGCCCATAACTTTATCCCCTCACGTCTGTAAATGGCCTACTTCCACTTCGGCCGGGCGCATAGCCATGAAACCGGCCGACTGCGCGGTTTTCGGAATGCTTTATTGTTGGCACGCTTGAGACATGCCGACCGACGCTGAGAGTGTCCGCTAATCGGGGAAGACCGGAAGTGACCGGCGCACGGTCAAAACGACGAGATTGACGCGAAGCGGACATTTGGGTCTGCTCAATTTCCAACTCGCTAACCGGTCTCAAAGTGCTAGGCTTTGGGTGTTGAACGAGGCCTGTTTCTTGGGGTCGGATGCGGCGACGCTATTTAATCACCCTTCTCGGAGCTACGGCGCTCGCGTGGCCACTCGCCGTGCGGGCGCAGCAGCAGGCAATGCCGGTGATCGGGTTCCTCGTCACGCGGACATCAGGCGATGACCCGCAACTTTTGACGGCGTTCCGTGGCGGTCTGAAAGAAGCCGGCTATGTCGAGGGCCAGAATGTGGCGATCGAATACCGCTTCGCCGAGAACCAATACGACAGACTGCCAGCGCTAGCAGCCGATCTCATTCGGCGTCAGGTGGCCGTGATCGTCGCGAATGGCCGCGCGGCCCAGACGGCAAAGGAAGCAACCGCGACGATTCCAATTGCCTTCGTGGCAGGGTTTGATCCCGTCGAGGTAGGACTCGTCGCCAGCATCAGCCGGCCTGGTGGCAACGTCACTGGCGTGAGTATCTTGGACGTGGAGCTAGGGCCAAAGCGACTGCAACTGCTCCACGAGTTGGTCCCCTCCGCAACCAGCCTTGCACTGCTTGTCAACCCGGCCGACCCCGCGCGTGCTGAGACCACATCAAAGGAACTACAGGCGGCGGCTGATATCCTGGGGCTGCAGCTTCATGTCCTGCATGCCAGTACCGACCGAGACTTCGACGCAGTCTTCGCACGCTTGGTCGAACTGCGAGCAGGCGGTCTCGTGATTGGGGGTGAACCATTCTTCAATAGCAGGAGCGAGCAGCTCGGGGCATTGACCAGGCGCCACGGGGTGCCCACAATCTACCAACTTCGCGCATTCGCGGCGGCGGGCGGCCTTGTCAGCTACGGAGGCAGTCTCACCGACGCATACCGTCTCGTGGGCATCTACACCGGACGGATTCTCAAGGGCGAGAAACCCGCAGACCTGCCGATCCAGCAGGCCACGAAAGTCGACATGGTCATCAATCTCAAGAGCGCAAAGACTCTTGGTCTTACAGTTCCCCAATCATTGCTCGGCCGCGCCGACGAGGTGATCGAGTAGACCGGCTCACTTCCGCTTTTGGCAGCACTTAGCAGACCTGCCGGCCTAACCGCGGGATTTCCGCTTTCGGCGGGCTGCCCATAGAGGGACCTCCAGTCGCCCTGTCGCGTATTGTTCCGCGACCCTCTCGATCGCGGCTGGAACCCTGCAGTCCCCGTTGGTGTTGAGTCGGCGGAGGATTCATGGCCCGCGTCTGGAACACACCCGTTTTCATCCTTGCCACCCTGTATTTCGTGGTGGACGGGATATTTTCTCACGTCACGCGGCCGATCACGCGATGGCTTGCCCAGAAAAAGCTTCTCGAGCAGTTACGACTCTGGGTGATTTCCTTGGGGCCTTATCCATCGCTCGCGCTTTTTGCCGTTCCCGTCATCATCCTTGAGCCGGCAAAGCCCTTGTCGGCGTATTTGTTGGGCACCGGTCATTTCTTCGCCGGCGCCGTCACCTTCATCACCGCGGAAGTTTTGAAGCTTACGCTCGTCGAGCGGCTGTTTCAGCTCAACCGGGAGAAGCTTCTGTCGATTGCGGTCTTCGCCTGGGGTTATCAATATTGGCGTCATATGATGGACGTGGTCGAAGCGCTGGAAGTTTGGAAGGCTTCACGAAGACTGGCGGCCGATGTTGCGCGGATGTTTCGGACCAGGTGGGGTCAATATACTCATCATCGCGCCTATAGATCCTCTCGCTAGCCGAGGACGCGCATGATGTCACATCGATCATGCGTTTTATCCCGCTTTCTGCTCAAGAGGGCGCAACGCAGACAGCTCGCTTGAAAGTCAGTTAAAGGTGTTTCTGCGGTCGAAGTCGCCGTAGCCAGGGGCGGAGTCGTGCCCGCGGTCGAAGGCGTAGGCCCCGTAAATCGAGCGGTAGCCGAATTTCGGCGCATTCTGGACGCGCGATTCTTTGTGAATGAAAACGCGTCAAAACAAGAATCTAGAGCCCCGTTTCGATTCAATCGAAACGGAAAAGGCTTTAGCCGTTCAAGCGGGCGTGATCGGTGAGCCGACGGGATGGCTGAGTTCGTTTGGGGGGTGCTCAAACACAAGCATGCATAAATGGAATTTTAGAAAGACCACGGGATTCGATTTATGGAATTGGGCGTTAATTCACGGTGGTGACCGGGGCTGCTTTGCCGGCTGGTGCGAAGTCGAACGGTTTTGGCAGGTCGTCTTTCCCGATGACGCGGCCTCTCGCAGTCGCCGCTCGACCCCTCAACCCTCCAGCCGGAGAGGCGGGGGAGCTAACGGAGAACGATGATGACGAACTTCAGATTCACTGGAGCCGCCCTGCTTTCGCTTTTACTCGCGGGTCCGGCAATGGCAGCCGGCAGTGGCGGCAATGGAATGCATCGGTTTCACAATGGCCGGGCGATTCATGCAATGCCTGCGCAGGACTTCGACCATTTTGACTTCGGCATAGCCCGTCCAACCTACCATTCGGGGTGGGGAGGGCCGTATGGCGACGGTGACTACCCGGGCAGTGTCGACCAGAATATGGGACCTCCCTATTTGGCGCGTCTACCTCAATAGAGGGGATAATCCCGCGGCGAATGCGTGCGGACGGCCCGCCGCAATGTGAGCTGCCGGTCCGCTCAACGTGGCGGTCGACGAAGCCTGCCGGTGAAGATGGCCGGCTCGCCAGCGGCGGGATCGACGCCGTGGTTGATCTCGCTCGCGCTTGGCGCATGATCCTGTCCGAAATCATTTTGATCTTGCGCGCGCCGATCGCGGCCGCGCCTGCCGTCGTTTAGTGCGATGCCGCGAAACAATCGGCGCGCGCCATGGAACAAGTGACCGGGATAATAGTTGCCGCAAACCAGAGTTGGCCTATGATGGATGCCGTCGGCAGTTCGAGTCTCGCGACAGCGCATCTGAACCGACCCAAGCTTTTATAGTGAAACCACTGAGAGATTTCAGGATCAGGGAAAAATTCGCCATGCGCGTCTTGGTCCTCGCCTTGTCAGTCCTGGGAATTCTCGTCAGTGTGGATGTTGCCAAGGCCGGTTTGATCACCACCACCCGCGACGTGTCGGCATCTCCGGCGTCTGACGTGTCGGCGTCTGTCGATCCCGCGACTTTTACCGACGAAGCGAGCCAGCAAACCGAAGATCAGATCGGGCTCGACAAGGCCAGGCGCCGCGAGGTGCAGCGCCGGCTGACCCGTCTCGGATTCGACACCAGGATCGACGGAAAGTTCAACAAGTCGACCCGCGCGGTCATCACGCGCTGGCAGGCGGCGCGTGGCTATCCCCAGACCGGCTACCTCAACACGCTGCAGCACCAGGCGCTACTGACCGAAGGCGTCTCGGTGGCGCAGGCGAACTCCAGCGACGAAGCCGATGGCGACCGTCCGGAGCGTCGTCGCGGCGGCGGTGGTCACCGTCACCGCGGTGGCGGTGGCGTCGGCGGACCGGTTGGCGTGATCGGCGGCATGATCGGCGGACTGCTCGGACGCAGGTGAGCGGCAAACCGGTGAGCCGGCAAGATTGAGCTCTCGGATTTCCCGCACGGTGCGATCAGCGTGACCCGGCTCGACTGACCTGCCCGGTCGGGCAATCTTCGCGGTTTCGCGTCCAGTCCTTTTGCGAAAAATTTTCCACGTTGCACGACGGGCAAATTGCGCATGTCCGCCATGTGCAAATTGCCCGTCGCGTTAATCTGCCGCAGGCAGCGCGCCTTGCGACGCAGCCCCGACACACCGCACCTTGACGCCATCCCGTGCCCGATAAGAGGGGCGTACGCGTCGTCACGAACGTTGGATGCGGGATGCAATGGACGAAGGCGACATCAACTGACGAGTGATGTCGCCGGCGGACGGCAAAGTCGTGTGGTCCTGACGCCCCGACGCTGGTGTCAAGCTTCGCGGAAGCAATTTCGCGAGGCGACGGTGGCAAGAAAGCCCGGTCACCGGGGAGAGCGCGTTATAAGCCGTTAAAACCATTGCGCAGGGAAGGTCGGGTGAAACCGGCGAACCTGTGGTGACTATGCTCGTGTGCTTATTTCACTTTCGCACGCGAGGCTATGGGTGCGGCGGGCACCCGGCTTTCCCTGCGCCCTCTGTTTCTTCGGGGCATGGTTTGCAAAACCTCGGACGCTATTCGCGCCGCGAGAATGCGGAGGCATGTTTGGACAACAACGTCATTGCGAGGAGCGAAAGCGACGAAGCAATCCATTCCTCCTTTACGCGGCGCGGTGGATTGCTTCGCTTGCGCTCGCAATGACCGTCTTTTCCAGCGAGGGGCATCCTGTGGGGGCCAAACTAGGTCAGTCGGTCTGACTATCTTTTGGCGTTGCGGTCTCGGGCATTTCTCGTTTAGAACGGCCTTGGAGCGCCTTCCCGGCAACCATCCGTCAATGGTTTTGACCGAGGATTCCGCTTCACGAGCGCGATCGGCAAAAGTGGAATCCGGTTTTGCGTCCGATCGCGCTCTAAGTTATTGAATCGGCGCATGATCTCTTCACCAAACCGCTCACACTTTGGTGGATCATGCGCGGGGGTTTGGCAATGCTGATTCGCAGCGAAAAGTACGGAGTTTGGGGTGGAGCGGCCGATGTTGCCCGCACCTCGGCGATTCCGGCTGCGTCCTTGCCCACCCTGCTGCTTGGCGGGCTTCTGCTTCTTATCGGCCCCTGAGGGCCGTCTGGGCGGTTGACGCCTGGGCACTCGGGGGTTGCGCGAGATCAAAAGACCCCTTCAGCGCTCAAAAAAGCAGCGCACGACCTAGAGGAATTTACCAAATGACCACCGTGAACAAGTCCGACAAGGACCGCGTCGTTATATTCGACACCACCTTGCGCGACGGCGAACAATGCCCCGGCGCCACCATGACCTTTGAGGAGAAGCTCGAGGTCGCCGAGATGCTCGACGACATGGGCGTCGACATCATCGAAGCCGGCTTTCCCATCACCTCCGAAGGCGATTTTCAGGCGGTCAGCGAGATCGGCCGGCGTTCCAAGAACGCCATCATCGCAGGCCTGTCGCGGGCGCACCCGAAGGACATCGACCGCTGCGCGGAAGCGGTGAAATTCGCCAAACGCGGCCGCGTTCACACCGTGATCGCGACCTCGCCGCTGCACATGCGGGTCAAGCTCAACATGACGCCGGAGCAGGTGATCGAAACCTCGATCGCCAACGTCACCCGCGCCCGCAACCAGATCGACGATGTCGAATGGTCGGCCGAGGACGGCACCCGCAGCGAGATGGAATTCCTGTGCCGGGTCGTCGAAGCCGTGATCAAGGCCGGCGCCACCACGGTGAATATTCCCGACACCGTCGGCTATACGGTTCCGGAAGAGTATACCAACTTCATGCGCACGCTGATCGAACGGGTGCCGAATTCCGACAAGGCGGTGTTCTCGGTCCATTGCCACAACGACCTCGGCATGGCGGTGGCGAATTCGCTGGCCGGGCTTGCCGGTGGCGCCCGCCAGATCGAATGCACCATCAACGGTATCGGCGAGCGGGCAGGCAATGCCGCGCTCGAGGAAGTCGTGATGGCGATCAATGTACGCAACGACAAGTTTCCGTACTGGAACAAGATCGACACCACCATGCTGACGCGGGCCTCCAAGCTGGTCTCGGCGGCAACCTCGTTCCCGGTGCAGTACAACAAGGCGATCGTCGGCCGCAACGCGTTTGCCCACGAGAGCGGCATCCATCAGGACGGCGTGCTCAAGGACGCCTCGACCTACGAGATCATGCGGCCCGAGATGGTCGGGTTGAAGCAATCCTCGCTGGTGCTGGGCAAGCATTCCGGACGGCATGCGTTCGTGCACAAGCTGGAGGAGATGGGCTACAAGCTAGGCGCCAACCAGCTCGAAGACGCGTTTGTGCGGATGAAGGCGCTCGCCGACCGCAAGAAGGACATCTACGACGAGGATATCGAGGCGCTGGTCGACCAGGAAATCGCCAACGCGCACGACCGCATCAAGCTCACCTCGCTCACGGTCATCGCCGGCACCCATGGTCCGCAGCGCGCCACCATGAAGCTCGATGTCGACGGCCAAATGAGGATCGAGGAGGCCGAGGGCAACGGTCCGGTCGATGCGGTGTTCAACTGCATCAAGCTCCTGGTGCCGCATGAGGCGAAGCTCGAACTCTATCAGGTCCACGCGGTGACGGAAGGAACCGACGCGCAGGCCGAGGTGTCGGTGCGGCTTGCGCATGAGGGCCGCTCCATGACCTCAAAGGCGTCCGACCCGGATACGCTGGTGGCGTCCGCCAAAGCCTATCTCGGCGCGCTCAACAAGATCGTGATGAAGCGCCAGCGCGACATGCCGGCGGCGGCCGCTGCGAGCTGACTGAGAGCAGGCGTCATTGCGAGGAGCGCAAGCGACGAAGCAATCCATTCTTTACGTGGCAAAATGGATTGCTTCGCGGAGCCTGTCATCGGGCGCGCATTCGCGCGACCCGTTGGCTCGCAATGACGCACCCACCATAGTTTTTTGCACCGCAACAACGCCGACCCCTGCTAACGGGCAATGGCCTTTAGGCCTACTTCTCTGTATTGGTGCAGGCCAGCATATAAAAACCCGGAAGCGCCGCCGCGTGCGCGTTTCCGCAAGCATCCCGCGGGAGGACAAATGCATAAATGGGTATTGGCTGCCGCCTCGGTCGCGGCTTTGGCGCTGGCCGGGCCGGCCTTCGCGCAGGCCCCGATCGTGATCAAGTTCAGCCACGTCGTTGCCTCCGACACGCCAAAGGGCAAGGCGGCCGAAAAGTTCAAGGAACTGGCCGAGAAATACACCGCGGGCAAGGTCAAGATCGAAGTCTATCCGAATTCGACGCTTTACAAGGACAAGGAAGAGCTGGAGGCGTTGCAGCTCGGCGCGGTTCAGATGCTGGCGCCGTCGAACTCCAAATTCGGCCCGATCGGCGTGCGTGAATTCGAGGTGTTCGATCTTCCCTATATCCTCCCGGACCTCGCCACCTTGCGCAAGGTGACCGACGGGCCGCTCGGCGCCAAACTCTTGAAACTGCTCGAGCCGAAGGGCATGACGGGTCTTGCCTACTGGGACAACGGCTTCAAGGTGATGTCCGCCAACAAGAAACTGGTGACGCCAGCGGACTACAAGGGCCTGAAATTCCGCATCCAGTCGTCGAAGGTTCTTGAGGCGCAGTTCCGCGCGCTCGGCGCGATCCCGCAGGTGATGGCGTTCAGCGAGGTGTATCAGGCGCTGCAGACCGGGGTAGTCGATGGCCAGGAAAACACTGCGTCGAACATGTATACCCAGAAAATGCACGAGGTGCAGAAGTACCTGACCATCACCAACCATGGCTACATCGGCTATGTCGTGGTGGTAAACAAGAAGTTCTGGGACGGGCTGCCGGCCGACACCCGCGGCCAGCTCGACAAGGCGATGAAAGAGGCGACGGCGTTTGGCAACGGCCAATCGGCGAAGGAAAACGACGAGGCGCTTGAGGAGATCAAGAAGGCCGGCAAGACCGAAATCATCACGCTGACGCCGGAGCAGGACGCCGCCATGCGCAAGGCGATGGACCCGGTCTACAAGGACGTCGCCGGCCGCGTCGGTCAAGCCTTGATCGACGAATTCATCAAGGAGACCGGCGGGGTCAGCCATTAACGAGCGATGCCGGCGTCTTTTTCTGTGGCGGCGAACGATCATCCTCCTATCCGTCATGCCCGGGCAGAAGCGCGAAGCGCGTCTTCGCGCTAGATGTCCCGGGTATCCACGTCTTAGGGACGCGACCATAAGAAAGACGTGGATGGCCGGGCATAGGCGAGCGGAAGCGACGCCGTCCTTCAGACGGCTATTGCCCGGCCATGACGGGCTAAGTACAGAAGACACGTTCTAGGGGGACATTGGTGCTGCTTCGTATCCTTGATCGGCTCGAGGAAATTCTGATCAGTTCGCTGATGGCGGCGGCGACGATCCTGATTTTCATCACCGTCGTGCATCGCTTCGGCACCGGTGTGCCGTTTCTGTATCCTTATTTGATCGGCATCCACATCTCCTGGTCGCAGGAGCTGTGCATCTACATGTTCATCTGGATGGCGAAGTTCGGCGCCGCCTACGGCGTGCGAATCGGCATCCATGTCGGCGTCGATGTCCTGATCAAGCGGCTCAATCCGGAATGGCAGAAGGGCGTCGTTCTCTTCGGTCTGCTCGGTGGCGCGCTGTTCACCGTGATCGTCGGCACCATGGGCGCGAAATTCGTGCTCGAACTGATGAGCACCGACCAGGTCTCGCCCGACCTCGAATTGCCAAGCTGGATCGTCTACGCCTGCATCCCGCTCGGCTCTTATCTGATGTGCTTCCGCTTCCTGCAGGTGTCGTGGAGTTACTTCAGGACCGGCGATCTGCCGCATCATGATTCGACCAATGTCGACGGCATCGAGGTTTCCTCCGAGGCGCCGGTCGCGCTGGGAGAGGCGTGATGAGCGCCGCCCTGATTTTCGGACTGCTGTTTGCCCTGATGCTGACGGGGATGCCGATCTCGATTTCGCTCGGGCTGACGGTTTTGACCTTCCTGTTCACGATGACGGAGGTGCCGATCGAGAGCGTCGGCCTGAAACTGTTTTCCGGCCTCGACAATTTCGGCATCATGGCGATCCCGTTCTTCATCCTCGCCGGCACCTTCCTGACCCGCGGCGGCGTCGCCCGCCGGATGATCGCCTTTACCACCTCGCTGGTCGGCCATCTGCCGGGCGGGCTCGGGCTGGCCGGCGTCGCGGCGTGCGCGATGTTCGCGGCGATTTCCGGCTCCAGCGTCGCGACCGTGGTGGCGATCGGCTCGATCATGATGCCAGCGATGGTCGAACACGGCTATCCCCGGCGGTTCGGCGTCGGCGTGATCTCGACCTCGGGCGCGCTCGGCATCCTGGTGCCGCCGTCGATCATCCTGGTGCTCTATGGCGTCTCCACCAATACCTCGATCGGCGCGCTGTTCATGGCCGGCATCGTGCCGGGCATCATGCTGGCCTCGATGCTCGCGGTCGTGACCTGGTTCATCGCGTTCCGCAACGGCTATCCGAAAATGCCGCGCGCAACCCTGATGCAGCAATGGACCGCGTTCCGTGAAAGCGTCTGGGGCCTGCTCCTGATCGCGATCGTGCTCGGCGGCATCTATGGCGGCATCTTCACGCCGACGGAAGCCGCAGCCGTTGCCGCCGTGTACGCCTTCTTCATCACCGTGTTTATCTACAAGGAGCTAAAGCTCAGCCAGGTCAGCAGGGTGCTGCTGCAGGCTGCGAGCATGAGCTCGATGCTGCTTTACATCATCACCAACGCGGTGCTGTTCTCGTTCCTGATGACGCACGAGCAGATTCCGCAGGAAATGGCGGCCTGGATCATCGACAAGAATTTCGGCATCTGGACCTTCCTGCTGGTGGTCAACATCATCCTGCTCGCCGCCGGCAACGTCATGGATCCCTCCTCGATCCTCCTGATCATGGCCCCGATCCTGTTTCCGCTCGCCACCAAGATCGGCATCCATCCGGTTCATCTCGGCGTGCTGATGATCGTCAATACCGAGGTCGGGCTGTGCCACCCGCCGGTCGGCCTCAATCTCTACATCGCCAGCGGGATCGCGAAGATGGGCATCAGTGAAATCACCATCGCGGTGCTGCCTTGGCTGTGCGCGATGCTGGTCTTCCTCGGCCTGATCACCTACGTGCCGGAGATTTCGCTTTGGCTGCCGCGGCTACTCGGCATGATCTAAGCTTTAACCTTCATGAACGCGATGAGATTAAATCTTGGTAAGATGGAGTACTGTTGCCGAACTGTAAGTTGATTGCGGGAGAGCCCGCGCTCATCCTTGGCCAACCCGCAAAGGAGGTTCACATGAGGAAGTTCGCTATCGCCGGCGTCGCTGCGCTCGCCATCGCCGGCTCGACGGCGGTCTATGCCCAGCACCATCGATGGTTTCATGAGCATATGCGCGTGAGCCCGGAGGACAAAGCGGCGCTTGCCGACGCGCGGATCGCTGCCGTGCATGCCGGACTGAAGCTCAACGCCGATCAGGAAAAGCTTTGGCCGCCGGTTGAGAACGCGGTGCGGGAGTTTGCAAAATTGCGGATCGATCGCGCCAATGCGCGGATCAACGTCAAGCCAGATGACGCGCAGAAACCGGATGACCCGGTGAGCCGCCTGCGCCAGCGCGCCGACGATATGGCGACGACGGCGGCCGCCATGAAGAAGATCGCCGATGGCGCCGATCCGCTTTATAAGACGCTGGACGACGGCCAGAAGCGCCGCCTCGCCATCCTGACGCACCGGGCAGGCCGGTTCGGCGGAGAGGGTTGGGGACACAGCCGCTTCGGGCACGGCATGATGGGTGGCGATCGCGATGGCGAGCGGGACCGTGGCGACCGCGGCGGTCCGGAGCGGCTCTAGCCGCGGGCACCTCCTATCGCCTCAAAGTTTGGGAAAGCCGCCGGATTCGCGCGGCTTTTCCGATATTTGCAGCGCCCAGACCTGACCGGGAAAACCCCGCCCGCTTGCTGGACATCGCTGGGTCCCTTTGCTAAACGACGCCCTCTTGCGAAGGCTTTCCGGGCCGGTTTCCGGGCGCATAGCTCAGTTGGTAGAGCAGATGACTCTTAATCATCGGGTCCCAGGTTCGAGCCCTGGTGCGCCCACCATCGCATTTCAAGAATTGAACAATTGACCGACGCGAAGATCAGCCGCAGTTTACCTCCCGATTTTACAGTTTGGTTGCGGGACTTCGGCATCGTGAGGCGCGCTCCTCTGACGGTCGCATACCGTTCCGCCACGGCAGTATCTGCGACCCCCGTCGTTTCTCCTTGTCAAACTAGCCCAATCGGGTCAGATTTGAAGGGTGCCGGCGCACAAAATCTGCCGGTTCAAAGTCAACAACAATAATTTGGGGCGGAAACATGAATAGATTTTCTGTTGTATGCGCCGCATTGTTCGGAGCAGCTGGCTTGCTCACAGGGCCCGTCAGCGCGCAGGAGGTGAAGCAAGATTCCAAGTCGGCGTCGGGCGAAGCGAAGGTTTCGCCGGTTACTCAAGCTCAGCTCAACGCAGCAGACAAGAACGCGACGAATTTTCTGCTGACCAACGTCAACTATGCTCAGACGCGCTTTCATCCAGCCCGACAAATCGGTCGCGACAATGTGAAGAACCTCCACGTCGCGTGGATTTTCCAAACCGACGTCAAGGAATCACTGGAGACGTCGCCCATTGTCGTCGATGGTGTCATGTATGTGACGACGTCGTTCAGCCATGTCTATGCGCTCGACGCCAAAACCGGCGTACAGCTCTGGCACTACAATCACAAGATGGGACCGGTGACGACGTTCTGCTGCGGTCCCAACAATCGCGGCGTCCAGGTGCTTGGCGATCTCGTCTATCTCGCCACGCTGGATGCTAAGCTGATGGCACTGAATGCAAAGACCGGCGACGTCGTCTGGAAAACTGACATTGCGGATCCGGAGCTCGGGTATAGCGAGACCATGGCTCCGACCGTCATCAAGGACAAGGTTCTGATTGGAACGAATGGCGGTGAATACGGCATCCGCGGCTTCGTAAGGGCCTACGATGCGAAGACCGGAAAACTGCTCTGGAACTTCACTACCATTCCCGAAAACTCGGTCGGCGTCTGGGCGACCAAGGACGCCACGGGACGAGACATGCATCGCAATATCCAGGCCGAAAAGGACCAACTCGCGAAAACTGGCGATCCCTACCAGAAGCTAGGCGGCGGCGTTTGGCAAAATCCGGCCGTCGATCTGGCAACCAACCGGATCTATTTCGTGGTCGGCAATCCTTCTCCCGATCTCGACGGTTCTGTGCGCCCCGGCGACAATCTTTATACAGACTCGCTGGTTGCGCTTGATCTGGATACCGGCAAATACATCTGTCACTTTCAGTATATCGCCCACGACGTTTGGGATCTCGACGCTGTAAGCCCGCCGGTGCTGGTGGACGTAAAGGGCAAGGACGGCAAGACCATCCCTGGCGTGATCCATGCCGGCAAGACTGGTCACATCTATGTTCACGACCGGAAGGATTGTAGCCTGATTCGATTCTCCGAGGCGATGGTTCCGCAGGAGAACATGTGGGTTCTGCCTACCAAGGAGGGCGCCCGCATGCTTCCGGGTGCGAACGGCGGCGTCGAATGGTCACCGATCGCCACTGACCCATCGCAGGAGCTTGCGTATGCGATCAACCTGCACCAGCCTATGACCTATCGAGTCGAGAACTCGCCGTATCCGAACGGCAAGTTGTGGCTTGGCGGTGCATTCACGGCTATCCCCGGCGAAAAGCAGTCAGGCAACATCACCGCCGTCAACTATAACACCGGCAAGATCAAATGGCAGGTGAAGACGCCGGAACCGATGATCGGCGGCATTCTCGCCACGGCAGGGGGTCTTGTTTTCACCGGTGAAGGTAACGGCAAGTTCGCGGCGTACAATTCGTCCGACGGCAAGGAACTGTGGAGCTTCCGCGCCGGTGCGGGCGTCAATGCTCCGCCCTCTACCTATATGGTGGGCGGTAAACAATATGTCGTGGTCGGTGCGGGCGGCAACACCCAAGTCGATTTTCGCCGGGGCAACAACATTATAGCCTTTACGCTCAATTGAACGAGTGGGCGTTGTATTGGTTACGAAAGCGGGGCCGATCACGGCCCCGCTTCTGTTAGGGCGTCACTAGAATGAAATTGGTGCGCGGCAAGTTAGCCTGGTTGAATCCTGGCGTGGTCATCCTCGCAGCATTGTTGGGCGCGGGCGCTACGCCGGCCGCAGCCCAGAGCATCGCCGAAAAAGTCGAAGTCTGCGCCGGCTGCCATGGCCAAGACGGTAAGCCGATCGACAAGACCATTCCCATCATCTGGGGACAACAACTCGGATACACTTATATTCAGCTCCGCGATTTCAAACGTGGTGACCGCAAAAACGAGATCATGCAGCCAATCGCTTCATCCTTTGAGAAGGACGACATGCTTGCGATTGCGGAGTTTTTTTCGAAAAAACCGTGGCCTGACCTGGGCCAACCCCGGTCGCCGAAGGCCGTTTCGGAGAGGGCGCTGAGCGCCAACCACTCGGTGGGCTGCACTGGCTGCCATCTGGATCGATTTCAGGGCGACGCCACTGTGCCCCGGTTGGCGGGTCAGAGCAGGGAATATCTGACCAAAACAATTGCCGACTTCCGCACCCGCGCGCGCGGCAATAATCCCGGCATGTCCGACCTGATGCTGGCCACCCCGTCTGACGATCTCGCGGCGCTTGAGGAATATCTGTCGGGTCTGTAGGCGGCCCTTATCGCGGCGTCAGCTTTTCACGCAGCGAAGACAGCACGGTGAGATCTGCAGCGCGCTTTCCGGCCTTGTCCTTGAGGGCCGGGTCGGCACCTCGCGTCAACAGTAAATTGGCGATCTCGGCATGGCCGCCTTCAGCCGCAATCATGAGGGCCGTGCGGCCACGGGCATCCCGGTCATCGATATGCGCGCCTGCGTCTAGCAGATATGCAACGACTTCTATCGCCCGCGCTTCCTGGACCTTTTCATCCGGGCCCGCCGCCCACATGAGCAGGGTGAGTTCATTGGGGTACCGGGCGTTGATATCCACCTGTCGCGCCAGCAACCGCTTCATGACATCGAGCCGGGCGCCGGCCGCGGCGTAGATGATCGGCAGCTTGCCGGTTTCGTCCGGCACCCGCTCATCGGCGCCGCTGTCGAGCAACGCTTCGACGATCGCGTCGTTTCCGGCATAGGCGGCAGCAGCGACCGGAGATATCCCGCTGCGTCCGGTGAGTTTGACGTTGGCGCCGCGTTCGATAAGCCGGAGCGCGACCGACGTGCGGCCACCTTCGGCAGCAAAATATAACGCAGTGGCGCCGGCGAGGTTGCGTGCATCGATTGGAGCGCCGTGCGCCAGCAAAAGGTTGATCATCTCAAGATGGCCGAACCTGGCCGCATGACTAAGTGGCCGGGCGCCAAACCTGTCACGCGCGTCGACCGACGCGCCGTAATCCAGCAGTTCGGTGGACAAGGCGATGCAATTCGCGTCCGTGGCCGAAAATAGCGTCAACGACACTTCGATCGCAGTGATCTGCGGTTTCGCGGTTCGAAACCGGCGACCCAGCTCCTGGCACCGCTCGGAGTCCGCGGCGCGAACAACCGACGCTGCGCTCAGAAGGGTGATCGCGATCGAGCATAGAAACACGGTGCGGTGGTGCAAGGCGGTCTCTCCCTGGGACGTTTGTTATTTCAGCTATGAGGCTGGCACAGCAGCAATCCTAAACCAAGTAGAAGATGGATTTCAGCAGGAAAATGCGCCGTGCTTCGCAGTGGGAGTCGCGCGTCCCAAGTGCGGCCGGTAGACGCCCATTATTGACACGCCTCGTTTCTAGCCTCTGGAACGGCCAGAAAAGTAATCGTGGCGGCACGAACGTCTCGGCAATCGCAGTTGTCGGGGCGCCCGCGATTGCCTTTGGGGTGACGGCAGTGGACGCCGGTGGATTTTCCATAAGAGTTATGTCCGTCGATCGTTCGAAGGCCGCCGCTATTGGCGACGACGAGGATGACATCTAGCACTTTTTCCCTTCGGCAGTTCGTTCGCTACAGCGGACCTTGAGGGCGCGCTTCGCTCATCGCCTACTTCATCTTGTCAATGCGGCCACGCCTCAATCCATCTTGAGGCAAACTCGTTCGAGTGGACGCGACATTCAAGCGAGTCTTTCATTGAATGCTAATAGTCGGTCTTTGTAGGCTTCTGAATGCGCAATTTCCTGGATTTGTTCAGGGGTTAGACGCTTACCGTCTAATTCAATGTAAAAGGCATCCACTCCTTCCGCATCTGTCCATTTTCGAACAGCATCGAAGAGCGATACGTTGGCTGGTTGGTCAACCGAATGTGTTGATGGCGGAATAATCCTAGTTTGCTTCTCCAGATCCATCTCATGCTCCAATCATGCTGGTGTTAAGCCGCTCTTGACGCAGAGCGCGACATTCAGATGAACTGTTTATTCCATAACATTCGATTGGCGAATGTCCCCTGTAGCAGCAAAGCTAAAATGTCAGCACTGAGCAAAGTAGAGATGTCAGTTTCTGCTCCTTTTTGGGAGTTTGGAGGCTGTCATTTCGATGGGTATGGTGGTGATGAGCAAGCGCGAGCTGAACCG